>Ga0181520_10005880_pt1 | contig 19184 bp, 16 predicted proteins | sample PEATcosm2014_Bin_29_FD_132451 | JGI IMG/M metagenome (GOLD analysis project Ga0181520, IMG submission 132451) | Peatland microbial communities from MTU Mesocosm Facility, Houghton, MI, USA - PEATcosm2014_Bin02_30_metaG | ecosystem: Environmental > Terrestrial > Soil > Wetlands > Peat | place...
GACCGGCGCAGCGGCATCCGCGATCGCCATCTGCTCTTCGAGCGCGCGCAGCACCGCCGACTCGTCCGCTTCGAGCACCATCGGCGGCTTGCGCAGCGCATCGTGGCAGGCGCGTTCCTGGGCCGTAGCCGACGCAAGTTCCGCCGCGGTCAGCAGTTCGCCGCGGTGGTAGTCGATGGTGTATTGCGGGTCTTTCAGGGTGTGCCCGGTCAGGATCAGCACCACCCGCTCCCCGGGCGACACCCTGCCCTGCGCCACCAGCTTCTTCAGTCCGGCCAGGGTCACCGCGGAGGCCGGCTCGCAGCCCACGCCTTCAGCCCCAATCTCGGCCTTGGCCAGGGCAATCTCCTGTTCGGTCGCCTCCTCGCACCATCCGCCCATCTGTTCGATCACCCGCGCGGCTTTGCGCCAGCTTGCCGGGTTGCCAATGCGGATGGCCGTGGCGCGCGTCTCCGCCTTCACCGCCTTCATCTCGCGGTTGGAGTCGGAGAACCAGCGGTAGAGCGGGTTGGCGCCCTCCGCCTGGATAATGCTGATCTTGGGCACGCGCGGAATCAGCCCCAGGTGTTTCATCTCCTGGAACCCCTTGCCCAGCGCCGAGGAGTTCGCAAGATTGCCCCCGGGCACGACGATGTGCTCCGGAACCTGCCACTCCAGTTGCTCCACAATCTCCATCGCGGGGGTCTTCTGGCCTTCGAGCCGGTACGGATTGACCGAGTTCAGCAGGTAGATGGGAAAACGGCGCACCAGCTCCAGCAGCAGGCGGACGCAGCCGTCGAAGTCCGTCTTCAGTTGCACCGTCATCGCGCCGTAGTCCATCGACTGCGACAGCTTGCCCCACGCGATCTTGCCCTCGGGGATGAACACAATCGACCGCAGCCCCGCGCGCGCCGCATAGGCGGCCATCGCAGCCGACGTATTGCCCGTCGACGCGCAGGCGACCCACTTGAACCCGCGCTCGACCGCAACCGAAATCGCCGCGGTCATGCCCGTGTCTTTGAACGAGCCGGTCGGGTTCATGCCCTGGTGCTTGGCCAGCAGCCAGTCCACACCGGCGATCTGCGCGCTCCGAGGCAGTTCGTAAAGCGGCGTGTTGCCCTCGCGCAGGGTCACCACATTGTCGTAGTTGCTGACAATCGGCAGCAGGTCGCGGAAACGCCACACGCCGCTCTGATCGATCGAGAGCGTCGAAGTGCGAAGCTCCTGCCAGCGGTAGCGCAGCGCGCCCGGGTTGGGCAGACGGACCGCCGGCAGCGGCTCGGCCGACGCGCTGGGGATGGCCGCGCCGGGGCTCCAGGGGTAGATCACCTCGTAGAGGCCGTTGCATTCCGGGCAGCGGAAGTCGCTGCTGCCCGAGCCTGCGGCGATGCGCGCACCACAATCGGTGCATCGAAGTTGATGGGTTGTGCTCATCTCTCGTACCTTTACCCTATTGTAAGCGGGAGGAATAGAACGATGGCGAAGCGGTGTAAAACTGGAATGATGCTGGCGCTGATGCTGGTATTTCTGCTGGGCGCGCTTCCCTGCTGCCAGGCCCAGCCGGCGCCGCGCGAGCTGCATGTGCTCGCGGCCGCGGACCTGCAACCGGTGCTGCCCGCCCTGGCCAGCGCCTTCGAGCAGTCCAGCGGCATCAAGCTGGTGGTCAGCTTCGGGTCCTCAGCAACTCTTGCCACGCAGCTCCTGAACGGCGACCCGGCCGACCTGTTCCTCGCTGCCGACGCCAGCTTTCCTGAAAAAATCGTCGCGGCCAACCTGGCCGATACACCCCAGTCTCTTCCCTACGCGCGCGGCACGCTGGTGCTCTGGGCGCGCAACCAGTCGCCCCTGCAGCCGCTGACACAAAACACGCTCAGCGAAGCGAAGTTCAAGTCGCTGGCAATTGCCAACCCCGACCACGCGCCCTATGGTCGCGCGGCCGTCGCGGCGCTCACCGCGCTGAAACTCTACGACACCCTCAAGCCCAAGCTGGTCATCGCCGAAAACATCGCGCAGACCGCGCAGTTCGTCGAGTCGGGCAACGCAGAGGTAGGTTTGATCTCGCTGACCTCCGCCTCAACCGAGCACATGCGGGCGATTGGCTCCTTCGTCCGCATTCCCGCAGAAACCTATCCGCCCATCCTCCAGTGCGCGGTGGTGATGAAGAAGTCCAGCCACGCCGCCGATGCCCACGCGTTCCTCGATTGGCTCCGCTCCCCCGCCATCCAGCAATCCCTGCCCAAATACGGCCTCGATCCCGCCCAGTAGAACCTCAGGTCCATACCCCAGGAAACTCATCGTGCGCTCAAGCGGCGGGCGCGGCTACACGGCAGCAGCACGGAAGGCGAAATCCGGCAGATTCTCGAAGAGGCCGTCCGGCCTCGCGTCAAGATCGGTTCGGAACTGGTCAAAGCGGCGAGAATTCCCACCCTGAACCCTTGGACGGACTGACCCGCGGTACATGCCAACCAGCGGGAGGACCGCACGAGGCGGTAAAAAGACGTGCGAACGCCTTACACTTGTGGTGCGATGGATACCCAAGCCCTGTGGCTCACGCTGCGCCTGGCTCTCACGACGACCGCCCTGCTGCTGCTGATTGCGCTGCCCTTAGCGTGGTGGATCGCCAGTGGCGCCGGAGCCGCCCGTGCGCTGGCGCAAGCTGTGGTGGCGCTGCCGCTGGTGCTGCCGCCGACCGTGCTCGGCTTCTACCTGCTGGTGGCTCTGGGTCCGCTGACCGCGCCGGGACGGCTCGTCATCCGCCTGCTGGGCCATCCCCTGGCGTTTTCGTTTGAAGGCCTGGTGGTCGGCTCGGTGCTCTACAGCCTGCCGTTTGCGGTGCAGCCCCTGGTCACGGGATTCCGCGCCGTCGATCCCGCGCTGCTGGAGGTTGCCTCTACGCTGGGAGCCTCCCCGCTGCGCGCCTTCCGCACGATCACCCTGCCGCTGGCCAAGCCGTCGCTGATCACCGCAGCGGTGCTGACCTTCACCCACACCGTCGGCGAGTTCGGCGTCGTGCTGATGCTGGGCGGAAACATTCCCGGCGCAACCCGCACCCTCTCCATCGCCCTCTACGACCAGGTGCAGGACTTCAACTACGCAGCCGCCAACCGCACTGCGGCAGTTCTCCTCGCCTTCAGCCTGGTCACGCTGATCGTCATCTACTGGCGCGGCGCGGAGAGGAGGCCTCTGCTTGGCTGAGACCTCGCCCCTCGCTCTCCCGCCGATTGCGTCGGTGCGCCTTCGCCATGGAATCGGCCTGCTCACCGTCGACGTGAGTTTCCGGCTGACGCATCCGTGGACCATTCTGTTCGGCCCCTCCGGCTCGGGCAAGACCACCATCCTGCGCGCTCTGGCAGGCCTCATCCGGCCGAAGTCAGGCAGCATCCTTCTCCGCGAAGACCACCGCCAGGTCCTACTGCTGGATACCGAATCGGGCGTATTCGTTCCGGCACACCGGCGCAACGTGAAGCTGGCCGCGCAGCGGGACACATTATTCCCCCATCTGTCGGTGCGCGGGAATATCGGCTACGGTGCCCACGGAATGACCGGCGATGGAACAAAATTTGACACCTTTACCGAGATGTCGATCGAGCAGTTCCGGCTGCACGGTGTGGCGCACCTGCCGCCTTCAAACCTCTCCGGCGGCGAGCGGCGAAAGGTTGAGATTGCCAGAGCCGTGACCTCGGCCATGTGTGCGCGCGACAAGACGCTCCTGCTGCTCGACGAGCCCTTCTCCGGCCTGGATGCCCGCCTGCGCGACGACCTGATAGCCCACCTGCGCAAGTCGATGGAGTCCTTCAACATTCCCGTTCTTTCCGTCACCCACGATGTGGCCGAGGCATTCCAGTTGGGTGCGGAAGTGATCAAGATCGCCGACGGCAAGGTGGTGCAGCAGGGCCCCGTGGACGTGGTGCTCGCCGAGGAGCGCCTCAGGCTGCTCAGCCAACTTGGTCCCGCGGATTCGCCGGACCTGTCCAGCGAGCCGTTTCTCAGCGGCTAAAGCGACCTGCGGCAAAGCGCTTTTTCGTTAAGGGCACGGCTTCAACCGTGCCATCAGAGCCGCAAAACCAAAGGGGCTTTAGCCCCCGACGTCACCGTACGCGTCTGCTCTGGCCCCGTTCATCACCCTCGGAACCCCAGCGCAACCGGCTCCTGTTCCAGCCGGATCGCGAAGCGCTGTTCCACTCCATGCATCACCGCATCCCGCAGGGCCACAATCTCCGCGGCCAGCGCGCCCCCCAGGTTCACCAGCGCCAGCGTGTGCTTGCTGGAGATCCCCGCCTGCCCCATCCGAAATCCCTTGTGGAAGCCGGCCCGCTCGATCAGCCACGCAGCCGAGAGCTTCACCGCCCCGCCGGGCTGCCCAGCCCCTGCGGGAAACTGCGGGACCTCGTCCGGATGGCAGCCGGCGATTGCGGCCAGCCCGGGAACCTTCTCCGCGGGAACCACCGGGTTCTTGAAGAACGAGCCGGCCGAGCGCGAGTCGGAGTCGCCGGCCGAGAGCAGCATGCCTTTGCGCGCGCGAATCTCGCGCACCGCCGCGGCCGTCTCGTCTAGCGAGGGGTGGGCAACGCCCCGCTCCGCGAAGTACTGTTTCACGTCGCGGTAGGCGAGCTGCGGCGCCTGGTCGAGCTTCAGCTGGTATTGCACGTGGGTAATCGCGTAGCGGCCCTGCTGCGTGCTGTTGAAGATGCTGCGGCGGTAGCTGAATCCGCACTCCGCCTGCGAAAAACGAACCCGCTGCTCCGCCTCCAGATCGATGGCGTGCACCTCGAAGATGGTCCCGGACACCTCCTGCCCGTACGCGCCCACATTCTGCACCGGCGTTCCCCCGACCGAACCCGGGATCCCGGCGAGACACTCAATTCCGGCGGCATTCTGCTCCACCGCTGCGCCAACCACCGCGTCCCACGCGACTCCGGCGTCGGCTTCGATAAATGCGGTGCCGGAATTCGTGAGGGCGTGGATCGCCAGCGTATCGTTGGCGATGCGAATGACCACGCCCGGAAATCCGCCGTCGCTCACCAGCAGGTTGCTGCCGCCGCCCAGGACGAAGAACGGCACGCTCTGCGCGCGCGCAAACCGCACCGCCTGCAGCAAATCATGGTCCGTCCGGGCTTCCACATACCAGCGCGCCGGGCCGCCCACGCCCAGCGTCGTGTACTGCGCCAGCGAAACATCTTCGAGAATCGTCACGCCCTCTAGAGTAGTGCACGGCGAGGGCTGCGGGAGCAATCCTGCGGCTGCTGTTATTGTGACCCCCGAACCCGCGCGCCGTGCGAGTGGCACACGCCGCCCCGGACCCGTACAATCGAGAGTGGGACAGCTTCCCGTACCGGGCTTCCCCAGGAGAGTGTTATGTACCCAGAGATCATGCTGATCCCCATGCGCGAAGAGTTGACGCGCGCGGGCCTGAAGGAAGCACGCACGGCCGCCGAGGTGGACGCGGCGCTCGCCGAGCCGGGAACCACCATGCTCGTCGTCAATTCGGTATGCGGATGCGCGGCCGGCAAGATGCGCCCCGCAGTGCGTCTGGCCATGCAGCACAGCACCACGCCGACCCACGCCGTAACCGTATTCGCAGGACAGGATCGCGACGCGACGGAGAAGGCGCGCAGCTACTTTGCCGGCCATCCGCCCACCTCGCCCGCCATCGCCATCCTGCGCGACGGTCAGTTGGTATACCTCATGCAGCGCTCGGCCATCGAGACCTCCACCGCGCCGGCCATTGCTCAGGAATTGACGCGCGCGTTCGACACCTACTGCGCAACCACCACCGCGTAAACCCAGGCAGCCAATCTTCTCGATCCCCACGTTCGCGGCGGTATCGCCGCGGGGTGGGGATTTTTCTTGCGCTGCGAAGTCGCCCATCCCTTCGCAAGGCCCTTCCCTTCCATCGCACCGCATGCTCATCCCGGGCTTCATTGCGCCGATGAATGCAGCAGGCCATGGCGAGCACTCACGTTACTTCCGCGGAGGGCTATCGACCGTCACCGGGTAGCTCCGGGACAGCCGAAATACCCGGCGCCCCCGTGCTGCTGGGCGAGAGTGTCGCCGTGCGCCGGCTGCGTTCGCAGATCCGCCGCATTGCGCCTTACTTTCGCGTGGCCCTCATCCGCGGCGAACCCGGCTCGGGCAAAGATCTCGTAGCGCGGGCGCTGCACGCGGGATCGGCCGCCGCCGAGGGTCCCTTCATCGAGACCCAGGCAGTCGCCGTCTCCGAACCGTTCGCGCCGGGCGAGGCGCGCCGTGCCGCCTTCATCGGCGCCGTTGCTTCTCTGCCCGGCGCGGCCCATGCCGGGACCCTCTACCTGACAGGGGTTGGCGAGTTGTCCGTCCGCCAACAGGCCGGGCTGCTGCGGTTCCTCCGCAGTTGCGAGCAGCGCCGCGCCGCGCCGCCCCATGCGCGTCCAGCCGGCTCGCGGGCGCCGGCCTTGCGGATTCTCGCCGCCTCCGAGCGCGATCTGCGCGGGCTGGCGGCCATCGGGCAGTTCCGCCAGGACCTGTACGCGCAGTTGTCCGCCGTGGAGATTCTTGTTCCCCCGCTGCGCGAGCGCCTCGACGATATTCCCATTCTGGCGGAGTACCTGCTCGTTCGGCTCGCCGCAGCCTCCGGGCGCGTGGCCAAGCTGCTTGCGGAAGCCACGGTCGCGCAGTTGCAAAGGGCCCGCTGGCCCGAGAATCTGCGCCAGTTGGAACGCGTCCTCGGCTACGCCGCTGGGCTCGCCGAAGGCGCGTGGATCGAGCCGCGCCACCTGTTGTCGCTGGTCGAGCCGGGATTCGCTCCAGCGGCGGAAACGGCAAACCTGGAGCGGCTGCATGATGTGATCCACCGCCATGTGCTGGACGTGCTGCGGCGCTGCGGCGGCAATAAGCTGCGCGCCGCGGAGATGCTCGGCATCAGCCGCTCGACCCTCTACCGCATGCTCGACGCCAGACCCACGCCCATGCAGCTTCCGCAATGACTCCCGCGGGAATCTTTCGCCCAATCTCGATACACTCGGAGCAGAGAGATTCAACCCGGGGGTTCCGGTTCCATGAAAACGTTCTGCGCTGCTTTTCTGATGTGCGTGCTCATTCCCGCGCCACTGCAAGCCCAGCTTCGCGCACCGTCGCTCCCCACTCCCGGCGCCGCCGTTCCCGCGCAGAACCTCCAGGCCGACATCGCCGCGCGCTCGCGCGAGCTGAACGCGCTCTTCAACGACGTTTGGCAGGACAAGCTGCGTCACGATCCCGAGTACGCCACCTTCCTCGGCGACAAACGCTACGACACCGAGCTGGACGACCATTCTCCCAGCGCTGTCAACGAAGCTCTCGCCCGTGGCCGTGCCTTCATTGCACGCCTCTCCGCCATCGACACCACCGGCCTGCCGCACCAGGAACAGCTCTCGGCGGAGCTGATGCTGCGCTCGCTCATCGAAGACCAGGAGGGCGCGCAGTTCAAAGAGTGGGAGATGCCGGTCAACCAGTACGACGGCATTCAGCTCGACCTGGCCCAACTCGCCGAACACACCCAGTTCGATTCGGTCGACGACTACGACCACTATGTCACCCGGCTGGGCAAAGTCCCGCTGGCCTTCTCCCAGACCATGACCAACATGCAGACCGGCGTCGACGACCACCGCACGCCGCCTGCCTACCTGATGGAGAAGGCGCTGGCGCAGACCCAGGCCATCGCCGCGCAAAAGCCCGCCGACAGCCCCTTCGCCGAGCCCCTGAAGAATTTTCCCGCATCGGTTTCAGCCGCCGACCGGAAGCGCATCACCGAGGACGTGCTGAACGCCATCTCCACCCAGGTGCTGCCCTCCTACCAGCGCTTCGCGAAGTTCCTGTCGGTCGCGTACATTCCCAACTGCCGCAAGGACCCAGGCATCTGGGCGCTCCCGGACGGCGATGCGTACTACGCCTTCCGCATCCGTCAGAGCACCACGCTGGACAAGACGCCGGCGGAGATTCACCAGATCGGCCTCGACGAGGTGAAGCGCGATGAGGCGGAGATGCTGGCCATCGTGCACAAGCTTGGCTACGCCGACCTGAAGAGCTTTGCCGCCGCGCTCAAAGCCAACCCGAAGGAGCATCCCGCCTCGCCCGATGCGCTGCTGGCGGCCTACCGCGGCTACATCGCGCAGATGCAGCCGCGCCTGCCCGAACTGTTTGGCACGCTCCCGAAGGCGAAGCTGGAGGTCGTGGCCATGCCCGCCTACATGGCGCCCAATCAGCCCCAGGCCTTCTACGATCAGGGCACGCCCGACGGCAAGCGCCCCGGCCACGTCGACGTAAACACCTACCACTTCGAGGACCGCTCGCTCTCTGACGTCGAAGCCGTGGCGTACCACGAGGGCATTCCCGGCCATCATCTGCAGATCTCCATCACCCAGGAGCTCACCGGGCTGCCCGCCTTCCGCCAGCAGAGCTACTACACCGCCTACACCGAAGGCTGGGCGCTCTACGCGGAGCGGCTGGGCAAGGAGATCGGCTTCTACCAGGACCCCTACTCCGACTACGGGCGCCTCGAGGCCGATATGTGGCGCGCCATCCGCCTGGTAGTCGATACCGGCGTGCACTCCCAGCACTGGACCCGCCAGCAGATGGTCGATTACTTCCACGATCACTCCACGCTCGACGAAACCAACGTCCAGTCGGAGGTCGACCGCTACATTGCGTGGCCGGCGCAGGCGCTCGGCTACAAGATGGGACAGTTGAAGATTCTGGAGCTGCGCGATCGCGCAAAGTCCGCCCTCGGCCCGAAGTTCGACATCAAGGCCTTCCACGACGTGGTGCTGGACTCCGGCGCGCTCCCGCTCGATGTGCTGGACAAGCAGGTCGACACCTGGATCAAGACCCAGCTCCAGTCCGCCGTGCCGCAAGCGCAGTGATGCGAACGCTATTGGGCCGTTTCCAGTTCCAGCAGCCTGCGCGCTTCTGCCAGCGGCAGAATCACCCCGTCCACGCTGAGTTCGTAGTCGCCCGCGTTCTCCGGCACCGGAATCACGGATTCCACGCTGTGGCCGCGTCTGCGGAGAACCTGCACCAGAAGATCGATATCGATCATAGGTTTCCTCCCAGTCTGACGATCTCGCCCGGATTTACTTCTTCGACAGCGAACGCACGTAGATGACCAGGTTCCAGATGTCGTCATCCTTGGCGCGATCGCCCTCGCCCGGCATCTTGCCCTTGCCGCTCTTGATCAGAGCGAAGATCTCTCCGTCCGACATGCCCTTCAGCGTGTCGGGATCGGTCAGGTCCTTCATGCTGAGATGCATGTCGGCGACCAGATCGCCTTTGCCGTCGCCGTTGGCGTTATGGCACATGGCGCAATCGATCCCGAACATCATCTTGGCGTGGGCCTGGGACTCTGGCGTTGGCTTCACCGGGTTGGTCAGGCTCGTGGCGTCGGCCGGCGCCGGGTTGCCGGCGGGTGCGGCCGGCTCCTGCGGCAGGAATGCGAACAGCAGCGCGGCAGGTAGGACGACCAGGAATTTCAACATACGTGCCTCCAAGGATGTCGAGCGAATCTTATGCCTTCCGCACAGCAATGGGAAGCCCGATCGCGCGAGACGATTCAACTGTGCTCCCCACACGGGATACACGCAGTGTCCTACGTCACGTCTCCCGCGTGCCGGTGCCGCCCCGCGCTGGCAGCGCCCCATCCAAACCGCCCGGCGCTGCGCCTCTAGGGTTTGGCCTTCCCGGGATAAGAAATCTCCAGCTCGCTGTATACATTGCTGTTGCCGACGGGCACCGAACCCGACCAGTACACCCCCGCGCTGCCAAACGGGTTCGGCGTGATCGTGCCTTCGAGCGCAAGCGTTTCGCCGTCAACCGAGTTCGAGCCCTTCACCGTGATCCTGCTTCGAACCACCGAGAGCGTGATCGTGGTATTCGGCTTGAACACCCCGGTCAGCTCTTGCTGATCGTTCAGCGGATGCCCGACCCCGTTCTCGATCTTGTAAAGCTGGAACATGCATTGATCCGCCGCCTGGATGGTGCGCCAGAAGCGCAGCGAGTAGCCGTTGCGGGTGCGCGGATCGTACTTGATGAAGATGTCCGCGCGCTCTACCCGCGGGATATCGTCGGGCGATCCGGCAATGCCGAAGCCCTGCCCGGCGGTCTTTTCCGGCGACATCACCACCTTCACCTCCATGTCGCCGGTCGGCGCGTCGTGGTTGTAGATCAGCGCGGCATAGGGGTTGGCCAGGATGGGCTGAGCCGGACCGCTTGCGGGTGCGGCAGTACCTCCAAATCCCCTCGCCGGCGCCGCTCCCATCAGCCCGCTCACCCGCAGGCCGTAGCCGTTCACCAGCTTGTCGCCGGTCACTGGCGTCCAGGTCCCAACCACGGTCCATTCGCCATTCTCGTACGCCGGGCTCTCCGCGGCGACGAAGTTGCGGAAGTTCGGATTGATCGTGGTCGATCGTACCTCCGCCGCCGTAATCGGCTTGGCCGCCACGGCAAAGACCTCCGGGCCGGGATCGCTGATGTTGTGCTTGGGCTGGATGCTCACGCCGAGAAACTTGCCCACATCGCCTTCCGTCAGCGTGTAGCTGCGCAGCGGTTCATCGCCCCGGCTCACCGCCACCTTGCGCGGGACGGCGTGGTGATCCGGCACGATAGCGCATTGCGCATCGGCACACTGATACCACGTGATCAGCGACTGGTCTTCCCTGCCGCCCAGATCGAGCGCATAGCGAACCGCGACTCTCCCATTCAGCGGCGCACCCACCACCGGGTTGCTGGTGAACTTGGGCGGATCGATAAACTTCGGCTCCACGTAAACATGGACGTTGACATAAAAACCGTTGCCGGCCCGTGCCTTCACCGTCACCCACTCGGCGCGGTTGGTCTGATTATTCCCGCTGATGGTCACCTGATCGCCGCTCGTCGAGCTCAGCGTCACCAGCGGCGACTCGGAGGACCACGTGACCGCCGTATCCTTGGCGCGCGCCGGCAGCAGGTTCGCGGTCACCGCCGCGCCCGGCGAACCCGTCCGCACCGTAGGCGCGACCGCGCGGCTGACGAACGGCCCGCTGCCGCCAACCTCTCCCGCCGCGGGTGGGCCGCTCACCGCCATGCGGAACACCTCGCTCCCGTCGGCCTCATACTTCGCCCGCACGCCGGCCGGGTCCCAGTCATCCACCGGCCCGTTGGGCAGCGCCGCGCGCAGCAGGTTCCACGGATTGAACGCCTTCACCTCTTGGTCGCTCAGCTCCCGCGAGAGCGTATACGTCGGCGCGCCTTCAATCATGTCCCGGATGCGCATCGGCTTTCCGTTCGCGTCCTTCACGTGGTAGGTCAGCGAAAACAAATTCTGATGCACCGGCAGAACGTCCCACGCCATCCACGTCACCGGCGACTGCGGCGTATCCACCGGCATGGTGCAATCGATCAGCGTGTCGGGATTGCCGAAGCCCTTATAAAACTCCAGGCCGCGCTGCGCCTTGAAGACGGTGTTGATAAACGTCAGGCCCGACGCGGACATGACGCCCCTGCCCGTCGGGAAATAAATCTCCGAGTCCTGGAAGACGCCCACCGTGCCGCCGCCGAGAAAGTCGTCCGTGCCCTCGATAAACACGTTGGTGAAATACGACCGCGTCGTTCGAATGAACGTCGTGTCCAGCCGGCTCAGGAACGCCACATGCGAGTAGACATGCTTGTCGCCCTGCATCTGGATGGCGACCGCCTGCGTAATCACGTCCGAGCGCTGATGCAGATTCTTGGCAGGGTCGCCCGGATACTCGTAGTCGAGGTTGCAGTAGTCGACCACCGTCAGGTTGATCATGCTGAAGCCGGTCGCATTGATATCGAATATGTAACCGTTGTTGGTCGCGCCCTCCTTGTTGCCGCGGTTGTCGGCCAGCACCACCTTGCGCCGATCGTCGGTCAGGCCAAGGAAGGTGATGTAGTTCTTGGTCACCTGCAGGCTGTACGGCGCGGACTCGTCCACATGCATCCGGTACACATCCGGCTTGATGCCGATGACCGTAGGCTTCTCCGGCGTGCCGGCCGGCGCGGCGGCGTACGCAGCCTGCACCGTCTTGAAGCGCTTGTTCGCCGGATCGTCCTGCGCCAGGCTGCTGTCCACCAGGTAGTCGTACGCGAAGCCGGTCGTGTCGAACCGCACCCCGGTGTACCCGTTGAACGGCATGGCGTCGCGCAGGTTGTCCTGGGCGCGCGCGGCGGGAACGCAAACGCTTGCAAGCATCAGCGAAAGCGCGGCAAGCGCGGTGCTCGGAACGCGAAGCTTCATGGCGATCTCCTCAAGAATCGGGGCCCACCCATCGCCGCGCCTCGGGCGGCCGCGGCTTCCATCCGAAAAGTGGTCATACCACTGCGCGGACACATTAGGTTCGAGCGTGCTCCCCTGTCAACCGGTAGACCCCGCCGCGCGCCCCCGCTCCATCACAGTGGCGCCAGCAAGCCACTCTGGTAGCCTGTTTGGATGAGCACGGACACGCACCAACCGCCAGTCCTCGCAGCCGGTCTGCCCCATCTCCGCGTCGCCGTCCTGGGCGCAGGCAAGATGGGCGGCATTTTGTTGCAGGCCTTTCTCAAGAACGATTTGCTGCTGCCTGGCCAGATCGTCGCAACGGTGCAGCATCCCGAGCGCGCCCAGGCGCTTTCCCTGCAATTCGGCGTCGAGGTCGGGACCAACAACCTCGCCGCCGCCCAGTCCGCCGACGTCATCCTGCTCGGGGTCAAGCCGGTGCAGGTCCCGGCCGTGGTGGCCGAAATCGCCCCGGCGCTCACGCCGTCCAAGCTGCTCCTGTCGTTCGCAGCTTCGGTCAGCACCCGCACCATCGAGGATGCAGCCGGAATCGATCTCGCCGTCATTCGCGCCATGCCCAACACCCCGGCCATGCTCGCCGCCGCCATCACGGCGCTCTGTCCCGGACGCTTCGTCGCGCCGGAGCAGATGGCCATCGCCCAGAAGATCTTCCAGACCGTCGGCCGCACCGTCGTGGTCGACGAGAAGCATATGGACGCGGTCACCGGCCTCTCCGGCTCCGGCCCGGCGTTTCTCTACATCATCATCGAGGCGCTCGCCGAGGCCGGCGTCAACGTCGGCCTGCCCCGCGACATCGCCACCCTGCTGGCCGCGCAGACCGCCTACGGCTCCGCCCGCATGGTGCTCGAAACCGGCTACCACCCCGCGCTGCTCAAGGACGCCGTCACCACCCCCGCCGGCTGCACCGTCGACGGCATCCTCGAACTCGAAGAAGGTGGCCTCCGCGTAACCCTCATCAAAGCCGTCAAACGCGCCACCCAGCGCGCCAAAGAACTCGCTTCCGGGTAACCAAACTCTTTCGTTAAGGGCACGGCTTCAGAGCCTGTCCTGAGCGCAGTCGAAGGATGCCGTAACCGTCGCAGGATCAGCGCGGCTTGAGCCACTCAGGTCATACTTCATGCAAACAAGTCGCCGTCTGGCCAAGATCGCAATTTTCCGCCCGCGACAGACCGGATGGATCGCCGGAACCCGTGCCCGCCATCACTGTTTTTGGGGCAAAAAATGCGGTATATTGATCGGTCGCGGGGTCGTGCGGAAAGCCGGCCTCCGAGAGGTTCGAACGATGGGCCATAAGGGAGTCATACCCATGATGAAAGCAGTCAAAATTGGTGTGTTCGCAGCATGTTTTTGGTTGGCCGCGCAGGCCGCCGTCGCGCAGGATATTGTGCACGCGTTATCCGGAACCGTCATCTCGGTGAATTCGAAGATCAAGATGACTGAAATCAATACCGACAATGGAACGTCCGGGCACTTCGAATGGCTCAAGTCAACCGCCGGCTCCATCAACTTCGACAAGAGCGTCAAGTCCGACGCCACCGACGCGGATAAGTTCACCAGCCAGGGCGCCCACGTCATCGTCTTCTTTACCGGAGACGGCGATGTGCGGACCATCATCGCCGTCCGCGACCTCGGGGCCGGCCCGCTCGAGAAAACCAGCGGAGCCGTCGTCAAGCTCAGCCGCCACGACCGCCTGCTCACCATCAAAAACAGCGCCGGCGCCGAGGAGACCTTCCATCTCGATCCCAAGACCATCGGCGACACCACCACCGGCGTCGCCCAGGACTTCCGCTTCGACTTCGCCAAGGGTGACGAAGTGCGCGTCACCGCCGCGCCCGCCAACGGCGGCGAAACCGCGCTCCTCATCGCGCCCATCATGTAAGCATCGCGCCCGCCGCATAGAATCGAATCATGCCTGAAGATGGCGCACCCATCGCGACCCACTCCCCGCTGCTGCCGCGCTTCGCGTGGTTCGCCGTCTTCTACAATGTGCTGGTCATCCTCTGGGGAGCGCTGGTGCGCGCCAGCGGCTCCGGCGCGGGTTGCGGCAACCACTGGCCCCTCTGCAACGGCCAGGTCATTCCCGTCTCCCCCGGCTTCCATACCATCATCGAGTTCACCCATCGCATGATGACGGGCGGCTCAACCTTCCTCGTGCTGGCTCTGCTGATCTGGACCTTCCGCGCGACCGTCAAGGGCCACGCCGCGCGCTGGTTCGCCATCGCATCCACCATCCTGCTGCTCAACGAAGCGCTGCTGGGAGCCCTGCTGGTCAAGCTCGGCTACGTCACCGGCAACCAGTCCGCCGGGCGCATGGTGGTGCTCTCCATCCACCTCAGCAACACCCTGCTGCTCGTCGCTGCGCTCACCCTGACGGCGCGTTTCCTCTCCACCGCGCGCGGCTGGGCCGGCTTGCACCGCGCACAAGGATTCGCATGGGCCGTCGCCGGCCTTGCGGCAACCATCGCCGTCGGCGTCAGCGGATCGATGGCCGCGCTGGGCGACACCCTCTTCCCCGCTGCTTCGCTCCGCGCCGCCTACGCGCAGGACTTCGCCGCGAACTCGCCCTGGCTGCTGCGCCTGCGCCTCGTCCACCCGCTCAGCGCGCTGGCTGCCGCCGCATTCGTGATTTGGTTGGTCCGGCGTTCGCGCCGGGGAGCAAGCGGTCAACCGCACCCGCTGCCGCATCCCCGTCTGGCCCACGCCGTCCTGGGCCTGCTGCTGCTCCAGTTCGCGCTGGGCATCGCCGACGTGCTGCTGCTCGCGCCCGCGTGGATGCAGCTCGTGCATCTGCTCGGCGCCGATCTCTACTGGGTAGCGCTGGTCCTGCTGGCGGCCGACACCGTCTGGCCGGACGTCGCGACCGGCGTTGCGCCCGCCCCCCGGCCCGCGACCACATCGCTGGCTTAGGTCACTTCGGGTCCGGCTTGCCGGCGATCTTGTCCGCAACCTTTTCCGTTCCGTGCGCCGTGTCCTTGGCCGCAACGGCTGTGCCGTGAGCGGTATCCTTCGCAACTACCTTGGTGCCGTGGGCGGTATCCTTCGCCACCCCCTTGCTCACCCGCGCCGTATCCTTGGCCGCCACCGTCGTCCCATGCGCCGTGTCCTTCGCGCCCACAGCCGTTCCATGCGCCGTATCCTTCGCCACGACCTTCGTCCCGTGCGCCGTGTCCTTAGCGCCCACAGCCGTTCCATGCGCCGTATCCTTCGCGCCCACAGCCGTTCCATGCGCTGTGTCCTTAGCGCCCACAGCCGTTCCATGCGCCGTATCCTTCGCCACGACCTTCGTCCCATGCGCCGTATCCTTCGCCACGACCTTGGTGGCGTGGGCGGTGTCGGCCGCGGCGTCTTTGGTCGCCTGCGCTGCGTCCTGGGCAAGCCCGACCCCGCAGCCCAGCCCGGCGCCCAGTCCGGCGGCAAGCAAAAACCGCGTCATCCCGTTCATCGTCATGCTGTTTCCCTCCGCTTCGCCTGATTTTGGTTGCTGTACGGTAGATTCACAAGAACCGCCGAAGGATGCAGTCACCCGGAAAATCTGTCCCGCCCGGCATGGCATGTGCACGCCGAAGCCGGTATATTGCTTTACGTCCCAGGAACCGTATTTTCAATCGCACCGACCGGCCGGAACGCCCGCACTTGATCCGGCAGAATGGAAATCTGAGCCCGATGCACCTTGTCCCAGTGCCCGCCGTTTGGCTGTTCGCCGTCACCCAGTTGACCCACCTTGCGCCGATCGATATCGCCATCCTGCTCCTCTACTTCGCGATGGTCATCTTCATCGGCTTCTACGTCAAGGGATCGACCAACACCAGCGAACAGTTCTTCCTCGCCGGGCGCGAGATGTCCGCCTGGATCGCCGGCCTCAGCTTCGTCTCCGCCAACCTCGGTTCGCTCGAACTCATGGGCTGGGCGGGCGCAGCCTACCAGTACGGCATTCTCGCCACCCACTGGTATTGGATCGGCGCCATCCCCGCCATGCTCTTCCTCGGCATCGTCATGATGCCCTTCTACTACATCTCCAAAACCCACTCCGTTCCCGGCTACCTGCAGCTCCGCTTCGGCGAGGGCGCGCGCGGCGTCTCCGGCGTCTGCTTCGCCTTCATGACCATCCTCATGTCCGGCGTCAACATGTACGCCATGGCCGTGGTCATGCAGGTCGTGCTCGGCTGGAACATCGACTTCTCCATGTGGGTGGGCGCCATCACCGTCGCCATCTACGTCATGCTCGGCGGACTCCGCTCCGCCATCATCAACGAGGTCCTGCAGTTCGTCCTCATCTGGGCCGGCGCCATGCTCATCCCCATCCTCGGCCTCATCGAAGCCGGCGGCTGGACCAACCTGAAGGCCCAGATCGCCGCGCGCATGGGCGAGCAGTACACCCACATGTGGGCCACCACCGGCAGCTTCAGCGCCAACCCCATGGGCGTCCACTGGACCGGCATCGTCTTCGGACTCGGCTGGGTCATCAGCTTCGGCTACTGGACCACCGACTTCCTCGTCGTCCAGCGCGTGCTCTCGGCCAACAGCCTGCGCGCCGCCCGCCTGGCGCCCATCATCGGCTCCGCCTTCAAAATGTTCGTCCCGTTCTTCGTCATCCTGCCCGGCCTGCTGGCCCTGGTGCTGCTCAAGGATTCGTCCGGCCATCTCATCCAGCTCTATCCCGACGGCAGCGACATCGTGCTCCACCACGGCGCGCACAGCTTCAACCAGGTGCTGCCGCTCATGATGGTGCGCTACCTCGGCCCCGGCCTGCTCGGCCTCGGCATCACCGCGCTGGTCGCCGGCTTCATGTCCGGCATGGCGGGCAACGTCAGCGCGTTCTCCACCGTCTGGACCTACGACATCTACGGCGCCTACATCAACAAGAAGGCCTCCGACTCGCACTACGTTCTGATGGGCCGCTGGTCGACCATCGTCGGCATGGCCGTCTCCGTCGGCACCGCCTATCTGGTCAGAAACTCGGCCAGCATCATGGACTACGTGCAGGAGCTGTTCAGCTTCTTCATCGCGCCTCTCTTCGGCACCGTCATCCTCGGCATGCTGTGGAAGCGCGCCACCAAGGCCGGCGGATTCTGGGGCCTGCTGATGGGCACGGCGTCGTCCATCTTCATGTGGCTGGCCGTGATGCACGACAAAACCAACATCCGCTTCATGATCCTCCAGCCCCACGCCTCGGCCGACACCATCCTGCGCGTGCAGGCCATGGCCGCCAACCTCTACCGCGCGCTCTGGTCCTGGTGCACCTGCGTGGTGGTCACCGTGGTGGTCAGCTATATGACCAAGCCCAAGACCGAAGCCGAGCTCACCGGCCTCGTCTACGGCTCCACCGTCATTCCCCACGACGGCTCAACCAACGTCTTCGAGAAGCCGATCTTCTGGGCCATCGTCGTCGCCACCGTTCTCTTTGTCCTCAACCTCTGGCTCTGGTAGCTCAAACCGGAAGTCGTCATCCCAACCGGACCACCGTACACCGTCGTCATCCCAACCGGACCACCGTAAACCGTCGTCATCCCGACCGAAGCGCAGCGTAGTGGAGGGACCCCCGCATTTCGCTTTTGTTGTTTGTCATCCTCAGCGCAGCGAAGAATCCCCGCATTCGCCTTTGCGGGCCAACGGCCCGCGCTAAATCTCGCACCACGCCCCCAAGGAGACCCTCATGACCACCCCCCACCACGTCGACCCCAGCACCGAACAATCCCTCTCCATCTGGTTCTTCGTCGGCGTGCTCATGCTCGGCTGCGGCCTCATCATCTTCGGCCAGGGCATCTACGAGTTCTCCCACCCCGGCGTCACCGTCCTCGCCAACCTGCACCCCGCCTTCTGGTGGGGCCTCCTGATGACCCTCTTCGGCGCCTTCTACACCATTCGCTTCCGGCCGGGAAAAGACTGAAGCTTTACCTCGACGACACCGGCACCGCCGGTCAAAGGCCTATTCTGTTGGGATGGGTTGGGATCGGTGGTTCGTCCGGTTTGGAGCCCTCTTCCAATCGGTAATATCGGTGTCAATCGGTGTTGAGCCTCTTCCCAACGCTACACGCAACACACCAAGGAGTTTTCAGGAATGTCCAAGCCAATGACCATGGGAGTTCTCGTAGGCAACCGCGGCTTCTTCCCCTCGCACCTCGCCACCAGCGGCCGCCTCGAAATCATCGCCGCGCTCGAAGCTGCCGGCATCAAGCCCATCGTGCTGCACCCCGACGTCACCGCCCACGGCGCCGTCGAAACCTACGAAGACGCAAAGAAGTGCGCCGCCCTCTTCAAGCAGCACGCCGCCGAGATCGACGGCCTCATCGTCACCCTGCCCAACTTCGGCGAAGAGCGCGGCCTCGCCGACGCCATCCGCCTCGCCGACCTCCGCGTCCCCGTCCTCATCCAGGCCACGCCCGACGCTCCCGCCAAGATGTCCATCGCCTTCCGCCGCGACAGCTTCTGCGGCAAAATGTCCATCTGCAATAACCTCAAGCAGTACGGCATCCCCTACTCGCTCACCACCCTCCACACCGAAGCCCCCGACTCGCCGCAGTTCAAGGCCGACCTCGCCTGGTTCGCCGCCGTCTGCCGCATCGTTCGCGGCCTGCGCAACGCCCGCTTCGGCGCCATCGGCGCGCGCCCCACCGCCTTCAACACCGTCCGCTACTCCGAAAAACTCCTCGAGCGCTCCGGCATCACCGTCGAAACCCTCGACCTCAGCGAAGTCATCGGCCGCATCTCCCGCATGCCCGACCACGACGACGCCGCCCAGGCCAAGCTCGCCGCCATCAAGAAATACATCCCCGTCGGTTCGACGCCCGAGGCCGCGCTGCTCAAAATGGCCAAACTCGGCGCCGTCATCGACGCCTGGAAAGCGGCCTCCGAACTGACCGTCACCTCCGTCCAGTGTTGGACCTCCATCGAAGAGTACCTCGGCATCGTTCCCTGCACCGTC
>Ga0181520_10005881_pt1 | contig 19180 bp, 27 predicted proteins | sample PEATcosm2014_Bin_29_FD_132451 | JGI IMG/M metagenome (GOLD analysis project Ga0181520, IMG submission 132451) | Peatland microbial communities from MTU Mesocosm Facility, Houghton, MI, USA - PEATcosm2014_Bin02_30_metaG | ecosystem: Environmental > Terrestrial > Soil > Wetlands > Peat | place...
CGAGTTCAACCACGAATACCGGGGTCTCCTGCAACCCGAGTTCCGTAACGATCTCAAATCCCTTCTCATCTCCCACGTCCGTTGCCTTGATCTTGCCGGACTTAAATTCTTTCTTTAAATCCCTCTTGATCTTAGCGCACAGTGGGCATCCTTCGGTAGTTACCATCCATCGCTGAATGATGTCAGACTCCTTGAATGTGATCGTCTTTGTCTTAATGCCTTCGCGCTGACGGCTTTTTCCCGCGTCGTTGCGTTCCTTTCCGCGAGCGCGTCTGTCTCGACTGTTGGTATTTCCCGACATATTCCATAGCACCTTCTGGTATTCCTTTCTCTTCCAGCTCCTGAGCCGGATGGAATTTATCTACGATTTCCTCGACGAGTTGCTTCTGTTTCTTTGTCAAATCGTCGTATGTGAGTCCCGGGGGAATGTCGCCTGAATCGCGTAGTCGCTGCATTGCAAGGACACGCTCACTTGTTTCGAGGATTTCCCCGGTTTTATCCCCGACAAGACCAATCGCTTCTTCGAGTTTCCCCCTGCACACTCGGCACTTCGTGTGATTGCGCGCTTCCATGAGCTCGGTTATCGCAGATCGTATGTGTGAGTTTGCAGTCTCAATCTCGCTTTTCAGCGACTGACTTGCATTCATCGAGGTTATTCGAACCGAAGAAATATCTTGGAGATGTGGTATATTGCTGTGGTTCACGATTTCGAGAAGCTTATCGTGATGCTCATTCATCTCCTTTCGCTTGTCTTCTTTCGATTCCCCGAGCAATATATCAAGAAGACCGTTCACACCGATATCAACGACTCTGCTTATCTGGAACCCCATGCTATCGGTAACGGTTCCGACTGCACGACTCGCCACTTGCGATATTAACTGATCTTCTACTGGCATTATCCTCCACCTTCTGTACTCTTAACTCCATCTAATATTTCATAAATCTGTCGTCTCAGCCACGCTGTTCCCGCACCATCCGGAGTGTTTACAATGATATTGTAGTACAACGGGTGATCCGTTTCGAGCCACTTCAATACAACCTGATCGAATCCGCCGTATTGTGTGTCTACAATCTTTCGTGCCTCATCTATTCCCGAGACAACGGGAGAGGGGAGACCTTTGACATACATCATAATCTCCCCGTTTGCTTCTCCCCACAGCGATGTGTTGTTGGCGATTGATTCACGAAGCTGTTTCGGAGTTGTTCCCAAAAGGGCACGGTTTAGGATACCACGTATGATATCAATGATCATCGTGGTAAAGAACCCGCCCTTGAGAGAATCGCCGCTAAATAGTCCCATCATATCACCCTACGTGGATGGTCATAATATATGTTTCGGTAATTCCCTCTTGGTTGGTGCTCCTGCAGCAGCCGCTTCGTCCTCCTCATAGTATGAAACTGCTCCATCGGGCGGCTTCTCGATTTCATCCTCTGATTGAGGAATGTCATCTTCTGAACGGGAAGGTACGGGTGAAGAACCGAATGGAGCTCCGTGCGATGGAACAAGAGTTTCATCAGAGGTTTCCCCTCTGTGAATCTCTGCTGGCGGTGGAGACGGTTGAGATACAGGAACCTTCTTCTGCGGACGCTGCTGTTGCGGCATTGTCGCACGATACTTCGAACCGCAGATCGGGCATGTAATCTCTAAATCTCCTGCATGAGCAACCATGTCGGCATCACATGTCGGACATTTTACATGAATTTCTCCTGACTCGTCAGGAGTCCCTCTTGTCCGAAATGTATTGGCATCCTGCGGAACTTCTGCAGTTTCGGGAGCTGCTTCAAGTTCGGGTTCCTGTTGCTGGATTTCACCCGGAGGAACTGCCATAGCCATGCCTGCGCTCCCTGCGCCTCCGGCTTGTGCTATCGCCATTGCTGCGTTAGCCTGAATACGCTGTGATTCGATCCACGCTGCTGCAACCGATTCTCCTACCTTGCTGAGTGCCTGTCCTGCAATGTCCCGTATGAATGTGCGCCCCTCCCTCTTATCCTGAAAATCCGCTTGTGCTAGTTCCAGATCGTTCGCTAGTCGTTGTAGCTGGATTCTCTGTGATAATTCCTCCGATGTCGTGCCTAATGGGGGAGTTGCGCCCTTCGAGTTTTTTGATTGAATTAACTCCTGTATGAGTATCTTCATGTACGGGTCTTCCGGCGGCTTGCTTGTTGCCGATGAAAGCGCGTGCGCCATGAGTTTGTCAAGCATCGAGTTCTGTGCCTTCATCATCTCCGTGACTTGCGGATTCTGTGTCGGAGCATCCGGAGCGGATCGTGCCTTTATAAGTTCAAGCACGAGTGCGCGCATTTCGCGTGCTTCTGATGCCTCGCGGTCACGGTTCTGAGCACTTGTCATTGCAGCCGTGATCCTCTCAACCGCGCCATTGAGTTTTGCATCGATGACACGGTTCACGTCCTCCATCGAAACTCCGGTTGAACGGAATGCAGATGATCTCGGAACGAATCTCGGATCATAGTCATCGCGTGGCGGGAACTCTCTCGGAACTTCACGGAATGCTCCTCCCTGTGGCGGATACTGCGGAGGGTACTGCCCCTGCGGGTACGTCATTCCCGGGAACGTTCTGTCACGAAGCGGTGAGTTGAACGGAGCGCTGTTCATTCCCAACGATGGATCACTCAGTCTCATGTTTCCTGCCGGTGCTCCAATGAGACTCATCATCATTCGCTCGCGCTCGCGGCGTTTCTCTTCCTTGTAGAGTTCTGCCTGATATCGCTGCGAAATCTTGACTGCTGCTGCAGGAGACATGTACATCTGCAGGATTCCCTGAATTGCCTGCGGCTGCCATCCGTCTGGTTGAAGATCGATATAGTCGAAGATTCGTCTGATTGACGTGTCGTCAAGCCCGCTTTCGTCGATAATATCCTTTAACACTTCGTTCGGATCGAACTCTTCCTCTTCCATATCAATCGGATCTGGTCTCATTTGTCTCCGCGAACCCGACGTCCCATGCGACCGTGACCTTTCGCGGCCGCGATCATGAGCCTTCGGAACTTTTCTGGAACTTCTATCCCGTCGAGATTCGTGTCGATCATCGTCGTCCTCTTCGCCTTCTGCATCATCGTCGTCACGCCCTACTCGGAATCTTTGTACTGACTTTGATTTTCCGGTTACGTCCGGTGCGGATTCTACTCGCGCTTTGTATGTTCTCTCGCCGCCGCGTCTTCCACCAGTTTCTTCAACTTCTTCCGCGTCGTCCGACTCTTCTCCATCTTCTCCTTCGAACTCTGCTTCGCGGTCTTCGCAGTCTGGCTCGTCGCACTCTGCGCAGTTTCCGTCACAGTCAACGTATTCAACGTCTTCGTCGTCATCATCTTCCTCTTCTTTTCCACGCCCGGTGACTTGCACACGTGTTTGTGATGGACTTGGTTCTGGTTCGTCGGATGTCGGGAACTGTGCTCCGTTTCCCGGAAGAACCCCGGTGTGAACTTCGGCATTGTTCGAGGTAGTCGGCGTTGTCCCGATAGCTAAATCCGAATACAGTTTTGCAACTGCAGCGTGATCGCGCGGGTTTACTCCGAATATCTTGAGAACATCTTCTCTTCTGAGACGGGCAACCCCGTTACACTTCGGGCACATTGCAATGAAACTCTTTCCCGAACTGCTTGTCTGGATCTTGTCGCGTGGTACCGCAAACTTATGACCCTTGATGCACTTCGTTTTGAGCATACTGTCGCCCGCCGTGTCTATTTCATCTCCTACTGCATCATTCATCGTTATCATCTTCCTGTATTGCCTGCGGACGTACAGGCACATCTTGTGACTCTGCGAACTTCTGGAATGTCAGAAATGCCGACAGCAATCCTCCTGCGAGAACAGCCGCGCCCTTCATAGCCATCTTATTTCTGTCTTCGTACGGTAGGTCTTCATCTGTGAATCCCCGATACAATGTTGCTGCTCCCATACCCATCACGGAGCCACCTGCGGATGATATATTCGCAAGATCCGAAAATGTGTCCAGAGCTAAGAAAGGATTCTTGTCGGGTAGGGATAAATTTGTTCCGCCACCCCTTGATGGTGCAAGACCCCCGCGTCTCGGAGAAGTGACGGCGACTCCGGCACTTTCCAAAGTGATATCCCCCGATTTGATTCCAGCATTGATATCAGAAAGCGCTTTTTGCACTTTCTTGATTCGCCGCGAAACCGTTACGGCTGATTTTAGCCCGAACTTCTTCGCAATGGCTTTGAAAGTGGACTCGTCTCCGCCTTGCATGTGAAGTTCGAACATCTGGATATCACGATCTTTGACACCTCTCTTCTTGAGAAGTTCAATCGTGGATATGCTTTCCATACAGAAAGTTTGTTATTGCACTACTTACATAAATACTTTTGCGCCAAAATGAGCAAAAAGAGTGTGGAAGGTTATTATAGTTCGTCTTCCACGAGCGATTTCAGTCCGCGTCGCTCAGATTCCGGCTTCCCGGTGTATCCATGTTCGCGCATTGCCATCGCGTGCGCACGGGTTGTCCATCCGTACATGATTTGATCAACTTCTCCTTCAAACGCATTGAATTCTCCGCGTGGACTGTCGCTCTCTTCGGGCAATCTCACAGCGAAAATTTCATTGTACACGCCGTCGGGGGTATAGTTCAGAAGCAGGTAGTCGTAATCTCCACGGAACTTCGGGTTCCCGAGATATTGCCACACGGCTTTTACCTCTCGCGGATCAGTAACATAGAAAAGTTTTCTCGAAGTACTCTGCGCAGCAAGCCCACGAAGGTTTCCGATGGGCTTTGTAACACAATACCAGTATGGTTTCTGGCTTGCAAGTGACTTTATGGAGCGTTTTCGTGCCATAATAATCATATCAGTAAAAGAACTATAAAAAGATTGTGATTACTTTGTGTTTTTAGATGCCTCTTCTGCTAGTTCCATTGCAGATTTGCGGAATTCTTTCTCGATCTCGGTGATCGTTGTGAGATATTTAAACACTTCCTGCTCGGTTAAGATGCCATTATACCCTAAAATGGCAGCACTGATAGCCCCGAGTGCCGTGTAAAACTTGTTCATACAGTCAACGATAGACGCGATGTCTCGCGCCTTGATCGAATCTTCCACACACTTGCCTATCTTTCGCAAGTTCGATGAAAATTGCGATATAGACGCTACACAGTCGGCCCTATCTATGATAATCCACTCCTAAGTCTCTCTATGAAGTCTCTCTATGTGTTTCTTTGGTATATAACAGTTCCCACCAAATTCGGTCATAATCATTTCGGTGAATATCTTCTCGTAGTAATCACGATTCCGATTTGTTTTTGCATGGCATCCTCCGGGGCATACCGGAACGAACAATGGTTTAACATCGTTACAGCACATCATTCTGTCGTAATTGACGTGATGAACAGCGAGTCTCCGTTCTCCCGGTTGCCACACGTGTCCGCACCCGGGAAACATACACCTATACCCAAAAAATGCACGAACGCGCTCTCTGAACTCGCGGTTAAATTTCGGGCAATACGGCTTAAAAGAAGAACCGCCTTTCCATGTAGGGTGACTCTCTCCGGTTCTCCCGTACATCGGGTTATTCTCCCCGAAATGAGATATAGATATTTTTAGTTTTGAATCGCTGGAATGATGTCTATTTTTTCCGGCGTCTGATAACTTTTTTATTGTTTCGTCTGATACGATCTTCCCAAACCTCGGGTTATTCGAGCCAGAAAATCTCAAGTGCATCATCTTTCTCCATTCTGATGTATGATGTTTTCCATAGAACGGATTTCCAGAACCCTTCCTATCTTCTGAAAATTGTGTCCGACGATCCATATTACTTCCCGGGTACGCACTTGGTATTTGATAGTTTGCCTTCCTTTTTAAGTATATCAACAACAACCGGGTTTAATTTCCACATCTGCGTCGAACGCCCACGGACTCTCATACTGCCAGCATGAGAAACCACGTTGCGGTGTTTCAGTTTGTTCATGTTCATGTACTCAAGCTCGTCATCGGAAAGAAAATCCGAGAGTTGCGACGTTATAAAACGCCCGCACCCAAATGTGCTGTACACTTTCGAGATAATTTCTATCTTTCGTTCCTTATCTCCTCCAAAAACAATCGTTCCCCAAGCCATATTATGCCCCCGCAGCTTCAATCTCCTTTTCCAGTATCTCTTGTATCACATCGGATAAAACCCATGTGATCACCACACCGGATGTTCCTTTTCGTCTCGTCCCTGTTTTCCTTATATACCCGCGATGCCCCCAACGGCAAATGTCCCCACTGGACAGATCCTCAACGACTTTCGACTTTACAACGTCATTCCGCGTGAAACCCTCAGACCTAAACACTTTGAAAATGGGTATCAGCTTTTGTTTGTCATCCCAGCTTACCTTCATAACCCTCCGACAAGTTCATTTCATCTTTATATACTCTATAGGACGAAAAAGTTTAAAAGGTTTTGCAACCATATAAATAGCTAATGCCGCATAGTAAAAGATCAATACTGGAAATGTGGGATATGACCTGCTCGCGGCTCAGAATCGAACCATCCCCTGACTCCCGTTCCGTTCTTGAGTATCTTCTGACACAGTACTCGGATCCGGAACGTCACTATCACACTGTAAATCGCATGATGTTCTGTGTGAATACAGCGTTTTTCTTCTTCGATTCGTTTGAGCACCCGTACGAAGCGGTCATGGCGTTGTGGTTCCATGACGTTGTATATGACACGCACAAGACAGGCGGATTCAACGAGAGCGCAAGCGCTAACGTTGCGGACTCGCTATTGACAAAACTCGGGTTAGAAGAAGACAGAATCGCTATAATCCGCAAGTATATCATTGCCACGCAACGCTCGCGCGAGCCGGAAGACCACGACTGCGCACTGGTTATGGACGCTGATCTTGCGCAGATATCCGCAGAAACCCCGGAAAGAACCGCTTCACGAATCCGTCTTGAGTATTATTGGGTTCCGAGACACGTTTATGTTCCTGAACGAAAGAAAATCCTAAAAGACTTGTTGAGCCGGGATCACTTCTTCCATACTGATGAGTTCCGGAATATGAGCATGGCGCATCGCTCGATTTACGAACAGACGTTGGAGGAAGTCGCGCGCAAGAATATCATCTCGGAGATACAGCTTTTAGGAGCGAATGTAATTGTTGGAGGAACATTCGACCTTTTCCACGAAGGGCACAAGCGGTTGATCAAGGAAGCTTTTCATGCTTCCTCAAAACATCACGGAGGGACAGTCACAATCGGAGTTACTTCTGATGAAATGGCAAGTAAGAAGTCACACCCTGTGCAACCGTATGATGTGCGCGTGAAACAGATTTCGGATTATATAAAATCTCACTTCATGACGCGCAATACCTACTACGGGAACCAGTGGCACATCGTCCCACTCAACGATCCCGTTGGAGATGCCGGCACCGGGGACTATGATATTCTCGTTGCAAGTGAGGAAACCCGCGAAGGCGCACTTAAAGTTAATGAAATACGAGCTGCAAACAGGCTTCCGAAGCTTATTCTGGATATAATACCGCCACTACTTGATAAAACCGGGCAGAGAATTTCAAGCACTCGTTTAAGAAGAGAAGGGAATTTATAATTCCTTTGTTCCGTCTGTTACGTTATACCGATTACGATCTTTCAATTCCTGTAGTTTTCCCGCATTCCACCCGGAAACATCTTGTAAATAACCAGTTACACGCGAAATCTGCAGAACATCATGGCAACCACACCCGGGGCACATCGGTTCACCACATTCGGGGCAATAAGAAACGCCTGCCTTCACTGTTGTCAGGCATGTGCACCGCGTTATATCTTTCGGGCACATTTTCTTTAACTTCTTTCCGCACACGGGGCAGATCGGAGTCTTCGGATCTCTCTCATCTCTAATTGCGTTTTCCTCATTGATAATGAGGCCACATTGCTTACACTTATACCTGTCTGCGATAACAACCACCTGCTTCAGTTTTGATGGAAAAAGCTGAGGAAATGGTATTGTTCTACGACGGTAAATACTTTACGGGCGGCAGAGAGGAAACTTTTTATACATAACAACTTTGAACCTGTCGTCTTCTGTTTTTCCTTCGTTATATCCATCGGCTCTGCTATGACTTTCGCTCTGCGTGAACCCCATCTTCTGATAAAAGTTGATTGCTTTCGCGTTTGACCTGCGCACATCCATGATCAACCCGCGATATTCTCTGGTTCTGAGAAGAAGATTTTCGAGTGTCATGAGCAGCGAGGTTCCAATCCCGTGCTGGCGGTACTTGTTTTTCACTGCGAAACGTGAAATGTATACGTAACCATCATATCCTTCGGTGTACATCTTGTCGGTTGACCCGATTATATACCCGATGACTTCTTCACTATAGTACTCTTTCGCTACAAGGAACCGATCTGCGAAGTTTACTGCGCGATCCAGAACCGAATCTACAGTGAAATTAGAAACGAAAGACGTGGCATCGAGTTTAACTACCATAGGTATGTCGCGCGCACGAACCTGACGAATCTCGAACCACTCGAAATCTGCTAAAGTTGCCACATTATCTAACTCCGCCTTGATCCTTTTAAAGTTTTCGGCATACCCGGTGAAGGAGTACGGCGTCTTCGGATAGCCGGTTTGTGAATAGTGGGTGCGCCCCCACTATTTCTCTTCTTCCTGTAGTAATATCTGAGCTGCCGGGACATTCTTTTCTTATAAAAGGGCGCATCCTCGATATGATCTTTAAATTCGTTCTGGAACCAGTAGCAAGTGTTGAGATGCGTGTTGAGTCCGCGATAGGTTTGGAACCTTCGACCGCATGAAAAACACTGATACGAAACCATCGAACACTGTTTTGATCGCTATACCATATAGTTTTTACGACCGGAACAGGAAAACACAAAAACTTTTAAGGATACACGACCCATTTATGTAGGTGTGATATGGATTTTGCAAGCATTTTGATGATTTTACAGTACCCGGCTACACTTTGCACGGTTGGTGGGTACTATCTTTTGACAAGTAAACAGCCCGGTGTGCGCGTTTTCGGATTCGCAACTGGCATTTTAGGCAACATCTTATGGGTTATCTACTCACTTTCACCATTGCAAGTAGGTCTTATAGTAACGAATGGATTCATTTTCGCTGGTGGATTGTACGGATTCGTGCACAATCACAAGGATTCTTAAAGAAAAATTATGCGTAGGGGGAAATATCAGCCAGATATTTACCCGTTAATGGTGTTTCCGCGCCGAAATCGTGGCAGATGTGTATATCTCCACCATCTATACTATACGTTTCATATCTTCCATCTATGGAATTGAACCGATCTTCAAACTCATTCCATGATTTATCGTTGAAGTTATCGTTGTAACCTATGGATTCTGACACACTTTTAGGGAACTGGACGATGAAACTCCAATGCTGACAAGCAGAACATTCCGGATCATAGGTGTATTTTATCACGAATCGTATCTCCGGGCGTATATCCTTGAACGTTTCGTTGATCCCACGCATGAATTTACAGAGCGGTTTGATGAGTTCCACATTGTCAGTGATGTATCTTGTGAACTCTTTTGACTCGCGGAAGGTTTTAAACACCACACCATTAGCTCCCAAGAACTCAAGGAAGCGCTTAATGTCATGCGCGGACGCGATCCGGTTGATTTCATCGCGCGCGGTGTCGATATATTTCTGCGAAATGTCGATCCCGATGAACTTCCGGTCGAGAATCTTACACGCTGCTCCTGTTGTACCGCGTCCGCAGAACGGATCAAGAACAACATCATCCTTGTACGTGAGAATGTTTACAGCGCGTATTGGCAGATCGAGACTAAATGGAGCCGGGTTTTTCGCGTTATGTGTCTCCGCGCGGTAAGGCCAGACACCTTTTACTGCTTCCATGAACTCGTCGCGTGTCATTGTTGAGACCCCGCGCGACGATTTCTTCCACTTATCCTTTGCGCAGAGCATCACACACTCTTCCGGATTGTAAATGTACGGCGCGCTTGCACTCTTCCACGATCCCCATGCAGTGTACTTTACGCGCTCGGACTGGTTTTCTCCCAATCGCACGACACCGTTCCATGTGTACCCGATCTCTTTCATGATCTGCCACACATCAGAAGCTACGAATACACGACCGCCACGCTCGTTCTGGCTGATTTCGTAGAACAGATTGATAGCAATGCGACCGCCATCATCTTTCAGAACACGGCACGCTTCCGTAAGCCACTCGCGCATGAACTTGAGATAGTCTTCGTACATGAGTTCGTCGTCCCACGAATCGTATTCTATCTTGCAGTTATACGGAGGGGAAGTACAAATAAGATCGACAGAGTTCGATGGAATCTGTTTCATTGCTTCGCGGCAGTCGCCAACGATGAGTATCGGTTCAGTCATACGTCTCATCGACATCGAAGATGTGATCGATTGGGATTTTACGGACTCTTCTATATCCACAATGCGCGGGTGGGAGTGGCATCGCGATTCCGCGATGCGGAATCGCATCGCGATTCCGCATCGCGGAATAGGCAATGCAGAACATCGATCCCTTTTCATACGTGTTGATCACGTTGTCAAACTCAATCGGCTGCGATGATTTCTCTAATCGTAGTGTTACTTTCATAGTTCTTCACCTTTTTATCCCATACCATTGTTCATAAGGAGTTCTGCGATTACGATGTTCGTTTCTGCAATAGCCCGAAGGTATAACGTGCTTGCTTGAATTGCGCCCTGTTGTTCTCTGCCAAGCTCTATCTCCGCTTTCGCAACTTCGATTACCTTCCTCATTTGTTCCTTGTCCATGATATTCACTTATATATTAACCGGATTCGTTTAAAAGCTCTTCTGCCATCTTTATGGCTTGCGGAACTGCGTCGATTCCGGTATAGATCCGGTTTGATTCTTTTGCCGCGCGCAGGACAACTCCCACCCCGCAGAACGGATCAAGGACGAGATCGCCAACGCGAGTAGTATCCCATACCAGAGTTTCTGCATACGCGCGGTTCATGGAACTGAAATCCCACTTACCTTTATGGTTGCGCTTCCCCCACGACAGGGTTTCGATCTCACGCTTGCTCTTTGATATACTGTAGTACGCGGTATTCTCGTACTGATCCTGTTTGCAGAACCCGAGAAGGAACCGACCGTACAGATTTGAGCATGTCACCGCGCAGTTGTTCTTGATCGGGCGTTTGTAGTACAGGAATTGTGATGATATGAGATCGTACAACCCGTACCCGAGAACTTCATCCACGATCCGGTATGGAACCCCTACTGATATACCATCGTAGTATCTATCTTCAACTTCGATCCATATTGTGCCATCCTGTTTAAGCACGCTCTCTAACTTCACGAGCACACTTGGCACTACTGACAGAGCACCGACCTCGGATGGAACGGAAGATATAACCACATCGACTGTCCCCTTGTGGAACTGATCGACAACCTCCGTAGCCTTTCCGAGAAATATCTTGTTCTCCATCTCTTCCCGCGTAAGATATCTCGTCATAACCACACCTCTCCTTTTGCATGTAAGTAAGCTTCTTCGGGCTGCCTACTCGTATGTTTATACTCGGTGTCTTCCCCGAATGTCATTACGAACAACTTATACGCAATAGACCCGACATCGAGTTTCTGCAGGGATGATGGATCATCCTCATCCCCGGCGCTGTACATGACTTTTGCAGATGTATAATACGATACCTTATTAAAGTTATCAATAAGGGGAAGGATATCACCCGCGTGATAATAGGCGAATGTCCCGTCTTTCATATACGGGGCGAAGTATTCTCCTTTGTCAATGAGGTCTTTCAACTTGTTCTTACCGACCCCGCAGAAGATTACGTGCAAGTCTGCGTCGCGGAGATTGCTGCAGTTTTCGGATACCCACTTTATTCCTTCGTAGAACGCATCCATCTCGTTCAGGGTGTCATCATTGAAGCTCGTGTTGAAGGTGAAGCTGCGTTTTATAAGCTTTCCATCTTCAACAATCACGAACATTGCAAACGTAGCCTTCTGACGATACTGATATATCCACGGAAGGAACGCTCGTGTATAGGTATAGAGTTTTATAACCGCCATGTTACCAGAACCTATGTAATGCCTGTATCGGGAGGTTGTAACAGTTTGCCCGAACCGTGAAGTTATTTGATGGGTCTTTATCCCCGATCTTCATGTGTTTCGCGGCCTGTAGGTAATCGCTTGTCTGCATGTACCCGAGTATGAATGCAAGTTTATATTCCGTTTCGTGGCGGAACACGGAGACGAAAACGTAGAAGCTTGCATTCTGACTATGGTTCATCTCCGCCACAGAACACTCATAATACGGTTTTGGTCGAACCGTCCTATCTTTCGTTTTTACTTCGATGGGCGTTGTACCATCGTACACGAGATCGAAATCATGGGTATCAAGCTCTTTCATCCCTTCAATCGCATCCCTGACAGCGATTTGACCGATGTATCCGACGCGGTTCCCCATTCCATGACGGATTGATCCGGTAAGAGCACCGAGGCTAAGCGCACGCTGCTCTGCTTCGTCATTCATCTTCTTTGTTACCGGGACGATAATGTACCCGTATTGGTCGCGGTCATACTCCGGTTTCGCTGTCATCTGGATACGCATATCACTCAAACCCTTACATCCCCGGGTGGAATCTCTCCATTACGGATTTCAACCCTTCCCGATTTTCCCGACATGAAGTAACCGTGACCATAAGGTATTGTTACTAACCGCTTACACTTCCTGCACTGCCATAGTACCGCTTCCGGGGCGATAGCTTTCGGAGGAATTGGTGTTATCTTTTCCCACGAATCACCTTCACACTCATTACAGATTGCCATTACTTCGCCTCTAATATCGCCTTGTATGCAAGCTCGTATGTGTCTTTCTCGATCTCACACCCGATGAATTTGCGCGCGGTCATCTTCGCCATGATCCCCACAGTACCGGCTCCCATGAACGGATCGAGCATAACATCGCCGGGTTTGGTAAAGGCGTCTATCATCGGAAGAAGTTCTTCACCAGACTGTTGCCAGTCGTGCATATCTTTCTCCCGACCACTGCCTTCAATCAGGTCGTTGTAGTATTTATATGGCTTCTGCTTAGGGGGTTTCATGGCGATCATCACCGGCTTGAAACCGCAGTTGGCTCCGACCGGGTGAACTGCGGCGAGACGCCCACGATGGACAAGCGCACATTGCCAGTAAAACTCGACTATATCCATGTCCTTTTCGTTCTTTGCCATCTCGCGCATGAACTCAAGAGCCTCGAAGTAGTCCGGCAGGCGAATGTGTCCTAAGTAAGTTACAACTGCGCCACCCGGTTTTAAGATTCTTGCAGACGCAAAGAGGAATCGTGCAATGTTCTCTTTCCACTCTTCGACGTATGGAACATCCGTTATGATGCAGTCAATGGAGTTCGGTTTGATCAGTTTAACATGCTCGAAGAAGTCCGCGTTCACGAGTTGAACGTTATCGGGAAGTTTCTTAGTCTCTTCCGATAGTTTCTCGAATTCCTTGCGCTGTTTGTCGCGCTCCATCTCGGTCACGGCTTCCTTTACGGTCTTTATTCTCCCGTCCGCGACTTTCTGCGCGATTATAAGCTGTTCCTCTGCAGATGAAATATCAGCGAGCCGACCCAGCTCGGATGCGCTCTCGGCAACCTTCGTGTTGCGTATTGCATCGCGCGCGTCGGTTCCAATATTCGTTGCAATCCGTATTCTTCGGTTGAGGGTTGCTTTCGACATCCCGATCTCTTTTGCAACCTCTACCATGTTCTTCTTTCGCTTGCTTCCTTCGCTTCTCCGGTCTCCGCCGTTTTCGTTACGAACTCCGCGCGCCACGAGGATATCGTTATATTCTTTAAGACTTTCCGCCTCTTCAAGTTCGGTAAGACCGTGACGCATTAGGTTTTCAACGAGTGCCCACAGTCGGTTGTCGAGATCATCTTCGGTGACTATCTCGGCTTTTATCTTTTCCCATCCGAGAAGTTTTGCGGCGGCAAGACGGTGATTACCTGCAACCAGAGTTCCTTTATCGGTAACGGTGATAGGATATCGAAGACCTATCTCCTTCATGCTCGCCGAGATCATACGTACTCGGTCTTCGTTGAGAGGTCGGACTAACTTTTCGGGAACTACCACCTCATCAACCGGGACAAAAGTGATTTCCGTTCTAATCTCTTTTCCCTCTGTTGGATGTTCTATTAATTGCGGCATTAGTAATATATTAACAGTCCGTGTTTAAAAGCTTTAAGATTTCAGAGACTCACAATGAGTCTCTGAATTACACTCTTGGCTGGATATGCCATCCACGCTTTGTTCCTTCGGATACGTAGTCAAGCCTCTCGATAACAACTTCGGGGTCTACCGTATCGAATTCGTCGTTCATAGGATCGATGAGTTTAAGAAGAGTGGAGAGTTCCTCACCGAAACTGGTTTGAGAAGGTATGTTTTTATTGATTGTCCATGCGTCGTCACCATTGGTGAACCCCGCCGCCGTGAAGATTGCGTCCCATAGTTTATCGTGCTTCTCCTTATCACTGATCTTCTTCGAGTGAGTGAACCGGATATACTTTCGGATCGGCTCGATGGGGACTGGTCGCCCTGCGATGATAATCTTATCGGATAACATGCAGAAACACTTAGCGCAGAGATATTCGTCGGGAAAGACCGCGTTCTCGGTATCGACAATCGCTTCCCCGTAATGGGTATGCTTTTTGCAAAGGGAGATACTGTCAACGAAGAAGTGAAGTTTCCATGAATGACACGGTATAAACCATCCTGTATAGACAAGCCCTTTCAGAAAATCAGAGTGTTCTGCTTCCTCACACTGGCGAATCTGTTCTTTAGATGGCATAATTCATCACTATTGTTCATCCCCTCACAATTTAAACCTTACGCACTTCATCCCCGGTTAAGCCTGTATCGTATTTTGTCAAGCATTATCTCCATCATATCGGAAGGGGAAATCGACCTGTTTCCGAAATCAGACCCCAAAAACGTCTTCCCGTAATATGTCCTGTTCTTGAACATATAGTTGAGTTCAGCAAGCTTCCAGACTTCCCACGGATCGATGACACCATATATCTTGAGATTCTTCGGGGGAACCCCACCCCTTATAACAAAATCCCCGATAAACCCCTCCATTACTTCGAGCCCGGTCGGGTCAATCTCAAATACTGTTATGCCATCCGGTTCGACTTTTCGGAAGTCACGATATTCTTTTCCGAAGGAATCCCGCTTACTTTCGGTGTCGGTGGAAAGATATGAGATGACCCACAATGCAGACATCTCCGGGACATCCATGAGGTAAACATAATCGTAGTAGGGATTTCGTTTCCCGCCTGCTACGTCATTGATCTCTTCTCTCCACCGCGCGTAGTTTTTCCACAACCGGGGTGCGTCAACCCGTAGTCCTTCTGTAAGAATAGACGATGCGTTTGCGCGGAACGTGGCGTGATAATAAGGAACGTCAGTTGGAGCCGGATGAAGTGCTTTCCCCGTTCTCGTAACTTTCGTCTTTATCTTCACCATAGGGAATCACTTATCGAGTCCCATTTCACTTCGGTGCTTATCTATATCGCGCTTGATGTTCGTGTATATGCGCTTGAGTTCTGATTTCATGAGGTTATTCGTATACTCTTCGTGGGGAATCTTATTGAGCTGTGGTTCAACTGCAGCCATCATATTGAAGTCCCGGTTCATCTTTATGGATACCTTGCGTGCTTCTTCGACCCCGTCTGAAAGAGCTTCGGCGAGAGCTGTCATGTACACCATCGCGTCGAGAATCTGCATACCATATTCTACGCGGGTTGCAGAGTCATACCTGCTGCTCTTTATCTGGTTGGATAGTTTATGTACTACCATACCAACAGTGTCTATATCCTGATCAACCCGTAATAGAAGTTCCAGCATCTGTTCTGTAACCCAATCGGGTCGTGGTATGGTGGTTGGTTTTCTCGGCATCGGCGATCCCTTTCTCCTGCGAGTAATGTGCGCGGGTTATATATTTAAAGATTGGGGTCTGTGAAATGCGTATATAAATCTTTTGTAAGTGGCGATCAACATATATAAACTTACCGATTTTTCAAAATATTTTCGCTGAAAAGGTTCTTATACCCATCATGGTGGAACATTGTAACCTTATTTATAGTTGACTGTACGATGGGTATCAAAATGGGTGCGGAAAACTATAAATATCTCATCACCTGCCGGATCGAGATCATCATTTTCTCCGACGTGAAAATATGTGATTTTGAAACCCGAAAACAAAATCGTTGAACTCCGATTTCTATTTAAGTTCCTAAAACCAATTCGATTTTGATTTATCGTTCGTAAATCAGTCCGTTAAAATTTCAGTTTTCCTTAGTATGTACGAGAGGTGTTCACATAGTACATCCGTAAATCAAAACGGGCGTATTTTTCTATTCGGGACACAGAATGTGTCTTAAAATAAAATTCCAGTCCAACGATCTGTTGGATTCCGTGGGATTACCGGAAGTATTCCTTCGTCCATCTATCGACGATCTCTTTACCGTATGGTGTGTTCCATGTCTCGAAGATTTTACGTCGTATGGCGATGGCTTCATCGTATCCGATATCGTGATGCTCGACGCGCCCTTCTATGGGTTTCATGTCGAGATCGTGGATTTCACATAATCCCTTATCGTTCAGAAAAGTGCATCTCCCGAATGAGGATGCAGATACAGTGAGGCTTCCGCCCGTATGCGGTCTGAGTCCACACTTGAGTCTCTTCCCCTTATTTGTCATAGCGGGTGCAAGGACTTCTACACGTTGCTCGAAATCCCTTTCCGGTGTTTTGGTAAAAGACCCTTCGGGCAAGACAAACATCATAAGACGTTTCCCGTACCCCGCACGGATCAATGCGTCCATCTCCTGTGGTGTCCCCCAACACGGTGCAGACTTGCAAGCGTCCACGCATAACTCACATGTGCATTCATTCTCGGGAAACCTGCAAAGTACGTCGCTTTCGCAAGCGGCGATTCCCGCCGTCACCAACCCGAGTGTGACCATGTGCATAGTATATTGGAAGTGTCACGTGGTATATAAGAGTATCGGATATATTGCAATTTGCAATACTATTTAAAGTTAACCTATATAGTGGGCGCGAAGCGAGTTGAACGCTCTTCGCTCGGTTTGGAGCCGAGTTTCTTACCGTTAGAGACGCGCCCTACTCCCTCGCCGAGACTCGAACTCGGAATGATGGGTTAGAAGCCCAACGTGATGTCCAATTTCACTACGAGGGAACATGCACCCACGCAGAATTGCACTGCGTCCCGCACGTTGTAAGCGTGCTATGCTTACTATTACACTATGGGTGCTTACGGAGGCGACGGGAATTGCACCCGCGCGATCAGATTAAAAGTCTAACATGCTGCTACTACATTACGCCCCCAAGTCCGTTGGACAGGAGTTGAACCTGTTAACACCCCGTCTACAGCGGGAGGCGATATCCGATCTGCCACCAACGGAATTAGTTACACTCTTTCTCGTCCCATTTTATGAGGACGCTATAACCAAGTTGCGGGAATTCCACATACATAATAAAAGGTGGGAGTTGTTCCTATTTAAAGATTCTCCCGGGCGGAGTCGAACCGCCTCCGCAGCTTTCAAGGAGCTACATCAATACCGTTAGACTTCGGGAGTCCTCCATATATTTGCGCTTTTCCTTGTAATGAACTTTTCTATGGCAATTCGCGCAGAGCACTGTGCATTTTGCAATCTCCTCGAATATGCGTTCAACCGACACACCATCATAGACCGCGCGCCCTATGCTGAAATCCTTCTCTCCTTCGTGGTGGAACTCTAAGCACGCCGGGTGATCTTCCGGGCATTGCGCGCACTTGAGAGTGCGCTTAAAGTCATACAAAATAGCGAGTTTACGGTGGATTTCGATTTTCTGGCGACGGGTGAATTTCTTGCGCGGTCGATTTCGATTGGATTTCCGTCGAAACATCCACCTTGTGATAGGCGATGATAGTTAAAGAATGTTACGCCCACGCCGCGATTTGAACGCGGGTCACGAAATTCGCAATCTCGTAGGATGTCCGGGCTACCCCACGCGGGCAAGTGTATCATCTTTATGATCTTCATCGTAATGAAGCTTTCTATGGCAATTCGAGCACATCGGGGTACATTTCGATATTTCTTCGAGTATTCGTTTTATAGACCATCCTCCACAAACCATACTGGACACTGAGTATTCTTTTTGCGTTCTGTCTTCATGATGAAATTCTATACATGCAGGGTGATTTTCTCCGCACGCGCATGTTATCATTTGCTTATATTCTTCAAACCATCGTTTTATTTTATTAATCCGTATTTTATTGAGAACAAGACGTTTATTCGTGTATCCACTCCGAAGATACCACGCGCGTGTTTTCCTATTTTGTTCTTCTTTTGTACCTGAATACGGCATTATGCGACTACGGGGAGTCGAACCCCGTCCGTCAGCTTGGAGGGCTGTCATGCAACCGCTTACACCTTAGTCGCGCAGTGGGGCTACTCGGACTCGAACCGAGGATTCCGGTTCCCGGAACCGGGAGTTTTCCACTATCTTATAGCCCCAACGGTATAGTAAGGTTAGATGTTATAGTATTTTAATGTTATCTTCTTCGGTATTTTGCTTATCCGTGTAATGAATCTTTCTATGGCAGTTCGAACATAACGGGGTGCATTTGGCGATTTCTTCCAGTATTTTCTTTTTTTCCCATCCATTTCGAACCATATCCGATATATTATGCTCCTTTTCTTCCCCGTCTTTATGATGAAAATCAATACAGGCGGGATGATTTTCCGGGCATGATGAACATCCCAATCTGTGTTTTAAATCGTCGAACCACATCTGCAGTTTTATTCTTCTTTCTCTGTTCTTAGCAACCTTAACTTTAGAGTAACCCGTTCTATGATACCATTCTCGGTTTTGGCGGTTTATTTCTTCTCTATTTCCAGCGTACGGAGACACATATATATATTATAGTTTATACCATAAAAGTTTTTTGGAACATCGTTCTGTGGTTCCAGACCAATGAGGTCTGCCAGATTTGCACTGACGTACACTGGTTCCAGACCAGCGCGGATGACTTCTACCTCAAGACCCCATACTTATTTTGATGCTGGTTTATTTAAACTCTTCGGAGGTTTCGGGTCGGGAACATCGCCATAGATTGTTATGTCAGGGATGCGGTAGAACTTTTTCCCGTTCTTCGTCTC
>Ga0181520_10005883_pt1 | contig 19177 bp, 18 predicted proteins | sample PEATcosm2014_Bin_29_FD_132451 | JGI IMG/M metagenome (GOLD analysis project Ga0181520, IMG submission 132451) | Peatland microbial communities from MTU Mesocosm Facility, Houghton, MI, USA - PEATcosm2014_Bin02_30_metaG | ecosystem: Environmental > Terrestrial > Soil > Wetlands > Peat | place...
CGAATTTCTCGTGATCCTTGGCGAAAGCCACGGCCGCTTTGGCCGCCGCCACCGGGTCGCTCGAATGAGCGATCAGGGTCGGGCCCTTGAGAAGGGCGCCGATCGAGGCGACGTCCGTGCCTTCGAGAGCAATCTGTGCGAGGCGGTTCTTGGCGACCTGCACGTGCGCGCCAGCCTGCCGCATCTGCTTGCGCAGACGCTGCATCTGGGCGACGGTTAGGCCGGAATAGTGGGCGACGACGACGACCGAGGTCTTCGCGAAGACCTCGTGAAGCGACGCAACCGCCTCCTTCTTTTCCGCTCTATCCACGGTGCTTCTCCGGTTGGCGGGGCGAACCCCGCCTCTTGCACATGCCGCGCCCGACCGTTCTTGACGGCCGATCGCGACGACTTGCGCCTGTCCCCGGAGCCGGGCTTGGAGCCCGCCGCCGGACAGATGGTTCAAACCGCAGGCGCCCCCCGGCCAAAAACGGCCGCAGGGCGGAAACTCGGTCTTCCCCGTCTATGCAGGCCCCCAGATTTCCCGCGACGCGGGTGGGAATTAAGCGGCGTCTCCTTGACGAAAAGGAGCCGCGCGCGCCGGCAGTCTCGGACAGGACATGGCCGGACGAGACGCGAGGGAGGCCCCTCGAGCCCGCCGGCCCATCCGCCGCTCCGTCCGCCGCTCCTTCCGAAGAAGCCGCGCCGAACCGAAGCGGAAGCCAAAAAATGATCATAGGGGGTCGCATCGCGCCGCCGACCCCAACCCGCTGTTTAGCCGGATTGGACGGGCCGGTGCAAGGGCTTTCGTAACAATTTTGTAGCGGCGCGGAATACCCTGCCCCGCCCGCCGTCAAAGCGGTCGGCGACGCAGCGTCCGGCGAAGTCTCGATCAGCCCCCTGCGCTTGGGCCGGCGACCCTAAACCGCGGCTCAATCAGCCCGCCGCCTGCAGACTTTCCAGCATAGGGCGATCGGCGTCAACCGAGACCTTCAAAATCATTATTCACATATATCAGATGGCTTAAGGCTGCGGTTCGCCGGACGCGCGGGATCGCGCAAGGACCGCGATCGCGCTACAAAGCGCCGGTTAAGCACGCCCGCGCTTCCGCCGGCGAAAGACGGCTTTCCGCTCGGGCGTCTTCGTCGCCGCCTTACCGGCGCGGGCGAGTCGCCTTCCGCGGCGGCGTCCGACCTTCGATGTCCTCGACCGCTCGCCCCGGCGGCCATAGCGCAACGCCGACGTGACGAACGCGCCCCGCGCGCCGCGCGGATCCTTCGGGACGATTCACTTATCGATCTGGCCTAGGAGCCCTTGCGTCGCGCACTTGCGCACCCCGCCGGGCAGCTTAGGCGCGTCAGGCGATCGCCATCTTTGCGCGACTCAGAATCGACCCCGCCTTGCGCGACAGCTCGATGCTATGTCGTTCGATTCCGGCCCAAACGAGATAGCCCACGACCAATGCCAGCGGGACGGCAAGGAAACCGCCGAAACGCGGAAAGAATGTGGCGCAGCCATCCAAGACGATCCAATGCGTCAGGTAGAGGCTGTATGAAATCTTCCCAAGCCATTGCGGGATCGCCCAATTGAGGGGGGCAAAATTGAAGCGATAGCGCACGAGATAGCTGCCAAGAACGAACAATGCGCCAAATCCGACACGATCGAAAAAGCGATTGGCGACAAGGAACAGGATCGCGACGGCGAGCGCGCGCTCCGGCCTCTTGCCGCCCCAAACGAACAACGGGAAGACAACCATTGCCCACATCTCGACACGCAGTGACCACACCGGGCTGTCGAGATAGCCGACTGCGCGACTGACGGTCAAAGGATAGAAAGCGAAGTCAGTCCATTCCAGCGAGCGACCGAAAAGCAGTGCGGCGACTACGAGGGCGAAAGCATAAACCGGCCACAGCCGCAGCAAACGACGAAGCATGAATTGGGCGTAATCGCCGCGCCAGCCTGGGGTCAGCACATAGGCGGACATGATGAAGAATGCGTCGACGGCAAGCTCGCTGCCCGGCAAAGGGTGGCCCCAATAACCGCCGTAATGAGCGAGGAAGACGTAGCTAGCGAGCAAGCCGCGCAGACCGTCAATCGAGGCGTTGCGGGCAGGCGTAATAACTTGCGCGCGCTCACACGACGTTGAGCGAGATATCGAGGCAATACTGGGCGCGGCGCGCTTGATCGCAGGCGACATTCTGGTTGGTCGGCGTGAGGGGTCGGCTCCGAAACGTAAAAGCGAGAAGTTGCCAGCGAATTACGGAATACAGACGATTCCGTATTTTCGACCCCTGCGACAACCTGGGAACGAGGTCTACAGACTTTGCGGAGGGGCCCCCGAGCCATTGGCCGACGCGGGAGGCCGAAATCGACGTAGCGCCGATCGCCAGAAGGAAACTGAGCGCGCCCAACGCGCCGACGACCGCTGTCAGCGTCGGAATGGGCCCCTCGTCCTCAATGCGATTCGGCGACCGCCTCGTAGACGTCATAAGAGTCGAAGGCCCCTTCTGCGTGCGCGAGTCGGCGGTAGGAAGCTACGAGCGCGGCGTCGATCAGCCGCCAGCTTTCCGGCCGTTCGCAGTAGTATTTCATGCTTCGATCGGCGATCGCGACGTAGCGCGGGCGGGCCGCGAGGATCTCGGCGACGGCGCCCCCGCCAACGCCGGGGAACGCGCACAGCGTCTGAAACGGGAAGAGATATTTTGTCGGCGGCGCGAGGTCGACCATGCTGTTTAGCCAGACGCTGCGATTGACGACGTAAAGCTTGTCGCCGGGCGAAGGGGCGCTGGCGCGAATGGCTTCGGCGGCGGCCGTCAGAGCCGGAAGGTCCTGACGCTTGACAAAATCGACGCTCGGCGCGGTCAAGGCCGCGGCAATCGAAAGCAAGGCCAGCAAGGCCAGGCGCGCTGACGCTGGGATGCGCGCCAGTTCCGGCAGGGCTTTCGCCATAAAGAATCCCGCCAAAAGCAGCGCTGGGGCGAGCATCGGCGCAAGATAGGGGGCGAATAACGACCGCTGGGCGAGCACCGCGACGGCCGCCGCGGCGAGCCATGCCAAGAGAGCGCCCCAGGGCAACTCCGGCGCCGCGTCTTTAAGCGCGCGCCTGCGCAGCGCGGCAAGCAGGCTAAGCCCGGTTAGTGGCAGCAAGCCCTGTTGCAACGGCAGGAAATGCACGAAGCCGCCGGCGAACGATATGCCCTCGGATGCGCTCGCCGGGCGCTGAAGCGCCGTCACGACCGTGTCGGCAAAGAGGGCGGCGGCGGCGCCATGCCAAGCGAAGTAAAGCAGAAAGCCAAGCGGCGCGACTCCGACGCCCAAGCCGTAAGAGAGCGCCGCCCACCCTCGCCGTCGCACGCCGTCGGGCGCGCTGACGAGGATCGCCAGCAGCGCCACGGCCTCGAATCCGGCGGTCTGCTTCACTGTGCCCGCGGCGCCGATCGCCAAGCCCGCCAAAGCGGCCCGAAGGATGAGCGAAAGCGGCGACAGCGCCGCCAAAAAGGCAAGCGTGGTCAGCGCGGCGAGCGGACAATAGGCGTCGTATCCAATGGCGATGAGGGATAGGACGGGATAGAGGACTGCCGCAAAGACGCCGATTCTCGAATCGCCGAATCGCCGTGCGAGCAGAAACAACGCGGTCGCCGTCGTCGCGTCGCTCACGACCGAAACCGCTCGCAGCGCCTCGAGAGTCGGCCCAAGAACCATCTCGGCGACGGCCAGCAGGGCGAGCAAACCCGGCGGCTTTACGTCAAAGACGCCGGCATAGGGCAGCACGCCCCGCAACCAAAGATGCGCCATCCCAACAAAGCCGGCGTCGTCCGCACCGTAGGCGCGCAGCAGCGGAAAGCGGACGACCAGCGTCCAGGCCAGCGAGGCGACGAAGACGGCCGACGCGAGGGCGAGCGGCGACTCGAGCCGCCGCCGAACGAAGGAATCGCCGCGACCGGCGCGCGGTGACGCGCTTCGAAAGTCGGCGACCGTCATCGTGCAGCCCTTCCTCACGATCCGCGACGCCGACCCGATGCGCTCGCCTCGGCGGTTCAGATCGCCCCACACTAGGCGAGAGACGTAAAGCGCGCATAAACCGACTGGCCGCGAGACAGCCTGCGCCGCGCGATTCGTCTGGCCGCGCCGGTCCCGCCCCCGCCGCCCCTCAGCCGAAGCGGAAGGCCGAGATCGTCTTGCCGCCAATCGCCTCGCGGAAGCTGTGCGCGCCCGGCGCGCCGTCGGCCGCGCCGGCGACGACCATCAGCGGCAGCAGATGCTCCTCGCGCGGATGGCAGGCGCGCGCCGCCGGCGCTTCGCTCCAATGGACCAGACGCTGTTCGCGCGCCGTCGGATCGTTCTTGGTCAGCGTCTCGTCGAGCCAGGCGTCGAAGATCTGCGAGGCGCGGCCGTCGCCGTCGCGGAAGCGACGCAGATCATGAAAGCTCATGCCGCTGCCGACGATGGCGATTCCCTGGTCGCGCAGCGGCGCCAACGCCTTGCCGACGGCGAGATGGAGCGCCGGATCGAGGTCGCGCTGCAGCGACAGCATCGCCACCGGGATCTGCGCGGCGGGATCGATGATCAGGAACGGCACGAACACGCCGTGGTCGAAGCCGCGCTCGGCGTCCTCGCCGACCTTCAAGCCGGCGTTGGCGATGAGGCGCTTGACCTCAGCGGCGATCGCCGGCGCGCCAGGGGCCGGATATTTGAGCTGATAGGTGTGGGCCGGGAAGCCGTAATAGTCATAGAGCATGCCGGGCGCGGCGGCCGTACTGACGGTCGGCTGCGCTTCTTCCCAATGGGCGGTGACGACGACGAAGGCCTTCGGACGCTCGGGCAGGCTGGCGACCAGACCAGCGAGATGGTCGCGCAAGCCGTCCCAGGCGCGCGGCCCGAACGGCGGCGGAGACTCCATCCAGAAACACGGGCCGCCGCCATGTGGAATGAAAATCGCCGGTTGGCGAACCGTGGTCATGCGCGCCTCGATGACAAGCCGTTCAAGCCTTCCTTACACTGTGGGCGGTCGCAAGTTGATTGGCCGGACAGTCATGTTATCTTGCGTGAATGCAAGCTTTGGCCTGAGGTCTGCGGCGATGACGCGACCGTCGAAAACGAAAAGCCGCGGCGAGAGAACCTCGGCTTGAGACGCGTCAGATTGTCGCAGATTACGCGAATCCGCCAGCGAATTGCCCGCGTTCTACCGCCTCGCGGCGTCGCCCCAGCATTTGACCAATCCGATTCAGCTTGCCGCAAAGCTGCGACGGCAACGTCCGCGCGACGACGAGATTGGCGCTGGCGGCCGCCGACGGAAAACTGCCTGCGCAATTGATCAGCGAGCCGACGAGCGTCCCTTTCCGCCAACGCGTCGTCTCCAGTTTTGCCGTCCCCAATTCCATGGCGTCGGTTCGGTCTCCGAGACGTCGGGCGGTCCGTCTGTCCACGGAGCAAAGACGTGGGTTTCGAGGCCGCGGCGCGTACGGGTCCATTCTCATCGTTCGGGCGCGGTCGGCGCGAGGTCGACGAGCCGAATCCGATCATCGGACCTCCCCGGCGCGGGCTTTCGCGACCTTCATTGGCCCCGCACTCCCGACGAGCCATGCGTGGGCGGCGCGAAGCGCCCATCACCCAGACGATCCAGTCTGACAGCTTAGTCGGTCGCTTCACGGGACCGGCGCCTCGGTCGCCCGGCCGAGCCATCCGACCATCGCGCGCGCCGCCGCCCGCGCCGCGGAAAGACGCGGAATGTTAAAGCAATGTTTAATTGTTGAATTCAATTGTAACGGTCGAAACGTCACGTGTGACGCTGGCTGCTCGAGGGAATCTGTTCCGATGACACTGCACGCCGAAGGTTCTCGCCATCATCGGTTTCTCGGTTCGATCCGCGCCCGCCTGTTGGGAGTTGTCGCGCTGTTGAGCGTCGCGCTGGTCGCCATGGTCGCCACGCTGACCTGGATCGACGCGCGCGATATCTACGCCGGCCGCCAAGACCAGCTTCGCACCGTCATCGACGTCGCCGCAAAGGTCGTCCAACAGCAATACGACGAGTTCAAGAAAGGAACGATCTCCGAGGCGGAGGCGCAACAGCGCGCCAAGGCCAGCGTGCGCGCGATGCGCTACAACACCGACGACTATTTCTTCATTCAGGACAAAGACCTCGTCACCGTTGTTCACGGCACGCGAGCGGACCAGGAAGGCCTGGACGGGAGCAAGCAACAGGACCATAGCGGCAAGTACTTCTTCGCGGAGATGCATAAAGTCGCGGCTGAAAACGGCCAGGGATTCGTCGACTATCAGTACGCCAAGCCAGGGGCGCCGCTCGACCAACCGTCGCCGAAACTGTCCTACGTCAAGCTGTTCGCGCCTTGGCAATGGACGCTGGGCACTGGCATGTACATCGACGACGTTGAGGCGACAATCTGGGCGAGAGCGCTCTGGACAGCCGCGGTCGCGCTGGCGTTCCTCATTGGCGTCGGCGGCTTTGCCGCATTCGTCATGTTCCGCCTCTCGAATCGTCTCGACGCCTTGAGCGAGGCGATGTCTTCGCTGGCGTCGGGCGAAAGCGACGTCGCCCTGCCTGCGATCGCCAGCATGGACGAGGTCGGCGACATGGCGCGTGCGGTTCTGGTCTTCAAGCAGAATGCGCAGGAGCGCGCGCGGCTCGAGGCGGAGGCGCTCGCCAACCGCAGCCAGACTGAAATCGACCGCGAACGCGCCGCCGCGGAACGCGCCAAGGCCGCCGAGGAACAGGCCGAAGTCGTGCGCCGTCTGGGCGGCGGTCTCAAGAATCTCGCGGACGGCGACCTCATGGTGCAATTGGGCGACGGCTTCTCGTCGGCCTACGCGCAGATTCGCGACGATTTCAACGACGCGATCGACAAGCTGAAGACCACCATTCTGACGGTCGTCGAAAGCACGGGCGCGATCAAGACGGGCGCGCAGGAGATTTCCTCGGCCTCAGACGATCTGGCGCGCCGCACTGAACAGCAGGCGGCGAGTCTCGAGCAAACCGCCGCGACGCTCACCGAAGTCACCGAGGCGGTGAAGAAGTCCGCGGAAGGCACGAGCCACGCGCGACAGGTGGTGACCGCCGCCGACGCAGACGCCAAGCAGAGCGCCGTCGTGGTGCGTCAGGCGGTCGACGCGATGAGCGCGATCGCCAAGTCCTCGCAGCAGATCAGCCAGATCATCGGCGTGATCGACGAGATCGCCTTCCAGACCAATCTGCTCGCCCTCAACGCGGGGGTCGAGGCGGCGCGCGCCGGCGACGCGGGTCGCGGTTTCGCGGTCGTCGCCTCCGAGGTGCGCGCGCTCGCGCAACGTTCGGCGGAAGCGGCGAAGGAGATCAAAGCGCTCATTTCCGACTCGGCCGGCCACGTCGACGAGGGCGTCAAACTGGTGGCGGAGACCGGTCGCTCGCTCGAGCGCATCATGGCGCAGGTGACGGACATCAACGCGGTGGTCGGCGACATCGCGGCTGGAGCGCACGAGCAATCGACCGCGCTACAGGAAATCAACGGCGCGATCGAGCAGATGAACCTGGTGACGCAGCAGAACGCCGCGATGGTCGAGGAATCGACCGCCGCCGGCCATTCGCTGTCGCAGGAATCGTCGAAGCTGTCGCAATTGATGAGTCAGTTCCAGGTTGGGCGGTCGGCGAGCGAGGCGAGCCTGCTGCGCGAATTGAAAGAGGCCGCCCCGCACGCGTTCCGCGGCGCGGCGAAGACTGAGGCCCTGTCAAAAGCGGCGGTCGCTCGGCCTTTGGGCGCGGCGGCGCGCAAGCCTGAGCCGATGCGGCGACCGGCGGCCAAAGTCGTCGTCAATGGCGCCTCGTCGGAAGCCGCCGCGAGCGGCGGCGCGGAACAAGAGTGGCAGGAATTTTGACGGCGAACGCGGCGCCAATCGGGCGCCGCCCGATTCGTTGCGCCTCAGTTGTGTTGAATGCGACAGCGTATGGGTGAGCCAATGAGCGAGAGCGCAAAAGTCGGAACCGGCAAAGGCGCCGAACTGATCGCCTTCAATATCGGGACGCAGGAATTCTGCATCGGCACCACCTCCGTCCGCGAGATTAGAGGCTGGACGCCGGCGACGCCGCTTCCGCTCGCGCCGGCGTTCGTGCTCGGCGTCGTCAACCTGCGCGGCGTCGTCCTGCCAATCGTCGATCTGGCGGTGCGGCTCGGTTTCCCGCCGACCGAACCGACGGCGCGTCACGCCATTATCGTTGTCGAGTTCGGCCGCCAGGTCGCGGGCCTGCTGGTCGACGGCGTGTCAGACATCTTCACGGCTAGCGAGGAGCAGATCCAGCCGACGCCCGACATTGCCGCGGAGACGGCCAAGCACTACCTGCGCGGCGTCATCCCGATGGACGGCCGCCTGATCGGCGTCATCGATATCGCCAATCTCTTGCCGTCGCCGGAATTGGCCGCGGCGTGACGAACGATGGCGGGCGTTCAATCCGCTAGATCAGGAAGCGGCGTCACTTTTCGCCTCCCGCTCGGTCCGAAGTCGGATGGCGTCCGACGAGCCGATCGGCAGCCGAACCGCACGCCGGATCGCAAGTCCGTCGCCCGCAATCGCGAATGTCTGCCTCGACATTTCGACGGCGAAAGGCCGCCATTCCCCTCTCGGCGAGATCCTGTCGTTTGGATGCGGCTCGCAGCAGGTTCGACTGGGATCGAACCCCGGGGGCGATGGCGAGCGGCCAGCCTCTGATTTCGGCCGCCAGCCAAAATGGCGTCTGTCGGCGGAGAGCCGCGGCCGTCGAGAAATCTCGCGGCCGATCGACACAGGCGGCCGAGCAAATTGCCCCGACATTTCAAAGATTATTGGAATTTTGTTTCTGAAAAACAGAATTTGCGCTAGTCTGGAATCTGCTTTGCCCCGCCCAAGGAGCCGCCCTATGTCCGAGACCTCCGCCGAAGCCGAATCCCAACCGAAACGCGCCAAGCTCGATCGCTCCCGTCGTCGTCGCCTGAAGGCGCGGCAGGCGGAGGCGGCGCGTAACGTAAAGCTGTTCAACCTGCTCAAGGCGGGCGTGCCGATCGCCGAAATCGCCCTGCAGGAGGGGCTTTCGGTCCGCCGCGCGCGAGAAATTGTTCAGGAGATCTTGGCGCGGCGCGAGGTCGACCCGCCGGCCGGTTTCGTGCAGTTGTAGATCGGCCGCCTCAGCGACGGGATGATGGTCGCGCACGCGGCGATGATGGAAGGCAATATGCAAGCGCTCGACCGCGTGCTGCGCATCGTCGGCGAACTCGACCGCTACCATGGCTTCCGCGGCGAGACGGCCGGGCCGAGCGCGGACGCGACGCCGGCGCTTGCCGCTCCGATCCCCGCGCTCGCCCTACCCGCGCCGGCTGAGACGGCGGAGAAATCTCCCGTAAGGGATTGAAGCGATTGCGTCGCGCCGGAGAATGGCGCCCCGTCAAGCCGTCCGCCGCGCCGCCCCGTTGGCGGCGTCGAACAGCGACTTGGCGCCGAAGGCGATGAACAGAACGCCGACGATCCGCGTCACCATGACGCCGTGCGCCAGGAAGAAGCGGCGCACCGCGGGGAGACCGGCGGCGAAGATCAGCGTCGCGTCGGCGGCGAGGAAACCGGCGAGCGCCGCCAGCAACAGCTGCGGCGCGTCGCTGAGGCGAATCTGACCGACATAGGGGGCGACGATGGCCGAGAACATCGCCAGCGCAACCGGATAGGACTTGGGATTGGTGAGGCCGAACGCCACGCCGGTCGCCAGCGGCCGGCGGGCGCCGATCGTGCGCGGCGGCGCGTCCTTGCGCGTCGTCACCGCGCGCGCGCCAAGATAGATCAGGTAGAGCCCGCAGCCGGCGCCGAGGATTTCGAACAGGGTCGGCCCGAGCCGGTTGGCGCCAAGGATCGCCGCGACCGCGAGCGCGCCCCAGGTGACGTCGCCGACCAAGTGGCCGCAGACGAACCACGCGCCGGAGCGGCGCCCCTTGGCGGCGGCGAGACTGAACAGGGCGAGGAAGGCCGGCCCCGGCGCGACGACGTAGAGGTAGGCGGCGAGCGCGGTCGCCAGCAGGATCTTCTCTTCGATCATCATTTCTCTTCTTGCGACAGCCGCTTCAGCTCGTACAACGTCGCCTGCGCTTCGCGCGGCGTCAACGCGTCCGGGTCGAGCTTGGCGAGCGCCTCGCGCACCGGATCGGGTCCTGACGGCGGCGGCGGCTCGTAGGAAAAGAGCGGCAGCGCGTCGAGGCTGGAGAGCGCGGCGCCGGCGTGCCGCGTCGCCTCCAACTCGGTCAGCACGGCGCGCGCGCGCCGGATCACCGCGCTGGGCAGTCCAGCGAGCTTGGCGACCTGAATGCCGTAGGAGCGATCGGCCGCCCCGGGCACGACCTCGTGCAGAAAGACCAGCGCGCCCTTCCACTCGCTGACGCGCATCGTCAGGTTGAACAATCGCGGCAGCGTCAGGGCGAGCTGGGTCAGCTCGTGGAAATGGGTGGCGAACAGCGCACGCGAGCGGTTGACCGCGTTGAGATGCTCGACGCAGGCAAACGCGATCGACAGACCGTCGAAGGTCGCCGTGCCGCGGCCGATCTCGTCGAGGATCACCAGCGAGCGCCGCGTCGCCTGGTTGAGGATCGCCGCCGTCTCGACCATCTCGACCATGAAGGTCGAACGGCCGCGCGCCAGGTCGTCGGCCGCGCCGACGCGCGAGAACAACCGGTCGACGATTCCGATATGGGCGCGCTTGGCCGGCACGAAGGCGCCCATCTGCGCCAGCACCGCGATCAGCGCATTCTGGCGTAGGAACGTCGACTTGCCCGCCATGTTGGGACCGGTCACCAGCGCCAGCCTCCCGCCGTCGTCGAGCGCGCCCGACAGGTCGCAGGCGTTGGCGACGAACGGCTCGCCGCGCGCGGCGAGCGCCGCCTCGACCACCGGGTGGCGGCCGTCCTCGATCGCGAAGGCGAGCGAGTCGTCGACCCGCGGCCGCGACCACGAGCGCTTGACCGCCAGCTCAGCGAGCGCGGCGGCGACGTCGATCTCGGCCAGCGCCGCGCCGACGCCGCGCAACGCCTCGCTCTCGGCCAACGCCTGCTGGCGCAGCCGCTCGAACGCGTCGAGCTCGAGCGCCAGCGCGCGGTCGGCCGCCGAGGCGATGCGCGCCTCGAGGTCGATCAGCGCGTTGGTGGTGAAGCGCATCGCCCCGGCCATCGTCTGGCGATGAATGAAGGTTGCGCTCATCGGCGCCTTCAGCAGCGCCTCGCCCTGCGCCTGCGGCGTCTCGATGTAATAGCCGAGGAAGTTGTTGTGCTTGATCTTGAGTTGGCGCGTGCCGGTCTCTTCGGCGTAGCGCGTCTGCATCTCGGCGACGACGCGCCGGCTTTGGTCGCGTAAGGCCAGCGCCTCGTCGAGCGGGGTGGACGCGCCGGCGCGCACGAAGCCGCCGTCGCGTTTCATCAGCGGCAGTTCGTCGGCGAGCGTCTCGGCGAGGTCGCGCGCCAGCGCGCCTTCGTCGGCGGCGAGCCGACCGCGGCAGCGCGCCAGCGCCGCCGGCAGGTCCTGCGTCGCAACGAGAGTCGCGCCGATGCGCGCGCCGGCGTCGAGGCCGTCGCGCAGCGCGGCGAGATCGCGCGGGCCGCCGCGGTCGACCGCCAGCCGCGCCAGCGAGCGCAGGAAGTCCGGCGTCGCGGCGAGCGCCTTGCGCAGCGCGTCGCGCAGCGGCGGCGCTTCGACGAGAAAGGCAACGGCGTCGAGCCGTTCGTCGATCGCTGCGGGCTCGGTCAGCGGACTCGCCAACCGCTCGGCGAGCAGCCGCGCGCCAGCCGGCGTCGCGGTGAGGTCGATGGTGGCGATCACCGAGCCGGCGCGCTCGCCGGCCAGCGTGCGAGTCAGTTCGAGATTGGCGCGCGTCGCCGCGTCGATCTCCAGCCCGGCGCCGCGCGCGCGGCGCGCCGGACGCTCCAGCCGCGGCAGCGCGTCGAACTGGGTCCGCTTGAGGTAACCCAGCGCCAGCGCGGCGGCGGCGACCTCGGCGCGGCTGAACGCGCCGAACCCCTCCAAGGTGTCGACGCCGTAGAAGTCCTCGACCAGCCGCGCCGCCGAAGCGGCGTCGAGCGCCTCGCGCGCCAGCGGCGTCGACGCCACGCCTGTCTCGCTGACGAGCCGCGCGAACGCGGGATCCTCGAATAGTGCCTGCGGCGCGACGATCTCGCTCGGTTCGATTCGCGCGATCTCGGGCCCGAGACCCGCCTCGTCGGCCTCGCCGAGGCTAAAGGCGCCGGTCGAGATGTCGAGCGCGGCAAGGCCGAAGACGACGCGCCCTTCGCTGGGCCGGCCGCGCTGCACGGCGAGCAGGATGTTGGCGCGGCCGGGCTCGAGCAGACGTTCTTCGGTGATCGTTCCCGGCGTGACGAGGCGGACGACGTCGCGCTTCACCACCGACTTGCCGCCGCGCTTCTTCGCTTCGGCCGGGTCCTCGAGCTGCTCGCACACCGCGACGCGATGGCCCTTGGCGATCAGGCGATGCAGATAGTCGTCGGCGCGCTCGATCGGCACGCCGCACATCGGGATGTCTTCGCCCTCGTGCTTGCCGCGCTTGGTCAGCACGATGCCGAGGGCGCGGCTGGCGATCTCCGCGTCGCCGAAGAACAACTCGTAGAAGTCGCCCATCCGGTAGAACAGCAGACAATCGGGATAGGCGGCCTTGATGCCGAGGTATTGCGCCATCATCGGCGAGGCGCGCGCGAGATCCGGCGAGCGCGCCGAATCGCCTGTCGCCTCGTCCGTCGCGGGCGGCGCCGCTGGGGTCGCCTGGTTCATCGGCGAAGCCTAGCAGGCCGCCGCCGGCGGCGCACGGCCGGGCGCGGCGCTGTCCACCGCGGTCAGTCGCGGCGAACGCCAAGCGGAATTGGGATCAGCGGGCCGGGACCGTCGCCGAGCTTCACGTCGCGGCCGCGTTCGATCGCCGCGCGCACGAATTCCTTCGCCGCCGCGACCGCTTCGGCGAGGTCGGCCCCAAGCGCGATATGGGCGGCAATCGCGCTCGACAACGTGCAGCCGGTGCCGTGCAGGTTTTGCGAAGCGAGCCGCGGCGCGGCGAAGCGGCGCACGCCCTCTGCGGTGACCAGCAGATCGACCGCTTCGTCGCCGGCGAGATGGCCGCCCTTCATCAGCACGGCGGACGGGCCAAGCGCCAGCAGCGCGCGCCCTTGCGCGGCCATATCTTCTTCGCCCGCGGCGACGTCCTCGCCAAGCAGCGCCGCCGCTTCGGCGAGATTGGGCGTCAGGCAGTCGACGAGCGGCAGCAGCCGCACCCTCACCGCCGCGACAAACCCCGCTCCCGCGAGCGCATCGCCGGAGGAGGCGACCATGACGGGGTCGTAGACGACGAAGGGGCGCTTCGCTGAATTGGAAGCCAGCGGCCGGGCGAGTTTCCACGAAACTCGCAAGCCATCCGCCACCGCCTCGACGACCTCCGCGCGACCCAGCATGCCGATCTTGATCGCCGCAATGTCGAAGTCGTCGAGCACGGCGTCGATCTGGGCGCGGACGATCGCCGGCGGGGCGACATGGATCGCGCGAACGCTACGCGTGTTCTGGGCGGTGAGCGCCGTCACCGCGCTGGCGCCGTGGACGCCGAGAGCGGCGAAGGTTTTGAGATCGGCCTGGACGCCGGCCCCGCCGCCTGAGTCCGAGCCAGCGATGGTCAGCGCGACCGCAGAGCGCGCGGTCATGGCGCGCGCGTCGCGGCGATCCACTCGCGGGCGCGGCCTTCCGGATCGGGGTTGAGGGTGATGTCGGTGACGACCGAGACGACGTCGGCGCCGGCGGCGAGGCACGCCTTGCCGCGCTCGACGTTGAGCCCGCCGATGGCGACGAGCGGCAGCGCGCCGATGCGCTGCTTCCATTCGCCGACGCGCGCGAGGCCCTGCGGCGCAAAGGCCATCGCCTTGAGGACGGTCGGATAGATCGGGCCGAGCGCGATGTAATCGGGCTGGAGCGCCAAGGCCCGCGCCAGTTCGGCGTCGTCGTGGGTGCTGGCCCCAAACCTGAGCCCGGCGCGGCGGATCGCGCCGACGTCGGCGCCGTCATCGAGATCGCCCTGGCCGAGATGGACCCACGGCGCGCCGACCTCGATCGCGACGCGCCAATGGTCGTTGACGACGAGGGTGGCGCCCGCTGCGCGGCAGACCGCGAGCGCCGCGCGCGTTTCGGCGGCGACCGCCGCCTCGCCCCTGTCCTTGACGCGCAACTGAATCAGCCGCGCGCCGGCGCCGACCAGCCGGCGCGCCCAGTTGGCGGAATCGACGATCGGATAGAAGGGGTCGAGGGTCACAAGACTCACGCCAGCGCCGCCACGCCGACCGTCGGCGACGACGGCGCGGCGAAGTCCTTCGGCTGCATCGGGCCCGCGCCGCGCGCGGCGACGCCCGCTTCGATCGCCTGGCGGAACGCGGCCGCCATCGCGACCGGATCGGCGGCCGTGCCGACGGCGGTGTTGAGCAGCACGGCGTCGTAACCGAGCTCCATCGCCGCGGCGGCGTGCGACGGCAGGCCGACGCCGGCGTCGACGATCAGCGGAACGTCGGGATGGCGCGCGCGCAAGACCCGCAGGCCGAACGGATTGTTCAGCCCCTTGCCCGAGCCGATCGGCGCGCCCCACGGCATCAGCACTTTGCAGCCAGCCTCGAGCAGGCGATCGCAGACGATGAGATCCTCAGTCGTATAGGGGAAGACCGCGAAGCCGTCGTCGCTAAGGATGCGCGCCGCCTCGACCGTGCCGAACACGTCGGGCGCGAGCGTGGCCTTGTCGCCGATCACTTCGAGCTTGATCCACGCGGTGTCGAAGATCTCGCGCGCCATCTGCGCCGTCGTCACCGCTTCCTTGACTGTGTAGCAGCCAGCGGTGTTGGGCAGCACCCGCACGCCGAGCTCGCGGATGACGCGCCAGAATTCCTGACCCTCGCGGAACTGCGCCGACTCGCGCCGCACCGAGACCGTGACGACCTCGACGCCGGCGGCGCTGACTGACTTCGCCATCACGTCGAAAGAGGGGTACTTCGACGTGCCGAGCAGCAGCCGCGACCTTAGCTCGACGCCATAGACCTTCAGCGGCTCCACTTAACTCTCCCTAGTCGCCTGCAATTTCTAGTCATCGCGAGGAGCGGAGCGACGAAACGACCCAGGAGGTGAAAGACCTCAGTCCTACAAACCCTGGATTGCTTCGCTGCGCTCGCAACGACGGATACGGTTGGCCATCTCGACAAAGCCCGTTCAACCGCCCTGGCGCGGCGCGACGATCTCGACCCGGTCGCCTTCGCGCAAAGCGGTCTCGCCGCGCTTGCGCGCCGGCACGAACGCGCCGTTGAGCGCGGTTGCAACGCGCGCCGCGCCGTAATCGAGCTCAGCGAGCGCGGCCGCAAGCGTCTCGGCGGCGACCTCCTGCTCGACGCCGTTGACGACGAGCTTCATCCGTTCGCCCTACTCCGCCGCGTCGACGTAGAGCTTGCCGCCCTGCTCAAGGAATTCGCGCGACTTCTCGGCCATGCCGGTCATCGCCGCGGCTTCGGCGCGCAAATCCTGGGTGATCTTCATCGAGCAGAACTTCGGCCCGCACATCGAGCAGAAGTGCGCGACCTTATGGCTGTCCTTGGGCAAGGTCTCGTCGTGGAACTTGCGCGCCGTATCGGGATCGAGCGACAGGTTGAACTGATCGTCCCAGCGGAAGTCGAAGCGCGCGCGGCTCACCGCGTCGTCGCGGATGCGCGCCGCCGGGTGGCCCTTGGCGAGATCGGCGGCGTGGGCGGCGATGCGGTAGGTGACGACGCCAGTCTTGACGTCGTCGCGATCAGGCAGGCCGAGATGCTCCTTTGGCGTCACGTAGCACAGCATCGCCGTGCCGAACCAGCCGATCATCGCTGCGCCGATGCCCGACGTGATGTGATCGTAGCCCGGCGCGATGTCGGTCGTCAGCGGGCCGAGGGTGTAGAACGGCGCCTCGCCGCAGACCGCGAGCTGCTTATCCATGTTGGCTTTGATCTTGTGCATCGGCACATGGCCGGGGCCTTCGATCATTACCTGGCAGCCCTTGTCCCAGGCGACCTTGGTCAGTTCGCCGAGCGTCTCCAGTTCGGCGAATTGCGCCGCGTCATTGGCGTCGGCGTTCGAGCCGGGGCGCAGGCCGTCGCCGAGCGAGAACGAGACGTCGTACTTGCGCATGATGTCGCAAATGTCGCCGAAGCGCTCGTAGAGGAAGCTCTCGCGATGGCCGGCGAGGCACCAGCGCGCCATGATCGAGCCGCCGCGCGAGACGATGCCCGTGACGCGCTTGGCGGTCAGCGGCACATAGGCGAGCCTCACGCCGGCGTGGATGGTGAAATAGTCGACGCCCTGTTCGGCCTGCTCGATCAGCGTGTCCTTGAAAACTTCCCAATCGAGCTTGAGCGGGTCGCCGTCGACCTTCTCCAGCGCCTGATAGATCGGCACCGTGCCGATCGGCGCCGGAGAGTTGCGCACGATCCAGGAACGGATGTTGTGGATGTTGCGTCCGGTCGAAAGGTCCATCACCGTGTCGGCGCCCCAGCGGATCGCCCACACCATCTTCTCGACTTCCTCGGCGACGCCGGAGCTGACGGCGCTGTTGCCGATGTTGGCGTTGACCTTGACCAGGAAATTTCGGCCGATCGCCATCGGCTCGAGTTCGACGTGGTTGATGTTGGCGGGAATGATCGCGCGACCGCGCGCCACTTCCGAGCGCACGAACTCGGGCGTGACGAAGTCGGGGATCGCCGCGCCGAAGCTCTCGCCGTCGGCGAGCCGTTCTTGAGCGCCCTCGACCGCCGCCTCGCGCGCCAGGTTCTCGCGATGGGCGACGTAGACCATTTCTTCGGTGACGATTCCGGCGCGGGCGAATTCGTACTGGGTGACGAGCTGACCGGGCGCGCCGGCGCGCAAGGTTCGCTTGGCTGGGCAGTGCGGCGCGAGCCGCTCGGTCGAGACCGAGCCATTGTCCTCCGGCTTGATCGCCCGGCCGGCGATGGCGCCGTAACCGCGCGCGCTGACCCAGGCTTCGCGCACCGGCGCGAGGCCGGCGGCGAGATCGACGCGCGCGTCGGCCTCGCTATAGGGGCCGGAGGCGTCATAGACGCGCACCGGCGGCTCGTTCGGGTCGGAGAGCGCAATTTCGCGGAACGGCACGCGGATGTCGGCGTGGCCTTTGGGCGACGCGTAGACCTTATGAGAGCCGCTGATCGGCCCGGTGGTGACGCTCTCAGGCGCCGCCGGCGCTTTGATCTTGGGGCGTTCGTTCATGGCCTTACCTCCGCGTTTCGCCTCGGATCGGCGGTGAGGGGCGGCGCGGCCAAGAGGTTCGGCGTGCCTCGTCCCTTCGCCGGCATGACCCGGATCAGGTTCAAAGGGTTCGGCGTTCGAAGCCGTCTCAGCCCCGCCTGGGGCGCCCCTCGAGAAGAGCGGGCAAACTGGGACGAAGGGAGGCGACTGTCAATGGGCACAGTCAACCGGCCCGCGAATCGCAGCGGTCCGCCGAATAGGCCAGGCTCAAACGGTCGCGGCGACGCCGGCGTCGGCGCCGCCGCGGAAATGACGGATCGCGTTCAGTTGCAAGCCCAGACCCGCCACGCGCAGCCGGCGCCGCAGGTTGAGACGGCGGAGGCGGTGGCCTGCTGATAGGTCGGGAAGTTGAACGCGTCGCCCCACCCGCCACGTCCGTCGGTGGCGAAGGCGATGCAGGTGTTGTGCTCCCAGGTCACCAGCAAGCAGCCGCTGCCGCAGGCGTTGAGCGCGGCGTTCAGCGCAGTCGACAGATGCGCTTGCCCGTGCGCCTCGGTGGAGGCCCCGGTGACTGGATTGTAGGCGATCGCGCCCCAGCCGGCGTAAGCCGCGCCGGGCAAAAGCAGAATGGCGCCCAGAACAACAGTCGAAATCGGTCTCATGTCGTTCCCCCCTTCGTCGCCTCGCGGACAGCGCTGCGCGCGACCGCGGGCGCGATCATCCAATCACCGTCTTGAGCTTGTGGTCAAGGCGGCGCGCTCGCGGCAACGCGCGGCCGTTTCGGCGAAGCGCCTAACGCGCAGCGACGCCGCGGGCGGCGCGTTCGGCGGCGAACTTGGCGCTCGTCGCTGCGTCGATCTCGACGCCGGCGCGCTCAACGCGCGTCAGCCAGTCCGCGACCGTCCGGCCGCCGACCATCAGCTGCGGCGCGATCTCGGCCAGCGGCGCCAGGGCGAAGGCGCGCTCGGTCAGACGCGGATGCGGAACCTTGAGGTTCGGCTCGTCGATCGTCGCGTCGCCGAAGGTCAGAATGTCGATGTCGATCAGCCGCGGCCCCCAGCGCTCGCGGCGCTTGCGGCCGAGCCCGCGCTCGACTTCGAGGCACAGCGCCAGCAGCGCGCGCGCCGCGAGCGTCGTCTCGACCAGCGCCGCCATGTTGAGGAAGTCCGGCTGGTCGAGCTTGCCCCACGGCGGCGTGCGGTAGACCGATGACTGAGCCGCGAGGGTCACGCCTTGCGCCGCACCGAGTCGCGCCAGCGCTTCGACAAAGGCAGCGGCGACGTCGCCGACATTTCCGCCCAAGCCTAGCGCGGCGACAACGCCCGCCTCAGCGCTCACGCGCAACCTCGATCTCGACCCCGACCGCCTTGAGCTGCTCGGCGATCGGCGGCGCGACCTTGGCGACCCGCACCTTGACCGACACGATACGCGCGAACGCCTTGAGCAGCGCTTGGGCGACGTCGAGCGCGGCCGCTTCGACCAGCGTGCGCGGCGCGCCACAGAAGGCCTGGCGCGTGATCGCCGTCACCTTGCCATAGTCGACCGTCGCCTTGAGGTCGTCGCCGGCGGCCGCCTCGACCAGATCGACGACGAGTTCGAGGTCGATCTCAAACATCTGCCCGTATTTGCGCTCGTGGGCGAAATGGCCGTGGAAGGCATGCAGCCTCAGGCGATCGACGAAGATCTTGCCGCGCTGGATCGCGCCCGCGTTCGTTCCACTCATGTTCGGCCTTCCTCGATCGCCCGCCATACGCTGAGCGCCTGGATATGCGGCGCGACGTCGTGGACCCGCAGCGCGTCGGCGCCGGCGGCGACGCCGGCGAGCCCCGCCGCGATCGAGCCAGCGAGGCGTTCGGCGGCGATCGTCTGCCCGGTCACGCGGCCGATCGTCGACTTGCGCGAGACGCCGAGCAGCACCGGGCGGCCGAGCGCCTTCAGCGCGCCAAGTCGGCGCACC
>Ga0181520_10005884_pt1 | contig 19173 bp, 18 predicted proteins | sample PEATcosm2014_Bin_29_FD_132451 | JGI IMG/M metagenome (GOLD analysis project Ga0181520, IMG submission 132451) | Peatland microbial communities from MTU Mesocosm Facility, Houghton, MI, USA - PEATcosm2014_Bin02_30_metaG | ecosystem: Environmental > Terrestrial > Soil > Wetlands > Peat | place...
GGTGACGTCCGCCGAAGGCGAGACTTTCGAGTGCGCCATCGACCATTTCGACGCCGAGAAGGATCGCTTCCCGTATCCCGACGGGCACTATACGACGGTGCTGTGCGGCGAACTGATCGAGCACCTGTTCGAAGATCCCATGCATCTGATGGGCGAGGTGAACCGCATTCTCAAGCCCGGCGGCCACCTGGTGCTGACCACCCCGAACGTGGCCTCGCTGCGGGCCATCGCGGCGGTTTTGCAAGGCTATCACCCGGGCTTCTTCCACGCTTATATCAAGCCGGCCGAATCGGGCGAGGTGGATGCGCGCCATAACCGCGAGTACACGCCCAAGGAGATCCATCTGCTGCTGGAAAATTCGGGCTTCTCGGTCGAACTGCTGGAAACCGGCGAGTTCCGCGACCTGCCGCATCCCGAATTCGCCTGGGTGCGCCACATGCTGGAGCGCTACCTGCTGGAAACGGATCTGCGCGGCGACGGCATCTACGCGGTGGGGCGGAAGCGCGGGCCGGTGAAGGAGCGCTATCCCGCGTGGCTGTACGCATGAGCGCCGCGTATCTGGAACCGGACGTCCGGCTGGACGTGGCTTCGCGGCAGGTCCGCGCCGGGTTCACCGTGCGCAACGATTCCGCCGAGACGTGGGCCGCGGCGGAGGGCTTCGGCATCGGCTACCATCTCTTCGACGCCGAGACCGGAACTTTGATCGTGGATGGCGCGCGCGTGCAACTGGAACGCGATCTGAAGCCCGGCGAGAGCGCGCCCGTGCGGCTGGATTTCGAGCTGCCGCCGGAGGATGGGCGATACCGCGTGCTGATCTCGCCCATGCGGGAAGGCGTCTGCTGGTATTACGAGCGCGGCTGGCCGTTCCTGCTGGTGGAGGGCGTTACCGCCAACGGAATCGCGCGCCTGGAGCGCACGCGCGGGGCCACTCGCAGCACCTTGCGCCGCGAACGCCTGCTGCGCGCCGTGGGCCGCGCGATGGTGTATCCGGTGCTGACGGTGTGGCGCAACCGCGGGCTGATCCGTGTGATGGTGCGGCGCGACGTTCTGGGCCGCTACCGGGGGTCGTTCGGCGGCGCCTTCTGGACCATCATCAATCCGCTGCTGCTGATGCTCACCTACTTCTTCGTCTTCGGCGTGGTGCTGCATTCGCGCTTCGAGCAGGACCAGAGCCGCACGGGCTTCGCGCTCTACTTCCTGGCCGGGATGCTGCCGTGGCTGGCCTTCAGCGAAGCCGCCGGCCGGGCTCCCACCGTGATGCTGGAGCATCGCAGCTTCGTCAAGAAGCTGGTCTTTGCCGTGGAGACGCTGCCCGTGAACCTGGTGGCATCCGGCCTGGTGACGGAGTTATTCGCGGTGGCGCTGTTCTGTGGATTCCTGCTGGCCCTGCGCGGCGGGGTGCCTCCGGCGGTGATCTGGCTGCCGCTGCTGGTGATTCCGCAGGTGCTCTTCACGGCCGGCGTGAGCTGGTTTCTGGCGGCTCTGGGCGTATTCGTGCGCGACCTCGGCCAGATGATCGGTTTCCTGCTGACCATTTGGTTCTTCATCACGCCGATCTGTTATCCGGAGAAATCCCTGGGGCCATCTGCTACCCTATTCCTTTCCAAGAATCCGATCTACGTGCTGGTGCGCGGCTACCGGGCTATTTTTCTGGAAAACCAGGCTCCGGCTTTCGGGCCGCTTTGGAAATTATGGCTGTTGGCCGCGGCGGTGGCGGTGCTCGGCCACGCGTGGTTTTACAAGTTGCGGAAATCGTTCGCCGACATTCTCTAGCGGGTGGGGCAAGCTTTAGCTTGCCCAGGAAGCTGGTGAGGGGTGGTTCTCAGGGGGAACCGAAGAGCTTGCTTCGCAGACTCATGGCCGTACTGGTGGCCTTCGGCCCGCTGGGAGTCTTTTTCCTCAGCGTGGCCGATTCGCTGGGAATCCCGCTTCCCGCTGCCATGGACATCCTGCTGATAACCGTGGGGGCCGGGAGCGTTCGGGACCCGCGCCGCGCCTACCTGACGGCGCTCCTGGCGGTAGTGGGATCGGTGATCGGCAACGCCGCTCTTTTTCTGGCGGCCCGCCACGGCGCGCGATGGATCGTCAAGCGCGAGCCTCTGCCCGGCCGGCGTCAGCAATTCCGCGAGTGGTTCCATCGCTACGGCTTCCTAACCGTCTTCATTCCCACGGTGACCCCCATCATTCCCTTGCCGCTCAAGGTCTTTGTGATTTCGGCGGGTGCCTTGCACGCGCCCTTCGGGAAATTTCTGATGGTGGTCGTGGTGGCGCGCACCATCCGCTATTTCGGCGAGGTCTACCTGGGAATTCAATTGAAAGCCGATGCTCACGGTTTTCTGATTCGCAATGGTTGGACGCTGGCCGGCATCGCACTCGCGACCGCGCTCGCGATTTATGCGGTCATGCGGGCCAGCGACCGGCGCAAGGCCGCTACAATGGAGTGAATCCGGATCGCGGGCCATGCCCAAACGAATCGCTATCGTAGAGGACGAGGCTGAGTTGGCCTCGCTCATCGAATATAATCTCGCTCACCAGGGCTATCTAACGCAGGTGCTGAGCGGGTCCGAGGACACGCTGAAGGCGCTGGAGCAATCGCGGCCGGACCTGATCCTGCTGGACGTCATGCTGCCGGGCATCGACGGCTTCGAGTTGTGCCGTCAGATCCGCCAATCGTCCACGCTGGCGCGCACGCCGGTGCTGTTTCTGACCGCGCGCTCCGACGAAGTGGATCGCGTGCTGGGCCTGGAGATCGGCGGCGACGATTACATGACCAAGCCGTTCAGCCCGCGGGAGCTGATCGCGCGCATCAAGGCGCACCTGCGGCGCGAGGAAATGGATGCCGATCCGGTCCCCGTTGCCATCGGGCCCTTTCGCCTCGATCGCGCCGCCCGGAGGGTCTTTCAGGCCGATCGCGAGCTGCCCCTGACTTCCACCGAGTTCAACCTGCTGGAGTTTTTTCTGACCCATCCGGGCCGCGCCTACAGCCGCGAGCAACTACTCGAGGCTGTGTGGGGCGAGCAGCGGTTTGTCACGCCGCGCACGGTGGACGTCCACGTACGCCGGCTGCGCGAGCAGATCGAGGAACAGCCCGACAATCCCCGCTACCTCGCCACTATCCGCGGTTTCGGCTACCGCTTCGAGGAATCCGCTTGACCGGCAAAATTTTCCTGAAGTTAATTGCGGGTGTTCTCGCCCTGCTGGTCCTGGCGCTGGTTACAGTGGATTTCGTCGCCACGCAGGTGGCCAAGAATTCCTACATCGGGAATCTCACGGCGCAGCTCGATGGTAAGGGGCGAATGCTGGCCCTTTCGATAGAAGATCCCTCGCACCTGAGCCAGTCCGAGGTGCGCCGCCTGGCGCGCGCCGCCGGCGGCCGCGTCACCGTGGTTCGGCCGGATGGCGGGGTGGTGGCCGATTCGGAAGCCAACCCGGCCACCATGGAGAACCATCGCAACCGCCCCGAGCTGATCCCGGCCTTCCGCGGTTCGACGGGTTCGAGCATCCGGCGCAGCGTGACGCTTGGCATCGACTTCCTCTACGTCGCGGTTCCGGGCCCCCCAAGCCTTCCCGGCTGGGCCGTTCGGATCGCCGTGCCACTGGCGGAAATCGAACGACAGGTAACCGGCATCCGCTGGCGCATCCTGGGCGGCACGGCGTTGGCCTTTCTGCCGGCCATCCTGCTGGCGGCTCTGCTGGCGCGCCTCATCTCGGCGCGTTTCGCCGCCATCATGGCGCACGCGCTGGAGCTGGCGCGCGGCAATTTCCGGGCCCGGCTGCCGGTCCGGGGAGGCAGCGAGTTCGCACAGCTCGCCCGCACGCTCAATGAGACCGCCGCCAACCTGCAGAAGATCGTCGAGCAGCTCCAGCGCGAGCACGCCGAGCTGGAGAAGGTGGAGCGCATCCGCAAGGACTTCGTAATCAACGTCTCGCACGAGCTGCGCACGCCCCTGGCCTCCATACAGGGCTATACCGAGACGCTCATCGACGGCGCCATCGACGATGCCGAACACAACCTGCGATTCCTGGGCATCATCCGCCACAATGCCGAGCGGCTGGCGCGCCTCACCGAGGATCTCCTGACGCTCTCGCGCGTGGAGCAGAAGCGCCACAAGTTCGAATTCGAGATTCACTCCGTGAACGGGCTCCTGCGCGATGCCATCGAGCTGATCCGCCCCATGGCCGAAAAGAGCGATCTGACCATCGACATGGAGCGCGCCCCGGAAGACGCCGAGGTTTCCTGCGACAGCGAAGCCGTCTCGCAGGTGCTCAGCAACCTGCTGGACAACGCCGTCAAATACACGCCGGCCGGCGGACGGATTACGGTGGGTGCGCACCCGGCGGGCCACTTCGTCGAGCTGTTCGTCCGCGATACCGGCATCGGGATTCCGGAGGAGGACCTGCACCGGCTCTTCGAGCGCTTCTACCGAGTCGATAAAGCCCGCTCGCGCGAGCTCGGCGGCACGGGTCTGGGGCTTTCCATCGTCAAGCACCTGGTAGCCGCCCATGGCGGCGTCACGCGCGTGGAAAGCCATGTAAACGAAGGCTCTACCTTTTTCTTTACGCTCCCCATCGACGGCGCCGCCCCGGACGCCGGAGAGCTTAATTCAGAATTCACGACGCGGTAACCGCTTTGTAACATTGCTGCTGTTACCGTAACATCAACGGGCGGACCATGGAAATGAAAAAGATCGTACTGATCGAAGACGACTCCGATCTCTTCTCGTTGTTGCGGTACAACCTGGAGAAGGAAGGCTTCACGATGACCGGGTTGCAAACCGGAAAGGGAGCCATCGAGCTGTGCCGCAAAGTGCGCCCGGACCTCATCCTGCTGGACATCATGCTGCCGGATTCCGACGGTCTGGATATCTGCAAGGGCATCCGCCGCGATCCCGACCTGGCCGCGGTCCCGATCATCTTTCTGACCGCGCGCGCCTCCGAAACGGACCGCATCGTAGGTCTGGAGATCGGCGCCAACGACTACGTAGTGAAGCCGTTTTTCGTGCGCGAACTGATCGCGCGCATCAAGCTGCAATTCCGCAATCAGTCCGCGCCCAGCCGCATACTCTCCGCGGCCGGCCTGGAACTGGATCCCGCCAGCCGGCAGGTACGGCTGAACGGCGAAGTCCTGGCGCTCACCGCTACCGAATTCCGGCTGCTCGAATTCCTGATGAGCCGTCCGGGGGTGGTATTCAGCCGCGAGCAGTTGCTGAACTCGGTTTGGGGACAGGACCGCGCCATCACGGATCGCGCTGTGGATGTCTACGTCCTGCGTTTACGCCAGAAGATCGAGCAGGACCAGACCGCGCCCGCGCTGATTCACTCTGTGCGGGGTTTCGGATACACCTTCGAGCCGCGCCGCGCGATGGCGGTGTAGGACTGCTCCCACCGGGGCCCGCATCCGTGTTATAGATCGAACCATGAAGGTCATGGTCCGGAATCGGACACGGAACACCGTTTTGGGCACCTCGGTGGATCTCGCCGACACCAGCGCCACGCGGCGCACCGGGCTGCTCAAGCACACCTCGCTGGCGAAAGGCGAAGGCCTGTGGATCGTCCCCTGCGAATCGGTTCACACCTTCTTCATGAAATTTCCCATCGATCTGGTCTACATTGACAGGCGCCACAAGGTTCGCAAGGTGCGGAGCGCCGTTCCGCCGTGGCGGCTCTCGGCCTGCCTGCCGGCGCATTCGGTGCTGGAGTTGCCCGCCGGCACGGCGCAGGAAACCGGGACGCAAGTGGGAGATGAGCTGGAGTTAGAGAAGCTCGGGTAAGTCACCTTCTCGGAGAGAGTCAACCGGCTAGCGAGTTGAACGGAATGCCGAGAATGCTCCCGGAGCCCCCCGCGCGTGTTGCTCGAATGCCGATCTTCGTCTCAAAGGACCACTGGGCCAGGCTTCAGAGACGCGCGAGTTCGCGGGCGATAACAACGCGGAGCGGCGGAAGGGCCGACTGTACCGTCTCCCATACCAATCTCGCGTCAACGTCCTCATAGTCATGACGGTACACATTCCCGGCTCCCGCTATGTCCCTCCATGGAATCGACGGGTAACGCGCCTTCACCTGATCGGGAAGCCGGCGGGATGCCTCGGAGATTATCTCAAGGCAGCGGATTACAGCGTACTGCGTGCGCGTGTCAGCTCGGAACCGCTCGCAGTCAAACTCCGCGACGAATTGCATCGCAAGATCGATATGGCGTTCGATGTCGCGCAGGGGCACCGAGGCGTCAGAAGGCATAGACGGCGTCGGCACGGGCGGCCGGCTTGAGGTAGGGCTTGAGACCGTCGCGGTTGACGACATCCACATCCCCGTCGAACAGGCAGGCGATGTAGCTCTTGAGACCGGCGTAATCGAAAACGGTGATGCGGGCCGCCGGATCGAATTCGATCATGATGTCCGTGTCGCTCTCCGGCCGCTCGTCGCCCCGTGCCCGAGAGCCGAACAAGGCCGCGTGAGCCACGCCGCGTGCACGCAACGCCGCCTCGTTTTCCCGCAGTCTGGCGATGATCTCTTCGCGACGCATGACCTGCATCTAGCTTAACGCCTCAGGCAAGGTCATGAATAGAGGCACTGTCTGGCTGCCGTCCCTTCACTGAGGTTTGCTCCGCCGCCCGCCGGCAGGATGGCCCGTCGCAATGCGGTCTAAGATTTGTACCAGATTACCGGATTCGATATCTGAGACATCCATTCCGTAGACCTCTCTGATCTTCGCCTGGAGGCTTTCGTTGCTCTCGTTGCAGTGGAAGTCCCAAAGGCTCGACTCGTCCGAGATCCACGCACCGTCGAAACCGAGCACACGGTGAACGAAATCGTCCACAAGCGCGCCATGGGCGTTGACCCGGTCTTGCGGCGCAAACTGTATCGGCACCTTGGTACCGGGCCTCGGCAGCTGTGTTCCCTCGCGGGATCTATCTGCGGCAGCTCTTTCAAAATTCGCTGCCAGTTCCTGCATAGCCTCCTGTCGTGTGTCGCCGCCACCGACAAGATGCCAGTTCACGACGTAAGCGACATATCCGCAGGGCTTACATCGAGGCGAAGTTTGCTCTGGATCCAGGGTAATGTTCTGACGCCGGACAAGGACGGGGTAGTCGCGGAGCTTCCAGTTCCGCTTACGAAGTGAGAGGAGAAGCTTCCAGGTGGCAAGCAGGCTCTCCTTGAAGCGGCTCAGCATGGACCGTAATAGAGAAGCGGCCGGTTGAACCTGCGTAGGATCTCTCTCACCCCAACGTGCAGAGCTTCTGCCCCGGCTTCACGCTCTGGCCGGGCGACACGTGAATCTCCTGGACCGTGCCATCCACGGGGGCGCCGATAGCCGTCTGCATCTTCATGGCCTCGATGATGACCACCGGGTCGTTCTGCCGGACGCGCTGTTCGAGCACCGCCGAAACCGCCACGATCACGCCGGCTATGGGGCTGCGGCAAATGCGATCCTCGGGCCGGGTATCCACCGGCACCGGCGGCTGCAACACCGATTGCGGAACTTCCGGGCCGGAATCGGTCTCTTCTCCCTCCTCGGGGAGCGTCTCGACTTCGACCTCGTAGCTCTGGCCATCAAGCGTGATTCGCAGTTTCACTTTTCTCTTTCTCCGGGACCGGCTTGCTTTGCTCCGAGCGGCGCCGCGTGGCCATGCGGGCGGCCTCGATACGGGCGCGCCCCTGCCGGTTCATATCGGCCGGAGATGGTGGCGCCAGTCTGTGGATGGAGCGGATGCGGTCCCGTGCGCCCATGGCAGCGGCCACCGCGGCGGCGATGAGTATTTTGTGCCGCGCTCCGACACCGCCGGCCGGCTCGCGGCTCGGGTTGCCGCCCGCGTGCGTCTCCTGTATGTCCATGGCTTCGCTCACATCGGGATGTTGCCGTGTTTTTTGGCGGGACGCAACACCCGCTTGGTGGCCAGCGAGTCGAGCGCCGCGGCCAATGCGCCGCGCGTTTCGGCGGGCTCGATGATATCGTCTACCAGCCGGGCCCCGGCCGACACGAACGGCGTGGCGAAGGTATCGCGGTACTCATCGATGAGCTCCCGCCGGCGAGCGTCCCGATCCGCGGCCGCGGCGATCTCGTGGCGAAATACGATCTCCGCGGCGCCCTCCGCCCCCATCACGGCGATCTCGGCCGAGGGCCATGCAAAGACGTGATCGGCGCCCAGTTCCTTGGAGCACATGGCGATGTATCCGCCACCGTAGGCCTTGCGAATCACCACCGTGAGCTTGGGAACGGTGGCCGCCGAATAGGCGAACAGGAGCTTGGCGCCATGGCGAATGATGCCGCCGTATTCCTGATCGATGCCCGGCAGGAAGCCCGGCACGTCCACCAGCGTGACCAGCGGAATATTGAACGCGTTGCAGAAGCGGATGAAGCGCGAGGCCTTATCGGACGCGTTGATATCGAGCGCGCCGGCCAGCACCTGGGGCTGGTTGGCGATGATCCCCACGGGGCGCCCCACGATGCGCCCGAACCCGATCAGCAGGTTCTTGGCGAACTCTTTCTGCACCTCCAGGAATTCCGATTTGTCCACGATGCGCGTGATGATCTCGTGCATGTCGTAGGGCAGCTTGGATTCGTCGGGGACAATGTAATTCAGGCTGAAATCGTGGAAGCGCTTGCGGTCCTGCTCTCCGCGCGGCGGATCTTCGGTGTTGTTGGAGGGCAGGAAAGAGAGCAGGTTCTTGCAGATTTTGATGGCCTCCACGTCATTGTCGGCCACGAAATGCACCACTCCGGAATTGTTCATTTGGGCGCGCGGGCCGCCCAGTTGCTCGGCCGTGATCACCTCGTTGGTGACCTGCTTAATGACCGCCGGGCCGGTGATGAACATGTAGGCGTAGCGCGTCTGGATGATGAAATCGGTGAGCGCCGGGCTGTAAGCCGCGCCGCCCGCGCAAGGCCCGCAGATGAGCGAGATCTGGGGCACCACGCCCGAGAGCATCACATTGTTGTAAAAGACCTTGGCGTAACCCGAGAGGCTGCCGACGCCCTCCTGAACGCGCGCGCCGCCGGAATCGTTGATGAATACGAAGGGCGTGCCGGTCTCGAGCGAGTGGCGCAGCGATTCGGAGATCTTGCAGCCGTGGACCTCGCCGGCCGAGCCGCCTGCCACCGTGAAATCCTGGCTGGCCACGTGCACCACGCGTCCGGCCACCTTGCCGCTGCCGGTCACCACGCCATCGGCCGGCAGGGGCTTGCCAGCCATGCCGAACAGCGTGGCGCGGTGCTGGGCGAACAGCCCCGTTTCCTGAAAAGTGCTGCGATCGAGCAGCATATCGAGCCGTTCGCGCGCGGTGAGCTTGCCCTCGTTGTGCTGTTTAGCGATCCGCTCGGCGCCGCCTCCCTGCAATAACTCTTCTCTGACCTTTTGCAAGGCGGCGATGTTGTCTTTCGAGTTGCGCGTGGGCATAGGAGCGTCAAATAGCGAAACTCCCATTCTATCCGTTTCTTACCGGTAGCTGGAGGGTTTCCGGTTCCGTGCTGGTACCGTCAAATCCAGTACCGAGCGCGAGCCCACCACGCGGTCTAACGCGGATCGGGCTGAAACTCCAGCGTGCTCTTCACTTCGACTTTATCGAACGGCATGGGGAAACCGCGGGCTTCGTAATAGGCCGGCCATTGATCCCGATAGTGAGACGAAAAAGCTTGGCCCGATTGTCCGGTCACGATATTGAGGAGCGAGCGGTCCCAATCGCCCAGGTCCGCGTTCATGCGCATGGAGGGTCCCAGCGTGTGGGTGGTCTGCTTCACGGTAGTCGAGCTGCCGCTCATGGGCAGCGGGCCGATATCGAAATACTTGCCCACCAGCGGCACCTGGTGGATCACCGGGTTCGAGAGCGTCACCGTCCAGTAGCGCCCGTAGCGCCATTTGCCGATGTCCCGGCCCTCGGTGCGGCTGCCCTCTTCCACCGCATCCACCAGGGCGCCGAGGAGCATTTGGTCGTAGTCGCCGAACCAGCCCGCGGGGCGCTCGCGCAGCAGTCTCTCCATAACCGCCGCCGCCATAACGAGCGTGTAGCGCTGGCTCTTGCCGGGCGTGGCGCTTTCCGCCATGGCCGTGCGCACGTGCTGGTAAACCAGGGAGATCAGAAACGGCGCGGCCAGGTCGCGATTCATCTGGCCGTTCCAGGAGCGCAGCAGCGCAATGGCGGGGTCCATGGCCGGATTGCCGGCTCCGCGCCGGTCGTAGGCGGCCACCACCTGCTCAGCCAGGAACTTGTTGGACGCCGAGTAGACGTCCTTCTGCACCGAGAGCAGGTCCGCGGCGTGCCAGTCTTTGCGGCAGGACAGCCGGTCGCGGATCTGGCGCGCGCGGTAATAGGGTGCGAAATTTCCATTGACCGCGTAGCGATAATCGGCTGGAAAGGGATTCTGGTTGGCTGTGGCGATAATACCGCCGGGCGGATCGAAAGCCTCCGGTAGCTCGTCGAAGGGGATGTAGCCATCCCACTCGAACTCGCCCTTCGAGCCGTCCACCGGCAGATCGCCCGCCCAGCCGTGGCGTATGGGAAGCTTGCCGGCCGCGTGATACCCGATGTGCCCGTCCACGTCCGCGTAGACGAAGTTCGATCCCGGACCCGGCCAGCGCGAAAGCGCGGCTGTAAACTCATCCCAGTTCTGTGCGCGGTCGATATCCAGCACCGGGAACTGCAGCATGCCCGGCTCGGCGGCGGTCCAGCGCAGCGCCAGTTGCTGGTTCCGGTCGGAGAGGAAGAGAGGCCCGTGCCGCGTGACCCACACCTGGAGATCGACGGGCGCTTGCCCTTTGACGCGGATGATCTCGTTTTCGCGGCGGGCCTGCTCCATCTGCCCGCGATACAGGTAGCGCCCGGTGCGATCGTCGATCTGCTCGATATAGAGGTCCTGCACATCGAAGCCCAGGTTGGTGATGCCCCAGGCGATGCGCCGGTTATGGCCCACCGTCACGCCTGGCGTGCCTGGCAGCGTGACGCCAGCGGCATCCAGGCCGGGCGCTTCGATATGCGCCATGTACCAGATGCCCGGTAGCCCGAACTGCAGGTGCATATCGTTCGAGAGAAGGGGCTTGCCCGAAGCCGTACGGCTCCCCGCCAGGGCCCAGGCGTTGGAGCCGGGCTGCGTCTCGCCACCGGTGCGAATGGGGAAGAGAAAATTCACCTTGCGCGCGTCGCCATCGAGCAGCATGTCGCGCTTGTTGGCCTCGTCCCGCCACGTAGTGGTGAGATCGCGAAACATGTACAGGCAGATCAGCAGCGAATCGACCTCGCTCCACGGCCGCGGCTGGTAATTGAGGAGCGTGAATTCGAGCGGCAGGCTTCCGCGGTGCGTGGTAATGAAAGCGTTCACGCCGCGGGCATAGGCGCCGAAGCCCGCGCGGTCCGCCGGCGGCAGGGAGAGATACGCCTCCTCGGCGATGCGCCGCATACGCATACGGCGCGATTCGCGGTCGGATTCCAGCGCGACGGCGCCCACGATTTCGGCCAGGTCCCCGGCCGCCATGCGCCGCAAGCCATCCATCTGCCACAGGCGGTCCTGCGCGGTCACGTAGCCCTGCACGAAAAGCGCGTCCTCCAGGCTGCCGGCGCGGATATGTGGCACCCCGCGGGGATCGAAATCCACGCGCACGGGAGCCGCCACCGCGGCGGCGAGGGTGCCCGAACGGACGGGCAGGGGACGCAGGCAGAACCACCACACCAGGGCCAGCGCGGCGGCCAGCACGATGGCGATCGCAATGTTGATGAATTTCAGAAGGCGGGAGGGGTTGGAGTCGGTCATCGGCGCCGGTACACCCAATCATAACGTGCGGCGCCGCACCGGGCGCTCTACTGAACGAGCGGCAGACGTTCGTGGGCGGGTGCCCAGATCCCGCCTCGTGAGCGTCAAAGCCAAGGCCCGCTGCCCGGATTCGGCCTCGGGCCCAAGCCGGGTGGACCGTCTTACTCCGATTTGAGCGAAGCCATATCGATCGAGAAGCGGTACTTCACATCGGCCTTGAGCAGTCTCTGGTAGGCTTCGTTGACCTTCTGGATGGGGATGACTTCGACATCCGAGGTGATGTTATGCGCTCCGCAAAAATCGAGCATCTCCTGGGTCTCGCGAATGCCGCCGATGGGCGACCCGGAAAGGCTGCGGCGTCCCATGATGAGGCCGAATGCCGAAACAGCCAGGGGCTTCTCAGGAGCACCGACGAGAGTGATGTTGCCGTCACGGCGGAGGAGTTGGATGTAAGCGTTGATGTCGTGATCGGCGGAGACGGCGTCGAGGATGAAGTCGAAGCTGCCGGTGTGCTCCTTCATCTCGTCGGCATTGCGGGAGATGACAACTTCATCGGCCACCAGCCGGTACGCATCTTCCTTCTTGCCCAGCGAGGTCGTGAAAACAACCACGTGAGCACCGAGCGCGTGTGCGAACTTCACGCCCATGTGCCCCAGCCCTCCGATACCCACCACACCGACTTTCTGGCCCTTAGTGACGTTCCAGTGACGCATGGGTGAGTATGTCGTAATGCCGGCGCAGAGGAGCGGCGCGGCACCGGCGAGATTCAGATTCGAGGGGACCTGCAGAACGAATCGCTCATCGACCACTATGATTTCGGAATAGCCGCCATGGGTGACGCCTCCGAGGTGCTTGTCCGGGGAGTTATAAGTGAGCGTGCCGTTCGGGCAGAACTGCTCGAGTCCGGCCTGGCACTCGGGGCAGGTGCCGTCGGAATCGACCATGCAGCCCACCGCGGCGAGATCGCCGGGTTTGAACTTTGTAACTGCCGAGCCAACCTTGCCCACGCGGCCGACGATCTCGTGTCCTGGAACGCATGGGTAGACCGTCGGCATGACGCTTTTCCACTCATTACGGACCTGGTGGAGATCCGAATGGCAGATACCGCAGAATAGAATCTCGATCTGTACGTCACGATCGGTTGTATCTCGACGCGAGATCGTTGTAAAGGCCAGCGGCGATGTCGCGCTGCCAGCGGAGTAAGCCTTCGCCTTATACATGAATTAATGCTCCTATCGTTTGTATTGTTCGTCGCTGACCGGTTCCATCCAGTCGGCTGTCTTGCCGTCAAGATGCTCCTGAATGGCGATATGGGTCATCGCCGTGGTTGCCGTGGCGCCGTGCCAATGCTGCTCACCCGGCGCGAACCAGATCGCATCACCCGGCCGGATTTCCTCCACCGGCCCTCCCCAACGCTGCGCCCAGCCGCACCCGGCCGTGACGACCAGGTTCTGGCCTAGCGGATGAGTGTGCCAGGCTGTTCGGGCCCCTGGCTCAAACGTGACACTGACACCGAGAACCCGTGCCGGGGCAGGCGGGTTGAATAGCGGGTCAACCCGCACCGTGCCGGTGAAATACTCGGCCGGTCCTTTGCCGGAAGCCCGTGAGCCGCTTCGTTTGATCTCCATTTCTCGAACTCCTTCGCGTCGCCGCTTAACGGCCGGTCATCTGCTCCAACTTCTCGGGGTAGCGGGCGCCTTGCACCGTGATCTTCGAGGCGGCATTGTCGATGTCGCGCAGATCGTCGGGCGTAAGTTCGACCGAGACGGCTCCGATGTTTTCGTCCAGTCGCTCGAGCCTGGTGGTGCCTGGGATCGGTACCATCCACGGCTTCTGGGCCAGCAGCCAGGCGAGCGCGATCTGAGCGGGCGTGGCCTTCTTGCGTGCCCCGATGCTGGCGAGCAGATCGATCAGCGCCTGGTTCGCTTTGAGCGCTTCGGGCGTGAAGCGAGGTAGGGTGCTGCGGAAATCGGTGCTATCGAACTTCGCATTCTCGCCGATCTTGCCCGTGAGAAAACCCTTGCCCAGCGGGCTGTACGGGACCAAGCCGATTCCGAGCTCCTCGAGTGTCGGGATCACTTCCTTCTCAGGGGTCCTCGTCCACAGAGAATATTCGCTCTGGAGAGCGGTAATCGGCTGAACCCGGTGCGCGCGGCGGATGGTCCCGACTCCCGCTTCGGAAAGGCCGAAGTGCTTGACCTTGCCCTGCTGAATCAGATCCTTCACCGCTCCGGCTACGTCTTCGATAGGCACATTCGGATCGACCCGATGCTGATAGAGCAGGTCGATGACGTCGGTCTTGAGCCGCTTGAGCGATCCCTCGACGGCTTGCTTGATATGCTCCGGCTGGCTGTTCAAGCCGGGCGCGCCCTTCATCCCGCGGGGATCGAAATTAGGATTGAGGTCGAACCCGAATTTGGTGGCGATCACCACGTGTTTTCGGAAGGGAGCGAGAGCTTCGCCCACCAGTTCTTCGTTTGTAAACGGGCCGTAGACCTCGGCAGTATCGAAGAATGTGATGCCGCGTTCCACGGCTGCCCGGAGAAGAGAAGTCATCTCGCCTTTGTCTTTGGGCGGACCGTAAGAAAAGCTCATTCCCATGCAGCCGAGCCCGAGAGCCGAAACCTCCAGGTTGCTGCTTCCCAATTTGCGCGTTTGCATTGTGTCTCCTTCGAACCGTTCCCTTCATCTCCAGGTTAGGGTGGAACGCCGCTAAAGCGGTATCCCGATCCTTCCGATTTCTTGCCTATTCCTCTCGCAGCGTTGATCCACGCACAGAGTAAGCGGTTATCCTGGGGTGGAGGAGAAGCGCAACCGTTATTATGAGAAATCGCGGTATGGAAGTGTCTCTGTTACGGCATCAAGCACACGAATTGCGGGCGGGGCTGGCTCGCAAGATTGCCTTGTTCATGGGGCCGGAAGAGAAACGGGTAACGGATATTCCCGGCCTGATTCTCGTGCGGCGCCCCGCCCCCACCGCTCCCTGCTCCATGACGTACGAGCCGAGCGTGACCGTGATCGCCCAAGGGAAAAAGCGCGTAGAACTCGGCCGAACCGCTTTTATCTACGATGCGTCGCGATTCCTGCTGACGTCGGTCGATCTGCCGGTCGTCAGCCGGGTGATCGAGGCAAGCGAAGAGTTGCCCTGCCTGGCATTGTCGCTCAAACTCGAAATGCCCATGGTCCGGGAGCTTCTCAGCCGGGAGGAGATTCAGGTAGCTGAAGTGCCGTCCGACAGTCCTGGCATGGCGACCGGCGAGACCACGGTGGAGTTCCTCAGTGCGTGCTGCCGGCTCGTCGACCTCCTCGAAACGCCACAGGACATTCCCTTTCTCAGTGGCATGATTCAGCGCGAGATCGTCTACCGCATTCTTCGCAGTGCGGAGGGCGCCCGCCTGCGCGCGATTGCGACGCTGGGAGAGCAGAGCCATCGGACGGCGAAGGCAATCGCCTGGATCATGGCGAATTATGCGAAGCCGCTGCGGGTGGAAAATCTCGCGGAGCTCGCGGGCATGGGCGTTTCCACGCTGCACCATCATTTCCGTGTGCTGACCGCCATGAGTCCTCTCCAGTATCAGAAGCAGCTTCGGTTGCAGGCGGCGCGGGGACGCATGCTCGTGGACGGTCTGGATGCCGCCAGCGCTGCTTTTGAGGTCGGATACGAAAGCGCCAGCCAGTTTAACCGCGAATACAGCCGTCTCTTCGGCCAGCCACCGATGCGGGACATTCGGGACCTTCGCTCGCCAAGCGCTCCGCCGTTGGAGTCGGTCGGTAACCGGTAAGAGTCTTCGCCCCCTACGCGGCCCCCCCGTTTCGTCGGAAAATCTCGCTAGAATTGGTTGGATCACATGACCGATTCGCCCCTTCGCATACTGCTTCTGGTGGCGCTCATCGGCGTCAATGGCTTCTTCGCGGCGGCCGAGGTGTCGCTGATATCCGTGCGGCAGTCGCGGCTGCGCCAGTTGGCCGCCGAAGGGCAGGCGGGCGCGCAGGCCGCCCTCAGCCTGCTGGCCGATCCCGGCCGGCTGCTCTCGGTGACGCAGCTCGGAGTCACGCTGGCCAGCCTGGGGCTGGGCTGGGCGGGCGAGGATACCATGTACCGGATTCTCCGCGGCCTGCTGCTTCCGATTACCACCGTGCCGGCCGAGAAGTATCTGCACGCCTTCAGCCTGGCGCTCTCGTTCCTGATCATCAGTTACTGCCACGTGGTGTTGGGCGAGGTGGTGCCTAAGAACATCGCCATCGCCACGGCCGACCGGCTGGCGGTGCTGGTGGCGCCCGTCCTGTTGATCTTCCACCGTCTCTCCACGCCCTTCGTGGTGGTTCTGGAGCGCTCCGCGCGGGCCATCACGCGTAGCCTTCGACTCAAGGGCGTCGGCCATTCGGGCGGCCACTCCGCCGAGGAGCTCAAGCTGATCGTCAGCTCCAGCCGCGGCCTGGGTTACCTGCCGGAAGCCCAGGAGGACATGATCCACCGGATTCTGGACCTGGAGGCCATAGCCGTCCGCGAAGTCATGGTGCCGCGGAACGATATCGTCTATATCCCGTCGGACGCTACCCTGGATGTCGTCCTGCGTACCGTGATCGAAGCGCGTCACGCGCGCTTTCCGGTGTACCAGGATACGCCCGCGAATATTATCGGCATTTTGCATTATAAGGATCTGCTGCCGGTCTGGGAGGAGCGCCGCCAGGCCCTGCGCGGGCGCGCCACCAGCCAGCCTTTCCGCGTGGACCGGCTCCTCCGGCCGCACCTGGTGGTGCCAGAGACCAAGCCGCTCTCGCAGATGCTCGAGGAGTTCCGGCGCGGCCACTCGCACATGGCCATGGTTGTGGATGAGTTCGGCACCATCATGGGGCTGCTCACCGTGGAGGACGTTCTGGAAGAGTTGGTGGGGCGCATCGAGGACGAGCACGACGAGAAGGTCGCCGCCCGCCCGCCCGCCGACGATCTCGAGCTGGATGGCGCCACGCGCATACGGGACCTCGAAAGCGAGTACGGCATTCCGATCCCCACCGACGCCGGCTTTGAGACCCTGGCCGGCTTCCTGCTCTTCCGTCTGGGCGAGATTCCCCACCTAGGGCGTTCCGTGGAGTACGGCGGACGCCGCTATACCGTTCTGGAAATGGATCGCAATCGCATCGCGCGCGTGCGCATCGAGTTGTTACGTAAGCCATCCGTTCCCGCGCCGGGGTAGAATTGCTGCATGTTGGGGATCGATCGCCGGGCGGCGCGCGCCGTCTGGACCGCAGCCCTTGTCCTTTTGCTGATGGGCTTGGTTTATCTCGTGCGCCGCACGTTGTTCGTATTCATTCTGGCGGTGCTGTTCGCTTATCTTCTCTCACCGCTGGTCGACCTTCTGGACCGCTTCCTGCCCACCCGCACCCGCACGCCCGCGCTCGCATTGGCCTATGTCATTATCCTGGGAGTCGCGGTTCTGGCTGGAATCCAGATCGGCTCGCTGGTGGTGGAGCAGGCCCACCGCTTTGCCAAGGACTTCCCCAACATGCTCCAGGGCTGGCAGGCACCCAGCCCGGATGCGCCGCCGTGGTTCAACAACGCCAAGGCTGACGCGATCGGGAAGATCCGTACCGCGATCACCGAGCGGACCACCGATCTGCTTTCCGCGCTTCCGCAGGCCGGCCTGAGGTTCATCACCGTGGCCAGCGACCTGATCTACGTGGTGGTGATTCCTGTCCTGGCCTTCTTCTTTCTCAAGGACGGCCGCGCCATTCGGCGACACTTTCTCGAGATGCTCGACGAGGGGCCGCGCCGCACCCTGCTCGACGACGTTCTGGCCGATATCAACGTGCTGCTGGCGCACTACATGCGATCGCTCGTCGTGCTGTCGCTGGCCGCCTTCACCACTTATGGCATTTTCTTTTCGATCATGGGCGTGCCGTACGGCGTGCTGCTGGCCGCGCTGGGAGGCCTGCTGGAATTCATCCCCATGCTGGGACCGTTCACCGCCGGCGCCTCCATCGTCCTGGTGGCGGTCATTTCTGGCTCACACGTGTTGACTGTCCTGATTTTCCTGCTCGCCTATCGCATGTTGCAGGATTATGTTCTCTCTCCGCACCTGATGGAACGCGGTGTGGAGATCCACCCGCTGCTGGTGCTCTTCGGCGTATTCGCGGGCGGGGAGGTGGCCGGCATCGCGGGCACGCTCCTTTCGGTGCCGGTACTGGCCATGGTGCGCATTCTATACCTGCGCGTCCGCAAGGCTCGGCTGCACACGGGAAGTTCACCTCTGGTGGATCTGACGGCGGAGACGCGCGTACCGTAAGCTACTTCAGCCTGAGGCTGTTCGTCACCACCGTCACGCTCGAGAGCGCCATGGCGGCGGAGGCCAGCATGGGCGAGAGCATTCCCAGCGCCGCGATGGGGATCCCGATGGTGTTATACGCAAAGGCCCAGAAGAGGTTCTGGCGCACGATCCGCATGGTCCGGCGCGAGAGTTCGATGGCCTCCGGCACGCCCCGCAGGTCGCCACGCATGAGCGTGATGTCGCCGGCTTCCATGGCGATATCGGTGCCCGACCCCATGGCGATTCCGAGATCGCTCTGCGCCAGCGCGGGTGCGTCGTTGATGCCGTCTCCAACCATCGCCACGCGCCGGCCGGCGGCTTGCAGTTTCTTGATCTCGGCTACCTTCCCGGCAGGAGTGACCTCGGCCAGCACGTGCTCGATGCCGGCTTCGCGCGCGGCCTGTTTGGCGGCGGCCGCCTGATCGCCGGTGATCATCCAGACGTCCAGTTTCATGGCGCGCAGACGGCCCACGGCCTCGGCGGCTTCGGGCTTGACGGTGTCCGCGATTTCGATGGCGCCGGCCGGCCGGCCATCCACGGTGACGGTGATCCCCGGCCGGCCCACGACCACTTCGCGGCCCTCCACGCGCGCCCGCACGCCGTGGCCGGATTGCGCAGCGAAGCCGTCGGCCTCCGCCAGCGCCAGACCTCGCTCGGCGGCGGCTTCGACAATCGCCTTTCCCAAGGGATGTTCGGAATATCGCTCGGCGGACGCCGCCAGCCACAGCACGTCGTCTTCGGTGTAGCCCGGCGCCGCCCGCACGGCGGTCACGCGCGGCTTGCCCAGTGTCACAGTGCCGGTCTTATCCAATATCACGGTGTCGATGCGGTGGGCCATCTCGAGCGCTTCGCCGCCTTTGATGAGGATGCCGCGCTCGGCGCCCCGCCCGGTCCCTACCATGATGGCGGTCGGCGTAGCCAGGCCAAGAGCGCACGGGCAGGCGATGATCAGCACCGCTACCGCGCGCACCAGGGCCACCGGGAAGGGCGCCAGGAACAGCCAGACCACGAAGGTCGCGATCGCCGCCAGCAGCACGCCCACGGTGAAGTAGCCGCTCACCACGTCCGCCAGGCGGGCCACCGGCGCGCGCGATCCCTGGGCGCGCTTGACCATCTCGACCATCTGTTGCA
>Ga0181520_10005885_pt1 | contig 19172 bp, 17 predicted proteins | sample PEATcosm2014_Bin_29_FD_132451 | JGI IMG/M metagenome (GOLD analysis project Ga0181520, IMG submission 132451) | Peatland microbial communities from MTU Mesocosm Facility, Houghton, MI, USA - PEATcosm2014_Bin02_30_metaG | ecosystem: Environmental > Terrestrial > Soil > Wetlands > Peat | place...
GAACATAAAGTTCAAAATTTATATGAGGGTGTAAGAGGACTTGCAGTAAAAATTTTGAACCGCGTTGAGAGAACCGACGCATATCTTGAAAAACTTCTTGATAATGAAATGCGTAACAGTGAGCTTAGCGGGCAGGATAAGGCCCTGCTTTATGAAATTGTTCATGGTGTCATAAGATGGATGGGCAGGTTGGACTGGGTATTAAATGGTTTTTACAAAGGGCAGTTTTCCAAAGCAATACCTAACTTAAAAAACGCTCTCCGCGTTGCTCTTTACCAGATAATGTTTTTGGAACGAATACCCGACCATGCAATTGTAAATGAAGCAGTAGAATTTGTTAAAAAGCTTCAGGGCCAAAAACCTGCAGATTTTACAAATGCTGTTTTAAGAAATATTATACGCAGCAAAAATGCAATAAGGTATCCTGACCCCGAAGAGGATATTACGGGATATTTAAGCGCTTATTATTCCCATCCTTCGTGGATGGTGAAAAGATATTTACAACGTTTCGGGAGAGAAGCCACTGAGAAACTTCTTCAGGCTAATAATGAAAAGCCATATCTAACACTTAAAATAAATGCTCTTAAGACAACCCCGGAAGAATTTAAACAACTTCTTATTTCAGTAAATTTAAAATTTAATCAGGGGAAGTATCTTCCGGAATTCTTTCAACTTCAAAACCTGACGAATATAACGGCCTGGGATTATTTTACTCAGGGTTATTTTAACGTCCAGGATGAAAGCGCTGGTCTTGCCTGCAGATTATTAGATGCTAAGCCAGGAATGCGGATACTTGATTTATGTGCCGCTCCCGGAGGGAAATCCGCATATATTGCAGGTCTTATACATGATCAGGGAGAAATTATTGCTTTAGACCGGTATGACAGCAGATTACAAATTATGCGGAAAAATATTGAACGTCTTGGAATTAAGAGTATTAAAACTATAGAAGTTAATGCTCTGGAATATAATGATGCTTTATTTGACCGGATACTTACGGATACTCCATGCCTGGGATCGGGAACCCTTTCCAAAAAACCGGATATAAAATGGAAAAAAGATCTGTTTGATCTTAGAAAAATTTCCGAATTACAGTATGGGCTTTTAGTCAAAGCTTCTACATTACTAAAAACCGGCGGTGTACTTGTTTATAGCACCTGTTCAATCGAGCCTGAGGAGAATTTTGAGATAGTAAAGAAATTCTTAAATAATTATCCACAATTCAGGCTTAAAAATTCCACAGAAGTGCTGCCGAAGGAATTGGCTGATGAAAATGGATGTATTCAGACTCTTCCCCATATTCACCATATGGATGGGGCATTTGCCGCTAAACTTGTTAAAGAAGAGTAATTTTTTCCCGGGTTTATTTGCCTTAGACATCAGAATATTTTTAATATATTAACTTTATTATTGCAATATTTAATTTATTTCTATTAGATTATTATTAAAATAAATTTCAATTTTTAATATATAACAATGTTAAATAAATTTTCAGAAGAACTAAAAGAAGCTCGCGTTAAAAACGAACTTTCTTTACAACAAATTGCGGCAAGAACACGAATTGATTTAAAATTTCTTGAAAATCTTGAAAACGGCAATTTTGCTTTTTTACCGGAATTATACATAAAAGCATTTATCAGGGAATATGCAAAACTGGTCGGACTTGATGAAAAAATTACGTTAAAAAAATTTGATGCTGCTAAACGAGGGAAAGCATACGATGAATTCGGCAGTACTGAGGATGATACTAAGAAATTAAAATTGGAGGAATTGAAACAATCCAAGACACAAACCGATACTACTTCCTATACACCAACATTCGAAGCATACGACTCATCAAATCAACAAACTGAAGCTTCTTCCGAAAAGTCCAAAAGAAGAAAATTATTCATAGGAATAGCAATAGGGGCAGGAATAATTTTTACAATTGTTTATTTCGCCTTTATAAAGGGAAGTTCAGATATAATTGTTTCCGAGAAACCTTACGAGCAGGTACAAAAAGATAACGAAGAACGGTTTACGACGGAGACTCAGAAACCATCCAGACCCGATTCAAATTTTGTTGCAAGATCCGACAGTTTATCGTTGATATTAAAAACAAATGATGCTTCATGGATAAAAATCTTAGTTGACGGTACCAAGACCGAAGAGTTCACACTTTATCCTAATTCATATAAAGAAGTGAAAGCATTCAATAATTACCAGATGACGATTGGTAATGCAGGAGCGGTTCAAATCAAATTAAATAATAAGCTATTAAATTTCAGCGGCGATAAGCACGAGGTAAAATACGTCTCAATTGACAGTTCAGGGCTGCAATATTTAACATCATCCCCAAATTATTGATTCGAAAGATGCCCGGTAAAATTGAAAAAAAAATCGAAGAGCTTAGAGAAAGCATCCGGAAACATGAATACAGGTACTATGTTCTTGCCGATCCGGTTATAAGCGATGAAAAGTATGACCTGCTTGTTAAGGAACTTGAAAAGCTTGAATCCGAGTATCCTGAATTAATAACCCCAGATTCACCAACCCAGCGTGTCGGCAAAGACCTGACAAAAGACTTTAAACCGATTACACATAAAGTTCCAATGCTAAGCCTTGCAAATACCTATAGCGAGGAAGAACTTATTGACTTTGACAGAAAAGTCAGAGGAGGACTTCCAGCGGATGAGAAAGTGGAATATGTAGTTGAGCCAAAAATTGACGGCGCTTCCGTAAGCATAAATTATGTTAACGGAAATTTGATAACCGCAGCTACGAGAGGTGATGGAACAGTTGGTGAAGAAATCACGGTAAACGTTCGAACGATCAAATCTGTTCCTCTCAAATTAAAGAAACCGAAATCTATTAATTACAGATTAAATGATTTTGAAGCCCGCGGTGAGATTTTTATGAAAATAAAAGATTTTCAAAATTTTAATAGAGAAAGAGAAGAGCAGGGTGAAAAGTTATTTGCAAATCCAAGAAACTCGGCTGCAGGAACTTTAAAAATGCAGGATCCAAAAATAGTAGCGAAACGTCCATTAAATATTTTTCTATACATGCTTATAAGTACGGAGGAGGAATTTAATTCACAGTTAGAAAATTTGAGAATATTAAAAGAACTAAATTTCAACGTAAATCCCGAGCATAAACTTTGTAAAACAATAGAAGAAGCTCTTGAAGCATGCCGCGAACTTGAAAAGAAAAGAGAAGGATTAGAATACGAGATAGACGGTGCGGTAATAAAAGTTAACTCTATAAGGCAGCAAAAAATTTTAGGCAGCATAGCGAAATCACCCCGCTGGGCAGTAGCATTTAAATTCAAGGCAAAGCAGGCATTCACAACAATTAATAAAATTACCTGGCAAGTCGGACGTACGGGAGCGGTTACACCCGTAGCAGAACTTGATCCGGTGTTTTTATCAGGATCTACTATAAGCAGAGCAACTCTTCATAATTTTGATGAAATAAAAAGAAAAGATATTCGTGCCGGGGACAGAGTAGTGATTGAAAAGGGTGGCGAAGTAATTCCAAAAGTAGTATCTGTTGTTTTAAAGGAAAGAAAGCAGGATAGTAAACCTGAAAAACCTCCTTTAAATTGCCCAATTTGTAATACGCCGTTATATAAACCCGAAGACGAAGTTGCGTATTACTGTGAAAATTCAGAATGTTTTGCCCAGATTAAGGGAAGAATTGAACATTTTGCCGCGCGAGGGGCGATGGATATTGAAGGAATGGGAGAAGCTCTAATTGAATTGTTTGTTGAGAAAAAATTTCTTCATACCTACGCCGATATTTATGATTTGAAGGATATCCGGCAGGAATTAATAGCAATTGAACGGCTTGGTGAAAAAAGTGTTGATAACCTTCTTAAGGCTATAGAAAGCAGCAAGAAACAACCATTTGAGAAAGTTCTTTTTGCACTGGGAATTCGTTATGTAGGTGCGGGAGCTGCGAGAAAACTTTCCGAACACTTTTTATCAATTGAGGCTATAATGAATGCGTCGGATGATCAAATATTGGAAGTAAATGAGATAGGCCCAAGTATAAGCGGTAGTATAAGAGAATTTTTTTCAAACGAAAAAAATATAAAAATTGTATCAAAGCTAAAAAATCACGGTCTTAATTTTATATCAGAAAAAAAGACTTTTGTTAATTCATTCTTCACAGGCAAAACATTTGTACTTACCGGTACACTGTCAACTTTTTCCCGTGAAGAAGCCAGTGCAAAGATACACGCACTAGGGGGCAAGCTTACTTCTTCAGTAAGCAAAAAAACCGATTATCTAATTGCCGGCGAAAATTCCGGTTCTAAAATGGACAAAGCGAAAGAACTGGGAGTTAAAGTATTGCCGGAGGAGGAATTTTTAATTTATCTGAACGAAAAGAAATAAATTATGATTGATTTAATTAAGCTGAAAATTGCATACTTTATTTTAAATAAGAAAGCACATCATAACAATATTGAAAAAAAATCATTTACAAATCTTTTAAAAAATTCATTTAGATTTTTAATATTAATGCCGTTAAATGAAGTGCCATTTCATAAGGCAATTGAAGTATTGAAATTTTTTGACGGGTTAAACAAAGATACTATTGTCTTTACACAGGATTTTCGTGTTAATCTCCTTCCTCCAAAATACCGTTCAGAGGCGATTGATTTCAGTATTATTGATATTAATAAACTTAAGCTCCCCTCAAAAAGATTAGAAAAGAAGATTAAAACATTTGAATTTGATGTGGTTATAGACCTTGAAAAGGAAGAGAACCTATTCAACAGCATGCTGGTGTGCCTTGTTAACGCACCGGTAAAGATCGGGTTTAGGAAGAAGAATTCGGATAAATATTATAGCCTTCAGATAGATAATATGGAAGTTAATCCTGAAATATTTTATAAAAATTTGTTAAATTGCCTTCAAATGTTTTAAAGGATTATTATGAATTTCGAAACTAAGCGGGTCGGGGATATTACTGTCTTTAAATTGAATGAAAAACGTTTTGACACTAACATATCCGGTTTAGTAAAAGGAGAATTTACAATCCTATTAAAAGTTGAAGGTATAAACAAACTAATAATCGATTTAAGCGAAGTTGAGACATGCGATAGTTCCGGTTTAAGTGCTTTACTGGTCGCAAATCGCATTTTACAAGCCAATGAAGGGAAAATAAGGCTTGTTGCGCCTTCCGAGAAAGTACATACATTGATTAAAATTACTCAACTTGACAGAGTTCTTCCTGTATGTGATACTGTTGATGAAGCTTTTGAGGAAATAAAAAACGAATAAACAGAAAGGGATATAATGAGTATAAAACGGGGATTATTATCATTTTTTTTAATTTCCGGATTACTACTAACAATTTTTACATCTTTCGGACAGCAAAAGCAAAACAGACTTAAAGCTTACCTTATACTAAATAATCAGAGTAAGATTATTAAAAACGATAGTTTGTTTGAAAAAGGACTTAGAACCAAATTAAGCAGTTTATTAAAAAAGAAAAACATTACTTTGATACCCAACGATGAAACCGAGACTTATGAACAGCCGTATATTTATATCAAAGCGGTTATTGCCGATAGTTTAAGAATATCAGAATGGAAAAGTATAGCGCCACAGGGCGACGGAACTATAAGGGTACTTCCAAAAGAAAATGTTTATAAATATAAAGATGAAAAAGATATTATTAGTAAAATTATTTCTTATGCAAAGAGAAATCTTTAAGCAGATGCCGAAGTTAAGCAGATACAAAAAATTTTATTAACTAGTCCGGAATTTTACAGGCTGTGTTAAAATTAATTCTTATCGAATAAATATACAGATTAATCATCGTTCATAATTTGGCGCAAGAAGATATAAACCGTTAAAACGGTTGCAATTAAATTTTTCTTTTTAAAACCCATAACTGAATTTATGGGCTGCTTAGTTGAAAGCCCATTAGACTATACTAAGCAACCCATTATACCAATACTTTCTTTTTCGCGCTTTTTCCGAGACCATTTATTGGTGCAATAATCATTGGAAGATTTAGCAACAAATAAATACCATCATTGGATTTTACTGCTCCTAAAATGAACTGATTTTCTGCCTCATCATTGAAAGAGGATGAACTTTCGATATCTTTAGCCTTGACGTCGCATATAACTTCAACTGCATCCACTATAAAACCTACCCGGATTTTGGCACCGTCATGTTCATCCTCGCCGATTAAAATTCTTGTCTTGCTGTTATATTCTGCAGCATCTAAGCCTATTTTCAATCTCAGGTCGATTGTAGGAACAATGCTACCGCGGAGGTTTATTACTCCTTTAACAAAATCCGGAGTATTAGGGACACAAGTAATCGGAACCATTTTTATAATTTCAACAATTTTCAATATTTCAATTCCATAGCGTTCATTATCGAGAACAAATATTAAATACTTTCCTTCCATATTGAGAGCTTCTTTTGAATGAAGATCTTCAACATTTTCTTTACCCCTGTTTGCAATCTGCATTACTTTGGATGACAAATCATCTTCAGTAATTTTGTTTTTCTTTACTGATTTATCCGATTCCGAACAGGCTTTATCTGCAAACTTAAGATCGACAAAATTATCTAAATTAATAACTGAACCAATACCCATTTTATCATGCATGTAATTTTGAATAAAATTCAAATCAGATTTAACAGGATAAAGATTATCGGTTTTTATTCCCTTTGGTTCAGTTAATACATTTTTAAGAATAGGGACTTTAAGTCCAAGTTCTTTTTTAGGATCTAAAAATTCAACTGCAACTTCTGCGGCATATCCCGGTTTTTGAGAGATTACCTTCCCAGCCTGAACCAATAAGCTGGTAAATTCCTGTACAGCATCGGGATAATTATTAATTAAATCTTCCTGAACAGCAAGCACACAACACGGATGATTTTCCCAAACTTCACTTGATAAAAATTGAAGTTCGGCCGAACCTGCGGCAATAGCTTTGGTTCCCAAAGGCTCAGCAACCATAAATCCGCTTGCATCCTCGTTCCCTGCCATGAACTCACCCATCTTAATCGGGGCCACGACTTCAAAGTTTACATTAACATCTTTTTGTCCGGTAACACCGGGCTTCAGGCCAATATTATTAAAATAGATATGCCCCAGCATATTATGTATCGACATGGTATGCGGAATATAAAAAGATTTGTTTTTAAAAAACTCCGGCCCGGAGACATCATCGCCGGTTTTATTTTTTACGCATATACTGCCGTTCTTATGTGCAAAAAGTATCAAGCGTAATGGAACTCCATAATTATATAGATCCATTGCAAGAGGCGCCAAGATAAATGCTGCGTCTGCGGTTTTATTTTCTAATGCTTTGGCAACTGTATTCCAGCTTGGCATACATTCGGTTTCAAGCTCAAAATGTTTCGGTGTAACTTCATTTTTTTTGATTAAATTTTTTAATATACCTAAAGTAAGGTGATCTGTAATTTGGATATGGACCGCTTTAATTCTTACTTTTCCCGAAGAGGATATTCTTGTTTGCTGTGTTAACGGTTTTTGTTCCTGGACTTCAGATTTAACTCCAAAGGCTTCATTTATTTTTTCAAATAGCTCATCTTTATTAAAAGGCTTAGAAATAAAGCTTGAAACACCCGCTTCCGATGCTTTTTCCACTTCTTTTTTTTCACCCCTACCCGTGGCCATCAGGAAAGGAATATTCCTGGTATTTTCATTTGACCTTACCCAGTTCAGCAATTCAAATCCATCCTTCACAGGCATATTCCAATCACTGATAATAAGTTCAAAAGCCGGATCCTTTATTAATAATTCAATGGCATCCTTTCCATTTTCAGCTTCACTTACATTATTAAAATCAAGAGAATTTAATGTCTTGATTTCCATTTTGCGCATAACTCCAGCATCTTCTACAAGGAGTATTTTGATATTTTTATCAACGGCCATTTTTCACCACTTTTTTTATAAAAATGAAAACTATTCATTTAATTAATATTAATAGATTGCTAAAAGTCAAAAGTAATCCATTATTATTATCGACATTTAGAAAAATTTTTAAAGATGCCTGGTGCTATAAAAATAATTACAAATTTTGGACATATTTGCAGTTAATTCAGATTTTTCAGATAATTTCATATATTGCCGATAATTGATGGATTGTCTTTTTTTAGATGGAAATTTAGCCCAAATCACAACTAAAAGGATTTAAAATGCCTATTCCAACATCCAGCCAAATGGCAAGATTGTTCATTTTATTTTTAATAAAAGGACCAATGTGGACTTCTGAAGCAACTGAGGAATCAGCAAAGTTACAGATTGAGCATGTTGAATATCAATTATCATTGAGAAAATCGGGAAAAACTTTACTAGTTGGGCCTCTAATTGATAATGGAGAAATACGTGGAATAACGATTTTTAAAGTCAATTCTGAAGCTGAAGTAAAGTCCCTTATTGACCAAGACCCTGCAGTAAAAGCAGGAGCATTTTTATATCACTTCCACCCATGGATGGTAGAAAAAGAAGCTCTTACTGAGGCCTTTAGAAATAGTTATTGAAAATAGGGATATTGAGCACGGGTATTGTTGAGCGAACTATAAGTTCAAAGTTAGTCGAATTAGGACGCAATATGAAAATTGGATCAAGAACTACAAAAAATGAAAAGGCAGTTGATTGGTTTAGTTCAAACGGACCGAATGCAACACACAGTACTTCTGAAGAGGCAGGCGCGTTTGGTGATAATTTTTTTAAATGAAATAATTCAGTTCAACCAAAAAAAATACGCGTAATAAATATATTATTTAATGAATATTTTGGATTTTAACAAAACTACCCGGCGGGAACAATAAGATTACCAGCAAAAAAATGAAGTCGAAAATTCAAAAATAACGGTTTAAATTGAACCCGGCCTTTAACCGGCAATTTGCCTTGCGAAAATAAATCGATTATTGAAAAATATTTACCCAATAATACGAAAATTGCCTTATTTAATATGTTAATTATTTAGTTCATATTGTTTAATTTTTTTAGGTAAACTACCCCTTCTACCTTCATTCTTTCCTTTTCATCCGGCAAGACCAAATATTTTAATATCTTTAATCTTCAGAATTCTATGGATTATTGTAAATATTTTGCAGATTTTTATACATGAATTTTATGTATTTTGGAGATTCAAACATTTATGGCAGCAATCAAACCATTCAGAGCTCTAAGACCTGCAGAAAAATTTGCAAACCGTGTTGCAAGTGTTCCTTATGATGTAGTCAGTACTGAAGAAGCAAAATTGTTTGCGGAGGGGAATCCCTTAAGTTTTATTCATGTAACGCGTTCCGAAATAGATTTAGAAAAAAATATTGACCCATACTCTACACTGGTTTATCAGAAAGCTAAAGAAAATTTACAACAGTTAACATCACAAGTTCCATTAGTAATTGACCAGACAGAACATATCTATCTTTACCGATTAATAATGGATGGAAGGGCCCAGGTTGGAATTGCAGCAATATTTTCAATAGATGATTATGATAATAATACAATATTAAAACATGAAAATACCAGGAAAATAAAGGAAGATGACCGGACAAATCATATTGTTACTACAGGAGCACAAACAGGTCCCGTGTTTCTTACTTATTCGCCGGTTAAGGAAATCGATATAATAGTGGACAGAACGATTAAAAGTTTAGAATCATTATATGATTTTACTTCAGATGACGGAATCAGACATACAATATGGACATTACCGGACAATTATATAGAGCAGATTATTTCTGAAGTAGCAAAAGTAAAAAATTTGTACATAGCAGACGGTCATCACCGTGCAGCCAGCGCCAGCCGTGCCAGGAAAATAAAACAAAGTTCCAATTCAGCACATACCGGCAACGAGGAATACAATTTTTTTCTTGCGGTTCTTTTCCCGGCTAATCAATTGAGAATATTGCCATACAATAGAATTGTTACTGATCTAAATAAAAGATCTAAAGAAGAATTTTTAAATGAAATTAGTGAAAAATTTATAGTAGAAAGGGCTATTTACCCTCAACCTACAGAAAACAATAATTTTGGGATGTATCTGGACGGTGAATGGTACATGTTAAAAGCGAGAGATTCAGTCCTGGCCAGTAATGCGCTTTCTAAATCGGTGGCTGAAACATTGGACGTAAGTATACTTCAATATTTTTTACTGAATCCAATTTTAGGAATTGATGATCCAAGGACAAACAAGCGCATAGACTTTGTCGGAGGAATACGAGGTACTAAGGAACTTGAAAAACTGGTTGACAGCGGGAAAGCAGCAGTGGCTTTTTCACTGTACCCGGTTTCCGTGGACAATTTAATGAACATTTCAAACGGAGGAGAGATAATGCCGCCAAAATCTACATGGTTCGAACCCAAATTAAGGGATGGTTTATTAGTTCATTTAATTTAATTTTTACTAACAATTATAAAGTAAGTAAAAAATGTAAATAATTATTCTCATATCATTGAAAAAGGAAAGGTGATTATGCAGCAGAGAGTATATAACTTCAGTGCAGGTCCGGCTGTATTACCGGAAGAAGTAATAAAAGAAGCTCAAGAAAATCTATTTGCTTTACCCGGTGTGGGGATGTCAATACTGGAAATAAGTCATAGATCAAAAACTTTTGATAAAATAATTAATGAAACAAGAGCAGATTTAAAATCGCTACTTGATATAAATGACAAATATGATATTTTGTTTTTACAAGGCGGGGCAAGCCTGCAGTTTTCTATGGTACCATTGAATTTAATGCCGCCTAAAAATAAAGCTGACTATATTATTACAGGTAGTTGGTCTAAAAAAGCATTAAAAGAAGCAAAAAGAGTTGGAGCAATAAATATTGCAGCAACCACAGAAAGCGAAAATTTTACAAGAATTCCGAAGCAGGAAGAACTTAAGCTAGATCCGGATGCATCGTATGTACATTTTACATCTAATAATACAATTTATGGAACAGAGTGGTCTAAAGAACCCGAAACAGGTAATGTACCTCTTGTTTGCGATGCTTCTTCAGATATACTTAGCAAAAAAATAGATGTTAACAAATATGGCGTAATATACGCAGGCGCGCAGAAGAATATGGGACCTTCGGGTGTAACAGTTGTTATAATCAGGAAAGATTTACTCGAGAGAAGTGCAGACACGCTTCATTCAATGTTGAATTATAAAATTCAATCGGAAAACGGATCGCTATACAATACACCTTCTACAATAGGTATTTACATCATTGGATTGGTTGCAAAATGGTTGATAAAAAACGGCGGGCTTGATGCAATGAATAAAGTTAATAAAGAAAAAGCCGAATTACTTTACAAATGTTTTGACGGAAGCAACGGATTTTTTAAGGGGCATGCGCTACCTGACAGTCGTTCTATAATGAATGTTACTTTCAGATTACCAAGTGAAGAGCTGGAAAAGAAACTTATAGCAGAAGCAACTGCAGCGGGGTTCGACGGATTAAAGGGCCACCGTTCCGTTGGAGGATTAAGAGCATCAATATATAATGCTTTTCCAAAGAAAGGCGTAGAAGAACTAGTTGATTTCTTAAAAGCTTTCCAATCAAAAAATAGCTAATTATATCATACCGGGTGCCTCATTCGAACAGAATGCAGGCACCCTAATATTCCAAAAACAAATTTGCCGATGAGGATGCTATGAAGTGTTTGCTGCTTTTGATTTCTTCAGTATTGATAATATTAACCGGATGTTCCAGAAAAGAAGAAGTTAAACTTGCGGCAATCAGTACTGAAGCATTTGCTTACGGAATGGGTGATAGTTCGGAAGTAGATGCTACTACTCATGTAAAAGGCTTTCAGCAGGATCAGAAAAATAATAGGTACTCCTCAACTCTTTCGTACAGCATTGATCTTATTACACCAAAAGGCGACACAGTTAAATCAATTGTTTCACGAGTAATTGATAATTCCTCAATAGAAAAATCAACCGATACACAATTGGATACTCAATTCAATCTCGGGCCGAGCTATAAGAAGGGAAAATATAAACTTATTTTCAATATTAAAGATGATTTATCAGGGAAAATAATATCTTCTGCAGCAAATTTTGACTTATAAAATTAAATTCAGATAATCTGAAAGTATTCCTAATTTTTAAAATAATCTTCCGGAATCAATTTTCTGCCGTCATAACCTTCTTCTACTCCATGATAATATTGAATTTTTTCTTCATCACTTCGCCAGCAAAGATAAACTTCTCTGCTTTTAATAATTGCAGGAAAATCAACCAAACCGATGGAAAAATTCCAGTCCTTATAATAACACCCCAATTCTTCTAATTCATTGATATAGCCTTCTAAATTTTCAGCCATTTTTTTAATTTGTGAGTGTCCTTCAACAACGCCACCTAAATCATCGGCAAAAAGGCGCATTTCTCTTGTCGTATCCAGAATATCCTTTACAATTTTCCTTACAAGCGGTAAAGTTAGTTGAGCTTCCGAAGGCGTAAAATATTTTATATCAATCATCACCATTCCATATTTCACATAATTTAATTTAACAAAAAAAACTATAAACAATTAATTAATTATTTATTAAGTGATTTATACCCGGATATTATTTAAAAAAGTGATTATTTGTAACGCTCATTGTGTATCCAACGCGCTTATTCCGGAAATCGCTCGCTTTTCACAATTACATTAAAAGACACAAATTTCATTCGAAAATAGTATCAAAATGGATAGTATATGATGGAATTAACGTATAAAATATTAATAATTGGAGATAAAGATGATGTTCATTCATATGTGGTGAATTATTTTAATGAAAATGGTTATTCAGTATTTCCGGTAAATAATACCAGAGAGGCGGTTAAATTTTTAAAATCTAAGATGCCAGATCTGATAATTACTAAATTATCATTTCCAAATATGGACGAGTTTCAATTTGTTAAGTATTTCAGAAAATTATCTAATGGTTCACTTATTCCAATTATTTTATTATCAGCAAAAATCGATAGTGTTATTATAAAAAAAATACTTGCATATAATATTAACAATTATTTAAGAATACCCTTTAAGATAACCGAATTAAAAAATATTGTAAATGAACTATTAAAAGGTGATAAAGCCATTAAGTAAATTGATTTTCTCCCCCTCATAAGACAATCACTAAACACCTAGCTACAAAACCCGGTTTCTCAAAACCGGGTTTTTTTAATATTATTTTTCATTCATGAACGGATAATTCCAATTTTTTGGCGGATCAAACGTTTCTTTAATAGCTCTTGCCGTCATCCAGCGCATAATGTTCATTGAACTTCCGGCTTTATCATTAGTACCAGACGCTCTTCCACCTCCAAAAGGCTGCTGGCCAACAACAGCCGCAGTAGGCTTATCATTTATATAAAAGTTTCCGGCAGAATTTTTTAGTTTATCCGACATTTTTACCAGGATATCTCTTTCCTTTGCCCAAATGGCTCCTGTTAAAGCGTAAGGGGAAGTCTGATCGCATAATTCTAATGTTTCATCAAATTTATTGTCATCATAAACAAAGATAGTCAGAACAGGGCCGAAAATTTCTTCCCGTATAGTTTTAAATTCAGGATTTGTTGTTAAAATAGTAGTCGGTTCAATAAAATAACCTTTTGAATCATCGCAATTACCGCCGGTAATTATTTCGGCTTCACCTGATTCTTTTGCAAAATCAATATAGCTCTTTATACTCTTGAAAGCAGCTTTATCAATTACGGCGGACATAAAATTAGTGAAATCCTCAACATCTCCCATTTTAATTTTGTTAACTTCATTCACATATTTTATTTTAAATTCATTCCAGATGGATTTTGGTAAATACATTCTTGATGCAGCAGAGCATTTCTGCCCCTGATATTCAAAAGAACCGCGTAATGCAGCAACAACAAGAGCGTCTATATCAGCGGAGTTATGTGCGAAAATAAAATCTTTTCCACCTGTCTCGCCCACAACGCGAGGATAATATTTTGCTTTATGAATATTATCCCCGATAGATTTCCACATTCCCTGGAAGACCGATGTAGAGCCTGTAAAATGTATCCCTGCTAAATCAGGACTTGCGAGAACAGGATTGCCAACATCTCCTCCTGAACCGGGAATAAAATTTATTACTCCGGCCGGAAGACCGGCTTCTTCCCATAATTTCATTAGATAGTAAGCTGAATAAACTGCACTAGATGCCGGTTTCCATAAAGAAACATTTCCAACAATAACGGGTGCAGTAGGAAGGTTACCTGCAATGGATGTAAAGTTAAAGGGAGTGACGGCAAAAACGAACCCTTCAAGCGGACGGTATTCCTCACGATTCCACATTCCTTTAGGTGAATAGGGTTGTTCGGACATTAAGCGGGTCAGATAATATGAATTGAACCGCCAAAAATCGATAAGTTCGCATGCAGAATCAATTTCAGCCTGGTACACAGTCTTTGACTGGCCAAGCATTGTTGCGGCATTCAGAGTTGAGCGCCAAGTACCGGAAAGAAGATCCGCAGCCTTTAAAAATATTGAGACCCTATGTTCCCAAGGCATATCTGCCCATTGTTTTCTAGCGGTAAGGGCAGCTTCAATAGCTAAATTTACTTCATTTTCACCCGCTTTATGATAAATACCCAGTTTTTTTGAATGATTATGAGGAACCCTAATATCAGCAGTTTTACCTGTTTTTATCTCTTTACCTCCAATTATTAAAGGGATTTCAATTTCTTTGGCTTGAAGTTCCTTTAATTTATTTTTTATTGCCTCCCTTTCAGGTGTACCGGAGGCGTATGTTAAAACCGGTTCATTTATGGGTTCCGGTACTTTGAAATATGCGTTTGACATATTGTTTTTCTCCAAACTATGTAACGATTATAAAATATTAATTTAAATTTAACAAAAAATCAGTTAAAGATTTCAGGTACAGGTGAGATGTTTAACATTGAAGCTTTAAATATTTGAAAATTTATACTTATAAATTTTAGCAAATAAAGATATATAAACGATGTGATAATAACTTAAAAATGCAGTAAAGTAAATGAAGTTATACAGCATTTGAGAACTATCATACATTGAATAAGAAATTCATAATATCGCCATCCTGTACCATATAGTCTTTACCCTCAATTCGCATAACCCCGGCTGATTTGCATGCGGTCTCGGAACGATATTTAATATAGTCATCATAGCTAATTACTTCCGCCCGAATAAATCCTTTCTCAAAGTCCGTATGTATAACTCCTGCAGCAAGCGGAGCTTTCCAGCCCTGGTGGATTGTCCATGCACGGACTTCCTTTGGACCGGCAGTAAAATAACTGATAAGTCCTAACGTATGAAATCCTGTACGAATTATCTTTTCCAAACCACTTTCTTTTGCTCCAAAAGAATTAAGAAATTCTATTCGTTCAAAATCTTCAAGGCCCACCAGTTCTTCTTCAACTTTAGCGGAAATTTTGACCACATCCGCCCCCTTTAATTGGCCATATTTTTGAACTGTTTTAACATATTCATTATCTTCTGCTAATCCTTTCTCATCTACATTTGCACAATAAATTATATTTTTTGCAGTCATTAATCTTAAATCATTTATAAGTGTCTGAATTGTTTCTTTATCCCGATCGGGATATGAAAGTGCAATATTACCTTCATTCATAAACTTTACAAGAGATTCGGCATCATCAAGAATAAGCTTTGCCGATTTATCCCCCTTAGCCATTTTTTGAAGGCCCTCGATTTTTTTATCAAGTGTTTGAACATCAGCAAGAATCAATTCGGTTTCAATTACTTCAATATCACGCAAAGGATTTACGTTTCCATCAACATGGACTACATCATTATTATCAAAACAGCGAATAACTTCTAATATTGCATCTGTTGTTCTTATATTAGACAAAAATTGATTTCCTAATCCCTCACCCTTGCTTGCACCTTTAACCAGTCCGGCTATATCAACAAAATCAACAGTTGAATTCACAATCCTTGCCGGATTGACTAATTCAGCAAGTTTAAATAATCTTTCATCAGGAACAGGTACAATAGCTTTGTTCGGTTCAATTGTACAGAACGGGTAATTTGCTGCTTCCGCATTCTGGGCTTTAGTTAAAGCATTAAACAGAGTTGATTTTCCAACATTCGGCAGTCCCACAATCCCAATACTGAGGCCCATTTACTAAAACTCCATATACTAAAATAAAAAAATCGGCTTCAAATATAGAGAAATTTGCTGATTCTTTTAAGCTCTTTAGATAAGAAATGGTTTAATTCTTTAAAGGAAGAAAAGAATAATTATCGGCATAATAAAGCATTTGTTCTGTAAAATCATCAGGATATTCAATTAAAACATCTTCAACTCTGCCGTTTTTAATAAGTGGTTTTAAAACCGGATTGATAAATCCTTTATAAGGCGTTATGTTCAACTTATCAAATCGCTCTTTAACTTCTTTATGCAAGGGAATATCGATTTTGACACCGTAAGTTTCAACTAATACTTTAGCAGATTCAAAGTCGCCTGTGGAAGTAATTCTCTGAACTTCTATTAATAACTTGCCGAATAAAGAACGCAATTTTTGATAATCATTGATGAAAAAAAAAGTCTTTCCGTTTTTTGTTATTCTCTCAATTACATTATCTTCTTTGCCATGTTCCAGTACCCATTTGGAAATTAGTTGCCGGTTCCGCATATGCGACTCTTCAATATTTTCGCCGGGCTCTATCCTGGCAAGTTGAATTATAAGACCTTTCCTAATGTATCTATTATATCCGGCCTTAGCAGCATCAAGATTTGGAAGAACACCTATTTCAATTAATTTAGGGTCTAACAAATAATACAAAGCAACCAGATCAGCCCTTGTTTCTTCAATAGTAGAAGCATAATTTTTCAATGACTGTTTAGCACTTCCTACTTCCGGTAAAATTTGTCCGGATCCGTGCCCAATCACCTCATGCAGATCAGTGTGAAGAGTATCAGCAACAGGTTCATACTTTAGAGCAAGTTCTATTTCTTCATCTGAATAAGAAAATTCTCTAATAAGATCTTCAGATTCGACCATATTATATGCGTACACAATATTTTCAAGATTCACTGATTTTGAGCCATATTTTTCCCTGATCCAGGCAGCATTCGGCAAATTAATTCCAATTGGAGTAGCTGGAGATGCATCGCCGGATTCAACAACAACGGTTATTGCTTTTGCAGATACACCGACCACATTTTTTTTCTTGAAATTCTCATCTATCGGTGAATTATCTTCAAACCACTGAGCCTGATCACTTATTGCTTTAATTCTTCTTGTAGCATCTATATCTTTTATTGAAACAATTCCCTCAAAAGAACCTCTTAAACCCAGAGGATCGCAATAAACTTCTATGAATCCATTAACATTATCAACAACAGAATTTGTATCTTTAAGCCACAAAATATTGTATTCATCAAAAGTTTTCAAATCACCGGATTTATAAAATTCGATTAGTTTTTTAATTGCATTGCACTGGATATCATTCTCCGCAGTTTCAACGGCTTTTCCGAGCCAATAAACTATTTGCTCAATAGCCGGGGAATACATCCCGCCGACTTTCCATACATTTTCTATTATTTTACCATCTTTTTTAAATAATTTAGAATTAAGTCCATAAGAAACCGGAGTTAATTCTTCTTTTTTAATAATTCCATTATAATACTCTTCAACTTCTTTTTGAGTAAGTCCTTCATAAAAATTATTAGCGGAGGAAATAATAACATCTGAATCGGGATCCAGATTAACCCGCCTGGCATCTCTGTACGGATCGAATAATAAAGGAATTAACTTTTTAATCAACTGTTCCAGTGTTTCGTCTGTATTTAAAGGGAATAATTTTTTATCCGAATTCATTATTAATTCTTTAAAATAACATTCATCAAAGTCCGGTAATATTTTTTTTGTAGAGTAATGATGGTGAATACCGTTTGCGAACCAGACGCGCTTGGTATAAGTTATAAACTTATTAAAATCAGCCGCGGCCCGGTTTCCGCTATACGATTTTAAAACAGCTTCCAGAGACTTTCTTATTATAATGTTGTATTTATAATGTTGATCGTAAAGGATATCTCTGCCAGACAAAGCAGCTTCATACAAATAATAAGCAAGTTCCTTTTCTTTAAGCGACAGGCTCTTAAATCCTGGCACATAATATCTTAATATTTCAATGTCAGCAAATTGTTCCGCATGATAATTGAATTTAGTATTTGGCTCATTCATAATATTTTATCCATTTAGCTGATAAATTAAATTCATAAGATATTTCGTTCTTTGAAATCCGCAATTAACTGTTCATACTCTGTATACAGCACGGCATCCCAACCCGCCGTTTTTGCACCCTGAACATTTTCAGCAACATCATCAATGAAGATATGTTCCTGCGGGGGTTTATGCGTATAAGATTCAGCGCATTTGTAGATTTTCAATTCCGGTTTAAGAGCTTTTACCTCATAAGAAAGTATAAGTTTATCAAAGTATTTCAAAAACTCATAATCTTTCCACCCATATTCCCTGTGAATTGAATTTGTATTGGAAAGAAGGAGTAATGTATATTTTTCCTTCAACACAGGGAGCATTGAAACGAGTCTTTTGTTAACGGTAAATACTTTTGAAAAGTATTGAACAAATTCCTCTTTGCTGATTCTATTATCGAGTCCGCTTAGAATATTATTAAGAAATTCTGTTTCCGACATACCCCCGCGTTCATAAATCCGGAGAACTTCACGATTTTCCTTATAATAGCGAACAAAATGATCACCGAGGCCAGGGTTTTTTTTATTTAAATTATTAATTGTCGCATCATAACTAAAAGGGAGCAGGACATTACCCAAATCGAACACTATTACCGAATATTTATTTATCAACTTTATTTCCTTTTATAAGTTAATAGCTCACTGAATTTACGCAGATTATAAAAATTTTATTAAGCAGCCCCGAGTTTTTGGCATAGCCATCACTATGTGAAACTCGGAGGAATAATTAAGTCCGGATTTTATTGGCTTTTCAGTCGGAGGCGGATGAGCCTTAGGTTCAAGCCACAATTTTCATATCATTTTGGTTAAAGCCGAACAAGTTTTGTAATTTAGCAATCCCTCCCGATCGAATCGCATAGGCGTCAACTTAATTATTGATTTTTTCATAATAGTTTACTCTGTCATGTCTAGATTCATAGATACAATAATAAGATATTTGCTTATCAAGGATTAATTCC
>Ga0181520_10005886_pt1 | contig 19172 bp, 18 predicted proteins | sample PEATcosm2014_Bin_29_FD_132451 | JGI IMG/M metagenome (GOLD analysis project Ga0181520, IMG submission 132451) | Peatland microbial communities from MTU Mesocosm Facility, Houghton, MI, USA - PEATcosm2014_Bin02_30_metaG | ecosystem: Environmental > Terrestrial > Soil > Wetlands > Peat | place...
ACAGGTAATTGAGTTTTGCGGTAAAAATAAAATAGACTGGCATATTAAGGAAGGTACGCAGGTACTGGAATCAATTGCCTAAAATGGCGGATTTGAAAGGATGCCAAATGGAAAAGAAAAATATCGCGATTGTTATAACACGGCTTGACCTTGGCGGGGCGCAGCAGGTTGCCATTTATCTCGCCCAAAATATAGACAGAAAAAAATATAACGTCCACCTCATATGCGGCAGGGGCGGATACCTTGATGAAGAAGCAAAAAAAATAAAGGACCTCAAACTGGCTTTTCTTGACGAACTTATACATCCGGTTGACCTTTTTTTTGACGTTATAGCATATTTAAGGCTCATATCATATTTTGAAAAAAACAGGATAGACATTGTACACACCCATTCATCAAAGGCAGGCCTGCTGGGAAGGCTGGCTGCGGCTACCGCCGGCAACAAGCCGAAGATAGTGCATACGGTCCACGGCTTCCCTTTCCACGAATATCAGAACCCTGCGGCTCGCCTTGTTTATGTCCTGCTGGAGCGTTTTGCCGGGTTATTCACAGATAAACTTATCGCGGTCGGATCGGATGTGGCGGCTTATGGCTTAAAAAACGGCGTCGGCACACAGGAAAAATATAAAACAATCAGGGCCGGCATTGACCTTAGGAAATTCAAAGCGGGCGCCGCAGAAAAAAAAGCCGGAAGAGCCCTGATTGAAAAATACGGCCTTAAAGCGGGGCGCTTTACCGTAGTCATGATAGGCAACCTTAAAAAACAGAAAAACCCCATGGCTTTTGCGGCAATAGCCGAAAAAGCATGCAAAAAAGAGGATGACATACAGTTTGTTTTTGCGGGTGACGGACCGATGATGGAAAACGTTAGGGATTTCCTTGTTAAAAGAGGCGTTTCCGGCAGGGTTAAATTTATAGGCTGGAGCAATGAACCGGAAAAGCTGCTTGCGGCGGCGGATCTTTATCTTCTGACATCGCTCTGGGAAGGGCTGGCGTGCACGCTGGTCCAGGCGGCCGCGGAGGGAAAGCCGGTTATCGCAAGCGATATTGACGGGAACAGGGAATTTATAAACCTTACCGGATGCGGAGAATTATACGCCGCTTCAGACACGGAATCCGCGGCAGGCAAGATACTTGCCGTGAAAACAGGAAAACTTAAATTCAGGAATAAAAAAGCGGCGTTGAAGCAGTTTGATCTTAAGTATATGCTAAAAGAACACGGACTGCTTTATGCAGGGCTTCACTCCACGGGGCAAGAGCCGTTAAAATAATATTCACATTTATAAATAAATGTGGTATATTCATAAAAATGAACATAAGGAGGGTTTGAAAATGAAAAAAGTATTAATGCTTTTCATCGTTTTGTCAGTTGCTTTCGCCTCATCACTTCTGGCGTTCGGCGAGCTTACCGCAAAGGTGGACAATCTTATCAGCACAAACCAGGCAGACCTCGAAAGGACATACTATCCGAGGGACCAGAGGCCAAACGAACTTTTAATTACGTTCGGGCCGCCTTTCTGCACGGGGCTTGAGTATTCCTATAATTTTATAAAGAATATGGCTGTTTACGCGGGGGTCGGCAACACTTATCCTGGATTATCAGCGGGGCTCGGGGTTATTTACTACATACTTCCAACGACTTTTACGCCTTATGTAAAGGGCGGGATAATGTATTACGGTAATTTTACCGACAATATTGACGCGGCAACCATAGGCGCGGGGCTTGACATCGCTCTCGACAACTCCATGGTTTTGAGGCTCGGGCTGGACTGGGTCAAATCCCTTTCAGACGCCGGGGCGCCTTTTAAGACAATAGTTTATAACGGCGATATTAACTGGCTCAACATAAGCTGCGGTATTGGATACAGGTTCTAATTTATAAAATAATAGAGGGAGGATTGTTATGAAAAAATTTTTAATCTTGCTTGCAGTGCTTTCGGCGGCCGCGATATTCACTTCATGCGCCAGCACGACGGTGCAGAGGGTATCCACCGATACAGTTGCAGACCTTTCAGGAAGGTGGAACGACACTGATTCACAGCTGGTGGCAGAGCAGATGGTAAAGGAAGCCCTCGACTTCCCGTGGCTCAATAAATTTTTAAAGGCCCAGGGAAGGAATCCCAGGGTTATAGTGGGGACAATCAGCAATAAAACAGACGAGCATATTGATACCGACGTTTTCAGGAAGTCGATAGAGCGCGAGCTTATTAAATCCGGTTCCGTGGATTTTGTGGCGTCAAAGGACGAGCGCACCGAGATAAGGGATGAAAGAACCGACCAGCAGGATTATTCTTCTGACGACACAAAGAAAAACTTCAAGGGTGAGGCTGCGGCTGATTATATGTTAAAGGGGCAGGTTTCGTCCATAATTGACCAGGTAAGCGGAAAAAAGGCGGTTTTCTATCAGGTGGATATGAATCTTATAGACATGCAGTCAAACAGCATAGTCTGGCCGGGACAGAAACAGATAAAAAAGATAATTGACAGGCCCGGAGTAGGGTTCTAAAATAAGGTTTATATGAAAAAAAGACGGGCCTTAACAGCCCGTCTTTTTTTTTACCCGCTCTTGTTTTTGTTTTTAATATGCTGTATTATGGTGTAAATATAAGGGAGGTTCAAAAATGAAAAAAATAAATGTTTTGCTGCCTGTCCTGTTGTGCGTGCTGCTTGCCGGGTGCGCGGTTCCTTTCCGAAAGACACTGGATACATACATAATGACGGGGCAGTACGATCTCGCGGACAAGCTCATTGACAAGGAAAAAACGTCCGGAAACGAATACAACGACAAAAGCGAGCTTATATATCTTTTCGACAAGGGTTCTGTGACACAGATGCTCGGCAATTACAAGATATCAAGCGATTTTATGCAGAAGGCCGATGACATGATAGAAAAGCTTTATACAAGGAGCGCGGTGGATGAAACCTATTCGTTCCTGTCAAACGACCTTTCAATAAAATATTCGGGCGAAGATTTTGAGCAGGTTATGGTCAATATTCTCGCGGCCCTGGATTATATGTATACCGGGGATTTCCAGTCCGCCAGGGTGGAAGTAAAGAAAGTTAACAACAAGATAAACCTAATAGCCGACAGCTACGGCGACAAGGCAATCTACAGGGATGACGCGTTTGCCAGGTTTATTTCGGGGTTTTGCTATGAGGCAAACGGGGAAATAAACGACGCTTACATTGATTACAAACACGCCCTCAAGGCATATGAAAAATACAACCAGTATTACGGCACCCAGGTGCCGCTTGAGGCAAAGGAAGCTGTTGTAAGATGCGCGCTCGCGCTCGGGTTTAAGGACGATGTTGAGGAGTTTAACAAACAGTACGGCCCGTTGAATACAACGCCGGAAGACCAGCTGAATAAAAAATCAGAACTGCTTTTTGTAGTATATGACGGAATGCCGGCGTATAAGGTGGAGGGCTCTTTTCACATGCCGGTATTTCAGGGCAGGGGATATGAGCTTGATTCCCTGGACGCGTACGCGCAGGGCCTGACGTTCAGCGCTTTTACGGCCCAGGATGTATCAAAAATGGCGGTAAAGAATCTTGAGGTCAGGGTGGGAGTGATACTGCTTAAGAAAGCCGCTTCAAGTGTGGTAAAAAACCTCGCATCACAGGTTCCGATATTGAAGTATTTTGTCCAGGAGGACAGGGCCGATACACGTTCCTGGAGGACAATACCGGCAAGGTTCCAGCTTGTGCGTATGGCTGTAACCCCGGGAAAAATGAAAGCCTCGCTTGTGCTTAACAACGCGGAAGGATCCAAGGAACTTGATTTTAGTTACAACCTGAAGCCCGGGCAGAAGAAAGTTGTCCCTGTATTCTGTTATTAAGGGCTGAAAAGCCATCAGGTACAAAATAAAAAAGGCCGCCTTGCAGGCGGCCTTTTTTATTTTGTACGAATAGCAGGTTGTTTGTTATTCGCTGTCCTTGGTAGGCTCTGGAAGCGGCTTACCCTGTATCAGCAGTACCTTGCCCTTGAGCCTTGTGAAGTACCTTGTAAAATCCTTGTCGGCTTTCTTCATGTCAAGTTTTGCCCGCATAACAGTGTCCTTGTTGTCTTTTTCATACTTTAATGCGTTGATGAGTTTGTCAAGTGATTTGGACTTTTCCATTATATATTTTTTCATAGCCTTGAATGTCACCACGTCGTCAGGAACGGTTGTCCTGTACATGTTTACCCATATAAGGATCTCGTCCATTGTGTCGCGCGCCTCATAGATCTCTTCCTTGGGTTCGTAGTATAGCACTTCCTTTGAAGTGACATCTTCCTGGCCGGCTTCGCCTTCCTTCAGGCCGTGGTTAAGCTCTGTCACTTTGCCGGAAGAATAAGTTGAGCTTACAACTTCCTGGCGTACGGCCTTGATGCCGTCGTTTGCCAGTGTGGTGACCTCGTTAAGCTGGTCAACTACTTTTGCCTGGAACTGGTTCTCTTCAGTATTGTCCGGTATGTAGGCGTACAGTGAGGAAAAAGCCAGGATAAAGAATGCCGGTAGAATAATTTTTACAATTTTCACAGTGTTCCTCCTTATAAAAATTTATTGCCCTATATTAGTTTGACGTTTATGCCCCTCATTTGGTTTACGCTAAGTTTAGATGAATTAAGCATAATACAAAAAATGGCAGTAGTCAAGAAAGAAGAGAAGGAATGGACAACAACGCGGGGACATGCAGGGGCGGCCCCATGAGTAGTCCGCCGTAGCCCACAAGGGCGAAAGTGGATGGCCGCCAAAAAACGTAGAACCCGCCCGGCAACGTTCTACAAAAGTCCGTTGTTATAAACAAAAGCCATGTTATAATATTTTAAAATCAAGGCAGGAGGGTTTATATGAAAATCATAAAAAAAGCGGCATTTATTAAGGCAATGGGCAATCCGCCGAAGCAGATAGAAGAATTCATTGGACTGGCCAATTCAGGGACAAAAGAGGCGAGTATAGCGCGCATGAAGAGCCCGGCAGGGTGGAGCGAGCCGGGGCAGAAGCCGGAGTTTGACGAATATTCTGTGGTGCTTTCCGGTGAACTGCGGGTTAAAACAAAAGATAAGAGTGTGAATTTAAAGGCTGGGCAGGCGGTTATAATGGCCGGGGGAAAGTGGGTGCAGTATTCCACACCAAAAGGGGCGGAGTATATATCGGTTTGCATCCCTGCTTTCTCGCCAAAAAGAGTTAACAGAGACGAAGCCTAATACTGGATGTTTGTATGGCGGGCTGGGCTTTTTTTACGGCCGTCCGTCAACTGGACACACTTGAGGTATCACGGAAGAAAAGGCCGGAATTGTTATTATAGTTTTACCTTTGAGATATTTACACCGTCCTTATTGTTGACGGAACGTCCTTAAAAAAAAGCCCAGCCCGCCATGTTTTGTTTTATGCGTATTGCCAAACCACTTTAAAAATGTTATAAATGTATAATTTTACTGATCTAACAAATTGAAGGAGAAGGTATATTATCATGGAAAATAAGGATACTGGGATACACCTGCCCAGGACAGATTTCCCAATGAAGGGCAACCTGGCCGTAAGGGAGCCGGAGTTTCTGAAAAAATGGGAAGAGGACAGGGTTTACGAGACTTTACTTGAAAAAAGAAGGGGTTCGCCTTCATATATACTTCATGACGGCCCGCCTTACGCCAACGGCAATATCCACATGGGCCACGCTTTAAACAAAATATTGAAAGATATAATAGTAAGGTATAAATCATTCAAGGGGTTCTTCGCCCCTTATGTGCCGGGATGGGACTGCCACGGCATGCCCATAGAGCACAAGGTCACTGAAAATCTCGGGTCAAAAGCAGCCTCCATGTCAAAGCTTGAGATACGCAAACTTTGTGAAGAATATGCAATGAAATATGTCAACCTGCAGAAGGAACAATTCAAACGCCTCGGCATAATGGGCGAATGGGGCAACCCTTACCTTACTCTCGCAAAGGAATATGAGGATAAGATGGTAGATATTTTCTGGGAGATGTTCAAAAAGGGAATGATATACAAAGGGTTGAAGCCGGTTTACTGGTGCTTTAAATGCGAGACAGCGCTTGCTGAAGCCGAGGTTGAATACCACGACCACACCACGCCTTCTGTTTATGTGCGTTTTAAAATAAAAGATGAGTCAAAGTCTAAAGTAAAACTTGGAACCGACGCTTATATTGTTATATGGACAACAACACCCTGGACGCTGCCTGCAAATGTCGGCGTTGCGGTTCATCCTGATTTTGATTATGTCCTGGCTGATTTTGGCGGCGTAAAATATGTGGTTGCGGAAAAACTTCTCGGTGAATTTGCTAAAAAAGCCGGGCTTGAAGAGGCTAAAATATTAAAAAAATTCAAGGGCGCTGAACTCGAATTCATGACCGTATCGCATCCTTTTCTGGATCGCGAATCGCTTGTAATAAACGCTTCATATGTAACCCTGGACACAGGCACAGGCTGCGTGCACATAGCACCGGGCCACGGCCACGAGGATTATGTTTTCAGCAGGAAGTATGACCTGCCTGTAATCAATCCTGTTGACAATAAGGGCAGGTTTACCGACGAATTCGCCATGATGAAAGGCGAAAATGTTTTTAAGGCAAACCCGAAAGTTGTTGAGCTGCTTAAGGAAAAAGGCGCCCTGCTTGCCGTTGAAACAATAACCCATTCATATCCGCATTGCTGGCGCTGCAAGACTCCAATAATATTCAGGGCAACCAACCAGTGGTTTATTTCAATGGAAAAGGATGATTTCCGCGGGCGCGCGCTCTCTGAGGTAAAAAGAGTAAAATGGCTCAACGCGTGGGGAGAGGACAGGATAACAAAAATGATACAGGGCAGGCCGGACTGGTGCGTTTCCCGCCAGCGCTCCTGGGGCGTTCCTATTTTTGTTTTTTCCTGCGGCGGCTGCGGGGAATCCATTGTGAACGAATTTACCATTGAAAAGATACACGGGCTGATAAAAAAAGAGGGCAGCGACGCCTGGTTCAAATACACCGCGAAAGAAATACTGGGTGATTATAAATGTCCAAAATGCGGCTCGGCCGATATCTCCAAGGAAAACGACATATTTGATGTATGGTTTGATTCAGGGGCCTCAAGTTTTGCCGTACTTGAAAACTGGAAGGAACTATCATGGCCTGCGGACCTCTATCTTGAGGGGTCGGACCAGTACCGGGGATGGTTCCAGTCATCGCTGCTTACAGCCGTGGGATATAAAGGCAGGGCCCCTTTTAAGGCCGTAATTTCAAACGGCTGGGTCGTGGACGGGCAGGGAAAGACAATGCACAAATCCCTGGGCAACGGGGTTGACCCGCTTGATGTCATAAAGAAAAGCGGCGCGGATGTATTAAGGCTGTGGGTGGCTTCGGAAGATTTCACCACGGACCAGCCGGTCTCCGACGAGATTATGTCAAGGGTGTCGGATTCATACCGCAGGGTCCGCAACACCTTCAGGTTCATGCTTGGCGCGCTTGAAGATTTCAAAAAAGAAGAAACCGTGCCTTATGAAAAATTAACCGGGTTCGATAAATACGCACTGCACAAGCTTGCCGAACTTGAAGAGGCCCTTGAAAAAAATTATGAATCTTTCGCCTTTTACAGGGTGTATAAGGATTATATACAATTCTGTTCGACGTTCCTGTCGTCCTTTTATTTTGACGTATTTAAGGACAGGCTCTATACTTTTAAAATAAATTCATTGCCGCGCAGGTCGGGTCAGACGGTCATATACCGCATGTTCCTGAAATTAACCAAGCTGATTGCGCCGGTGCTTGCATATACAGCGGACGAAGCCTGGGGATTCCTGCCTGAGGGCTTAAAAGGGGAAAAGCATATTCAGTGGACCCTGTGGAACGACGGGCCGGAAAAGAAACTGAGCCCGGAAGAGGCGGCTGAATGGGACCAGATAGTAAGGGTGCGCGATATGGCCCTGAAAAAGATTGAGGAAAAAAGGGCCGCCGGAGAAATTAAGCATCCTTATGAAGCGGCCCTTAAAATAAAATATTCGTCAAAAAAGCTGGATGATATCCTTAAAAAATACGCCGGAGAGCTGGAATCGGTTTTTATTGTATCTAAAATAATATATGAACCGGACAGCCTTAATGGCGTTGAGGTTGAGGCCGGCCTTGAAGTCGGGGCCATAAAGGCCGCCGGTATAAAATGCCCGCGGTGCTGGAGGGTTGTTGAGGAGGCTCCGGCCGGCGGCGAAACTCCGGGGCTCTGCCCGCGGTGCGCCGGTAACCTGGGATAGGAAACAAAAAAGAGACCCGGTAAGTTAAGAGGGAAGCGATGAAAAAAAAGCAGACAGGCAAAAAAAAGAGCGGAATGGGAATAGAGGACCTGAAACTTACACAGAAGCTTGCGGCGCTTTTTGAAGCAAGAAACATAGAGGAATATATCGACATGCGCAGCAGGCCGCTAAGGCTGATATACTGGAATTTTATCATAGGCGTATCACGCGGCGTCGGGTTCCTGCTCGGCGCGACGGTTCTTGGCGCCATTTTAATCGCTTTTGGAAAACACGCGCTTCATAAACTCGGCGGCATGCCGTGGCTCGGGGAAAAAATTGCGCAGGCTTTCCTTTATATCAACGAAATAGTCAAAAACACGCCGGGCAACTGATACGGCATAATCGGGGAAAAATGTATAATAAAAAAACCATAAGGCAGGAAGCGTAAAATGTGGGCATATTTCGGGACGGCCATGCTTGTTATTTTTCTGGACCAGAACGTCAAATTTCTTATCAGGGCCGGAATGAAAGAATACCAGTCAATAACCGTGATAAAGGATTTTTTTCATATAACATATATTGAGAATTTCGGCATTGCGTTCGGCATTTTCGGGCAGGACGCAAACCCGGTAAAAAAATACCTGCTGCTTTTAGTTGTGCTCACGGCAATGGTGATAATAACAATATACTGGCTCAAGTACAGCAGCCACCATGTTCTTTTTGATCTTGCCTGCGGCCTTATACTTGGCGGCGCCGCCGGGAATTTTATTGACAGGTTCGTGCGCGGCAGTGTTACTGATTTTTTGGAATTCGGGATAAAAACACACAGGTTCCCTGTTTTTAACATAGCGGATTCTTCGGTTTCGGTGGGAGTGGCGATTTTTATATTTTATATAATTTTTATCAGCGAGTCAAAAAAGCCGGCCGCCGGGGAGGGAACAAATGCACCAGGTACTCTTTAATATAGGAACCCTTGAAATCAGGGTTTACGGCGTAATGACCGCTATCGCTTTTCTGACGGGCATATATTTATCATCCATGCTGGCGAAAAAAAAGGGAATCAACCCGGATTTTATACTTGACCTCGGCCTTGTGGCCATAGCGTGTTCCGTCATAGGCGCCCGCGCGCTTTACGTGGGGGTATGGTGGAAATACTACGCGCTGCATCCGGTTGAAGTATTCAAGGTCTGGGAGGGAGGGCTTGTTTTTTACGGAGGGCTCATCGGCGCGGTTATTGGATGTATGGCATGGGTAAAATTCAAGAAAATGAGCATATTAAAGACCGGCGATATCATAATGCCTTTTCTCTCGCTGGCCCACGCCATAGGAAGGATAGGCTGTTATTACAACGCGTGCTGCTACGGCGCGGTGAACGCGAAATACGGGGTTATTTTTCCGGCGCTCGGGGACAATCTTCCGCACCTGCCCACACAGCTGTATGAGTCAGCCCTTAATTTCCTGAATTTTATCATACTTATCCTTTTTTTCAGGAACAGCAAAAGAAAAGAGGGCGCGGTATTTTTCCTTTATTTCCTAAATTACGGCGTCATAAGGATTATTATAGAAATGTTCAGGGGCGACCCGGAACGCGGGTTCTTTTTCGGCTTATCAACATCCACACTTATAAGCGTATTGATGATTATTACCGGCCTGGCCGGAATTTTATTTTTGAAACCCGGAAAAACAGGGGACCAAAGGCCCCTTTAATGGAAAAAAAAAGGCTGATCGCGGAACTTGATTCAAAGCAGCGGGCTGATATTTATATCCGCGACCACACCCCTCTCTCCCGCGGGCAAATTCAAAAATTTGTCGAAAACGCAAGGGTCACTGTTAACGGCAGGATAATTTCAACATCAAACCACAAGATAAAAAACGGGGACATAATAGAATACACAGAGGACCCGCCGAAAGACGCGGCACCCGCCCACAACGACATACCGCTCGACATTTTGTATGAGGACGGCGACATACTTGTAATAAACAAACAGGCCGGGCTTGTGGTGCATCCCGCGCCGGGCCACGCCGATGGAACACTTGTAAACGCCATAATTGAAAAACATATAAATCCCGAAGATTTTGACGAGGAATCGGGCCGGCTCGGAGTTGTGCACAGGCTGGACAAGGACACTTCCGGCGTCATGGTGATAGCGAAAAACGAAGCGTCCTGCCGGGGGCTTGTTTCCATGTTTAAGGAAAGGGAACCGGAAAAATTTTATAAGGCAATAGTGCACGGCCGCGTCGAAGAGGAAGGCAAAATCGAGACATTTATAGACCGAGATACGCGTGACAGGAAAAAGTTCACAGCAAAGCTTATGCACGGCAAGGAGGCGCAGACAATATTTTATCCGGAAGAAGTTTTTTACGGGGCCTCACTGCTTAAGGTCAAGATACTCACCGGACGGACGCACCAGATAAGGGTGCATATGAGCCACATAAAACATCCAGTGGCCGGCGACCCGGTTTACGGCGATAGGGCGCGCGACAAAGAGATGACGGAATACCTTGGATATAACGGAAAAAGTGTTGATGACCTTCTGCCCAGGCAGATGCTGCACGCATATTCCCTTAAATTCAAACACCCGGCAACAGGCGCCATGCTTGAATTCACCGCGCCGCTTCCGGATGATTTTACCAGGCTGCTGAATATGCTGAGGAAAAAAAATGAGGGCTGATATGAAGCGTACGGAAAAATTCTTCAGCCTTTATTTTTATTTTTCAATAATTGTCACGCCGCTTGTTTTTTTTATGAAATGCGAGGACGCCTTTTATCTCCCCAAATTTATGATAATGTCCGGCGGGCTTGTGTATATTCCGGCAATAATAGCCGATATGTTCAGGAAAAGGCCCGGCGCCGCTGAAATTGCCGCGATTGCCCTGGCCGGCTGGACAATTGTTACCGCCTTTAAATCATCCGCCTTTTCGGCGTCGCCGGCAATATGGATGCGCTGCCTTGAGTGGATCAGCGCCGTATCATATTTCTTTTACGCAGCCCGTTTTCTTGATAAAAGTTCAAGGCGGAAGGCCTCGCATGCCGTAATGATATCCTGTACGGCAGTTTGTATTTACGCCCTTTTACAGTCCGCAAATTTTACCGCGGCAGGCTGGCTGACGGATTTTTCCGGCAGGGCCTTTTCGACCCTTGGAAACCCGGATTTCCTCGGCGGTTTTCTGGTGCTTGCGGCGCCGGTGGTGTTTTCGCTCTCCGCCGGGCGCGGCAGCAGGGCCGCAGTATGGGTATTCGCCCTGTGCGCGGTGGTTCTTGCCTTAAGCCAGACCCGCAGTTCCATGGCGGCGTTTGCCTTAAGCGCTGTTATTCTGCTGATTTTTTTTCCCGGAGACATGAAGAAAAACATGCCGGTGCTGCTCTCCGGCGCGGTTCTGGCAGCGGCAGGTTTTTATCTTTCCGGAAGGTCGGGGAGTTTCCTTGGAAGGGTCGCTTCAATGGCCTCAGCCGCGAACCCCGATTTAAGCGGAAGGGTGATAATGTGGAAGGCCGCGTTAAAAATGATAAGAACCGGATTTTTGACAGGTATCGGGCCCGGCATGGTAAAAGACAGGCTGTGCATGTTCGTCTCCGGCGGCGGCTATTTTGAGACTGATTTTCTTCATAATGATTTTCTTCAGGTTTTCGCCGAGTCGGGCCTGATAGCGGGCATATCATTTATTGCATTAATAATACTGGTAATGCGCAGGTTATTTGTGGAAAAGGATGTTTTTTCCATGGGGCTATTTGCCGGCATTGCGGCCATGTGCGTGCATGCATTTTTTAATTTTCCGTTTTACATACCAGAGACCAAATTATATTTTTTCAGCCTTGCGGGGCTTGCTTTCTCGGGCGGCGGCGCGGCAAAGCCGGGTAAAATAACATCCGCTTCAGGCGCGCTAATTATGGCACTTTTATTTGTGCTATTTATAAGGCTTATTGCCTTAAGTTCATACCTGAATTACGGGATAAACTACATCTCGTCGCCCGGCGGGGCACAGCGCCAGTTCCTTGAGAGGGCGGCGGCTATAGGAGAGGACAGAAGGGTTGACTTTTACAGGGGGCAGCTGGCCCTAAATTACGGAGACTGGCGCGGCTGCCTGGAAAAAAATGAAAAGATATTTGAATTTACCCCATGCTCGAAACCGGCGGCGATAAACGCGGCAATCGCCGCGTCACAGCTGGGAAATTACGCGGATTCGCTGAAATACCTTGATAATTTTCTGTACTATTATCCAGCCGACATTGACGCGCTGTGCGACAGGGGCAAGGTGCTATTTATTTCCGGAAAAACCGAAGGCGCAATAGCGGTATATTTACAGGCGGTAACACTTGACCCATGGAACAGGACCGCCCATGATAATTTATGCGCAATACTTAAGGGAACGGGAAAGATAAAAGAAGCAGAGGCGGAAGAAGAGCGATGGAAGCAAAAAAATTAGGCAGGATAGTTGTGGAAATAATGCGCGGGGATATTTCCGCGGTTTCCGCGGCGGTAATTGTCAATGCCGCCAATAACAGTTTATGGATGGGTTCCGGGGTTGCGGGAGCCATCAAGATACGCGGCGGGCCGGAAATAGAGCGGGAAGCCGCGGCAAAAGGGCCGATACTTGTAGGGCAGGCTGTGGAAACCGGCGCGGGGAAACTTAACGCCAGATATGTGATACACGCCGCTGTTATGGGGCAGGACCTTAAGACCGGGGCGGACGCAATAGCCCTGGCGGCATGGAATACTTTTGCGCTCGCGGAAAAACTTAAAGTTGATTCAATTGCCATGCCGGCGCTTGGCACAGGCGTCGGGGCATTTCCCGTAAAGTCATGCGCGAAGCTTCTGTTCGGAACATTAAAAAAATTTGATGCGGCCGGGCCTGTTTATGTAAAAAGGGTTATTTTTGTTCTATACACACAGAAAGCATTTGACTGTTTTGAGGAATACTACCGGACAATTTAAACCATTATATGAAACCGCCATTTTATACTGTAAAACAGGGTGGTTTTAGATTTTGCCAGAAGCGTTATTACAAAAACCCTTGATTTTAATAAAAACGTGTGGTATATTAAACTTAATTAAGATTGAGAGACACTGACTAGAGCTTGGGAAAAACGCTATAAGCGGGGCAGAATAGTCTCCCGCTTTTTTGATTTTTTAGGAGAAGAAATGACGGACTTAAACGGCATAAAAGAGAGAATAGAGGCGCTGATAGAACCTGTCATAAAGGCCAATTCATTTGAGCTGGTCGACCTTGAGATTGCCGGCCCGAATTATTTAAGAATACGGGTTGACAGGCCGCAGGGGCTCAATCTTGACGACTGCGCCGCGATAAGCAGGAAAATCGAGGAGTCGCTTGACGCGTCCGACATTATAGGGGATAAATATTTTCTGGAAGTGTCATCGCCCGGTATAAACAGGCCCCTGAAAAAAAAGGAGCATTTTACGGCGTTCGCCGGCCGGCGTATTAAGATAGTGACGCGTGAAAAACTTAACGGAACACATTCATTCGGCGGGATATTAAAGGGTATGAACGGCGACAGCGTTCAGATAGAGGAAAACGGCACCATAACAGAAATCGCCTATGACATAATCAAAAAGGCGAACATAGATGAGGAAGTATTCTAGAAAAGCACCGCCCATATACCGGCGGCCAGAGGTGGAACAATGAGCAACGAAATTTTACAGATCTTTCAGCAGGTGGAGAAATTAAAGAACATAGAAGAAGGCGAACTGCTTAAGGCTTTTGAGCGCGGCATTACTTCCGCGGCGAAAAAAGTTTACGGCGGAAAGCCGGAAATAAGGGTGGATCTTAACGGGGGAGAAATTCAGTTTTACTGGAAAAAAACCGTTGTTGAAAATGTCACAAACGAATATGTTGAAATAAGCGTAAACGACGCGAAGAAAATAAAGGCTGAAGCCTCTCTGGGAGATGTACTCGAGGTGCTTTTTTATCCGAAGGAATTCGGGAGGATTGCGGCGCAGACCACCAAGCAGGTAATCACCCAGAAAATCAGGGAAGTTGAGAAAGAACAGATATTCCAGGAGTACAAGCAAAAAGAGGGTGATATTATCACCGGTGTCGTTCACACCATAGAGAATGGAAGCCTGATTATAGATATGGGAATGGTAGAGGGGATATTACGCGAGAAGGAACAGGTTTATAAAGAGGAGTATAAAATAGGCGACAGGATAAGGGCTTATGTTATAAAAACAAGCAGGGGCAGGGAAGGCGCCAGGCTTGAGCTTTCAAGGACGCATCCTAATTTTGTGAAAAAAATATTCGCGATGGAAGTAACGGAGGTTGACCAGGGTATAGTTGAGATTAAGTACGTCGCGAGGGAGCCGGGCATTAAAACGAAAGTGGTTGTCACTTCCAATGACCCGCACGTGGATCCGGTCGGAGCGTGCATAGGCGTCAAAGGCTCCAGGATACAGACCATAATCAGGGAAATGCACGGAGAAAAGGTGGATGTGGTGCTTTATTCCGATGACATCAGGAAATATCTTGAGTCGGCAATCGCGCCCATAGAAATCAAGGATATTTATATCGATGAACCGAACAAGTACACCGTAATAGCCGTGCCTGACGAGCAGTTTTCCCAGGTGATAGGAAAGACTGGAATTAACATGAGGCTTGTGGCAAAAATAACCAAATGGAAGGTTTCGGTTTTAAGGCTCAGCGAATTCACGCCCGAAAGGCTTGATTCCATGAAAAAGAATTTTGACGAGCAGGTGGAATTTGACCTTTTCAAGCTTAATCCCGAGATAGAAATAAAAGATTTAAAAATGCTGAAATCCGAGGGTATAAAAAATCTTAAGGATTTTGAGGGTTTTGACGATAAAAAATTACAGGGGCTGCTTGGCTCCGATGAGAAAAGAATAAAGCTATTAAAGAAAAAGGCCGGGGATTTAATCAGGCACGGAGAGGAAAACGCCTAAATGAGAATACACGAAGCAGCGAAAAAACTGGGATTAGAGAGCAAAGACCTGATTACCGTGCTTATAAAACACGGTGTTGATGTTAAAAATCACATGAGCGCGATAACGGACGAAGACTTTAACAAGGCTGAGGCCGAAATAAAGCACAAACATGCGGCCGAAAAACATCCGGCCCATCCAAAGGCCGATGTAAAACCGGAACACGGGCCGGCGCATGCGCATGTAAAACCCGCGGACCCAGCCGGCCATACACACCCGAAGGCGGAAGTTAAGGCCCATCATGAACCTGCGCCGCCAAAACAGGAAATAAAAGCGCCTATAGCGCCGCAGCCAAAAGCCGAAGTAAAATCAGCGCCTGTACCTGCTGCGGCACCGGCACAGCAGCCAAAGGCCGAGGCCATATCCGCTCCAGTACCTCCGGCGGCACCGGCGACAGCGCCGCAGCCCGAGATACCGCAGGTAAAAAAAGCCCCTGTTCCCGAAGTGCATAAAGAGATACTTGAAATAACAAGAAGCGTTACGGTCCAGGAACTGGCCGCAAAACTTGAGATAAAACCAACCGAGCTTATAAAAAAATTATTCTCGCTTGGAATGATGGCGACAATGAACCAGTCGCTTAACGAAGAAGAGCTTCATATAGTCGTGGCCGAATACGGAAAGGAAGTAAAGTTTAAGGACGTTTACGGCGACGATGTTTTTGCCGATGAAGAACCGGACAAACCGGAATCGCTCGTGCCAAGGGCCCCCATAGTTACCATAATGGGGCATGTTGACCATGGTAAAACATCGCTTCTGGATGCCATACGCGAGTCGAACGTGGCCGGCGGGGAAAAAGGCGGCATAACCCAGAAGATAGGCGCATATAAGGTTGCGACGTCCCGCGGCGATGTTGTATTTCTTGACACGCCCGGCCATGAAGCTTTCACTGCCATGAGGGCAAGGGGGGCAAAATCAACCGACATAGTTGTTCTTATTGTCGCGGCGGATGACGGCATAATGCCGCAGACGGTCGAGGCCATAGACCACGCAAAAGCCGCAGGCGCGCCCATTATAGTGGCGATTAATAAAATCGACAAAGACGGTGCAAATCCGGAAAAAATAAAACAGGAACTTACAAAATACAACCTTGTATCCGAAGAGTGGGGCGGAAAGACGCAGATAATTCCCATATCGGCAAAAAAAAGGCTGGGCATAAACGAGCTCCTGGAAAGCATAATACTTGAGGCCGAGATGCTTGAGTTAAAGACCAATCCGGATTCAAAGCCTTTCGGCGTAATAATAGAGGGCAAACTCGACAAGGGCCGCGGCCCGGTCGGAACCCTGCTGCTGCAGAAGGGGACGCTGAGAGTGGGAGATTCTTTCCTGACAAATTTTACATATGGTAAGGTCAGGGCCCTTTTTGACGACAAGGGCCACAGGATAAAAGAAGCAAAGTCGGTCATTCCTGTCGAAATAGTCGGATTCGAGGAAGTGCCGAACGCCGGTGACAAGCTGAAGGTATTTGATAATGATAAAGAAGTTAAGCAGATAGCCATGAAGCGGTCCAGCGAAATCAGGCGTTTTGCCGAGGAAAAGAAAAGAAAGAAAATGACCCTTGAGGATTTGCATAAAAAAATTGAGGCCGGAGCCGAGAAAAAGCTGAACCTTATAATAAAAGGGGACGGAATAGGATCAATTGAGGCCATAGTGGATTCCATATCAAGAATATCGACCGAAGAAAATATAAGCGTACAGGTAATCCACAGGGACGTAGGCGATATTACCGAGACCGACGTCCTGCTTGCCGACGCTTCCGACGCTGTTATTATCGGATTCTTTGTATCCGCACTGCCGGCGGCAAAAGAGCTTGCCGTGAAGGAAGGCGTGGAAATAAAAATATACCATATAATTTATGAGGTCGTTGACTCCATAAAAGCGGCCATGTCGGGTATGCTCGAGCCTATTTATGAAAAGGTAAAGATTGGCGAGGCCGAAGTAAGGCAGATATTCAAGGTTGAGAGCGAAAATGTAACAATAGCGGGTTCGTATTTAAAGACCGGCAAGGGGTACCACGACTCCCCGGTTTCTATCATACGCGGCGGAAGGGAAATACTGGCCTCAACAGTCTCTTCACTTAAAAGGTTCAAGGACAACGTCAAGGAAGTCAAGGAAGGGTATGAGTGCGGCATCGTTGTAAACGGTTATCCCGAGCCCAAAGAAGGCGATGTTATAGTTTTCTTTGAAGAGGTACAAAAGGTAAGAAATATTTAAAATAATGCAAGAGGTACCTTATAAATGAATAAGATCAGGACGGCCAGGGTCGAAATGGCCATAAAAAAAGAAATAGCCAATGCTGTTCTTTTTGAAGCCAAGGATCCGAGAATCGGTTTTGTGACGGTTACAGGCGTGAGCCTGACAAAAGATTACAAGATAGCCCATGTATTTGTATCGGTCATGGGAGATGAAAAGACAAAGAAAAAGTCGCTTGCCGGATTAAAAGCCGCGTCGGGATTTTTCAGGCACTATATCGGGGAGAATGTCAGGATGCAGTTCACCCCTGAAGTGATATTTGAACTCGATACCACCCTTGATGAAAGGGACAGGATCGACAGCCTGTTGCAGCAGATAGAGGAGTCAAACAAACATGAGTGAACTGAAAAAACAGATCAGGGAAGTCGCGGAACTTATCAAATCGTCAAAAAAAATCCTGCTTTCAACGCACATTAATCCGGACGGGGACGGGATAGGCTCAGGCCTGGCCCTTATGAACAAACTCACCGGCATGGGCAAAAGAGTTGATTTTATCAACCGGGACGCCCTGCCTGCAATTTACAGATTCCTTCCCGGAAGCGGCAATATAAAAAGCGCGAAAAAGATAACCGGAAAATATGACCTTGCCATAGTGCTTGAATGCCCGGAACTTGAGCGCAACGGCGGAATTATAGATTACACCCAGCAGGTAAAATTTACGGTGAATATTGACCACCACCTTGGAAACACCATGTATGGCGACGTGAATATTGTCGATCCGGCCGCCGCCGCCGTGGGAGAACAGCTATTCGGCATCATGAAGGAGCTCGGCTGGGCAATTGATCCGGATACGGCGACATGCATTTACACCTCAATCGTGACAGATACGGGATCGTTCAGGTATTCAAACACAAAACCAGGCGTTCATATTATCGCCGCGGAGCTTTTGAAAGCAGGGGCCAATCCGGAGCGCATTTCGAACGAAGTATACGCCGCGACAAAAGAGGCCACAAACCTGCTGACGCTCATGCTTTTAAAACTGAAAACAGAGGGAAAGATAGGATACTCATACCTTTCAAAGGAAATGTTCAGCCGGACCGGCGCCCAGGAATCGGAAACCGACAATTTCATCAACAATATCCGGGCCATAAGGACGGTTGAAATCGCCATGCTTTTCAAGGAGCTCACAAAAAGTTCGGTTAAGGTTTCTTTCCGTTCCAAAAATGGGGCGGATGTGAACGTAATAGCGCGCAGGTTCAAGGGCGGCGGGCACAAGCACGCGGCCGGAGCTGTAATAAACCTGCCGCTTTTAAAGTCCATGAAAGTTGTGCTCAAAGAAGTCAGAAAATATTACAGGCTCCAGAACGAAAAATGAAAGTTTACACCTCGCTGAGAACCCTTCCCGCGCAGAAAAAAAAGACCGCGGTTACCATAGGGGTCTTCGACGGCGTCCACGTCGGCCACAGAAAACTGCTCGAGTCGGCCATAAAATGCGCCGGGGCAATGGGCGGAAAAAGCGTGGTTGTAACATTCACCGGGCACCCTGAAAAACACCTCAAAAAAGAAGCCGATATCAGGCTCATCAAATCCACTACCGCGCGAATAAAAAGGATAAAGAGCCACGGCATAGATATGCTGCTGCTGCTTGATTTCAAAAGTGTTTCGCTAATGACCGCTGAAGAATTTGTGAAAAAGGTGCTTGTAAAAAAACTCAACGCCGGCTGTATAAGCGAAGGGCGTGATTTTAGGTTTGGCAGGGGCGGAGCGGGCGGCATAGCGCTGTTAAAAAAATCGGCAAAAAAATATGGGTTTTGCCTGGATGTG
>Ga0181520_10005887_pt1 | contig 19171 bp, 14 predicted proteins | sample PEATcosm2014_Bin_29_FD_132451 | JGI IMG/M metagenome (GOLD analysis project Ga0181520, IMG submission 132451) | Peatland microbial communities from MTU Mesocosm Facility, Houghton, MI, USA - PEATcosm2014_Bin02_30_metaG | ecosystem: Environmental > Terrestrial > Soil > Wetlands > Peat | place...
GGTGGATTTGGTGGCGGACATGGTGGTGGCCGCCGATGAGAGCGCAGCCGGTCTTCAATGATCAGCCCCTACGGCCAACGCGGCCGGAGGGGCTTTGATTTCTTAGAGCAGGCCGCCCGTCTGCAGCGTGAGGGCGCTGAGCGCCAGCTCGATCTTCCGAATCGCCTCGTCCAGCTCTGGATGCTGGGCTAATTGTTGCTGCAGGGACTTCAGGAGCTGGTGAGCATCGGCGAGATGCTCGACCGCATTATTCTGAGATGGTTCTGGAATGGGTCCGCCTGATGAGTTCATAGGGCACTCTCCGTGTTCGCTTGTATTATCATGCCAAACGCCAGACGGCTCTCACTTTGTTATGCGGCTCGGGGTGGTGCCAGCCCGTCCCCAGGCAGGATAATCAGAGGCGGCCTATGTGGCCAACCCTTGTTGCCAGCCTGGAGAGTGCATATGAAGTTACCGAAAACGGTGCAGCACAGCCACCGCGCGGCGTTGCTGGGAGCGGCTTTGCTGCTCGCCTGCGCGCTCGCTGCCCCAGCGCAGACTGCTGAATCCATTGACGCGCACACGCGCGCGCGCATTGACGCGATTGCCAACCAGGTGTTGGAGCAGACCGGCGTTCCATCGGCATCGATCGCCGTAGTAGCGCATGGCAAGGTGGCCTATATCCACGCTTACGGCACAGCCCGGCTGAAACCAGCGGTGTCCGCCAGTCCTGAGATGCGCTATTCGATCGGCTCCATCTCCAAACAGTTCACGGCCGCCGCCATTCTGCTACTGCAGGAAGAAGGCAAGTTGAAGCTCGACGATGCGGTTGGCAGATATGTTCCAGGGCTCACCCGCGGCAACGACATCACCATCCGCCAATTGCTCTCGCACACTTCGGGATACCAGGACTACTGGCCCGAAGACTACGTGATGACACCCATGCTGCAGCCGGTAACGGCGCAGCAGATCATGAATCGGTGGGCGAAGAAGCCGCTCGATTTTCAGCCTGGCACCGAATGGCAGTACTCCAACACGAACTACGTGATCGCCGGACAGATTGTTGAAAAAGTTGCGGGCAGACCTCTGTTTGATTTTCTGGCGGAGCGCGTCTTCCGGCCCCTGGGAATGAAGTCGGTGTGGAACTCCGACGAGGCGCGGCTGACCAGCGCCGATGCCACCGCCTATTACCGGCACGCGCTTGGACCGTTGCGCGTGGCACCGAAGGAGGGCCGCGGCTGGATGTTTGCTGCCGGCGAGCTGGCTATGACGGCCGAGGACCTGGCAAGGTGGGATGCAGCCGTGATCGCGAATTCCGTGCTCAAGCCAGAAAGTTATCGCGAGATGGCAACCCCAGTGAAGCTGCCAGACGGCAAGGAGACGAAGTACGGATTCGGCGTCTCTGTGCTGGATCTGCATGGGCACCGTGCGCTGGAGCACTCTGGCGAAGTCTCGGGATTTGTAGCCGACAATCTTGTGCTGCCAGATGATCTATCTGCAATTGCCGTACTCACCAATGCCGTACTCACCAACCAGGATGCCTCCGGCGCAGCCAACCAGATTGTGCAGCTGGTGGCACCACTACTTACCGGAGCCAGCACGGCCAGCCCCGCCGAACAACAAGCGCTGGGACTGTTTCGCGATCTGCAACAGGGCAAAATTGACCGCAGCCTGCTGGCACCGAACCTGAGCGACTACTTCACCGAAGAGGCGCTGGAAGACTTCCGATCCAGTCTTGGGCCACTGGGAGAGCCACTCAGCATCCAGCAGCGCACCGAGCGGTTGCGGGGAGGAATGAGCTTCCGCTCGTTCACCCTGGTGTTTCCGAAAAAGCGCCTGACCCTGACCACGTACACGTATCCCGATGGCAAACTGGAGCAATACTTGGTTGAGCCAGGAACATAAGCTGATCCCTCCCGGTCCGGCATTGCTGCCCGGACTGGGAAATCAGCGTCCTTCTTTTTTCGACGCCTCCCATAGCGGGCGATAGTCGTAGGTCGGATAGAACTCGGTGTGGAAAGCGCCCCAAGCACCGTGTTCGATCTGGAGATTCACGTCGCGGAGTTTGGCGGGCGGAAACCGCAAGGTGACTACCTGCCCGATTCCCATCATTACATACCAGGAAACCACCTCCGCTCCCTGCGGCGGAAAGTTCTTGTGAAAGCCTGTCTTGTCCAGATGGGCGTTGATCTCGTCCAGCGTCTTTGTCTCGTCATGCCGCAAGAAGATGGTCATCATCATGGAGTTAGCATTCGATTCGGCGGGGGCCTGCGCGTCTGCGGTTGCACCCGCGATCATGGTAGCGAACGACGTTACGGTAGCCTTCTGTAAGAACTCCCGGCGTGAAGGGCTGGCGATCTGCTGCGGCATGAAGCATTGTCTCCTTTTGTGAACAAAGGAACTCAGGTGAGACCGATGGGTTTGTGATGTTTGCTTGGGAGCGGCGATGCTGGGTAGAAGAACAATGGAGTGATTTCAAGATTGGTGAGACATCGCAATCATTCTACTTAGAACCACACGTCAGCGGCAAACGAAGGGTCAAGCCAACCTGCAGGTTTCTGCACTCATCAGAGGTAGAACCCCCAAACAGGAGTTCCACTCATGACCGACAAATCCTTGTTCGCGTTGCTTCTCATCGTCGGATCCACAACCTTGTGGGGTCAGACATACAGGAACATTGATGATTCCACCGCTGTGGATGATGGGCTCGCAGGCGCGGTGGGATGGGGCTCGTGCGTGGCCTGTGCTGGTGGTGACAGCACGGGCACGATTGCGAGTTCTCCGTTCCAGACGAGTCCATCGGTTGATGGCGCGAGCCGGGACTTCTACCTCAATGGTGCGGCTTACACAAATGGCTTGTGGTGGTACAAAGTGGGCCCGCACGATGCGGTGTCCAATTTTGCGTTCGACTTCTGGCTCTATGTCAACAGCAACGCGCGTGCGGCGCAAGCTTTGGAGTTCGACGCATTTCAGTTTAACCACGGTGTGGAGTATATGTTCGGTACGCAGTGTGACAACGCTTCAGGCACATGGGATGTTTGGAACATGGGAACCGGTAAGTGGGTGCATACCAGCTACAAGTGCTCGGAGTTCGCGGCCAACACGTGGTATCACGTGCATTGGACGTTCCACAGAACCAGCCCGAATAACTATGAACACTACGATAGCCTGACAATTGAGCAGCTTGGCCAAAATGGCAAGCTGAGTACAAGCACTCACGCTTTCAATCTTGCATACCCATCGACCCCAATGCCATCAGGATGGACGGATAACATGGGCGTGCAGTTCCAAATGGACATCGGCGCGACCGGAACAACGATGGAAGAATGGGTCGATGAGGTGACACTTACGACTCACTAGACTGCGTCAGCGCTTCACGATCCGGCAGCGGCCGGCCCAACAGGTTACTACGCACGGGAACTGCATGACGGGTGAACTCTGCGTACACTTGCAGAAGATTTGTGTTCGCGCGCGCCGGTGAGAAGGTGTGCTCTGCCCCTTATCAGTGGCAAAATGATACGCATGCCTGACACAGCCATCTTTCAGCCTGACCTGTTCCAGTTTCTGCGCCAACTGAAGCGCCACAACAATCGCGAGTGGTTCGCAAAGAACAAGGAGCGGTATCAGCAGGCCGTGGTCGATCGCGCCATGCTGTTCATCAACAGCTTTGCGTCCGATCTGGCGAAGCTGAGTCCGCACTTTCTTGCCGACGCTCGACCGACACGGGGTTCGTTGTTCCGCATCTATCGGGACACGCGGTTTTCGGCAGAAAAGATTCCCTACAAGACGCATGTCGGGATTCACTTCTCGCACGAAGTTGGCAAGGACGCGCACGCTCCGCTTTTCTATCTGCATCTGGAGCCGGATGGATGCTTTGTGGCGGCAGGAGTCTGGCACCCGGATAGCCGGGCGCTTACCAAGATTCGCACTGCAATTGCGGCTCAGCCGGAACAATGGAAGAAGGCGACTGGCAAGCTGGAACTCGAAGGCGAGAGCCTGACTCGGCCACCGAAGGGATTTTGCTCGGAGCACCCGCTCATTGAGGATTTGAAGCGGAAGGATTTTGTGGCGTCAGTGGCATTAACCGAAGAGCAGGTGTGCAGTCCAACGTTCATGCGGGATTTTACAAAAGCGTGCCGGACGATGACTCCGCTGGTTGAGTTCACGACAAAGGCGCTGGGGTTGAAGTACTAGGGCTACACGCGCATCCAAGACTTTTCGAGTTCAAGTTTCACTGCACGGAATTCGCGGGGGCTGGAATCCATGCCACGACCCCAGGCATCAGATAATGGAGGAGCATGGACCCGGAGAAGACTATCAGCGAGATAGAGTGGCTGGAGCAGATTTTGACCCTGCCGGACAAACGACCGCTCCAGATGTCAGACTGGAAGGCGGCCAACCAAAAGCATGATGAGATGTACGCCAACAGTCCGTGGTTCCGGCTGTGGAAGCGGGACGGCGGATAAGCACGACGATTGGCCTTATGAGCTGCCCCATCTTGTTCTGCCCCACCTGATTTACGCCCTCCAAAGTGAAGCCATACCTCCCGCGTGAGGTATGCTCGCAATTGCGTTTTCGATGTCCAAACGCCAGCGCCGCTGTTCCGGCGAGCAGCACCGGATGTGCGGTTTGCTGCATCAAAGCTCGAAAGCTTGGTGTGTGGGCAATTGTCCGACTGGGGGACCGATTTGTGAAAGCCCTGATCGTGGTTCTGTTGTTGGAACTCGGAGCACTGGCGCAGAGTCCATCTTCGCCGCCACCTGACTCGAAACCAGTTCATCAGGAGGCTTCCGCCGTGAGTGCAAGTCAGGGCTGCGTCAACCAAGGCAGCGACCGTCGAGAGTTTGCAACCGTGGTTTGCTGGTTGCAACGGCAGTTGTCCTGGAAATCAGAACACGAGCCGCACTTCGCATTGATCGGCAAGTCGGATGGAACAAACCTTGGACTGGCCTGGCCACCCTACGCTGTCTTCAACCTGTCGGAGGGAAATGGCCGCTGGCACATGTTCCGCCTTGGTTTTCGGTACGACCGTAGCTGGCGAGGATACATCTTCCCGGCGATCGCGGCGAAGCGAGTCTCACGGCCTCTACGCTACTAAATGTCCTTCTGCGGAGATGAACATCCAGAACGCCTCGACGACAGCAGTCGCTACAACTCCGATTGTCTTCGCTGAAACCAGTTCGTGTCCGGCACCTTTGACGAGCATGAGTTCGGTTTGCGCTGGGATCAGTTTCATGGCTTCCTGTATCTCCTCAAGGGTTGCCATGTTATCTCGCAAACCGAGCACGAACAGTGCAGGTGTCCTGAGGTTTGAAAGATGTGCGATTCGTGGCTGCTCCGGCTTCTTGGGCGGGTGAAGCGGATATGAAAGCAGCAGAAGGCCTTCGACCAAGTCTGGTTGCGCGGCGACCAGCATCGTTGCCTGACGTCCGCCATAGGAGTGCCCGCCCAAGAACACACGGCCAGCAACTTCGTGCCTCATAGCCTCCATCGCGTTCTGCAGCCCTGCCTGGTCGCGCTCGGCGCTGCCACGCGGAGGAGGGCCGTGGAGACGCGATTGGCGAAATGGAAGGTTACAGCGAAGGACGGTCAGGCCGGATTCGCAGAACCTGGCCGCCAGTGCGACGAGAAGCGGAGATTCGCAGGTCGCTCCGGCACCGTGTGAAAGGACAAGACCATCGCCGGAGGGGTTCGCCGGTATGTGGAGGAAACCGCGAACGGAAGGGTCCCGGGAGTTGTTGCTGAATGGAGTAGTCCTATTCACGATTTCGCTGCACAGCTTTGCTTCTGCTTTCTAGATTTGCCCCATATCTGCCCTGCTGAGTCAGCCAGGTCAGCCATGACCATCTTCCATGAGATTCCCAAATAACGCTACGGAGCATTCAAAATCTGTGGCTCGGGACAGGAAAAAAATCGGGCCCCGCCCGAAGGCGGAGCCCGTGTATTCCAGGATGTGCTACCTACTCCTGTATGAGTGTGATCTGCGGCGATTGAGAGGTTGCATCGAGGCAGATCAAGCGCCCATTCGAGCTACTGGAATGATAGTTGGTTGCAAAACAGTACACCTGCGTAGTGGCTGTTCCGCCGGTAGGCGTGATGTTGACGTCGAAGACGCCAAGTGTTCCCGTGGGATCGATCGTGGTGTCTGGAACGACGACGCCGGTAACGGTTTGACCGCCGATTCCGCCCAGGCTTTCATCCCAAGTGGCCCAGGTCTGGCCGCCATGGTCTTGCGCGAAGTTCTGGAAATTGCCGCTGGAATCGATGGTAAATGTTCCAGTTTGGCTGTCGTCTGTGTAGTCTCCGCTATACATCACTCCCATGAAGTAGCTGGCCGCGACGTCCGAGTACACCCACTTGCCGGAGTTGGCAGTTGGATCTGTCTGTGTTTCCAGCCAGCCCAGCATATTCTCGGGATTCCCGCCGCTATTGCCGATGTCGGCAAACAGGGCCACGGCTTCATTGGTGTCGTAGAGATAAAAGACAATGCCGGTCTGGCCAGTTATGGTGGTGCGTCCGGTGCTGGTATCAACCGTGTACGCCATAGGCTTGCCGAGTACATCGGTATTGTTGAGTTTGACCGTTCCAGCCTCGTTCTGGGCGCTTCCGTCGATGGTGATGGATTTGGCGGTCGTACTACCTGTGCCGTGATCCACCATTGCCTTGTAATTCTGACCGGAAGAGTCAAGTCCTGAGGTGTACATCACGAACGGCCCATGGAGTGGCTCAGCGGCCGCGATGTTCGCCGCGGTCTGAGACCGAATTTGGCCAAAGTAGAGGTCGCTGGAGCTGTGGGAGGCCGTGGACATGATGACCCCCATGCCCTCGGACTCATTGGTGAGATAGATGACCATGTTGCTGCAGCCGGATTGATTGCAGGTGTAGAGCGCCCTTCCAAAGGAGTCCGCGGCGGCAACACTACCAGTGAACGCATTATCCAGAGACGCCGTTGTGCCTTCCGCCATATCCATCACCCCGGTAGCGGCTCCGTTCGTCACCTTGATGGATCCCACCATGTTTACCAGCTCGCCTTCGGCGGTTTCGCCATTCATGCCAAAGACGTAGCCACCGCTCATTTTTTCACCGGACAGAGTAGAGGTGTTGGACTGCTTGAAGCAAAGGCCGCCACCGTACTTGCCGCTGGGCGAAGTGCCCACGTCGTCCATCTCGGTGAAGCGGAACTGGTAGAAGGTGTTGCTGATCGTCACGCCGGCAGCCAGGGCCAGGTCCATCGTCTTGCCACCATTGACCAACTTGAGGTAGCCGCGATCGTCCGATCCAACCGCGTAGGTACCGGTGATGGCGCCGTTGGCGGTGTTGCTCTTGTAGCCGCCACTTGGGGAGTTCGAGTCGACTTCGCCGCCGGTGATGTTGCCGTTGCCGTCGGTGGCAAAGGCCAACACCGCCGCACCGCGATACAGGTTATAGCCGCCTACGGTAACCGCGCTGTCCCTCTCCTGATGGAAGATACATGCGTATTGGCCGCTCAGCTTGCTATTGTTGGTGCCGGAGGGCAGAGGTACGACCGGCAGGGTGAAGGTCGCCGTCTGCGAGGCTGACGTGCTATCGGTCACCTTGAGGGTGACGGTTGTTGAACCCGAGGCACTAGGAGTACCCGTGATGTTGCCACTTGTATCCGCGGTGAGTCCTGCAGGCAGGTTCGTGATTAAGAAGGAATACGGGGGCGTCCCGCCGCTCACAGTGTTCCCTGAGACATTCATGCCATAGGGCATGGACACCATTCCCTGCGGCACGTCGAGGTTACTGGTGTTAATGACGAGCGTGGATTGCTGGTTCACGGTGACCGTGTAGGTTCGGGACACGGTTGTGCCCTCGCCATCCGTCACGCTGACATTCAGTGTGATGGGATCCGTCGCGGTAGGCGTCCCGGATAGATTGAGCGTATTTCCACCGGAGTTGGCTCCGTAGAGTCCGCCGCCGTTGCTCAACAATGTGGGAGACGAGCCGACAACCGTGCCGTTGACGGTGTAGGTATAGGTCTGTGTGCCGCCGTTCGCATTGATCGCCGCATTGTAGCTCTGATTCACTGTGGCGGCAGGAAGGGTGGTGGCGGGCAGGGTTACGGCGGTGTAAGGATTTACAACGATGCTGTAGTTGACCGGACCATAGGTTGTGCCGGTACTATCCTGCACCTTCACCGAGAAGCCTACCGTAGTGGGCGAAGTCGGCGTGCCGCTAATGTTCACACCGCTGGTCGTGGTGTAAGTCAGGCCGTCAGACAATCCGGTTACGGTGTAGGTGTAGCTTCCGTATCCGCCAGACGGAGCGATGGATCCGGAGTAGGCCGCTCCCACGGTCGCCGATCCGAGCGATGACGGATTGGACGAGGGCAGCGTCAATGGCGGGTACACAGTGAGAGTGAGCGTGTCCGTCTTGGTGCTGTCCGATATCGCGGTCGCGACGATTGCGGCCGTACATTGATTGGCAAGGGACGACGGTGGAATGTAATTGAACGAGGTTCCAGAGGCTACACTGCTGCCCGATAGGGATCCGCAGCCGGTTGGTGGGTTGAGGGTCAGGTTGACGCCCTTGCCAGCGGGGTCATTCGAAACCGTTGGAGTTATCGGAAGCGAATTGTTCGCATCGATGTTCTTCGTCCCATCGGGCGACAGGCTGACGGAGATTCCCGGCTGTACCGTGATGTTGAGTGTGGCCTTTTGGCTGGGATCTGCCACCGATGCCAGGACAAGAGCCGCAGAGCAGGCAGACTGCGCGGCGCTGTAGGTACCGGTGTATGTGCTGGTGGCCCCGGTGGTACTTTGCCACGTCATTCCGCTGAATGAGCCGCATCCGGTATTGGGCGTCAGGGTGTAGCTGAATCCCTGCTTATTGGCATCGTTGAAGAGGGTGGAGGTGACCGCTAGCGAGCCTCCTATACCCACGGTTGGGCTAGCGGATGTTGGGGCAACGATGGCGACCGCAATGGGCGCCGGATTGACGGTAACCTGCAGGCTGGCCGTCTTGCTGGAGTCGGTCTTGGAGGCTACAGCCACCGTGGCTACGCATTGTGAAGCAAGCATGGCGGGCGGGGTGTAGCTGTTGCTGGCGCCTGAGGTGCTCGAAAGCGAGCCACAACTGGACGGGTTGACCGACCAGTTCAAATTGGCCGCTCCGGCAGGATCGTTGGTGCTGGCACTGATTGCCAGTGCCGATGCGCCCGACAAAACCGTCTGGTTCCCGTTCGGCGAAGTAATGCTAACCGTGATCGGGTTGACCGTGACATTCAGCGTTGTCGACTTGCTTGCGTCCGTGGCGGAGGTCACCGTAACCGTTGCCGTGCAAGCCGCGGTCAGCGGGGCCGGAGCGTTGTAGGTGTTGCTGGCACCCGTGGTTCCCAAAAGTGAACCACAATTCGAACCCGACAGATTCCACTTGAGAGTGCTCGCTCCCGCCGGATCGTTTGAGGTGGCGGTAATGGTCTGGGTTGCGCCCTCCACCAGCGTTAACGGATTGGCGGGCGAGCTGATGCTGACCGCGATTGGCGTGATCGTGAAATTCGCGCTGGCAATTGCGGACGGGGCTGCATCGGAAGCAACCGTGACCGTAGCGGCGTTATTACACGCGGCTGGAACCGGCGCGGGAGCCGTGTAGGTCACGCTACTTCCTGTCGCGGAGGAAACCGTACCGCATCCGGCGGGGCTGACCGACCAGTTCAGGGTGGCGTCACTGGTGCCGTTATTGCTCATCGACGCGGTAAGCGCGCCCGAAGTCCCGCCTTCCACCACGAGAAGCGAAGCCGGGGGTGCCAAGTTCACCGTAATCGGATTCACCGTGAACTTGATGCTTGAAGTTTGGCTTGCGCTGAGATTTGGATTGATGGTGGAACCAATGGTGATGGTTGCCGTGCATGTGGACGCCAGAGACGCCGAAGGCGGCGTGTAGACGGCAGTGTTACCGTTCGGAGCGAGCTGTCCACAACCTAATTGGGCTACGTTGGGCCGCGCAGCCTTACGCGTAATCCCGGATACGACTCCGCTGCTGCTGACGAGATTCCAGGTCACGGTGTCCGTCGCCATCGAGTCCACGGCGGTTAACGTGATGGTTGGCGCCCCCGCGCCGAGCGTCGTATTCGAGGGGGGATTACTAAAAGTGACCGTGATGGCTTTAATGGTCAGACTGAGCGAGGCTGATTTACTCGCTTCAGACACCGAGGCTGCGGCGATGGTTGCGGTGCAATTTGCATTCGTCGTGGCCGCCGATGGAGGCGTATAGGTCGCCGAAACGCCATCGGAGGACGCCACAAGGGTTCCGCAGCCGGTGGCAGGACTGAGAGCGAAGGTCGCGCCCGCCTTTTTCGAGTCGTTCGAAATGGTGGCGGTAATCGCAATCGCCCCCGAGCCGGCGTTTAGAGTTGACGACGAGGAATTGGAAGCAATGCTAACCTTGATGGAGCTTCCTCCTCCACAACTTGCCAGTATCATCGATAGCAGCATTGCGAACGATATGATCCGTGCACGAGCCTTCATTTTTCCCCCTCGGAATAAAGCGCGCAGACTCAAAAGACTGCATTGGATTGGAGCAGATGAGGCAGATTCTCATTGCAGGGGACATTGTGGGAGTGTTTTACGGTAAAACGGCAGGTATCGAGGAAGTGGAGAGGGGCTGGCGGAGGCTAGTCCTCCCTGAGGCTACCCGGAGCCGTAGGCCTACGGATTCCCTTTGAGCTCATTCGAAGAGGACGCAAACGTGCCCGATAAGGTCCGGGCTTTCAGCCGATAGCAGCTTCTTGCCTTCGTTTCCCAACTTGGAACTTACATAGCTACGGTTTTACCGTAAAATGGCGGCAATCCAATTTGGAAGATCGGGATCGACCGCAAATGCCACGGCAGGAAGTTGGTTTCAGCGCCGCTGTTGCAACCCAAGAACAGGATCACTCCAGTGTTCCTGACGAAGAAGCCCGCGAGCAACTGCGGCGGATATTGGCAAGCACGATTTTTTCGCGATCGAACCGCCTGAGCCGATTTCTCACCTTTATTGTGGAACAGACGCTCGAGGGCAACCATGACAGGCTGAAAGAGTACCAGGTGGGTGTGGAGGTTTGCGACCGTCGCGACTCCTACGATCCACGCACGGATCCGGTTGTTCGGGTCGAAGCCCGGCGTCTGCGGTCCGCACTCGACAGTTATTATGCGAAGGAAGGGCAACATGATCCTGTCGTCATCTCTCTTCCCAAGGGCGGCTATGTTCCTTGTTTTACTGGGCTGAGAGACGCGACGCGTGTGACAGTGCCGCACGCCAAGCGGCGACGGAGTTGGAGGAGATTCGCGCTGGCCGGGTCACTCGTAAGTGTGGCTGTTTTCGGATATCTTCTCTGGTGGGTTCGGGACAAACCACATCTGACCGACAAAGATACCGTTGTTCTGGCTGATTTCGTCAACAACACTGGCGATCCGGTCTTCGATGACACGCTGCGGCACGGCCTTTCCGTTCAATTGGAACAATCGCCCTTCCTGAATCTTCTGTCCGAAGCTCAAACGGCACAAGCCATTGCACTTATGGGAAGGTCGAAAGAGTCGCGATTAATCGCAGAGCTTGCCCGCCAGGTTTGCGAACGTACTGGCAGTACGGCCACCATAGAGGGGTCCATCTCCAGTCTTGGCAGTCAATATGTGTTGGGGCTGAAATCAGTCAATTGCCATAATGGAGATCTTTTGGCTGAGGCGCAGGCAACGGCCATCGGCAAAGAAAAGGTACTGACGGCGTTGGGAGCTGCGTCTGCGAAACTGCGCGAACAGTTAGGCGAATCTCTGGCGTCCGTGCAGAAGTTTGACGCGCCGCCGGAAAATGTCACGACGCCGTCACTCGAGGCGCTGCAGGCCTACAGCCTTGGATTCAAGGTGCATGTAGTCAGTTTCGATGAGGCTGGTGCGGCAACCCTGTTCCAGCGGGCGGTTACGCTGGATCCCAGCTTTGCAATGGCGTATGCCCGCCTGGCAACCTGCTACGCGAATCTTGGTGAGTTTGACCGCGCGGCCGAAAGCATGCGCAAAGCCTACGCGTTGCGTGACCAGGTGAGCGAGCGCGAACAGCTGTTTATTCTCTCCATGTATCACGAGCTGGTCACCGGAGATTTAGAAGCAGCGCGCAAAACGTACGAGTTGAGGGCGCAGATCTATCCGCGCGATGATATTCCGATTGGCAATCTGGGGAATGTCTACTTCAGCCTGGGCAAGTATGACAAGGCTCTTGCCGCCACCCAAGAGGCGCTTCGGCGCAACCCGGGGAGCCGCATTTGGTACGGAAACCTCGTCAGTTCCTACATTGCGGCAAATCAACTGCAGCAGGCCAGAGCGACGGTGGAAGAGGCCCGGGCGCGTCAGCTCGACAGCACCTGGCTTCACCTCTGCCTCTACCTGATCGATTTCCAGCAACGGGATACCCAGGGCATGGAGCACGAGTCTGCGCTGTTGAAGGACGAGCCTGGATTTGAGGATGTATCACTTTATTATCAGTCCCAGGCTGCCGCTTATGCCGGCCAATGGAATGAATCTCGCATCCTGACAAGGCGTGCCGTAGAAGCGGCTCGCCATACCGGTAGTACCGAAAACAGCGCGTTTTATTTGGCAGAAGCTTCGGTTCGTGAAGCCATGGTTGGAAACATCGCAATCGCCAGACGGCAAGCGGGCGCCGCACTTGATCTATCCCGTAGCCGGGACACCGTAGCAACGGCCGGAATGGCGCTGGCAATATCCGGCGATTCAGCAAAAGCCATGGGCCTGGCCAACGATCTGGACAAGCGATTCCCCAAAGATACCCTGGTACAGAACAGTTATATTCCCATGATCCGTGCCGCCGGCATGCTCCATGGCAAAGCGTCCTCAACCCAGTATGGCAAAGCCGTTGAGACTTTGGCGGTAACGTTGCCCTATGAATTTGGCTCCCAATCGATGATTCGTGTAGGTTTTCTCACCTGCTATGCGGCATATTTTCGCGGTGAAGCATACCTGGCCTCCAAGCAGGGAGCGCTTGCGGCTGCGGAATTCCAGAAGATCCTCAATCATCCCCAACTTACTCTGACGGATCCGATTGGTGCCTTGGCCTACCTGAGCCTGGCTCGCGCTTTTGCAATCTCCGGTGATCACGCCCGAAGCCGCTCAGCCTACGCGACATTTTTTTTGCTATGGAAGAATGCCAGTCCCGATATTGCCATAATGAAGCAGTCCGTTGGAGAAGCCAGACTACAGCAAATCACTCCCTAGCTTCACCCTGTCGCACGAATCTCGGCGTTCCGCACGAAAGCTCAGTGGCACGCTCGCGCTCCTGATTCTTCCGCCAAACCTTCGTTTTCCGAGTTCTGCTACAATTTCGAGTTCGGGTGCTTGTCCGAACTTACAATGATGCCAAACAATCACACTGCAGACTGCAACGTCCGTTGGGACTTGACCTCCATATACTCCGCCATCAGTGATCCGCAAGTCGATCTGGACATCGCGGAATTCGCGAAGCAAGCGCAGCAATTCAGCTTGAACTACAAAGGAAAGCTCGCCGGTAAGCTGGACTCGGCGATTTCCGACTATGCAGAGCTGGACATGCTTGGGGGGAAGATTATGGTCTATCTCTCTCTCCAGCAAAGCCTGGACGTAACGAACGAGGCGGTGAAGGCGAAGATTGCCGCGGCACAACAGACCATGAGCCAGATTCAGGGCGAGTATCTGACGTTCTTCGAATTGGAACTCGTGGCACTTGACGATGCGACGCTTGAGAAGTGGTATGCAAGCAATGCCGTGGTGCAGAGGCATCGGCCGTGGATTGACCAGCAGCGCGTCTTCAAACCGCACTTCTTGAGCGAACCCGTCGAGTCGGCGCTTACGAAGCGCGCTCCGTTTGGCCCAGCCTCGTGGGATGAGTTCTTTGACGAATGCGAAGCGGATCTTCGATTCGACCACAAGGCAGAGAAGAAAAACCTGACTGAGATGCTCGACATTCTCACGAATTCGAAAGACGCCAATCTCCGTGCGGAAGTGCAAAAGACGATCAACGATGGCCTGGGAGGATACTTCGCCAAATATGCAGCGCAGACGCTCTATGTGATCGTGGGTAGGGGTGCGGTGGAGGGCAAGGAACGTCATTACCGTAATCCGATGGAGTCGCGGAATAAAGAGAACCGCATTCCTGACGCGGTGGTCGATGCGCTGCACAGTGCCGTAAAGAACATAGCCGGACCACTTGCTCGCCGTTACTATCGTCTTAAGGCCGAGTTGCTCGGCATGAAAACCCTCCGGTGGAGCGATCGAAACGCGCCGCTGCCGTTTGCGGATACCACGGTGGTGCCGTATGACAGCGCAATGGCCACCGTTCTTTCGGCATACGAGAGTTTCAGCCCCACGCTTTCTGGCATCATCCAGGAGTTTATCCGGTCAAAGCGCATTGACGTTCCCGCGACCACAGGCAAACGCGGTGGAGCTTTTAACTGTTCTTTTGTGCTTCCCGGAAACCGGCCGCAATCATTTACGTTCTTGAATTACCTGGGTTCGAATCACGATGTAATGACACTGGCGCATGAACTCGGCCACGGGGTTCATGGGATTCTGGCCGGTGAAGCGCAAGGGCCGCTCATGTTCCATCCGCCGATTGCATACTGCGAGACCGCTTCCGTCTTCGGCGAAATGACGACATTCAGTTTTCTGAGGAACCAGCTTGCTGAAAAAGGAGACAATTCAGCACTCCTTGCGCTGATCACCCAGAAGATCGAAGGAATGCTGAATACCGTGGTGAGGCAAATTGGTTTTTCGAATTTTGAACGCCGCATACACGGCATGAACGCGGAATATACGGAATGGAACGACCCCACAAAACTGTCTGTGGAGGATCTTGACACCTTGTGGCTTACTACCGCCAAAGAGCTATACGGAGAAGATGGCGAGGTGTTCACTTATGAAAATGCCAGCCATCTCTGGTCGTATGTTTCGCATTTTCATCGGCCATTTTACGTTTACGGCTATGCTTTTGGCGAACTCCTAACGCAGAGTTTGTATGCCCAACAATTGCGCCTCGGCCGCGCGTTTGAACCACTGTATCTCGATCTGCTCCGCTCCGGAGCGACGAAAAACGTGTTCGAACTCCTTGCACCGTTCGGTCTCGATCCAACCGAAGAGACGTTCTGGGGTGAGGGCATCCGCGTAAGCTTGGAGGCGATGATCTCGGAAGCGGAGAAACTCGCCCCCGTCCAAATGCCGGCTGACGTGGAGTAGCAAACGAACCGGCCGTATCTGTAATGGCGGATCGTTCTATTGAATGCCGGCGGCTTGCAAATGGGAAGTGTATTGCTGATCGGCGGAAATGATGTGCCTCTGTATCCACTCGTTCAGAAGCCTAAGCAGTGCCAGGCTACGCATCACTCTGTCTTCATGAAAGTCTTTTTCCATAGTCAGCACCTCCTTCGTCAGCTTATTATGCTCGGCTCTGTGACGGATGTAATTGGGATACTCCGCCTGCAGCATCATTTTCTCCTCATCGGCAAAGTGGGTACGGCAGTATTCTGCGAGACGATGCAGGATCGCTGGGACGACCTGGGCGACGTCACCTGCTCTCATGGCGTCGTACAGTTCGTTTATCATCTCGAATATCTTCTGGTGTTGCGAATCGATCGATTGAACCCTGACCGAATACTCACTCCTCCACTCGACGAGAGCCATAGCCATCCTTTTTGAAGCGAAAACTAAAATGCCGCGTGGGGAAGCATATCGGAAGAATCGCGAAAACAATGAGATAGGGTTACTCAGTCAGTAGATGTTATTTTGGTAGGTAAGGCGTTTAGCCGAGATAGCGGATTCCCCCACTCAGTCCCATAGGGCGAATTCGGCGGACGAAGCGCGCTTGTCCGCAGGCCCTTGTCTGCAAAGACCCGCTTGAGGCCGGCGCGGATGATGCCCTCCACCGCGCACTGCCCCCCAAATTATGCCTTGTGACACCACAGATTCATGAATCCGATCGCAATCAAAATTAGACCGCCGATAACTTCAATCCGCTTGCCCCACAAAACACTGACACGATTCCCCAACGGCATGCCTAGTAACGTGAGGGCTGCGGCTACGAATCCGACTACTGACGCAGCGATTAAAATGGAGACTCCCATCATTGCAAGAGAAAGCCCTACAGCGAGGGCATCGACGCTAGTAGCGCACGAAAGAAAGACGAGCTGCCAACCCTTGGTCGGGTCCAAAGATACGTGTGTCTCGTCGGTGCCGTAGAAGGCTTGCCGGATCATGTGCCCGCCCACCAATAACAGCAGGGCCAATGCGACCCAATTGGCGATGACCGCTATGAGAAAGTAGAGAGCTTTCCCGAAAAGCCAGCCCGCCGCGAGCATGATTGCTTGGAAGAGGCCAAAGTGAAAGCTCAAGCGGAACAGGCGCCGCTTGGTGAGCACTTCTAAACTCAGTCCTGCCGCGACCGCCACGGCAAAGGCATCCACCGCTAAAGCCACCGCAATTCCCAAGAGACTAAGCCAACTCATCAGCTCAGACTCCCCACTGTCGATTGCCGGACGATTGTCTACTTTTCATTGAACTTGTTTACCGACACGGAAGCCACACTAGGCAGCGTCTTCTTCACATATCGCAATCTAACCCAATGATGCGTAGAGTTCAAAGATAAATTCCAGCCTCCGGCAACTTGGCATCATGTGTGACGAAGAATATCCTGCCTGATCCCTGCCACAGTTGCAAGAACGAGTCTGTGATACGACCTCCCCTTGACACGGAACGAAAACGATCATCCGGTCATAAATAGAGGAAGTGAAAACACTCCCGCAAACTGTGTAACAAACCAAATACCGGTGAGGATCGCAAGCGAGCGCTTCTTCGGTCGTGCTTCAGATACGTTCGTCGCCCGCATATTGTCAAACCATCCCCATGCTTAGTTCACTCCACGCCGCAGTTCTGGAATGGCATCAATGACAAACATGTCATGTGGCACAGGCCTATTGCTGAGCAACTTTGTCACCTTGACTTCTATGGAATATTCCGAGAGCGGGCTCCGAATCTTGATTATTGTTGGAAAGCGAATTCCGTCGTATGCCTCGTATTCAAAGTACTGCGCATCTACCGCGACTGATCCATTCTCACTATAGATGATTTGCTCGTATGGTTGTAAATCAGTTCTATCGAAGATTGTCTTTCGAGACAGGTGGTATCCGCGCGCATCGTGCGTGATGACGTCTACCGCGTAATCAGGCTGTTGCACAAGCGCCCTCGTCTTGGGGTCCATGACGCTGTGGCTGCCGTCTTGTTCCAGTACAGCGATCTCGCTCCGCAGGTCTATTGGCTGCAAGAGAAGCGCATCGTAGATAACGTGGGGCGGCAGAGTTGCCAACGGCCACGTCGATGGTTTCGCTGAGTTTGCTTCGCCGGAAATGAACTCGGTCGTGGACGGAGTCCAAAGCGTGGGCTGCTGGCCGTCATGTACGATGTCAAAAGCGAGGCTCTGCTGGACTATTAAGTACCCACTCAAGTGTAGTGTAAAGGGTCTGCGGGCCAGAATGTGGTCCCGGTCCTCCCTATACATCGCGATTTCGCCCGGCTCGCTGCCCTCTTCGGAGTCACCGACGCTGACGGTGACATCTAGAGTCTGTATCCTCGCTGCGTCGTCGTTAATTCGTTGAACCAACTCGTTGCAGGTGGCGGCCTGCAGTGGCAGAGTAGCTGTGCGGACAGCAACTGCGTGGGTTCGAAATAGACACCCTGCGAGCGGCGTTAACGCAACCCACAGCAAAACAAACAACGGCGCACGGCCACGAATCAATTGATGGCTCCCTCAGTACGTGGGGAGCGTCTATGAACAATATGCGCCACTTCGGGTGCCTCAGCCTATGCAAAGGCACGGCGGCTGCCAATTGCTTACGCATAGTGCTCTGCGTAAGCAATTGAAAACCTTAGGGAGATCGACGAAGGCTCGGCACAAGTGTCGAAGATGTCGAAACAGAGGTCGGCAAGTGTCGATGGGATTCGTCACCAACGTTTGACTCGCAATGGCGGAGGTATTGGTAGGGATCGATGCATCTGCGGTTCGATGCAGCATCAGAAACTTGCCGCCTCGTTATGCAAGCCGTGTCAGGTCAGCGTCACTCGCATCGATGGCTTGGGATTGGGTGAACAGCTCGCTCGCGTACGCTCCCTCCGTCCATTCTCCGCAGTATGAACAAAAGGGACGGTGTCATGTCAGTTGGACGCCGATTCCTCACGCCGATTACCACTCGCTCTAAAATTGGCAGGGGGCGGGGACGCAACGGCAGCTCTGGAGGGAGCATCGACTGACGCGCGGCGAAGCTGGCACGTGTATTGCATAAGGAAGTAGTCCATCGTCTCTATGCGGATGCGTAGAGACGCAAGAGGCTTGTTTTCATCCAGATCACGAAAGCAGAAGTACGGCTTTCCGGAAGACTCAATGATCTGCTCGATCACACCACTGACAAATGCGTCGTGTCCGCATTTGAAGTTCGAGAGTTCCACGGGAATCAGGTTGGGGTGGCGTGCCGCAAACTTAGCTGCCCAAATCTTCTGATTAGTGTTGCCAGAAGCTGAGTTGCGCCACACGTCCGAGATTTCGAGAGGCGACTCGACGACCTTCTCCGCGACTTCATCTCCAAAAAGACGATCGAGCAGGTCTTCATCCATTGGCAGGTAGCTCTGCGAAAGCACAGGATAACCAAGGTCCTGAAACGCTTCGAGGATTCCCTGGTTCAATCCTGGATCATGATGATAGGGTCTACCCAAAAGAACGAGTCCTACACGGCCGTCCCGTTCGAGATCGTCCAGCACTTCGCGGGAGAGACGGCGCAGCATTGTTTCAAACTCCTGGTGAACGTGAAACGCCGCATCCACCGCGCGGACATTCTCTTTCCAACTCATGCCCAGAATTTCCCGCCAGCACTCGAACATCTGGAGAGCGAACAACGAGCGCTTGGAGGGGTCAACCAGTGGGTTCAGATAACGGACCCCGGCCTCCGCAAACCAGTTGCGATTCACCGAAAATGCTGCCTTCACTGCCTCTGGCGTCGCCGCACCCGCAGGGCACGCGTTGTTTGCTACGCAGCCGTGCAGAGGGCTCATGATGGCATCGACCATAGGAAAGAAAATGTAATCCAGCTTGTTCCGGCTGCGGCTCTTCTCCAGCAGATTCAAGATGTGCGCGATGCAGACCTTCGACGGAAAGCAAGGGTCTACGGCGGCCA
>Ga0181520_10005889_pt1 | contig 19162 bp, 17 predicted proteins | sample PEATcosm2014_Bin_29_FD_132451 | JGI IMG/M metagenome (GOLD analysis project Ga0181520, IMG submission 132451) | Peatland microbial communities from MTU Mesocosm Facility, Houghton, MI, USA - PEATcosm2014_Bin02_30_metaG | ecosystem: Environmental > Terrestrial > Soil > Wetlands > Peat | place...
CTCGGTGCTTGCCCCCGATTCTGCCGCCATCAATTTCAAATCGAAAAATGCGAGTTATACTCTATCCCGTGTAATATGTGATCGTTACAGCGAGCGACCCGGTTTTAGCCGGACACTACTGGACCAACAACTTTCTTGAGCTGTCGGAATCGCCGAGGAATACAGCAACGGTGGAACCGCTATTGTCACGGTGGAGGGAACTCAACGATAGGACGAATTGTCTCCAGCCATGGCTTTCGGCAAGAGCAACACATAAGGCACTTCGGTTTGCGAGAAGCCATCGCGCAATGTCTGCGTGGAAAACGGCGGTGTATGATCGCCAACAACAATGAAAACTGTGGGCCTCGATGTCTTGCTCATAGCCGCCAGCGCAACCGATTCGTGAACCTTTGAAACCAATTGGTACCACGAACAAAGAGCGGTGCGGGGAACCAGAGAGATCGAAGCAGCGCAGGGCGCAGGATCCGCGAGAGTGGTCGGCACTGGAACGGGCAGATGAGAGTTCAGTGTCACCCAGTACACGAACAGGGGCTTGGAGTTATCCTGTGCCAGACGATGACCAATCCACCCAGCGATATTCGCATCGCAAGTGCCACGATGCGCTCCGATGCAATCCGGCATGCCCTGCCGTTTCAATTCCTCATTGAACCACATCTCCTGGAATCCTATCCTGCTCCACCAGCTTGTCCGATTGAACATTAAGCCGTTCATGCCGTGCAGTGCTATGTTGTAGTAGCCGGCAGATACTAATTGTGCTGGCAAACAAGTCCCAAGATCGGAGCGAGGAGCTATCGTCACATAATAGCCGATACCGCTTGCGCAGAGTTCGCGTGCCTCGCCAGGCACCGTCGACCCATGAAATGCGACATCCCCTTGCACTACATGGTAACCATTCGTCACTGCTGGCTGGAGATAAGGACGAACCAGTGCATTTCGGAGTTGCAAGTCACCAGCTAATCCCCACGACTCAACCAACACAAGTACTATATTTGGCAAAGTGGCAGAGCTTTGCCGAGCCATAAGTCCCTCAGGACCCACTGCCGCACCCGTCGCGCTTGGAACTGGAAAATCCGATGCTTTGCCATGCTTTTCAAACGCACCGACAAAGCGGTGCAAGACCACCATGCGAATGAGACGCTCCGATTGAACGCGAGCAAGCCGCGGCGTTCCGGAGAATTCAGGATCGCTCCCATCCCCTACGGGACGAGTGCCAAACAACGTAGGAAGATCGCCGGTCGCGCGATGCACGGAAAGATAAATTGCAGACAAGTCAATGACGACAATCGTCGCAGCGAAGCATGAGAGGCACAATGCCGCCCGCAGGCGAAAACGGAACGCCAACGCATTCGCGCGAAGCGAGCCCGCTGCCGCGCTTGTCAATAGCAACAGCGATAGAATCGATGTTGCATAGACAAATCGCTCGGCAGTGAGCCCTTGGACGGCGCCGCCAACATTGTCGACGCATTGTCGAATCGGAAGGCTATAGGACAAACATACCGAACACAAGAGATCGCAAAGAATGACAATCAAAAGTATCCCCGCACTCACAATGCGCGGAACGAAACAGGCGATCGCGCCAACGATAGCGTACTCAACGCAGAATATGCCAAGTTGCTTGTAGAAACCAAACGCGTGAGACGCTGCCCAGTAAGGCACGTTTGCCACTATCGCATAAAACAGAACCACTGACAGCCAAGAAAGCTGTTCGCGGAAATTCAACCCCACAAGGTATTTCATAGATTCGTCATACGACGCTTCGAAGGTCTGCTGTGAGCGTAGGAGGAAATTCAGTCGCGATCCTCGCATGTCAATGCGTTGTGGACGGACATTCATTGGCTGCAGCCTCTATCAACTTTCCCACGGACCGCCTGGGCGAAAGTTCATAACGGGCCCCGGGGCCATCGCAGGCGCCAACGTGACCTCAGTACCCGTCTATGCTGAGTTCCCCCGCACGATTGCTTTCCCCCACGCGATAATGCGCGACTCAAAGAAACACCAGGAGATTGACGCGACAATCAATATCGCAGGAAACTCGATCGAAACACAAAACAAACAGGTATCGGCAACCCGGGGGAACAGGTGCCTTGCTGCGAGGACAACGCACATATGAAGCAGATAGATTCCGTAACTGATCTTCCCTACATATCGCACCCATAACAACTCGAATACCCATTTCAAAGGGAACTTGCCTACTGAGCAAAGTCCAACAAGTCCGAAGGCCGCTGCGGAAATCCAGCTGAAGAGCCAGATCGAGGTCTGGTCAATCACTGCGGTTGACGCGATCGTCATGAACACGCCTAGCGCTCCCACACACAGGCAGGCCCAGAGCACGACAACTCGAAACCTCGTTATGGGACCCTCAGAAGCTAGATAGAGGGCGAGAAGGCTCCCTGCGATAATGCCATCGAGATGCGTAATGGAACGGAAACAAATGAACCCAAATCCCATCTTAGGAAGCTAAAGGAATCGAAGAAGTGGTTCTGCGGATAATCCCAGAATGCAGGTTCCAGCGAGATATCTCCGATTGAATATATAGGCAAAGAGCGGCCAGATTAGATAATATTGCTCTTCAACCGACAGGCTCCAGCTAACTCCTAACACGGTAATGCGAATCGGAATAAAAAAAAGGTGCCCTGAATCATAACCAGGTAAGGCCACCAGGGGTCCGGGCTTGGCCGATTCGAGATAGCGTAGCCTAGGAAAGCGCACACCACTAGAATCAAATAGAGAGGCTGAATGCGCAGCATCCTCTTCAGATAGAAGGAACTAAAGTAGTTAGACCGCGCTTTTGTGCTAAACAGATTGCGCGTAATCAGGAAGCCCGACAGAACAAAGAAGACGTCCACTCCAACCCAGCCGCAATGCGAGATCGGGGCAAACCAGGTGTTGTCGAAGCAAACGCGCCGATGATAGACCACCACCGCCATCACGGCAAATGCTCTTATTCCATCCAAGGCCGGGATAAATGGCGGATGCGCCGGCATTGTATCTGCGTTGCGCTTCTTCGTCGCTTGACCGAAAGAGTGTCTGCCAGAAACCCGGCCTATAGATGACGTCATGTCTCGGGGATGATAGGAGGCTAGCGGTGCTCTCATGCCTTTATTACATAGACTCTGTATCCGGCAAAGTCGTGCGGACCTTGTGTGTGAGTGATCTTCAGGTCGTAATGTGCATTAAGGAAATACACGAATGCCGGCCAACGCTCGAGCTTGGAGTATCCCATGTTGGCCGGCCAGTCCTGTTCGCTCACGACAAGAACCCGCGGTGGAGCGTCGGTAAGTGCTCGTAGGAACGTTTCCTGGTATTCGCTTGTAATTGACGTCTGCCGGGCAGGAAAGAGGTAGTAATCGTGAATAAACCCCGTAGTCTGGATTGCATGCATCCGGTATAGAACGTTGATGCAGCCGCCGTGGATCATATCAAGACACTGGATCGAGTGCTCTAACCCGTGGTGGCTGAAGTGACCAAGATCCTGCTCCAGCGCCGTAATGGTTCCGGTGGGATAAGCTCGCTTCAATTGTAGAGTAATCAGCCGAGATGGTACCAGGACGGCAAGAAGAAGGAGGACCACAATTCCAACGGAGGTCCTAATTCCTCCGCTGTCGATCCATTCCATTATTAACGTACTTAGCAGGAGGCAAACGCCCGTGAGGAGGATATAGCGATGATAGACAAAGCCCTTTCCCTGCAGGTAAAAGGAAAGTAATCCGACGGCTGAGAGCAGTTGCAGAAGAATCAGACGAGGCCTGTTGACAGCAGATTGCGGACTGAAAAACCGCGCCGCGACTATCAAGCACAGGATCAATGCAGGCTTTTCTAAGTGAACCGCATTCCCTACGGAAGCATAGTATGGCAGTAAACGCAGGATCAAGTCGATAAAACCATCCCGCGTCCCGTAGGTCCAAAGATACGTGCCAATGACAAACGCAGGCACGACGAAACCGACGCCTAGAGCAATAAAGACCCGGCTCGATTGTGCCTGCTTTCTGTTGTGGTAAATACCCCAGAAAACGAGGACAAAACACAAGAGTGCAGTTGGCTTAACCCATGCGGCGAATGAGATCTGCAATGAAGCCAGAAGCAGGCAAACGGGTCCGGAGTGTTCTATCCATCGTAATACAGAAAGCGCTGCCCCTACAAGGAAGACAGCTACCATCCAATCCCTTTCTCCGAGGTATGCCGCGCCATCGGCATAGTGCGCTAGGACGGCAATTACTCCGGCTATCCACCCGTATGCAATCCTCTTCTTGCCGAACAGTTGAATGCAGTATGCGACCAGCAAGCCGGAAAGGATGAAGTCCCATAGAATCCATCCGACCCTTCCGGAGCCCAACGTTCGCATGACGATGTCTTCGGTCAAGTAAGCGCCCGGCATGTTCATGTCATGGATGTCTTGATAGAACCTGAAGCCATGATGGGAGAGATAAACGGCGTAATGCAGTAGCGGCGCGTCATGCACAAACGGCCAAGTGACTACATCGTGCAGTGAACGAAATAGAAATAGAAGTGTGGAAAGAACGCTGACAATAAGTGCCGCTCCTATCGCTCGTGTGCGAGGTGTATCCATATCGTGGCTATCCTTTGGGGAAGGGGCAGCGTGGCGCCGCGACTCTGGCATGCGAGTGTCGTTCGGTCTATGGAGTTATGACTTCAAGCGAATACGTAGGCGCCGTGAGGCTTGCGCAGAGCCGTTACCGAGTTATAGCACCTTTTTAGTGGTACGACTGTAGAGGGCTATTTTGCTCGATGCCGAGTTCATTTGCGAAACAGGCCATCGTAGCCTCGGCGTATCCTTTCCAGTTCCCGGTATCGTAATGATTGCCGGCAAAGAACGCTCCGTAGACCGGATCGGATTCGCAATATAGATTGAGAGCGTCGGTGATCTGAATCTCACCGGATTTGTCAGGCGGAGTACGATCGATGAATTCGAAAATTGTGGCCGGAAGGACGTAGCGCCCGTAGACTCCATAGAGCGAAGGTGCCCGTTCGGGATCCGGTTTCTCGACAAGCCCACGAGCGCGGACAGCGGCATTGTCTGGGTCGGTCCAGGATCGATCGATATCGAGGATGCCGTAGCGACGGGTTTCATCCGGCGCGACGGGACGAGTAGCGACGACCGGCGTACCGTGTCGCATGAAGCAGCGAATTAATTGCTCAAGACATGCCTGAGCCCCGAGGATCAGGGCATCGGGGAGAATGACGCCAAATGGCTGGCCGTCCACTTCCGCTCGGGCACTGCGAATGGCGTCGGCCAGCCCTAGCGGGTGCGGTTGCCATGCCACACTAAAGCGCAACCCAGCCCCGATCTCCGCCAGTTGTTCCGCTTCTTTGACACGGTTCCGTGAACGAAGCAACTGGTCGAGTTCGGTATTGGGCTGGAAATGCGCAAGGGGGGAGACATCGCCGGGGCGGCACACGAAGATGATGTGTTCGATTCGGCTTGAGCGGGCTTCTTCGACGGCGTGCTGGATCAGCGGCTTGGTGCCTACCGGCAGCATCTCCTTGCGGACGACCTTGGTGGCGGGCAATAAGCGCGTGCCGAAACCGGCAATCGGGATGACCGCTTTGCGAACCTGCGGGTTGGCTACTTGACCGACTCCCATTTCATCTCCGACGCTTTCAGCAAAGGGTGGGATGCCATCAGATGCCAGGCCAGCGCCTGGAAGGACTCCGTGTGCGGCGTGACTGTGCTTGGGTTGGGAACCTTGACCACAAGGCAGGCGTCGGCGACACGGGCGGTATATCCACCGTCGCGGCCGACCACGCCTGCAACCTTCGCGCCAACTTCCTTGGCATATTGAAGCGCACGAACTAAATTCGAGCTGATGTTCTTTTCCAAATCGCCGCCGCCGACAGAGAACACGAAGACCAGGTCATTGGAACGAAGTTGGCTGCCCCTAAGCCAACTGGAGTAGACAGTATCCCAACCGTCGTCGTTGACCCTGGCAGTCAGCTCCGACACATTATCCGAGGGTGAATAGGATTCGATCTGCGCAATCTTGCGAAAATCGCAGACCGCATGCGAAGCGTGGCCGGCGCCTCCACCCACCCCAAGAAAGAAAATCCGTCCATGGGCTTGGCGCGTCTCCAGGAGAAGCTGCACCATTCGCTCGATCGCTTCTCCGTCCAACGTGTCCAGAATCGCGGTCGCCTCGCGTATATAGTCCGATGTGTAACTCATACTGCTCCGCCCCCTTGAGATCGTTTGATCGATTGAGAAATCCCCATTCGATCTTTCTCGTGGAGACTTCATAATTTGAAAGTTGCGACGAACCCGAATCCGCACGATGCGGGATTCTCCGATCGCCGTATAGTCTCTGCTCATTCCGGCCGCATATCGGGTTGTTGCAATGGCTGTGTTCTGAAGTTGCTCGCGACGAACGAATCGAACTCACCCCCCTCCGCCAACGGATTCGAGAGCCTCGGGTCGTGACGACTGCCGATCAGTTCGACGATGGGAACTGCCTCCGCCAAGTTGGCAACTATAAAGTCGGGCATGACATTCTTGGCGGCCAAAGCATCGCAAAGATAGCATTTGCGCGGGTTCACCAGGATGGTACGGGCGCCGGCACTTCGGCCTGCCATGATGTCGGTGAGCCCATCGCCAATCATCACCGATTCCCCAAGATCCAGATCGAGATCCTTCGCCGCCTGCAGAAGCAGACCAGGCTTCGGCTTGCGGCAGGCGCAATCGGCGCGGTACTTGGCCAACACGGCGTTGGGATGGTGCAGGCAATAATAGATCGCCTCGATATTGCCCCAACAGGCGTCTACCATCTTGTCTGTCGTCGCCTGCAACAGTTCCAGACTGAACTTGCCCTTCGCTATCCCAGGCTGGTTCGATACGACCACCACAACGAATCCGAGGCTCCTAAAAGCGCGAATCGCCTCCGGGACGCCCAGGAGCAGCTGAAACTCGTCTGGGGTACTCGGCGAATCGACCGTGCCGAAGTCGGAGTTATATGCGTAGGAGTTGATAACTCCGTCCCGGTCAAGGAATATCGCTCTTTTGCCCATTTGCGTTCAGCCTTTCTGCGGTGATCGCCGTTACTTGTAGAACGTGCAACAATCGAATCACCGGTTGTTACACTTGTGCTAATAAGTCGGATTCCAGATCCAGCCTGCTTCTGCTGGACCATGCCCGATGCAAATAGGCAAACCGGGCGTCGCGGGATACAATGTCGAAGACAACCTTTGTGCCCTCGAAATCAAGCCGGAAATTCAATTCTCTAAGCCCGGCGCCGCGCATCGCTTGCCGAAGGGAAGACTTGTCTCCATCGCAATATAGTGTGAGAAATCCGCCGCCACCGGCCCCGGTAATCTTGCCTCCCACGGCGCCATTGCGCTTCGCCAACTCATACCATTCGTCGATCTTGGGATTGCTGACGCCTTTCGCAAGGCGCTTCTTCGCCTGCCAGTGCAGATCCATCAGTTCACCAAATCGCCTGAGCTCCCCTCGCAGAATGCAGTCCCTGATCTCGATGCCCATGTCCTTGATTTCAAGCAGGCTGGTGACGACCTCCGAATCATTCCTCTTGGTTGCGCTATCCTGCCCCTGCAGAATTGCCTGGGCGTCGCGAATCGTGCCCGTGTAAAAAAGAAGGGTGTTGTTTTCGAGCTCCTCGATGATTCTGAAAGGCAGCTTGATGCGGGTTACCTTTACCGTTCCGTCCGGATCGATATCAAGCTGAGTCATTCCCCCAAAAGCGGCCATGTATTGGTCTTGCTTGCCGATTGGCTTCTTGAGGATCTCCAATTCGATTTGACAAGCTTCCTCGGCCAACTCCTGCGTTCCGATTGGATTCTGCGTAAGCGCATGAAGCGCATTCAGCAGTCCGACCAGATAGCAGCTGGAAGAGCCAAGACCGGTTCCGGCTGGAATGTCGGCCAGCGAGATGATCTCCAGGCCGGTTTCGATTCCGCAAGCCTTCATCGCCTCGCGCGCAAGATCGTGCTTCACCTCGTCCACGTGCTTGACTAATTCGTTGGCGCTGTACTTAATGCGGATAACATCGTCAACGATTGGCGTGTTCACATTGAGATACATGTACTTGTCAATACCGACAGCAAGAATGAAGCCCCCATGTTTCCGGTAAAAGGAGGGCAAGTCCGTGCCGCCTCCGCCTAACGTGATACGGAAGGGAGTGCGCGTTACGATCATGGTTACATCTCCTGTTCTTTTGCTTTGACCGGCGGCAAAATACCCTGCTTTGGTGAGGAAGCATCGGTAAATGCCGCGGAGCAATGTGGACGGTCCCATCCGTGTTATCGCGACGGGATCGCCCTGATCGTTGCAGCCTGAATGGGAGCAGCCTGGTCAGGCGATCAGCATTGCTTCGGGAACGTCCAATCGGTATCCCGCAGCCGTGGCGTCGGCGTAGAACATTCTGACCGTGTCCAGAGAATACTCATCGAGGTTCTTACCAACCAGCGAGAGCTTCTTGAGCACATCGTTGGTGACGGTAATGACATGGCACCCGATGGCGTCGGCTTGGAAGACATTCAGTAACTCTCTTGGGCTGGCCCAGATGAGTTCCAAGTTGGGATAGTCGCTCAGAAACTCGACGGCTGTGGACATCATCGGCAGGGGATCGACGCCGGTATCGGCGACGCGGCCGGCAAAGACGGAAATGAAAGAACTGGGGCCATTCTCAAGGCAAGCAGCGACCGTCTTCACCTGCTCCAGGGTCATCAGGGCCGTGACGTTCACCTGCACTCCGGCTTTGGCGAGACGCGCGATAAGGCGCTCGCAACTCTCCCCTTTGGTGTTGGTCACAGGAATCTTGACATTGACGTTTGGAGCCCAGGAGGCGATTTGCAGCGCCTGCGCTTCCATGGTCTCGAAATCGTCTGCGAAGACCTCAAAGGAAACCGGTCTATCGTGAACTATCTTCAAGACGTCCTGTGCAAAGTGCGCGTAATCCTCCACGCCCGCTTTCCGCATCAATGTGGGATTGGTTGTGAAGCCTTTGATGTATCCCAGTTCACTCATTTCGCGAATGCCTTTCAGGTCGGCCCCGTCGGCAAACAGCTTGACTGTCAAATCGAAATTCGAATTCATCCTTGGCCACCTTTCAAAAATCAAAAGCTCTAGTTTGCAGTTACGACCCCTTCGAGTCTTCCAGAGATACGCGCCCGTCGGCCTCCTCGGTTCATCCGCGAGTCGCTGAACGGGCGGCGTCGTAGACGCTGCGAACAATGCGAATGGCTTCCAAACCATCTTCCGCAGTTGCCGATTCTCCCGTCGCCTCGGCGCCCGTCTCCTCATCCGCTCCCGTGACCGCCCGCGAAAAGGCATTCCATTCCCGGTCCCAAACACCGTCGGTCGAAGCGGTAAGCAATACGGTCGTCTCGGGAATTCCGCCTTCAGCCCGGCGGCGAGCATGGATAAGCTTCTCTTCTCCGTAACTTCCGCCCAGTCCATCGATGACCAGGGATCCGTCGTGCCCGAATATCTCGAAGCTGAAGCTGTTTTTCCATTGCGTCCAACTGGCGTGCAGAGAAGCCGTTTGCCCGATCCTGTTTCGCAAGAGAAGAAAAGCGTTGTCGTCGACGGTCACTCCCGGCGCGCAATTGAATCGCTCCTTTATCGGCGGATCCAGGTGTGCGGATCCCGTCCAGTAATAAGTCGAGACCATACCCGAGATCTCAGATAAGTCCCCAAGAAACCAGCGGCTCAGGTCGATGAGGTGAATGCCTTGATCGAGCAATTCGCCTCCGCCGCCTAGTTCCGGCACCATGCGCCACTCCTGGTCGTACAGCGGCCGCCCGCCGTGGCCGTAGTGGGCTCGGATGTAAAGTGGCTGGCCGATCGTCCCGTTGTGCACTTCCATTCGAGCTTGTCGGATCGCTGGATGGTGTCGCAATGTGCATCCGAGACGGAACACCGGTGGTCTTCTCTGACCGCTCTCGCGCGTTGCGTCGACGACCGCTTGAGCCTCGGGAACTGTGCGCGCCATGGGCTTTTCGCAGAAGACATTCTTGCCCGCCCTGAGGGCCGCGGTCGAGATGGTGCTGAGCAGATTGTGGGTGGCCGAAACCACGAACGTGTCGATATCTTCACGAACAAGCAGGTCTTCCCAATTCGTGCTGAAGGCGCACGCGAATGTACTGGCTAGCGCCTGTGCTCTTTCTTCGCAGTTGTCCACAACTTGAATCAATCGGGAGGCATGATCGTTTGCGATCGAGGTTGCTCGAATCGATCCCATTCGCCCTGCTCCGATAATGGCCACGTTCAGTTCTTTTGTTCTCTGGCTGCTCATACAGACTCCATTACAGCGTTCTCGACTCGAATACTTACAGAAAACACGATGCAGAGTGGCTTTTTCCTCAAGTAAAAGCCACCTCGCACGACCTTAGAATGGCAACATGGGAATCGAAAATGCTCTAGTAGGCACCTACTCCGAATAGAACCACAGGTATGGTTTTCATCAGGATCTTCAGGTCGGTGTAAAGAGAGGCTCTCTGGATATACTTCAAATCCAGCAGAATCCACTCGTCGAAGTTCGTAATCCTGCTGCGACCGCCGATCTGCCAGAAGCATGTTAGACCGGGCTTGACGGCAAGCTTACAGCGGTGCCAGTACGCAAACTTGTCTACCTCCGTGCGCAGAGGCGCCCGCGGACCAACGATGCTCAAGTCCCCCTTCAGGACCGAGAAGATCTGAGGAAGTTCGTCCAGGCTAGACCTGCGAAGCAGCCTTCCCAAGCGGGTAATGCGCGGGTCGTCACGGATCTTGAAGACAGGTCCTTGCATTTCGTTCTGGCTCATTAACTCTTTTTGCAGAGCCTCCGCATTCGGCACCATCGTGCGGAATTTGTAGCACACAATCGGGCGGCGATTGAGACCGGCCTGGAGTAAACGAAAAAGAACCGGCCCTCCCGGAGAAGTGATCTTGATGAGAACGGTAATCAGCAACAGAAGTGGCGAGAGGCAAACGAGCGCGATCGAAGCTGCCAGAATATCGACGCATCGCTTGACCACCAGGTAACCTCTGCGCCAGGGCACGCTCGAGTAGACGATGAGCGGGATGTCGAGGAATCGCGAAGTTTCGCTCCACACCTGGAACCCGTTCACGATGGGAAAGTCATATTGGTGATCGAAGGCCGCAAAGCGCACTCCCAATTCCAGGGCGCTCTGAGCAATCTCGTAAACCTCGTTTTTGTCGGCGTCGTGGTCCGCTGTAATCACCATGTCCACCGGATTGCGGAAAAGAAAATCCCGGGCTTGTTCCACCGTGCCCAACTCGCTGCAAACCGAACCGTGAGAGTGGGTCCGGTACGCCGCGCCAAGTTGGCATCCGACCACCCGGCAGTAACGGTCAAGCGTCGAGAAGTGCCGAACCAGAAACTTCGCGTTCTTGCTCGTGCCCCAGATCACCAGATTGATCGGCCGCAGCGTAAACAGGCAGTGAGGCAATGAGAGGGACGCAAGCAGTCTTCTAAATGCCAGAACCAGCCAAGAGCCCAATGCGAGTGCGGTGTAAAAGGCGATCAGCCAGCGAAACGAGGGGTCAAGCAGGAGCAGCGGCACGGTCGTGATCGCCGCCACCAAAAGCTGGGCCAACGCAATCTTGCGAGCCAGGTGGTTCCGGCTGCTGAATAAGCTCGCGCGGGACAGCATAACTTGGAGCGCCGCGAAGGAGATAGAGCCGCCAGCCAAGAAGGCAATTCGCGCAAGGCCCATCGACCAGTGTGACCGGGCGACCAATGCGCCGATGCAAAGGGAAAGGCTGAGCGCTGTCAGGTTTCCGACGAACAGGGCCTTTCGCCGGTACGACTGTTCGAGGGAAATCGCCCGCACATGCACTCCAGCGTCTTCCATCTTCTTACGCCTTCACTCAAGTTAGTAAATCTCAGGGAGATTCGCCCAGCTCCGCTAAAGCACACGGACCGAAGACCACAGTTTCAGACTGCGGGGCGGCGATGGCATTCAATCAAGCGAGTAATGATGCAGTCTAAGGAGTTGAAGCAGGATCGACCAGGTGAATCTCGGAATGGAAAGCAGATACCGTTTCCAGAGTCTTCTTGGTTCTTGCGCAAGACGGAACAGCCACGACAACCCAACAAGCTGCATCCACCGCGGCGAGAAATGCACCCGCCCGGAATGAAAGTTGAATGCTGCCCCTACCCCGAACATGATCTTCGTATCGAGCAGGGGAAGGTACTCGGCCATGAAACGTTCCTGTTTGGGGCTGCCGATTCCCACCCAGAACAGATCCGGCTTTGTGCGCGAAACCTGCTCGATCAGCGCTTTCCGCTCCGACTCGTTCAGTGGCCGAAACGGTGGGCAGTAAGTGCCAACGATCTTGATACCCTGAAATCTCTGCTCAAGAATCGGCTTCAGCTGGTCCGCAACTCCTTCATCGCCGCCGTACAGAAAATGGCGATACCCTCGCGACTGCGATAGCCGACACATCTCCAGCATTAACTCCGGGCCCCCAATTTGATGCAGATCGTGCACTCCCTGCATCCATGCTGTCCATACGACCGCACGGCTGTCGGCGATCGTAAGAAGGGATCCGTTCAAAATGCGCCGGTGCGATTCATCGTCCTGCGCACGAAGGATATTGCTGGCGTCGGGCGCGCAGATGTAGCCTTTGCGCCCTTGTTCCAGAGCGGATTCGATGCTGGCAAGAGCCGCGGCTGTATCGATGGCGTCAACCTTTACGCCAAGGATATTCGCACAGGCACCGCTCTCATGACCGCTTTGACTCGCAATACCTGTGCCGTTTGACATGTTTGCCTTTTCGAGCACGCTAGCCATCCCTTACCTCGGATTTCGAAAGTCATTTGCGTCGAAAGCGAATTGCCTCTCGGTGAGAACCGGCAGTTGCGCGGGCGCGTCACAATCAGTTAGCCAGATACGGGGCACGCGAGAGAGCCCAAACCGCGTTACTTGTGCCAGTGAGCGAGTGTGTTGTTGAACAGGTCCAGAGTCTGCAGGGCGCTGGTGCGCCAGGAGAACCAAGCGCTGCGTTGTTTCCCGCGTTGAACGAGTTCGGCTCGCAGACTCTCGTCGGCCAGAACCCGTCCCATCGCGGACGCAAGTTCCTCCGCATCCGACGTGTCAACCAGCAGCGCGCCGTCGCCGGCAATTTCCGGAATACAGGATGTATTGGAAGCGATCACCGGCACGCCGCAGCGCATGGCTTCCACCAAAGGCTTGCCAAAGGTTTCCGATAGCGATGGATAGACAAACACCGCAGCGGCGCTGTAAAGCGGCGGCATCTCTCGATTCGGGACAAATCCCAGGAAGCGGACCTTGCCCGCAACATTCTCGGCGAGAACGAGCTCATCCAATTCCTTCTGGTACGAGGCATTGTCACTGCGCCCGGCGAACACGAGTTCGCCGTCGAACCCTGTCTTGCGACATAAGCTCCCAAATGCCCGGATGAGTGTATGAGCATTCTTGTAGGGCCACAGGGTCGAAGAAAACAGGAAGAACGGTCTCTTGAGCCCGAAGTGAGCACAGACTCGCTCTTGGGCTTTGCCTTCAGCAGGGACAAAGCATTCATCCACGGCCTCCCAGACCACGATTACCTTATCTTCATTGATCCCCAGAAGCTCGCAAATATCGCTCTGAGTCACGGATGAGTTCGCCAGCACCGCGTCGGCGATCCTGGCCGAGGCCTTGAATGCGAAGCGGCGATAGAGACTGCGTATCCGCCCGATCATGGCCGGCGTGCGTAGATGATGCATCGTATTGATCTTCACCACGCGGCAGAAATTCCCAAGCCAGGGACAGACATTGCCTGCCGAGAACAGGAGATCGATCTTGTGCTGTCGCATCCTCCACGGGACGACGGTCTGCACGGCCAGAATGCGCAGCGTGCGGCGGTCGTTGGAGGCGAAACAGTTCACCAGTTGAACGTTGCTGCGGCACAGAGACTTAAACCTCGGAGCAGACTGCGTGCTTACCAGGATGTAGAATTCATGCTCGGGAGCCATCTCGGGCATGTAAGTGCACAAGTTAATCAGGTAATCCATCGCGCTGCTGGGCGCAGTGGCATGCTCGAAAAGAGTATCAATCGCAATCTTCATCGTTGTTCCATCAGGGTCAAACGGTGATGGTTGAACCTTCTTTGGGCCCAACACTGAAGAGACGCTGCTTCCGGAATTGCAAGCCACCTGGAAACGAGCAGGTACATTGCGCCGCCAACTCCACAGGCGGCGAGCACGCGGGCTGCGTTAATCGGCAAGAGCGATTCGAGGCTCAGGTATCTGACCAAGAGGCTGTCGGTAGCCAGCGATGCCGCACCGGCAACAATCGTGGCAAGAGCCACCCGCCCAATCGCTGTCGCATCGTTGCGAAGACTCCTCATACCAACCTCTCGGATCATCACTGCATAATTGATCGCCAGGCCGGCCAGGAAGCAAAGCAGCGTTGAGAGCACGATGCCCGGAAGACCGAGAGGACGATACAACAGCGATGCGGCAGTAAGCTTGACGGCGACCATTACCAGCGAGGAGACCGTGAGAGTGCCGAATTTCCCCAAAGCGATGAGGGATCGTTCCACGGTACACCACAGCCCATGCACGACGACGTGCGGAGCGAAGAAGAGCATGGTGGCGGCCACGATGCGCGTATCGTTCGTCGAGAAGGCTCCTCTTTGATAGGCAAGGCTCGTGATGGGTTCACGGCAGATATAAAAAATAGCGGCGGCAGGGAACAGCAAGAAGGCCGCAAACCTTAGAGCAAGAGATGCGGTTTCGCGAAAATGGTCCATGTCGCGCTTGGCCGCGGATTCCGCTAGGTAGGAGAGAGAGACCGTGAAAAGAGAAGTGGTAAGCACGGTCATGGGGATGCGGAAGAGCTTGTCGCCGTAGTTGAGCGTAGCGATGTTGCCGATACCCAGCAGCGAGGCATAAGAGCGGTCTACCAAAGTGACAAACAAGACGCTGACAGTTGGCACCAGATATAAGGCACCTGTGCTGGCAAGCTCTTTGACGCAGGAGAGAGGGAAAAGTTGAAAGCGGTAACGGTATCCCGCGCGGCGGCAGTACCATCCCAGCACGAAAGTCTGTAGAAAGCTTCCGAGCGTCCAACCCCACGCGACGGAAGCGATGCCCATCCTGCCGCCCAGCATTAGAATCGCGACCAGGCTGACCAGCGAGGGCAGGGTCTGGCTCACCGTGGCTACGCCAAAGACCTTCATCGCGTTAAGAATCGCCATGAGCTGGATGTTGATTCCCATCAGAGCAAGCACAGGGGCGAGCACATACAGCAGACGGGATGTCGAAGAAACAGCTTCGAGGTCAAAGCCAGGCGCCAAATAGCGGATCCACTGGTGGGCATGAAATACCAAACCGGCCGTGCTGACGATCAAAGTCAGAAAGAGCCAACTCAGTGTGATGTTGGAGAATCTCCAGACACCCCTTTCGTCCTGCATGAAGCGGCGAATGAAGATGGGAACGAACACCGCCCATAACAGCGTTTGCGCAAGCGTTGGTACCAGGCAAGCAATCGTAAATGCCACGTAATAGCGGTCGACTTGAACCTGTGTCCCAAAGCTGTGCGCCACGACCATTTCGCGTAGGTAGGCCGCAAGCACACAAATCGTTTGAAGGACACCCACCAGCGCCGAAGAACGGAAAAGTTGAGCCCTGGCCACTTTGGGCTTGGATGCCGGCTCAACGTGTCCCCTGCCGGCTACCAGAGCCAGTTGATGCTTTCTGCCCGCCATTCCTATTGACCTTCGGCTTTCGCAAAGCTGCGCATCGCAGCAGCGCGCTCGGGTTGCGTTTGAAAACTGAAGATCGCGGCGGTGAGGATGGCTAGTAGCATCCAATAGAAACCGCCCCACATGCTCGGATTCATCTGGGCCGCGACAATCATCGCGCTATAGCCGCAAAGGAGTGGGAGCAGCCAATGCTGCTGAAGATGATAGTTGCCCCGGATGGCCCTCCATGCTCTCTGCAGTAGCACAACATGTATCCAGCCAATCAACAATGGGCCCCAGATTCCCGCTACGTGAAAGCTCTCGATGATGAAGTTCTCCGACACGCGCGGCGGTGCTATCAGGCGCCTGTAGCTGTCGGCGCCGTGGCCCAGGATGGGACTTTGGATTCCCTCCTGGATGAACATTGACCACGCCAGAAAGCGTTCAAACATCGTGCCGCGCTGCCAGTTTCCCGCACTAAGCGTGAACAAGCGGGCGACGAGAACATTGCCGATGAACGGGAACATCCAGGCGATCAAGATGCAACTGATGACGACTACCGATATCGCGGTCGCAAGGGGACGGATGCTGCGTGTGCGAGCCTTTTCTCGATGTTGCCGCGCAGCAAACCCGAGGATGAACAGACTGGCGATCAGTCCGGCGCCGAGACCCACCCATGCGCCTCGGGCGAAGGTCAGAGCAACGCCGATAAACAAGGCCCCTGCGCAGAAGAGATAGCGGTAGCGATGCTTTTCCTCACGCTGGAATGACTTGGCCAGGGCTAACAGACAAATGGCAGCCATCTGCGATCCGCTATTGGGCTCAAACGATAATGGCCGGGGAACGGGAGTGTTCGAGCCCTCCTCCGCCATGGTCCAGTTGCCCATGGTATCGATCTCCACCAGGTAGTTCTGAGGATCGAGCCCGGCGAGATTAATCGCCAGCATACCAATGCACACCAGGACGTAGATCGTGTAGAGCGTGATGAGCAGCCGGCATGCGCGGTCGATCAGGCCGGGCTCGGTCAGAAGCGGCCGAATAAAGATCAGAAAGATTCCGACATTGACCGCCAGCAGCGTGCAACTGACCAAGCCTCGGAAGAAGTAGGGAGAGTCGCGATGGATCAGCGTTGTAAACCAGTAGATCAGATCGAGCGCGACAAGCACCCGCACCAAAGGCGGCTTGCCGAGTTTCTCCCTGTCTGTTAGAACCCGCCAGATAAGCAGCGCGACCAGCATGACCGCTACTGGCAACGCTGGGCGCAAGGAATAAAAGTGCTCCGGATCGTACAGACGATCGCCAAATTCGATGCTGAAGACATTCAATTGCAGAGCGACGATAAGCAGGACGACCTGCTGGCGCGGGCTGCTGCGTAGAGCTAATAGAAAAGCACCGAGGAAAAGCACTGTGGCCAACAGCGAGGAGATCCCGGTGCAAACTGTCAGTAGAGAAAGCCCGCAGGCTGCGGCACCGGCGGCCAAGACACTACTGCTCCCGAACGCTGGCGGCGACGGCGTCCCAACTGGCTGAAGCAAGGCTGTTCTTGTGGCGGGAATTCCCATTTAGTAGCGCACTGCAATGAGCGATTTAGTCAATCCAAGCAATCGTTCCTCGTGAATAAGGCCCGGGAAGAGCTTCCGCATCTCAGTGGGCCCGAGCAGTTTGACATCGAGCAGTTCCTGGCACTGCCAATCGGCTAACTTCTCCATCCACCCTCTCACGGTTCCGCGGCGCACAATCGCTCTTTGCAGCCTTGTAGGCAAAAACTGGAACAGCGGCGTAAACGTGTGCGCTTCGACCGGAAAATTCCGGTTGGGTGTTTGAACCCAATACTTTCGCCCCACGCGCATTACCTCGGATGCGAAGCGTTCCTGATCGGAAAGAGCCCCAACGTGCTCGATAACCGAGTTACTGAATACCACATCGAAATAGCCGTCCGGATACGGCAAACTGCGACCGTCGGCCACTACCACAGGCAGCTTTCCGCTCTGAGCGCGGTCGACGGTCAGATTCGCCAGTGTGACCCGGGGCAGAAACGGGAGTTGCGTCCACGTGGATTCCATGCCGCCGATGTCCAGCACTGTTGTATCGGGGGTGATACCGAGCAAGCGAATAAAATCCATCATTCGCGATGTACGAAAGTGGCGGCCGATGACGCGCATGATATATGGACCCATATTTCGTTTCTCCATCGAACTAGGGCTTGTTTGCAAGGTGAGCCACCGTGAATTCATCAAGACGCCTAAGCGTGAACCATGACGAGGCATTCAGCTCGTCGATCTTCTCCGGCCCCCAGGATGCCCAACTGTCGTGGGGTGCGGAAATCAGCTTTCCGGTCAGAAGACCCGATGCGCTGGAGGCCAGGAAGACTGCCAGGGCTGCCGGTAACTCGGGCGGCGTGCCGCCTTGGCATTCGCGCTGACGGGCGGCCTCAAGTTCGCCGCCGGCCAACTCGCCGGCCTCAAGCACTTCCGTCAACATGCGCGTGTTTACCGCGCCTGGCGCGATAGCGTTGACCTGAATTCCGAACTCGCGAACTTCCTGCGCGAGCGTCTCGGTAAAGCGGACTACCGCCGCTTTGGAGGCCGCATACGCACTGAAGTTGGGGCGCGGCCCCGTCGATCCTCCGCCCGACAGATTGACGATCTTTCCCTGGCGACGGGCCGTCATGTGAGGCAAAACAGCACGGCAGCAAAGGTAGGTTCCCATCACATTGACGCGCAGCGTCTCCATCCAGAAGATAGGATCGTTGTCGACCGCAGGCCCGATCGGTCCTTGGATGCCCGCGTTGTTCACCAGGATATCGATCTTGCCGTAAGTTTCGATGGCCGCCTTCGCCATGCCAACGCTATCGGCTTCTGAAGCAACGTCCTTGGTCAGGCATAAGCAGTCCCTGCCGAGCGACGCGATCAGTGCGCGGGTCTCATCGAGCTGCGCCGGTGTCCGCGAGACCAGCACCAGGTTGGCGCCCTCTCCGGCCAAACCCATGGCGATGGCGCGCCCTATGCCCCGGCCGGCGCCGGTAACGATCGCTACTTTATCTCTCAATCGCAAAGTCGGATGCTCTCAAGGAATCGGCAGCATAGCCAAACTGGATCCGCGCAGGAGGAACCCCGGAAAGGAAACGCGTGGCGCGGCAATTGCCTAACCCTTTTCTGCAAGCACATGAATCTCCGGCCCACGTTTCGCCACATTCATCGTTGTGAAGCCGTATTCTCGGATCAGATCGATGACGACATCTGGCTCAAGTCGGTCCGGCAGCAGCATGGGGTGGATTTCGCAGCATAAGATTCGGCACACGGGCGACTTCAGCGTCTCCTGCAACCCCAGCAGAGCCTTGTACTCATACCCCTCAATATCCATCTTCACCACATTGGGAACCGGCAGACCATTCTGCCGAATGAGTTCGTCGCCCCTCATTGCAGCTATTGATCCGGACCCACAGGGCGTAGCGCAGGCAACTTCCCCATCCCGCATATCTGCCATGCCGATCGATGTCTC
>Ga0181520_10005891_pt1 | contig 19159 bp, 27 predicted proteins | sample PEATcosm2014_Bin_29_FD_132451 | JGI IMG/M metagenome (GOLD analysis project Ga0181520, IMG submission 132451) | Peatland microbial communities from MTU Mesocosm Facility, Houghton, MI, USA - PEATcosm2014_Bin02_30_metaG | ecosystem: Environmental > Terrestrial > Soil > Wetlands > Peat | place...
AACAAGCGAAACATGAATAAATGCAAAACGTGCGGACAGGAGATTAAGGAGAACATCAAACAAGTTATTCCTGCTAAGACTTTAGAATGGGGCGCAGTCTCTGATAAGGAAATGAATTGGGAAGATGCTAAAAAGTGGTGTAAAGCACAAGGAAAGGGTTGGAGGCTTCCAACACGAGTTGAACTGATACAAGCATTTGACGAAGGAATTTTGACTGGCGATGACCGATACTTCTGGTCGTCTACGGAGTACTACCTTAGTCCGGCCTACGCCTGGTACGTGGCCCTCTACGGCGGCGGCACGGGCAACGTCACTGAGGCGGATCAGTACTACGTCCGTTGCGTTCGCCCCTAAGGCAATAGGTTATTTGAATTATTTAACCACTCACTAACATGGGACTCTCAAAAGAAAAGAAGGTAAAAGCGTGGGCGGCCATGTATCGGAATGGCAAGATATTTCAACCCGCAACGCTTCCAATGATTTACGTTCAAAAAACAAAGCCGAAAGTTTTTAAAGACGGCACAGAGCTTTTGATTGTCCCTATTACAATAACTTATAAACTGCCATTACTAGCCTTACATAAATAATATGAAACTCTCGAAGAAACAAATAGAGCGTGCTGTAGAAGTTAACGACGCAATAGATAAAGGGAGAAAAGAGTTAAAAGGTCGATTTGACGAAAAAACTGCCGCAACAATTACCTATCACTTAATTTATCCAAAAGGTCGGGGAGATACAAAACTGACATGACTAATTTAGACAAACTCAAAATAGAGCAACGCATTTTTGATTAACAATTAAAAGAGTATCTTATATGGAAAAGAAAGTATACGATTGGCTCTCAGACTGTTGCAACGCGCCGGTGAATACCGAGGAAGGAGAAGAAGGTACTAACCATTGGGTATGTTCTCGATGCGATAATTCGTGTAATGCCCATTGCAATTAACCATGACCCCATCAAAACAACAATTTATCGAGCACCTCCACCACAGAGCAGAAATACTGCGGCAGCATAAGCTGATAGAACCTCCTTTCCTACCAGTCCCCATTGACGAAGGAAGAGCCTTTGCACAGAGTAAACGGAAAGATAATAAACGTGGTGGTAAGATGTTTGGGTAAGTGGATAACCCTCTGCATGAAGAAAAGAGCGTGCGATAATTGGTGAGGAAGTTATTTGAAGGGAGGACGTCATGCGATGCTCTCGCTGTGGACTCAAGTGCCTGAGAAAGTTCTGGTACGACAGCCACTGCTTTTGTTCCGAGTCGTGTCGCAGTGACTGGAGACTTCATTGGGAGTATTGGGAGTCTCAGGAAAAGAGGAGGAAAAAGTGGACTATGCTCCTAAGACGTGTGAGGAATGTGGTCTACGCTATCATCCCGAACGGCATATATCGTGGCATCACCATCGTCTGTGTTCTCACAAGTGCTTGGAGGACTTCAAAGAAGACCATCCGGAACTCGTAAGGGAGCCGAATGGACACGACCTCGACCTGTTTCAATGGGCAGACCATACTGGAACACAACACTAGGAGGCAACCGTGAAAAGGTATTCGTACTTTCTCCATTCGATTGGAGCCGCCGCGCTACTTTCGAGCGTTGCTGTCGCTGAACCCGTCGCAGGGACAGTCGTGAGCATCCCTATCGCGCTTATCGTGTGCGACACGGAGCAAAACGTCCTCGACCTTGCTTCGGCCGGTAAGAAGTCGAACGAGGACTTACGCACGAAGTATGAGGAGCTGAACAAGCTCCAAGATGCGAAAGGAGAACCGACATGTGCTCTGATGCCGCTCGCTGGAGCCTTCGGTATCCTCGCAGTAGACCCTCTCGGTCAACTGGAAGACGGCGATGGCGTGAAGGGCGACGCGTATGCCGTCCACCTCGGCAACCCGCAAGGAGCTGACATCTGGGTGCTGTGGGGAGAGAAAACTCCACAACCTGAAGGCTCATCGCTCTAAACTTATACACAGCTCTGAAAAGGGCTGTTCTTTTTTCTGTGGTATATTTATATACGGATCGTTTTCATATTGCGGGAAGAATTGCCCGCTCGGTTAGTAATGAGACGCAAACACCCGCCTTCCTAATCTGGGGCGGGTTTTGCGTTATTCGTTCGATTACCAGTTTCAAGAACTAATAATCTATGGTAGGTGCGGGGACTAACCGCTTTCACTACCTCTACAATACTTATCTGTTGTCCAAATAGAACCGCCGTATTTGTTATATAAAAAGATAGTTTCCTCTAAGTTGTCGGTGGCACTATTAACGATGTCTAAGCCTTGTTGTTTAGCAAGTTTGCCCCACGTTGGGAGATTCAACTGTCCCATGCCAACGTCATTTGTCTTTGATATTAAAGGATTGCCATTGGAGTCGAACTGATTGCCACCCGATTCATGTTGGATGATACAAACAAGCTCCGCAGGCACTTGGTTGCTTGCGTATCCTGTACTAGGAGTTATTGCGAAGTAGATAGCAAAGAGTAAAGAAATCAGAAGCCTATAAGAGTGGGACGTACAGATATTCTCAACGTAGGCCAATCGACTAGAGAGGCTTTATTGTGTGCCTTAGCGGGATTTAACAGCGCCAAACAATGCGCCAGAACCGGATGCTTTCATTGAACTCTCAACAGCGGCGGCAATCATCGTAATAATAGTTACTGCGCTTGGAGCCATGAGGCCATTAAGATTTGCTGCGTTCGAGAGCCATGCAAGAACACTTACTAATATGACGGCACCGAGACCACGCAACGCACCCTCCCATGCTGGTGATATGTTCATGTCATAAGTGTAGCACCGGCTCGGGACCGCACAACTATGTTATTAACACCGCTTGCAATTTTGCGTTGAATATGCTAGGATAGAGATATTAAAAATTAGACAGCAAAATATATGTCGATGGAAGCATCAGAAGAGAGAGACGGAGACGGGCTTTGGACTGAGGTTGAAGGGCTGATAGGTAACGGAGACTTTGAGGCGGCACAGGACGCCATAGACGAGGCCGCAGAGGAAGGATGGGACGTAACAGAGATTCAAAATTATCTGGACCGTGAAGAGGAAAAAACAATATGATTAAGTGGGAAGAAATTATTGTGAAAGTAGGCCTCGAAGACGGCGTGCCGGTGGCTATCCTGTACGAAAACGGACACGACATATTCTATGTGCTCAAAAAGGCAAGCAAGCAGCAAAAGGGTGAATTGTTGGGGATAGATAGGGTCGAGGAAAAGTAACCCCACCGCTAACTGATACTTTAAAGTAAAAAGATATGAAAAAGTATAAAATAATCTACGCCGACCCTCCTTGGAGCTATAAGGTTTGGTCGGTAAATGGGAATAAACGCTCGGCGGTTCAACACTATAAAACGATGGACAAGGTTGATATTCAAAACCTTCCTATCGAAGAAATCTGCGCCGATAATTGTGTTTTGTTTTTATGGGTTACCCCCCCCTGTTTAGAGGAAGGAATGGCGTTAATAGAAAAGTGGGGGTTCAAGTATAAGACGATAGGGTTTACTTGGGTAAAGAAAAATAAGAAAGCGGACAGTCTATTTTGGGGAATGGGATACTATACGAGGGCAAACACTGAATTATGCTTATTAGCGACACGGGGAAAACCCTTAAAAAGAATATCAAAATCTGTGCATCAAGTCTTGGAGGATAGAGTGATGAGGCATAGCGAAAAGCCAGATAGCGCACGACAAAGGATTGTAGCATTATTCGGCGATCTTCCACGCATAGAACTTTTTGCCCGTCAAAAAACCGAGGGTTGGGATGTATGGGGCAACGAAGTCACCAACTCAATAGAGCTTGAAAATGCACTAAATGACGATTATGCGAGAGGCGAAAACCCACACAATTACTAATCATATAAACTAAAAAGTAAAAGATATGACTGAAGAAAAAGCACAAGAATACGCGAATTGCATTGTAAATGGAGAGCTTCCGAAGCAAAGGATATTTACTTTTGAAGAAACACGATTATTAGTAAAGACTGCGTTAGTGTGGGCGGCCGAGCAAATAGACCACGAGGCAATGGAAAAAGACCCAACTGGCGAAGATGTGAACGAACTACTAGCATCATTCAAAAACGTGAAGGAAGCCTATGAGGACGTACACAATTACTACCAAGACGGTTTAGACGCACTTGCAGACTTTATTGAAAAACACCTCGACTAATCATATAAACTAATTTACTTATGGAAGTCTCGTATGCCAAGAAGTTTAAAGGTTCACCAACTGAATACGCTAAACTCCATTATGAGGTTAGGCAACAATTCCCACAGCCTCCTAATTGCGCTTTTTGTTTGGAGAATACTGAAGCTTTGGACTTGGCGAACTTGTCGCAGAACTATCTAGAGGATGTTAGTGATTGGACTTATTTATGTCGTCCATGCCATAGGAAATACGATTCACCAAAGTACAAACGCATAAACGAAGTTTGGTTTAAGATATGTACCCGTTGCAAAGAGTCTAAAAGCGAGGAAGACTTCTACAAACGCGGCGGGTATGGAGGGAAACTAAAGAAGACTATAAAAGCTGTCGGTGTGAAGAAAAGTTCTGTCCGTACTTACAACCGTATAGGGTATACCGAGCTTTGCAAGCAATGCACAAGGGAAAAACTAGGTTATAACATCTTGTATCCGAGACGTATTAAGTGCTAACTATAGAATATATACCCCTGCTGTATGAAAAAGTTATTTGTTGATGATGTGCGCGACCCACCTGATGAGAGTTGGATTGTGGCGCGTAAAGTAGAACAAGCGATACGCCTCTTAGCGACTAATTACTTTGAAGAGATAAGCCTCGACCACGATATTGAAAACAGACCCTCTGATGAGACATTTAAACCTATTGCGTGGTTTATCGGTGAGCGGTTTGGCAATGACTTCATGCTCGACGACACTATAATCACTATACACTCGGTCAATCCCGCAGGCGCAAAAGAAATGCAAGACATTTTGGAAGACTACGGGCTATATGCAACATGGAAACCGTATTTAATCCCCACCACTAACCCCTTAAATAATGAATGATATGAAAGACAATTCAAAGAAAATTATTTTAGATTTGTGCGGTGGGACGGGAAGCTGGGCGCGTCCATGGTTGGAAGCTGGATACGAAGTGATAACGATTACTCTACCCGATTATTCCGTGCTTGAGGTGTCATTTCACGATGATTACTTTGAGTTTTTGAGCAATACAAAACCCTCTATAAAGGTTTATAAAAAAGATATTGTTGGTGTTCTCGCGGCACCACCATGCACCATGTTTAGTTTTGCCCGCACCAACGCTAAGAAACCAAGAGACTTGATAGAGGGTATGCAATGCGTCCGGGCGTGCCTCGACATTATTTGGAAAATAAAAGAAGTGGAACAACCAACTGGCAAAAAGACTTTGCCTTTAAAGTTTTGGGCGCTTGAAAACCCTTATCACGGTTTTCTGCCCCAATTCCTCGGTAAGCCAGCGTTTACGTTTGACCCGTGGGAGTTTGGAGACGGATATCAAAAACGCACGGCAATATGGGGAAGTTTTAACGAGCCTGTAAAACATCCTGTTCCGATGAGCACTGAGGCAAAAGCCAAAGCAAAGACGAATAGCTATATCCATACTCTCGGCGTAAAGTTCGATTATCTTAAAAGCAAAGACATCCACCCCGAAGCATTTGGAAAGTTTGACCGGCAAACTCGGCGCAGTATTACGCCCGCAGGTTTCGCAAAAGCATTTTACGAAGCAAATAAATAATTACCCACCACTAACCCCTTGAATAATGAATGATATATGAGACACGACGGCGAAGACTGCGAAAAATGTGGCCGCCCCTACAGTTTCATACGCGCAAAGGTAACTCTCAATGACGGGAGGAATATATGTCTTGAGTGCGGCGCCGCCGAAGAGACCATTACGCCGGCGAAACCATCTTCTCCCTTACAGCCATCTCTAATTCCTGAGCAATCTCAGGATGTTTCATGAGAAACGTGGTGTTACTGTCTACCCCCCGTCCGAGCTTCACCGTGCCAAAGTCGTTACCATCGACTAAACCAAATAGCTCACCTAGGTAAAGAAGCTCACGCTCGCGCACGACACCGTTGCCGAACAATATCTCCAATTCAACCGTTTTCAATGGACTGCCTACCTTGTTCTTAGCAATACGTGCTTTCACCATAGTCCCAACTGGCTCCTCCCCCTTTTTTACATTTCCCGTGCGTTTGAGCTCAATGCGCACCGAAGCATAAAACTTAAGCGCCTTTCCACCGGGAGTATACTCGGGGTTGCCGTGGCCGAACATAACGGCCTGCAAGCGTATCTGATTGATAAACAACACGGTAGTACCTGTTTTTTTTAGAACTGGAACGATGACGCGCATGGCCTGCCCCATGAGGCGGGCAATAAGCCCTATCTTAAAATCTCCTATCAAACCCTCAATCTCCGCTTTAGGCGTCAAAGCAGCAACGCTGTCAACTACGATGAACCCTATATTTCCACTGGAAGCGAGTGCCTCTACGAGCTGTAGGGCTTCTTCCCCGCTGTTTGGTTGCACGATAAGGAGCTTTGAGGTGTCCACCCCGAGCCGGATGGCGTGTTGCGGGTCCAGCGCGTGTTCGGCGTCGATAAAAGCGCAAGCAAGACCCAACTTCTGCGCTTGCGCGATGCCTTGGAGCGCCAGCGTCGTTTTACCGCTCGATTCTAGCCCGTACAGCTCGATTACACGTCCTTTTGGATATCCACCCAACCCAATAGCCCAATCAAGCGCTAATGAGCCGCTGGAGCATAATACGGGGACATTCTGCGGAACATCCTCGAGGGTTGTAATCGACTCCGGGCCGAAGCGCTTGCGAATGTCTTTTATGGTGTCTGCAAGAGTATCTTGTTTCATATCTCAAGTGATTCAGCGAACGTCTTTTTAACAGCTCCTTTTTCGTGTATGGCCTTAATTGCGTCAAAACGGGCCTGTGCGCGACGATACCATCCAAATGAGTCCCATATCGGGGTATTGGCTCTGCGCTCTGCACGGGTCAACAGGCGACGCGCCAGGGCTATCTTATCTTTGTGGTGCATAAAAGTTTTGCATTACGTTCCAATAATCTCTCTGCCTCTGCGGCATCGGCTCGGTGAGCATGATGCTGTAATTTTTAACGACCTCTCCCAATTCTTCCGCATTCGATACTATGGCTTTTCTAACTGGACTCAGCTCCTCGTGTCTCAAAGCTAATCCGTAGAGGTTCGACATAATCTCAAGAGTATCCTTTTGGCATCGCAATAGGTCTGCTCGGTAGAGACTTGTAATTTTATCAGTTATCATAGGGCATCAAAATCTCTATCCTCCTGCGTTTCCTGCCAGTTTTTCTCGAGGAACCGACCTCTCACATACTCGAGCTTTATGTTACCGGTGCGCCCGGTCTTGCGGTTGGCCTGCACTGATACGTTGACGTTGTTAGTAATCTCGACCTCCCGGCTCTTACCTTTGACGGTTTGCCGCCACATAAAAATAACCGTGTCTGCCTCTTGCGCAATCGCAGAAGAATCTTTGAGATCCTCGAGGTTCGGGTGCTTGTCGAGCTCGACTTTCTTGAGGTGGGTGATGAGGAAAAACACCACATCCCACTTAACTGCCAACTGCTTAAGAGTGCGCACAGTGCGGCCGATACACTGCTCGAGCGACTCGCCTTGGTCTTTTTTTAGTATGAAATGCAAGTGGTCGAGGAACACAACTTTGGTATCAAATTTGGCCCTTGCCTCGATTATTTTTTTCTCTATCCACACCAAAGAGTTTTCGGTCATGGTCTTTGGAGTAAAAAACTGCGGAGGCTCCTCGCCCATGTCTATAAACTTTTGAAGAAGGTCCGCGGCAGGTTCCTCAAACGGCAACCACATCGGGTGCTCATCTTTGAGGCGGATGGTTAGGTCTATCGCAAAACTGGTCTTGCCGTGCTTTGTGATGCCCGAGAGCACAACCAGTTGCTTGTACCGAAAGCCGCCAAGAATGTCATCGAGGTCGGAGAACCCAGACATAATTTTCTTCTCGGCCGGGCGCGACTTAATTTCCTCGAGCAATTGCTCGGTTGAAACAACCTCGTCGTCTCCCTCGTATGTCTCGGCAATCTTTTGAAGACGCGCCAAAGCCTCTTCTTGCTTTGCTTTGTCAGCAATTTGTTTTGCCTCTACGTTGAGGGATGCTATAAGTTTTTCAATTTCCTCGTTCTTCATGGTCTTTTAGATTGGCGAGCTTGTTGAGCAGTTCATTGGGCGAGTGTACCTGTGGTGCAAATTGTTCGTTCTTAACTTTCTGCGATGCAATGAGTAATTTCTTAGTCTTCTCGAGGCCGTACTTTTTGAGGAGCAATTTGGCAGCCTCTCGCTGAGTAGTGTTCCGGTGCCACAATTCCCATGCGGGGTTGATAGGAGCAAAGAGGGCGAATAGTCCGAGGACTTCTTTGTCGGCCCGAGGTTTTTTTGGATCCCTTTGAGGAAGAGGGGAGCCTTCTGAATCCGTGCGCTCTCTTGTGAGCTCAGACTCACTTTCCGGCGCTTCAGCGCTAAGAGTTATTCTATTCTCTTCTATTCTATTCTCTTCTGTCGTTACATTTGTAACATTAGTTGTTACATTTTTGTTACCTTTCTTATTTTCCCTATGTTTTGCAACCCTTTCTGCGACTGTCAGATTATGTTCTTGTCTTTTTTCCCAATTTTTAACGGTGATTCTACCTTCTTCGTTTGTGTCAATCATTTTTAGATTTTTGAACTTAACGAGCACCGAAAGTGCTTTTTCCCATTCTTCGGGATGGTATGGATCAAATTGTATACCGGACCTATTGAGTAGACTTTCTACAGTAAGAAACTCAATAACGCCAGAATTGCCCATGCTTGCCATGCAGAGTATTGTTATCCAACACGACCTTTCCAATGGAGAGAGCCTTTCTATTTTTGGGTCAGAAAGATATTCGCCACCATAAAATTTGAACCATTGATTTGCCATATTATTTATCCATCTTGCTCATAAGTCGCACCAGATCCTTCACCGCCGACAAAGACGTCTCGCCGTAGCCAACGGTGTTGCAATTCATCAGCGCAATATTGCTCGGCGTGCTGGTATTTGCGTAGCCGATAAACCAAAGATGCTCATGCTCCGACCACTTCATAAAGAGCTTGCGCGGAAACTCCTCTCCTTTTACCGGCAAGAGCGCCGAAAACATGTGCCCAAACACCGTTATGCTGTTTTCCATACATTTACAAACTTAAAAGGCTCCACGCCGTAGTGGCGGAACATGGAGCCTTTGAAGTTAATAAATTGCCACTACGCATACACTGAAAACATACCACAAATTCTTAATCCTACCTACAGGTTGGGTGTTGATAACTCGGTTTCGCCCGCGAAACGCATGGTATAAAGATTGTATGAAGTTCAGTCTAACACGCAGCGAATTGGCTCGACAGTTGCCTTCTTTGAGGACGGCTATCGTACAAGAGTTTGAAGAGGACGAAATTATTTTTATAGTAGGAAACACGGTGTCATATAAAGCACATCCTCTTCTAAAAAAATATCCCAACTTGATAGATATTTTTTCCACGGTAGAGCTCGCAATGCTTAAAGAAATTTACAGTCGCGACGTTGTACCCAGAAGTGAATTGCGCCACTTTACCCGTTCGGTCATTACTCCAATGGAGCCGTCCTACTCAAACGTCGTAGATGTGCATATTAAAAATATAAAACACAAAATAAAAAAATATAATTTACCGTTTGAAGTAAAAACGTATCGCTCTTTAGGAGTTAAATTTATTGAACATGAGTAAAGAACTTTCAAAAAACTACGACTACTGCAAGCAGACTATCAATCTGCGCAACACGTTAGAGCAGGGGTTTTTGGTTCTCGCCGAGCGATTGCACAAGATATACGAAAATAAATTGTATGAAGGAAGTTGGGACGACTGGCGCGGTTTCCTTGAAGATATCAAATTTGACAACGTGACCGCCTCCAAGCTCATTAAAATCCACCAGATGTTCGTGCTTGAATACGGAATCCCCAAAAAGTTGCTCCTCACAGTCGGCAGGGAGATTGCCTACGAACTCACTAGTGTCGTCAAAGACAAAGAGGATGCCATGCGCTGGCTAGAGAAGGGCGGCGACCTCCGCCGGGAGGATGTGCGCATCGCCATCAAAGAGCACAAGACGGGGGTACCAATGGAGTCGTGCCGCCATGATTTTTACACACTCCGAGTGTGCCGCAAAGGATGCGGTTACAAGGAAATACTTGACGCTTAATTTATGAACCCAGAACAACGAAAAGAAATGCTAGAAACCTCCCAGCAAATGCCGGTTGAGGCTGTGCGTCAGTTTGAAGAAACAGTCAAAAAGTTCTTCACTGACGAAAATATACCTTGGAATAGAGATACTCTTGAGGCGTGCTTAGTGATGAATAACCTCATCCACGCGGGTCTGCCACCGATGTACGGGCAGTTTACGGCCACCTCCGCGCTTCTGCTCATACGTCTTATTGATGAAGTAGGTAGCGGGTTAATCGGCTCTCCCATTCATGTCACGCCCAAAGAAAAATAAACTCGACCTATGGAGAGAGTACGGGCTCGGAGGCTATATTGTAGGTTCTCAGCAGCCGGGCAACCGCTATAAGAGCAACACGCGCAAATCCATTCTATGGTGGCTTACATCTCGGTACTGTCGTATCAGAGACTTCAGAAAGTATGGCCGATGTATTTCTTGCGAAATGCCTTTTAATAGCTGGACGGACGGGGATGGCGGACATTTTGCTCCAGCTTCCGGATGCGGCATAGGACTTTTATTTGACCCTTCTAACGTCAACCTCGAATGTCGCCAATGCAACGCCTTTGATGAGGGACATATCATCGGCTACCGGCGCGGGCTAATGGAGCGACATGGAGCTGCCGTAGTTGAAGATATAGAGTGCCGCTACCAGCACCACCAGAAGTTTCCGGGCGCAGAGAAAAAATGGTCGCAAATTCAATACGACAACAAGATTAAGGACCTTATTTCAGTAATGGTAGAGCTTGATATGATTGAGCTTGTGTGATAGTATAGGAGTGCCAGTGGCAGCCCCGCTGGTATCCTCTCGAAGTGCTGTCAAACAAGAAACCCCCTTTCGGGGGCTTTTTGTTTATTTCTTGCCCTTCTTGGCAACTTTTTTCGGTTTAGGTGCTTTGTGCGCCTTTTTTACTGGACCCATAGGGGACATAGTATTTCAATAATTGTCTGATAAATTATACATCTTCGACTGAGATGTGCTTTTGAAGTCCGTCGAGACGACTACACAGGGCTAAGCAGTCGCTGCGAACATAAAGCCCTGGAAAAGAATATGCGTCCACCTGTTCCTGTAGCTTTTGGAGCGCATACTCCATGTCGTCTGACGACTCAGTGAAAGCAACCAGATCGGTACCATGTACCGAGTCCCCAAACGCACCTTTAGTGTTAAGCATCTTGTCTCCGTCTTTATGGATTGCGTAGTGCCAGAGGTGTTCGTCATCTTCATACTGGATACGAAGCCCGTCTTTAAGATTGCCTTCGTCTTCGCGCTTGTTCGCAAATCCGCGCACTCCGGCGCCGTACTTCCTTGCGTAGGGATTTTCTCCTTTAAGGAGAGCGTTAAAGTATGCCGTAACGCCGCCGGCCATGTCGGCCTCGGCAAACACGGCATCGTACCCCATGCGGTTTGAGCAGTACTCAAGATAGTAGGCAACGCCGTCTTTGAGGATGATGTTTGCATCGAGGTAGAACAAACCTTTATGCTTCTTTGCAAGCAAATCGGTAGCCGGCGGGAACGCCCACTTGTTGAGTTCGCAGTCGAGCGGGGTGTCAACAATGATGTTGATTGCACATCCCTCCATAGAAGCTCCATTGTTGGGGCTCAGGCGCTTATCTTCGAGGTCGATGTTCGAAGCAACACGCTTGCCGTCCATCCAAATCATCTGCGGGCACACTTCGAGGCCGTCGCGTATTTGCCTTTCGAATATGTATCCTTTTGATTCGTATGCCTGTCGGTCAGAGTTAAGTGCGTCCTCAATCTCGGTGGTCGCATGTTCGTGTATTGCGGCGCTCGGCACGACAGTCTTCGCCCCAGTGTCATTTCCCTTGAGTGCCCAAAACTCGTCGCTCTCTTTTAAGAACTCGATACCTTCTTCGACCGTTTTGAATTGCTCAACCTCGGCAACTTTCAAATCGGGATAGTATTTTTCTACAAAACGCTTTGCAAGGTCTCGGTCGGCCTCCATTGTGTAATCCAACTTGGTAGGAAAAAGACCATATTTGAAGCCACTTTTGAGTGCCTTCTCTGCAAACTTAAACAGTGTATTAAAATCGAATATCACGCACCACTCGTCTTTGTTTTCAAACTTATCCATCTTCTCGAGCAACTTCCAAGCGTCTTCCTTCTCAAGCATCCCGTCGTAGTTGGACCAGCGTATCTTTTTTGCTTTCGGGTCCTCGGGCTCCTTTTCCATTATCTCCTGTATATCGGACACCATGCCGACGAGTACTTCGTTGCCTTCTTGTTGGAGATGATAGGCCAAACTCAAGCCTTCGCCGAATCCTGTAAAAATTGCAAACTTTGAAAAGTCTTCGTTCATAGTGATTCTATTTCTAAAGTATACACCTGCCACGAACCACCGAGCGCCAGCAGCACCAGCCTTTCAACAATCGTCGCAACTTGATGTCCGAAGTGGTAAGGAGCGCGGGGGTCGTCGCCCGGCTCGCTCACATCCCCCTCGAGGCGATTCTGTTCGTACTCAATATCAAAAGCGTCCACATCTTTTACGTTGATTCCTTGCATGTGGCACCATGCCATTTCGACCAGTTCATGCACCATAATGCAAAGTTCAAACCGCCAGTCGCTCATTTTTGCCACTCGTATTTCCCATGTATTATCGCGGGCATATCCCCACCAGCCGACGGTAGGATATGGCATCTTTTTATATTCGATTGTTTCAACTTTAATTTTCATCCCTTTTAGCATAAGCAACTACTTCATCGTCCGTTATAAAGTTTACCGTTTGCTTCTTTCCGTCCACTATAAAAGAGAGCTCATCGACGCTGTACCGGCGGAAGAACACAGTGTCGCCGATCTTAAACCTTGATTCCTCCCCGACCGCGACCACGGTGCCGACGACCGGTGTGCCCGAGTTCTGCGTTTCCGTGAGCTCCAACCCGCTCTCAGTAACGGTCTCACGCTCGAGCTCTTTTATAATTATTCCCGTTTTTAATGGCACAATGTCGCGGACATCGATTGTTTTCATATAGCTTGCATTATACTACGATTTATGCTAGGATACCAGTATGTTAAATCTAATAGGAGCTGTGATTGCAATGATTTTGGCGTACTACGTCTGGCGGGGGTTAGAGAGTGATTTTGGCATTGGCAAGAAGAAAGGACATCGCTCTCATTGGGATTCCCCTAACTATTAAGGCCCGACTATCCCACCAGCATTTTGCCCGAGTGTTTTGGCGAGTTCATATTTGATAATAGGTCCGAGATACTGATTGATAGCGCTCACGGTTTTTATAAGAGCAGAAGGGACACCGCGCTCCGCGAGCTGCTCTTTGCTTATCTCAGCCCTAATTTGAGCCGGGGTCTTTGATGCGAGCGCTTTGATGAGATCACTGCTTTCCTTTCCGACAAATTCATCGAGCGATTCCCGAGCGAGCATAAAACCCATAAACGGGTGGTGGATAGCGAAGCCGAGCACTGAGGCCGCGGCTTTGATGCCGGCCGTTTTCAACGAACCCTTTTTTGTTGCATTTGCAAGATTAGAAATGCTTTCAATAAACCCAGCAGCCGAATCTTTTGCCTTAGTGCTTGCGGTGCCAAAAAGGATATTATATTTTTCTGCATCTCCTCCGACCTTTGCGCTTATGTCTTCAAGAAACTTTTCTGCATCGTCGTGGGTGGCGGTACTAAAAAGACCTGTAACATTTTGCATAATTTTTCCAAGAGCGCTCGCTGTAACCGTTTTCCATTCAGGGCTGTTCTCGCCGAGCATTGTTTTGAGCGACTGTATTTCTTCTTTTGAAGAGCCAAGTATAGCTTGCGGAATAGCGGAAGGTTTGCCCGATGCGATAGCTTTGCCGACGGGACTGTTACGGACCATGTCTATAGCTTCCTGGGTCGCTTTTTGAGCGGTCTGGACGCCTTGTGCGAGCAACGGAGCCCCTTTCTCATCCACTATCTTAGAACCGTCAATACCCAAATTATCAGCGAGTGTTGACACTGTAGGAATTCCGTTCTTCATATCGCTGAGGAAAGCAATGGTCTTTGATGGGAGAAGCGCCGGCAACTTCCCAAGCTGGCCTACATACTTGTCTATGACGCCCGCAAGCGCTTTCTGCGCGTCATCGGACACTTTTGGAGTAATGTTGCCGCTGGCGGTAGTAACAACGTGCTGGTAGGCTGCCGTAGCCTCTGCAACGATTTTCTGAGTCAAATCCTTTTGGAAGGTAGGAAAGTCCTGCCCGAGCGCTTTCTGGAGGTTCTGGACGCTTCCGGCATCTTTGAGCATAGCAAAAGTTGAACCAACCACGCGCTGCCAGCCGCCTGCCATTGCGTGTCGCATAGTATCTGCGAAGGTTGCCTGCTCATTCTGCTGTGCGCGGGCAGTCATGGCGTCGGTGTATTGCTGGAGCGCCGCTTTTCCTTCTGGCGTTTTACCAACGACATCTTTAATCGCCTGCCACCATTTGCTTGTCAAGGTTGCCTCAACTGCTTCTGGTGTTTTTATATTCAAACCGTTTATTATTTTATCTACCGTTTCAGTACCTCCATTTTTCAAACCCATAAGAAGCATTTGACTGCGCTGAGAAACAGTCGCCTCAGCGTCGCCCGCAAGGGCCTCAGCCATGCTGGTTACTTTCCCGCCTGTCCCCGTAGCAAGTTCTTTTGCCACACCTTCAGCGTCGGCGGCTGACAGTTTGAATTTACTGAGCGCCGTGAGCGCCCTATTGAAAGTTCCTTCTACAACTCTGTTGCCGGTCTCAGCGACATTTGCGCTTACTCTCTGTACCATTGCGCCTGTTTCCGACACCGTGGGTGTTTTGAGGGCTGCTGCAATTCCTCCAAGAGCCTGATGAGATGCCGCAACAACCTGCTCGGCAGCAGCGTTGAGTTTCTCAGTTATTGCATTGCCGGTGTCCTTCAAGGCGGTCATTCCCGTAGTAGATTTCAGATACTCAACAGCAGCCCCAAGCGCCTTACCGACAGCGGGGCCAAACTTTGTTTTTGCAATTAAATTAACAAATCCGTTTGTAACCTTCGGACCAAACTTGTTCATTATTCCAAAAGTGAGGGCTGTTGTTCCGGCAGCGATAGTGCCAGACTCAGCCGCTTGTACGTTTGAGCCTCCTTTAGCTTTAGTCTGTGCCGCGCTGGAAGCACCAGAAGCTACTGATTGTGCCGCCAACCCAACACCTTTACCGGCGGCAAAACGCCCTACCGTGCTCTGCAAGCCCTTCTTAATGAGCCCTGCGCCACCTTTCTCGGCTGCGTCGCGCGCAGCCATGCCAGCGGCCATTTCAGCGGGGTCTAAGGGGGTGTCAGCACCACCAGAGGCTATGTCCCCGACAAGGATGCCCCCCGCCATTGCGACATCAGAAAGCGCGTTGATATTGCCGCCCAATGTTTTCCAAAAATCAGGGTTCCCGGGTCCTTTAAGATAGTTGTCCATTTGTCCTAAAGAAGCAAAATCCTGCCCTGTGCCCGTCACCATTCCCTTAATGCTGTCCGTTAGCCAATTGCCACCTTGTCCTTGAGGTTGTCCTTTTTGTCCTATAGTAAAACTGCCGGGCTTAAGTCCTTGGAGTGTGAGAGTGCCCGGCGCTACAGCATCGTTCTCTCCTTTTGTTTCCATTGCATTGAGCACTTGCGTTTGTTCGTCAGGAGTTAAACTGTCTATTGTTTTTCCAGAAAGACCAGGTACCAAATCTCCACCATAGGCGTTGTTACTCCATTTTTTAAGAGCAGCATCAACCGTGAGCCCTTTGTACACCCCAGAAGAAAATAAAAGATTCTGAGCTGCTGATACCGCCGTTGACCTGTCTTTGAAAGTAAGAAAATTACCACCGTCCGGTGCCGCAGGCCCCACTGTTGCTTGACCATTGTCGATGTAACTTTGAGTAGCGGTCCCAACCTTTATATTGAAGGGATTATTCATACTAGCGGTAGAAATTTTTGGGGTGCTTGCAACCGAGTAATTCCCAGAACCTATTTGTTTGAGTGTGATAGCCATATTATTGGCCCACTGGTGTGAGCGTGTTACCGTCTGCGCCAACTACATATTGCTGTCCCTGATAAATAACGATTGTACCAGCGGGCTGAACCGTGCTCGAACCGCCGCCCGGAGGAAGAACAATGCTCTGGCCGGGCTGGAGATTGTTCGGGTCCACTCCGGGGTTGGCGATTGCAATATCGGCCGCTGATAGCCCATTCGCCGCACCAATAGTAGTAAATGTATCTCCTTGAGCAATGGTGTAAGTTCCAGTGCCTCCAGTGTTGCCGGATGTCCCCAGAGCGCCCGCACCACCTGAAATGGAGAGAAGGTCGCTAACCTCACCATTCGTCGCTGTGGAGGCGTTTTGAGCGTTGAGCGTAATTGTACTTCCTATAGCGGCATACTGAGCACTTGTAAGCCCCAAAGGAATAGCTTGGGCGGCAGTTTCAGCAAAGTATTGACCACCGCGGGAGCCAGCAAGAGATGCCTGCATAGCTGAGTAGTCACTGCGGATAGTGTTGACGAGCTCAACGTAGGCTGCGGCATCTGCGGAGCCTGTGCGCTGCTGCACAATCGCAGAGCCTGCCTGAAGGTCAGACTCGGTGATAGTGATGCCTGCGGCTTTAACACTATCAGCCAAAGTTTCGAGGCGCGGGAAGTTGGCGACTGCGGAATTCTCAACAATTTGAATACGCGCGAGGCGTTGTACCGATTGAGTCGCGGCGCTGGAGTCTGCTTTATACAAAGCCTGAAGCGCAGGGAAGTTTTGTCCGGCAGCTGCCACGATAGCGGCCGCAACATTGTTTATCGAAGCGCGGGCCTGTTGTACTTGCGCTGCGGTACCAAGCCCCAGCGAAGGAACCTTACCTGTCATTGCATACTCGATAGCATCCTGATAAATAGCATTGGGAGTATATTTTGTTCCTGCGGCGATGCTTCCGGGCAATCCAGCTGTATTCGCATCGGTTGTGCTCAATGTCGTAGACGGATCAACAGCGGGCGAGATAGTTTGGGTTGTCGCGCCGGTTGGTGTGCCGTAAGCTGTAAGATTTGTTTTCTGTTCTGTAGAAGTACCCGAGCGGATTTGCGTAATAGCCTGTGCTTGAGTAAGACCTGCATTTTGCCAAGCAGAGACCACCGTACCGTATTGAGAAACAATTTGAGCATCCGAAAGACCCGCAACAACCGAAGGAAGTATGCCCGACATGAGCGCCTGTGCGTTTGTGACGGCTGTCTTTTGTTGAGCGAGTTGCTGGCCTGCGATATATCCCATAGCTGCGGCTGGGGACACGCCGGCTTTGCCATACTGTGCTATCAAATCGTCAATCTGAGGATTGCCCGTAAGCCCTTGAGCGTTAAGAACGGAAGCAGGATTGCTTTGAACTGACTGCCAGTTGGCACCATTCGGCAATGTAATACCGAGTAGGTTGGTGCTTCCTGACGTATTTTGTGCATTGCCAAGCGCAGAAGTAGCGACACCTTGCGCCTGCTGTTCGATTTGCGCCAATGTAGTAGAAAGGCTTGAACTGACGCTTGCATTTGTTTGGGCGAGGCTTGCATTTATTTGTGCAATTTGGTCTTGTGCTGCTGACTTCGCTTGGTCTATAAGCTGCTGAACACGGGATTGTGCTCCTGATTCACCAGCTTTGCCGAAACCTCCTGAGGCGGCCCCAGCGGCCCCTTCCGCGGCGTCCATTTCCTGTCCCAACTGCTGAAGAGTTACTGCAAGCTGGTCGTTTATAGTTTGTATTTCAGCGTCGGCCGCTGTCTTATTAGCGGCGTTAGTACCTGCCGCTGTCGTTGCTGCACCGACGGCGCTTGATGCCGCCGAGGAAGATGCAAAAGTGTTTGGAGCCAATGTCGTCGTTACTCCGTTGATAGTGATAGTTCCCGAGCCGTCAGGATTTGCGGTAACGGTCGAACCTGGATTATCGGTCGCAATCGTGTTTGCATTAGTAAGAATTGTATTGTTGTTTGCGCCATTTGCAGGTAGTTTTGCTGTTACGTTGTTTCCTGTGTATGTAATCTGTCCTTGCGCGTCTGGAGTGCTTGCTTGATACCCGGAAGGGAGGGCGCCTCCTTGATTGTTTTGAGTCGAGTTTGGTGTGGAGGAAAGAGGGTCCGCTTCGCTGCCAGTCGGCCCCATGATGAACTTCGCACCAGCGAGAGCTGCGGTATTGATAGTCGGGTCGGTGACACTCATCATTTGTCCATTCGGGAGTTGGTACTGATATTGTTTGTTGGGTGTAATTTGTACCGTCTGCGCTCCCGGTGTTCCGGGAGTTCCAATTTGGACAGCAACCGAATTTGGCGTTTGAGGTGTCTGTCCTGATAGCGTAGCCGCGGCTTTCGTTATTGCATCGTTATTCCCTCCAACTGAACCTCCCATTGCCGATGAGCTAAAAGAGCTCGTACTTGCGGGGGTTGTGGTCTTTACCGCAGCATCAACTGCGGCCGGAGTATAGGGTGCTGTCGGGCCATATTCGGTAGGATTTGTTGAATTATAAGTAGGAACGCCGCTCCCGAGCTTTGCGGCCGCATTAAAGGCAGCTAATTGCGCTGGAGTAAAAGAGCTTGTATCTACGGGGGCTATGGTTGCCATAATTATTTGTATTCTCTAGTATCTACAGGTGTGATGTTCATGTTTATTTTATTACCCAAACACGAACTTCACCGGCAGCCCCAAACCCCGCAAAAGTACCTGTAGTTGCACCCCCGCCACCACCACCTGGGACAGTGCCTGCGACGCCCGTTGTACTTTGTGCACCACCATTACCTCCCATTACGGATGTGCCAGAATTACCACCCCCACCACCACAGAAAGAACTACCGCCTGTACCAGCAGTACCGTTTCCAGCGCCGCCTCCTGCGCCACCATAATATGAATCACCGCCGTTGCCACCAGTACCGCCGCCATTTTGTTCGCCGCCGCCTCCGCCGCCGCCATAGC
>Ga0181520_10005892_pt1 | contig 19159 bp, 13 predicted proteins | sample PEATcosm2014_Bin_29_FD_132451 | JGI IMG/M metagenome (GOLD analysis project Ga0181520, IMG submission 132451) | Peatland microbial communities from MTU Mesocosm Facility, Houghton, MI, USA - PEATcosm2014_Bin02_30_metaG | ecosystem: Environmental > Terrestrial > Soil > Wetlands > Peat | place...
GGCGCAGCCATCACTGCCGTGCCCACGGTTCGGGACGGCGTCGCGACCTACGACGCAGAACCTGTCCCCGTCGAACAACCGCGCCAGGCCTGGAGCCTTGACGACGCCGCGCCCTCCGTAGTGGAACCTGAGATCGTGGCCGCCCTCGCGGCCGTCGTGGACTTGAGCGTGCCCACCACGCCCGAACCTCCGTCAGACGACGAGACGAGTGACGCCGAGACAGCTCGGCTCGTAGCCACCTCGCCGGCGCCTTTGTCGGCCCCCGACCAGCCGAACGAGCAGGCCACCGGGGACGAGCAAGCTGGCCCTGAGGAGCAGCCGGTCATGGTGTGGCCGTCCGCGTACCAGGCGGCGACCGCTGCGGCCACTACGGTCGACGATCCGGGCACGAAGGTCGACGCCGAAGAGCCCGGCCGGGTCGAGGAGCTGCACCTAGCGCAGAGCCCTCAAGTCACAGAGCTTGCTGGTGAGGAACCGCCCGCAGACGCTCCTGCCGCCTCGATCACCTCCGGTTTGCCTTCTGCGCCCGAGGGGTCGTCACCTGATCAGGCGAGCGGGGACGAGATCCGAAACCTCGAAGTGCCGTCGCCCGAGCCGCCAGAGGCTGCCGAGGAGCCGCAGGACCAGGCCGCGACTGAGCCGAGCTCTCCTGAGAGCTCACAGACAGCTGTCACGCCCGCCCTCTCGGCTACGACGACGCCCGAAATCGAAAGACCGCGCGAGTTCGAGGCTCGCTATCACCCCTGGACGCTTCGCTCCGCCCGCCTCGCAGCCGAGGAACCGAAGCTGTTCGAAGAGCCGGCAGCCCCTGTCGACCTCGCCTCGCCTTCGGCGCCGGAGGCTTTGTCACCTGGAGAGGCGAGCGAAGCCGAGACGCAGAACAATGAAGTGACGCCGCCCGAGGCACAGGCCACCGAGCAGCCCGAGACGCAACCGGTGCCGTCATGGCCATCTGCAGTCAGCACGGAGACACCGGCGAGCCCTTCGGTCGCTGGAGCGACGACGCCCGATGTCGACAAGCCGCGCGAGTTCGAGGCTAGCCATCGCCCCTGGACGCTTCGCTCCGCCCGCCTCGCAGCCGAAGAACCGAAGCTGTTCGAAGAGCCGGCAGCCACCGCTGAGACCGCCTCGCCTTCGGCACCAGAGGCTCGGTCACCCGAACAGGCGAGTGATGCCGAGACGGTGCACGCACAGGTGCCCCAGCCCGAGGCAGAGGCCCCCACCGAGCAGCCCGAGACGCAACCGGTGCGGTCATGGCCGTCTGCAGTCAGCACGGAGACACCGGCGAGCCCCTCGGCACCAGGAGTGACGACGCCCGAGGTCGAAAAGCCCCAGAATCTCGACGCCCGGTACCGGGCCTGGGCGTTTCGCGCCGCGAAGCTGGTCGACGAGGAACCGAAGCCGGTGGATACTCCGCCAGCCTCCGCCGGCCGTCTCGCCTCGCCCTCGGCGCCAGAGGTTTCGCCACCCGACAAGACAAGCGACGCCGAGACGCCCCCAGTGGAAGAGACGTCGCCGCAACAGTTGGCTCTCCGCTCACAGCCTGAGAGACGACAGGCCCCGTCATGGCCGTCGGCATTCGGTACACGGGCGCCGGCGAGCCCCAACATGCCCGAAGCGACGACGACGAGTGCTGACAAACCTCAGGACCTCGACGCCCGATACCGGGCCTGGATCCTGCGGGCCGCCGGCGAACCGACTCCGACTGGCAAACCTGCAGCGGACCCCGCTTCGCCTGTCGCGCGCGAAGTCCCCGTGGACGACACGTCCGCCACGGCCGAGACACCGCAACCCCGAGTAACCCCGCAGGCGCCCACGGCTGCTCCCAATCAGCAACAGGTCCGGCCCCCAGTGGCGACGCCTTCGCCCGACAGCGCGCCAAAGCCTGCCGGCCCGTCGTTCACGGGCACGACGGTCGCGAGGGCCACCAAGCCAGCCAAGCCGGAATCGCCAATTCGTGCTTGGAACTTCCGTGACATCGCGACCGCTTTCGAGGAGCCGACCGCGACCGGCGAGCCCCACGACTCTGTCGGCCCCAGCGCCAGCGCCACGCCCGCTGACGACACGAGCGACGCCGGGGCACCCTCTGTCGAGGCGGCCTCCCAGGCGACACCATCGGCTCCCGAGCAGTCGCCAGAGGCGGCAGCGCCGCCAGCCGCGGACAGTGAACCAGAGCCCACCGGTACCAACCTCGCCGAAGCTGCGACGGCCATCGCCCACAAGCCCGGCAAGCTCGACGCACGGTATCGGCCCTGGACCATGAGTGCTGGCGAGCTCGCAGCCGAAACCGAGGAGCCACTCGAGCCACCTGCAGCGGACGCTCTTGTGAGCCCGTCTGTAAGTCCCGATGTTCCGGACGAAGAGGCCACCCGGGCTGCGGCGCCTCCGGGCCCCGAGACGGGACAGGCCGTGACAGCATCACCGTCGCCCTACAGCGCGTCGAGTGAAGTCCCGGCGTTCTCAAGCTCGACGACGATGTCGGCCGGGACAAAGCCACGTCGCGCTCGGTTCTCTCCGAGAGTCGTCGGAGTCCTCGCGCTGGTGTTTCTCCTCACCACGCTCGCGGCGGGGTTCATCGCCCTGAAGCAAAGCTCGTCTGCGCGTCAGTGGCGCCAGTACGACCACAGCGCTGCGGCGTTCGACCTGTCACTGTCGACACGTAACGGCGTGCTCGCAAGAGAACTGGCGACGGCTCGCGCGACCATTGCGTCGCAAAACTCGGCGTTGAACGGCCAGATCAAGAGCCTAGAGATTCAGCTCTCCTCGGCCTTGAATTCAAAGCAAAAGGCGTTCGCGAAGACTCCTCTGTTCACCCAGATCGCCAGTCAAGCCCTCACTGCCTCCAACGAGGCGTCGGTATGTGCCGGAGAAATGGGTTCGTTGCAGACCGAGATCACCGATGACATCGCGAACCCGAGCCACAAGGACCCTCTCCTACAGGGCAACACCAAGACCGCCAACCTCGTGTGCGGGGTAGCCAGACAGGACGACCAGCAGCTCCAAACGACACTTCACAACGCCGGCTGACAAGTGCCGGCCCAGCCCGGCACTCAGCCACGGCGCGCCGCTACCGCACCGTGTTCACCTGTAGACGGCAGTCGCCTCCCTTCACGGGAAGCTGGTAGCTCACGCGGCCATCACCGAACGGTCGGTTGTCCATGCGGGGCGCGCCCTCTACGATCCTCGTCACGTCCCCATCGGTGACGGGTCTCACCGAGTGCGGCGTTGCTCTCAGCGGCTGCGCGTGCCGTCGAGCTCGCCGGTAGGCTGGCCGCCGAAGACGCCTCAGGATGGGCTCGATCTCGGTGCACCGAGCCGGCTACATGGGGTTCATGAGGAGGGGGCGGGCAGTGGGATCTCGTCAGGACCAGATCGCCAAACCGGTTATCAAGCGGAGCTACAGCCTCGTTGGGCCGGAGACCAAGAAAGCCATCGAGGCCGGGTTCGACAACGCCGAGTGGTACCTGGCTCCCATTGACCCCGAGAGGCTGAAGGTCCTGATGGTCAGGCGCAACGGGCGCCCGGCGGTCGACGCCCTCGTCTGGCTCGTCCTGCTCGGGGGCGCCGGCACGGCATCGTTCCTCGCGCTCGGGACGTGGTGGGCAGTCCCCGCCTTCGCGGTCTTCGGTGCCCTCTGGGGCGGCTCCGGCGACGCCCGCTGGCACGAGAACGGTCACGGCACGGCCTTCTCCAGCCGCTGGGCAAACGACGTCATGTACAACATCGCCTCGTTCATGATGCTCCGCGAACCAACGCTCTGGCGCTGGTCGCATGTCCGCCACCACTCCAACACCCTCATCGTCGGTCTGGACCCCGAGATCGGCGTGCAGCGTCCGCCCTCGCTGTTCACGATCGCCCTCAACTACCTGAACCTGGTGAACGGCCCGAAGATGCTCGGCAAGATCGTGATGCACGCCTTTGGGCACATAGAGGACTTCACCCGCGTGCTCGTTCCCGCCGACAAGCTGCGCCGCGTCGTGTGGGAGGCCCGCATCTTCCTGCTGCTGCTCGTCGGAGTTCTCGTCGCGGCAATCGAGCTCGGCACCATCGTGCCGCTGCTGTTCGTCGGTCTGCCCTCGTTCTACGGCGCCTGGCTCTTGTGGTTCTTCGCCATCACCCAGCACGCGGGACTGCGCGAGGACGTGCTCGACCACCGGATGAGCACGCGGACCGTGTACATCAACCCCGTCTTCCGCTTCTTGTACCTGAACATGAACTACCACGTCGAGCACCACATGTTCCCGGCGGTGCCCTACTACAACCTGCCCGCGCTGCACGAGGAGATAAAGGCCTACCTGCCCCCGCCCAAGACATCGATGATCGATGCCTATCGGGAGGTCCTCCACGCGCTCATAAAGCAGCGCAAGGACGTGGCCTGGGAGATACCCACCGACTGGGTGCCCCCGGTCGAGCCGACCGAGAAGACGTCTGCCACGGGGCTCAGGGTGGAGACGAAACCAGGTTCGGGTGAAGCCGATCTCGGGCCGAGCTCGTTGCTCGCTCCCGGGCAGCTCGCCCCCGTCGAGGTCGACGGCTCGGCCTACGTGCTCTGCCGCATGCTCGACGGCACGTACGCCTTCACCGACGGAGTGTGCACCCACGGCCGGGCGATGTTGTCCGGGGGCTTCCTCGACGACTGCATCCTCGAGTGCCCCAAGCACAACGGCCGTTTCGACGTGCGCACGGGCGAGGCCGTCCGCCTGCCCGCACAAAAGCCCCTGCGCACCTATCCCGTCTCCGAACACGACGGGCGGCTCGTGGTCCATGTATGTGCAACTGCTGAGCCCAAGGCTTTTCAGGAGCTGCCCTCGGACCTGACGGTCTGAGGGACCGGCCAGTGAGAAAGAACGATGCACCTGTTGTCATCGGTGGACGCGAGTACCGCTGGGAGCAGCTCGAGCTGAAGAACGCACCCGACAAGGGTTGGGCTCATCATGACGTTGCCGTCCTAGAAGACGGCAGCATCGTGACGGCGGCACCGGACCACGCCTGTCTCGTGCGGTTGGACCGCGCAGGCCGGGAGCAGATCCGGACCGATCTCGAGCTGCTCGAGATGCACGGCATCACCGTGAGCTCGGACGGTCGCGCGGAACGCCTCTGGGTGGCCGACAACGGCCACAAGTTCGTCCCGGGCCAGCCGAGCTACGGCGAAGTGACCCGGCCCGGGCGCGTCGTAGCCATCGGCCTCGACGGCTCGGTGCACCAAGAACTGTTCGCGCCCGAGCTTGCCGACTACGAGCGGTCCGGCTGGCAGCCGTGCGCCGTGGCGGTCGACGAGCAGTCGCTCGGAGGCACAGGGGACCTCTGGGTGGCCGACGGGTACGGACAGAGCCTCCTGCACCGTTTCTCCACTCAAGGCAAGTGGCTCGCCACCTTCGACGGCTCCGAGACGGGCACCAGGTTCGACACGCCTCACGACGTCGTCATCGATCGGCGCCGGGCGACACCTGAGCTGTACGTCGCCGACAGGGGAAACAAACGCGTCGTCGTCCTCGACCTCGAGGGCCGCTTTCTCCGGGTCGTCGGGGCGGACGCGCTCACGAGCCCGTCGGGTCTCGCCACCTCTGGCGAGCTGCTCTTCATAGCCGAGCTGCACGGTCGCCTGGCGGCGTTCGACAACGCCGACAGCGTCGTTTCCTACCTGGGTTCAACCGACGAGGCCGGGCGCAAGGGCTGGCCCAACACCGTTGACGAGCTCGGGAACACCGTGAGGATGACGGGCCTCGGGCCAGGCGTCTTCAACAGTCCCCACGGGCTCGCCACCGACGCAACCGGGGCCGTCTACGTCTCCGAGTGGCTGATCGGCGGCAGGCTCGTGCGGCTGCAGCCCGTCGCCTAGCCGCTCAGCGGCTCGATCCCCGCGTCGAGCGCCGTCGCGGTCGCACGATGCCCTCCCGCCGCCGCCTGTGATCCATGGCCACGCGCGACGGGCAGGTCGTCAGGAGATCTCGCCACCTTCGCGCGCCACGACGATCGCGGAGCCCGCCTGCGGACCCAGCATCGTGGCCTCGCCGACAGCGAGGAAGGCGACGAGAGCGAGCACCAAGAAGGCGGCCGCGAACGGTCCTGCGCCGGTGCTCTTGGCGCCGACAAGATGATCGAGGGGAACGCCCGCCCTCAGCGCGAGCGCCCCCACCGCCACGCCGAGGCCCATGGTCAGCTGCTGGATGGTGCTCGAAAGCGTGTTGGCATTGCCCATGCCCTCGGGCGCCACGTCCGCGAACACGATCGTGTTGTACGCCGTGAAGCCGATCGACCTGAAGACGCCGCTCACAACAAGGACGGCCACGATCAGCGCGAGCGGAGTGGCGGCGGTGAAGCTGGCGCAGAGCGCGAGGGTGAGGCCGGCCGCGCCGGCCGCCGTCATGATCACAGTCCTGAAGCCGTACCGGTGCAGGATCGGGGTGGTGAACGGCTTGATCGTGATGTTGCCGACAAACACGCCGATCACGAGCAAGCCCGAACGCAAAGGGCTCCAGCCGAAGCCGTTCTGGAACATGAGCGCCAGCAGGAAGGGCGCCGCGCTGATGGCCAGCCGGAAGAGGGAGCCACCGAGGTTCGCGGCCCTGAACGTCGCGACGCGAAGGACGCTCAGGTCGAGCAGGGGGTGGGTGGTCGTCTTGCGGAGATGCTTGACGGCCCACCAGATGAGCACCGCTCCTGCCCCGATGCAGGCTCCGACGCCGGGCCACGAAACCCTCCCGTCGGTGACCAGCTCAAGTCCGTAGACGAAGGTTCCGAGCCCCGCACCGGTCAGGACGAATCCCCTCCAGTCGAGACCCGCTGCCCGGACCGGTCGGACATCGGGCACGATGCGCACGGCGACCAGGAGGGCGATGAGGCCGAGGGGGAGGTTGAGGACGAAGATCCATCGCCAGGACTCGTAAGTCACGAGCACTCCGCCGAGCGCGGGAGCGACGACGGGGGCGATGAGCGCCGGCCAGGTGAGGTAAGCGATCACCTGGATGATGTCCGCCTTGTTCGCGGCACGAAGCACGACAAGACGGCCAACGGGCACCATCATCGCCCCGCCCATACCTTGGAGCACTCGTGCTGCCGTGAGCTCAGGAAGGCTCGTGCTGAGCGCACACAGTCCCGAGGACACAGTGAAAAGGGCTATGGCCCCCGAGAACACCAGCCGGGCGCCGAAGCGGTCTGCCATCCAACCGCTCACAGGGATGAAGACCCCGAGAGCGAGCAGGTAGGAAGTGATCACGATGTTGAGCTCGACGGGAGCGACGCCAAACGAGCGCGCCATGCGCGGCGCGGCAGTGGCGATGATCGTCCCGTCGAGGTTCTCCATGAAAAACGCCCCAGCGACCAGGAGCGCGACTCCGATCCAGGCGGGACGCTCCCCGCGTCCGTCGCCTCGGGGTGCAGGCTCACTCACCGGGGCGCCACCGGGGACCCGAGCGCCCCAGGCGCCGAAGGAGACTTCGACCTTTTCCTCAACGCAACGGGGTGAAGCTCTCCGCGGGCAGGATGCGCCGCAGCACTGCGAGGATGATCATCTCCGACATCTCGTCCGTGGTTGCCTCTCGCGTCCTGCACTCGCCTTTGCGCCGGCCGTCGCCACGCCGACGAGAGGAGCCGCTCAGCTCCTCGACCTCGTGAGTCTCATGGCTGGTGGGGAGCTTACCTTTGGTCCCCGAGGTCGAACGAGCCGACATGGCGCGCGGCACCAGTCCCGGTTGGCCAGGGCGCACCGCCGGCTGACCGTCGGGGAACGCTGCCTTGTCCGGTCCCCTCGGTAGACGAGCGCTGTGATGGGCGGACCTATCCGCCCAGCTTGGTCCTGCGTCCCTCTGACAAGCCCCACCGGAACAGCAAGTAGATGATCGTGGCCACGATGGCCAGGGTGGTCACGAGCGTCACCGCGTTCGTGAGCACGATGAGCCCAGCCAGTGCCAACAGAGCGAGGCCACCGACTCCAACCACCAAAGAGCGCGTCAACGTGTTAACCGCAACCACTCGCCTTACGAGATCGTCGCTCCAAAGTGTAGGGAGTTGTCTTCGCCGCCCGTCCGTCAGGTCCTCTCCGGCCCGTCAGGCGCGTCCGTATTGGGAGCGGCCGGCTCGCGCCAAATGGCGCAACGGCGAGAGCGCCAGTACCGGCATCGCTCAGGAAAAGCGGCAGTCCAGTGTCACCATCCCCGTGTTGGAATGCTCTCTCGTCCAAACTGGACACAGGTGCACGGCCCCCAATGCTTATCCTCGCAAGGCAGCCGAGGGTCGTGCACCACCTTTGACAGTTGGCCGGCGTCCGACGGCTCTTGAACGCTTCAGCGTGGCCTACAGGTCTCCCTGGCAGAGCCGTCGCAGGTCCGCAAAACTGCGAGGATGCAGATAGCCGCCCTGGCCAACACGGTGACCGCCGTCCGACTGTCCCTCCACGTTCTTGCCGCGACTGTCTGGGTTGGCGGACAGATCGTCGTCGCCGGCCTGGTCCCTACGGTCCGATCACTCGGCGGTGATGCTTCCAAGCGGATTGCACGAGCCTTCGGACGCATGCAGTGGCCCGCCTATGCCGTGCTCCTCATCACGGGGATCTGGAACATCACAGCCGTGAGGAGTGGACAGCCGTCGGCCTGGGACACGGTGCTTGGCGTGAAGATAGGAGTCGTGGTCCTGGCCGGACTAGCCGCTTTCCTCCACCAACGCTCGAAGTCGACCGTATCGCTGGCTGTCTGGGGGGCCGTGACGGCCCTTGCTTCGCTCGCAGCGCTGGTTCTGGGCGTGCTGTTGGCTGGCTAGGGCATGGTTTGTCGCGAGTCGTCTATGAGGTGACCCTGTTGACGTTTCAGGTCGAGTCAGTAGTGTTGGAGCTGCAAGGCGTCCGCCGCGCGGCCGATACACGTTGAGCGGTCGGGGTGCCGGCGAAGGAGGCAATATGTCCAAGTACTTCGTCCAAGTCGGTTACACCGCGGAAGCATGGGCCGCGATGAGTCGTGGGCCTCAACGGGTGGTCGAACGGGTACAGGCGTCGGCCGAGGCCCTCGGCGGTTCAATCGAGAGCTTGTACTTCTGTTTCGGCGACTATGACCTCATGGGAATCGTCGACTTTCCAGATAGCCGGGGAGTTGCCGCCTGGTCTATGGCCGTCAGCAGCGGAGGCGATGTGCGCGCCTTCAAGACCACTACCCTTTTGTCCATCGAGGAGGGCCTGCACGCCCTCGGTCGTGCCTCGCAGGCAACTCGCACATCGCCGAACGACGAGGCGCGCTGAGCGAGACTCGGTAGCCCTACGACCATCTTCCAACAGGCGTTGCAGTGACCCGGACCTGCGACGGCTGTCGCTCATGTTCGCGCAGGCTGAGAGCGCCACGGTCGGGACGGGACCGTTCGCGCTCACGCGTGCCGGATAGGCAACTCGGGCGACGTTCGCGGACCTGGCCGGTTCGTACCTGACTGCAGGACGGTCACGCCGAGAGGCTCGATACCTGTTCTCTTTGCGTGAGCCGGGTTCGGTTCTGGAGAGACCCTGCACTCGGCGCCCGCAGCGCAAACGCCGCCCCGAGGCTCCGGGGTCTCCGGTCAGGGCGTCGCTATGTACCCGAGGTCGTGGCGGAGGGGACACGCTTTACATATAAGTCAACGCTTTGCGAACCGCCTGAGGCCTTCTCAAGGCTGGCTATGAGGGCGCGGATCTCGCGGAGGGTCAAGGGCTCGACGGGGTACAACGAGCGGGGATCAAAACGCTTGGATTGTCTACGACCTGAGGAGACTTTCCGTGGGCTTCGCACGGGCTGATTGTACGATCGGCGCCACCGTAGGGCGCGGATAGGTCAGATCAGCTGACAACGACGAGGCGCCATCCAACAGAGGAGCCTGCCGCCATGGAGCCCTTGAGCGCTCAAGAGGACCCTATCCAAGCGGCTGAAACCCGTCTGAGTGCACCCGGTCCGCTCGGAGGACTCCAGGGAGAGCGCGGCGTCGCGTCCCGCCACCGTCGGAAACATCCTCGATCGGCCAGTGTGGTGGCCACCATGCGACATTAGGTGGCGCTACCGAGTGGTCGTCGGTGGGAATGCGACGTGTGCCTGCGCTGCGCGTAACGCCGACTTCGGCGCAAGCTCGGCGTCACTTGGAGGCGCATGCCGCATGTCGTTCTGTCGCGCTGAGGAAGAAGCTCGGAATTCGGCTCTCACTCGGTCCGTAGTACTAGGGCGGCGGGCGTGCGCGCGGCCATGCGCGCGGGCACGGCCGCGACGAGATTGGCGAGGATGATTGCGCCAGCCGCGACCAGTATCAAAGAGGCGGGAACCGTGGGTTGGGGTACAGCATTGATGTTGCGAGCGAAGACAATCCATAGTTGTCGCCCGACGGCAATGCCGACGGGCACCCCTACGACAGTGGCGATCGCGGCTATGGCCGACGCCTGCGAGGAAATCGTTGTGGCCAGCTGCCGGGTGGTGAATCCGAGCGTCTTCAAGAGGGCGAGATCTCGTCTTTGTCGCCGGACCGACGCGATCAAGGTGAGAGCAAGGGCGACGATCGCGCCGACGGCAAGACCGGCGGCGAGGATGACGGGTGTTGCCCCGGTGGATTGGTAGTTGACGATCTCAGCCGGGTGTTGGACGCCGAGAACTTCGACGGTGTCGCCGGTAGCGTTCGGGTCGGCGGCAAAGACCTTGTTGGCGAGATTGGCGATGCGGTTCATGTCGGCAAGTCCAGCAGCGGAGCCCACGCTGCTGTGCAGTCGTACGAAGACCAGCCCCGGTCCTCTCAGGTTGGGGTCAGGGTTTTGGATGGCGTGTATGAACGCTGAACTGACGTGGTCAGAAAGCACGGCTCCCGTTCCCATCGAGGGGTGGTCGGCAAAGGTGCTGGCACCGCCGATGGCGGGCAGGGTGGCGGTGCCCACGATGACCAGCTTCGCGGGAGGCAGGTAGAGGGGGGCCGTGTTCGGGCTGCCGAAGGAAAACACGACGGTGTCGCCGAGGTGTTTGTGCAAGAGCGAGAGCGTGGTGGCGCCCAGGACGATCTGGTTGTTGTCATCGACGGCATGGCCGGACAGGATCGGTGGGGCGACCGCGGCGTGGTTGTCACCCAATAGGACAGGGACGGTCAGGCCGTCGATCTGGACGGAGAGATTGTGGTATCCGGCCCAGGCCGCAACATCAGGGTCGTGGTTGAGAGCGGCGAGGGCTTGTGGGGGGACGACGTTTCCCGAGCTCAGCGCATAGCTCCAGTTCCATCCGTAAAGTGCAGGACTTGACACCAACGTGCGCAGTCCGCTGTTGAAGGTGAGTGTCGTCGTGACAATGACGACTGCCAGGATCGCTCCTGACAGGACGGAGCGGGCGGGCACAGCGGCGCGACCACGACCGGGCTTCAGCGCGAAGCGGAGACCGACGGCGCCGGAGACCGGCAGGCCCGCAGAGGTCGCCATCTGTAGCAGTTTGGAGTCGCGCGGTGGGTCAATGCGGGACCTGGCAGCCAGACGGTGGGGGGCTCCTCGGTAGGCCAGTATCACTGCGGTCACGCCGAGCCCCCCGATCGACACGAGCGCTCCAAAGCCCAGGATTGTCCAGTCGAACGCGATCCCTGGCGGGTGGTAGACCTGTCGAATCGGTCCCAGCGGAGACAGCGGCGTCAGCGCGACCGCGACCACGACCGCGAGCAGCGAGCCAGCCAGAGTCGCGACCAGGACGCCGACCAGCGCGTCGGCGACAGTCGTGGTCGGACTGGCACCGAGAGCCCGGAGCACCCGGAGCTCCTCGTCGGCCGAACGCAGTTGCCGGGAGATGGCGATGGCCGCGATGGCGAAGGCTGCCAGAGCGGCGATTGCCCCGAACACGCCAAGAGCGATCGACTCTGGTTTGACGGCCCGCTCCACCTTGGTCTCGGTGAGCAAGGTGACACTGAAGTTGGCGTCGCTCCCGCTCGGGAGCAGGCGAATGAGCGCCTTTTCCACGTTGGGAATGTCACGGCTGCCGTGCACGAGTTGCATGGCGTACCAGGTGCCCTGAACGGCTCTAGAGGCGATAAGCGTGCGGGTCAATGCGGGAGTGAACAGGATGTCGGTCGGGAGACGGTCCGTGTCGTCCTCGATCACCTGGTCGTTAAAGACCACGATTCCGACAAGTTTCATGTCGAGCCTGCGTGCCGGTGCCACGCGCGGGGTTCCGAAGCCCGGCGAGTTGAACTGATTTGAGGTGTACACGCCCATAGGAACGACCTGACCGACACGAAGTCCCAAAGCTCGGGCCCCCAAAGCAGTGGTGACGAACTCGTCCGCACGACCGGGATTGGCCATCCGACCCACGACGGGGGTGGCGCGGTCCTCATTGAAATACAGGCCGTCGACGCTACCGACCGGGTTGATTGGGGCTGTCAGGTTCGGGGCCCCGTCCCGCTCCAGCGGCGCGACTTCTGCCCCCACCCAACTCTCGACCAGCTTGACCTCAGGCAGATGAGCGATCTCTCTCGTCAACGTCGGCGAGTAGTTACTCGCCGCGGCGTTGGTGATGCCATAGGTCGACATCGTCAAGTCCGACGCGTTCATGCTGGCGAGAAAGGCCGGATAAGACGACTGTGTCCGTCGGGCCGCCGCGATGGACCCCATTGCGATGCCGCCAATCAACCCAAGCAGCGCCACCAACCCCAGATAGGCTCCCCACCTGCGCGCGAACGTGGTCCGCGAGCGGTACCACACCACCCTCGTGGCGCTTGCCCTCACATTCCCCCCCACGTTCCGGCACCGAAGTGAAGCTGCGTCTTCCCTGTCCTCCTGCAAGCATCAATCGACCATCGGTCGGAGGCAAGGATGGCAGTCTCCCTACAGGGTTGTGCTAGTACCACGAACGTCTGCCGTCGACCGACCCGTGTGGAGCGACAGATCGCCTGATCGGCACGTCCGATGTCTAGATGGCAATGGCCACTGTGCCGCGCCAGATCGAGGCCTCTTTGTTGTCAAGAGGCTCTTTTGACCCGCCGCGACGTAGTCCTCAACCCTCTCGGACGAATCGATATGGCTGTCGGTCGTAGTGTTGTCGCGGGTTCGGGAGTGGCTTCGCCGAAGAGCCGGCCTTCAGGGTGTGAGCCGGTCACGCTGGCTACTGAGTCGTTCCCTGCTTGCCCTCCCGGGCCCGGCGTTGTCAGATCTCGAGTCTGTTTGGCGTCGAGCTGAAGCTGTCCGTAGACCGCATCGCTGATGCGGCGCTTGAGCGCTCGGATGGCCTCCTTGCCCGTCTTTCCTTCGCCGATCTTGCGGTCGTAGTAGGCGCGCCCTTGGCTGTGGCTGAACGAATTTGGGTGACAGCCGCCATGTGGATGGCGTGGTTGAGGCGGCGGTTGCCTCGCATAGAGAGCCGGTAGATCTTGCGGGGACCAGATGACACTTCGATCGGGGCAGTGCCGTTATAGGCCGCAAAGCGATCCGACGAGGTGAACCTGGCAACATCTCCGACCTCACCGATGACGATTGCGGCCACGATCGGGCCGACTCCGAAGATGTCGGTCAGAGTCGTTTTCGAGGCCACGATCGCACGAGCGATGCGCTTTTTGGTCTCTCGCATCTGCTCGTCTGTGCGGCCGAGATCGGTCAAGAGTTCGACCGCCAGCTCGTGACGTGCAGCGGCGACCGCGCCCTCAGGTTCGAGCTCGCCGAGCAGCTTTTCTGCCCGAGACACATAGATCTCGCCCGAGTACCCGCCTGGGACGAGTTCGCACAGCACGGCATGAAGTCGACAGGCCACCTGGGTGCGGTGGCTGGCGAGATCGCGGTGGCGCTTGGCCCGCAGCTTCATCACGGCGGCGTTGTCTTCGGCGTGCACCTCGATCGGACTTGGTGAGCGCCACCATCGCCACCGATAGCGCATCGTTGGGGTCGTTCTTGTTCGTTGTCGCGGTGGAAAGAAGTCGCACTCTGGCCGCAAGCTTGGGCTGGACGTCCAAGACACGCTCACCAGCGGCCACAAGCTGTTGGGCCAGTAGGTAGCCGAGACCTCCCGCTCCTTCAACCGCCCAGGTGCGCTGCTCGAACTGGGCTGCCCAATCGAGCAGTCGCTCCACTTGGTTCGCACCGGATCGGACCTTGAGCTCACCGAGCACGCTCTCTGTCTCGTCGATCGCTGCAGCCGTGTGTGAAGCCTTGTGCGGGTCGACCCCGATCATCACCGCCACCTGTTTGTCTCCTTGCCCTCGTCGGAATGAAAGGGCCACGGTGGGCATGTCTGATTTCAGATCGTCGGCGCCCGCGCCTCTTTCAAGCCACACCACGGCGAGACCTGACGGGCTGGGCACCTCGTTCGGAAGCCAGACAAAAAAAGCCGGCAGACGGTTCGTGAGCCAGCCCTTCAGAATCTACGAATCACTCGCACCGTCTGGGTGGATTCTCAATCAGACTTTGCGCACTTGCTCGCCTCTAGGTTGCTATCTAGCACGTTGAGGGCGGCAAGGACGGGAAGCCGCGCAACTTGGTGATCGGTCGTGGTGCATGGTTAAGCGGTGAGAATCGCCGTGGTTGGGGCAACCGGGTTCGTCGGACGCAAGCTTTCGGTTGCTCTCGTCGAGGCTGGATATGACGTCATCGCACTCTCGCGACGCGCTCCAGAAATCGCTGGTGCCGAAGGACGTTCAATTGACGTCGCCGACGAGATGGCCCTACAGGGAGCGTTAGCCGGATGCGAGACCGCGTTCTATCTCGTGCACTCGCTGAGCGCTGAAAACTTTCGCGCTCGAGACCACCAGCTGGCCATGGCTTTCGGGAGGGCTGCGGCGGTCGCGGGTCTCCGACGCATCGTCTATCTCGGTGGGCTTGGACATGACCCAGAGTCGGAGCATCTCGTGAGTCGCCAAGAGGTCGGCACAGCACTGGCGTCCGGAGATGTTCCTGTTGTCGAGCTCCGAGCAGCAGTCGTACTCGGTGCCGGCAGTATCTCTTTCGAGATGTTGCGGTATCTCACCGAGCGACTTCCGTTTATGGTCTGTCCACGTTGGGTTCGCACAGCGATCCAACCGATCGCCCTGGCCGACATGATCCTTTATCTGATCGGCGCGATCGATGTCGAGCCTGGCGTGTACGAGGTCGGCGGCGCTGACGTTACCTCGTATCGCGAGATGATCGCAGCGTACGCGACCGCGCGCGGTCTGCATCGTCGGCGCATCGTCGACGTGCCGCACCTGACACCTCGACTGTCGTCGTACTGGTTGGATCTCGTCACCCCGGTAGATCGTCGCGTCAGCCACACGCTCATCGAGAGTCTCGTCACCGAAGTCGTCGTCGAAGCTCAGGAGCGAACCGACTCGGCATTCGGCATCCAGCCGATGAGCCTCGCGGCCGCGCTCTCGGCCGCGCTCGACGACCAGGCAGACGAGCTCGATGAGAGCCTCATGAGTCGCAAGAGCGGACTTCGAGACGGTGTGTACACGGTTCGCGTGACCGTTCCCTTCTCGAACGCCACATCGGCGCGTCTCGATGCTGATCTTGAACGGATCGGCGGAAGCTACAGCTGGTACGGCCTACCGTTCGCCTGGAGAGTACGTGCGCTCGTCGGACATGTCATCGGGGAGTACTGGAAACTCAGCTCCCCACAAGAGATCGTCCAAGGTGCCGCTGTTGACTGGTGGCTCGTCGCTCGACGTGACCACGGCCTGCTCGTGCTGCGCGCTATTCGCTGGTTTCCCGGAGAAGCATGGCTCGGCTATCGATGTAGTGAGGAGGAGCTCGTCCAAGTCGGCTCGCTCCGCCCGAAGGGAATCCCCGGGTTCCTCTACTGGAAGTTGCTCCAACCGGTGCACCGACGCGTCTTCCAGGCGCTTGCCCGGCACAGAGTTAGGCACGCTTCATAAAGAAGAATCCAACTGTTGCGAACAGACCGGCACACCGAATAGCAGCCTGAATGGAGAAGGCGTCCGAGCCAGATCGACGGATATTTCGTCGGGATCCCCGGGCCTGCACAAAGCGCCGCACCCTGAGCCGGAGCTCCAGCAGTTCCGCGGACTGGTGTTCCACTCCCCCGAGGGTCCTGGGCCGTTGTAGGCCGTCCCGGTGGGTGCTGTTGAACAGGGAGCCTGTTGAATTCTGACAGGTGGCACATTTGAACATCTGGAGGACTCGAGAACGAGGACCGGTCGCGGTCTGCCGCACTCGTTATCCGAAGGGTGGCGCTATCGACGAGCCGTCGATGGGAATGCGACGTGTGCTGCGCCGGGCGTAACCCTGCCGATTCGGGGTGCGGCGACATCGCCACTCCCAGTCCTTGCGGTCTCCGGCGAACGTAATGTGTGCCGGCGAAGCCCATCCGGCATCCTTGCTGCTCGCGAGACCTTCCTCCGCCCGGAACGGCACGACTGGGACACCCCTCACCTGGTCGTCAAAAGGCCCCGACCGCTGGCTAGGCCAGATGCTCCTCGTCCTCCCAGTATCAGGCAATATGCGCTGGTGCCGGATGAGGGTTTCACGGAGTTTCGATTTGCAAGGGACATCCCACCTGGGATTTCTGTCGGACGACGCGTCGTGGTCACTGGCATGGCCGGAGCGGGCAAGAGCACGTTCTCGCGAGCGCTCTCGGCGAAAACTGGCCTTCCCGTCATCCATCTTGACCTCCACTTCTGGAAACCGGGCTGGGTGGAGCCGTCCGAGGACGAGTGGCGCGAGAAGCAGCGGGGCCTGCTCACCAGCGACGAGTGGATCGTCGACGGCAACTACCACGCAACACTCGACCTTCGGCTTCAGCGCGCAGACACGGTCGTGTTCCTCGATACGCCATGGTGGGTCTGTGCACGACGAGCGTTCGTCCGCGGGATTCGCAAGCGTCCGGCTGGCTTCCAGCTGCCCAACGGCTGCGACGAGTCGGCTTTGCGACGGTTGCGCGAAGAATGGTCGCTGGTCTGGCGCATCTGGCGAGTCCGCCGATCTGAGCGCGAACTCGAACTCAGAACCCTGTCGCGGCACGGGAACCATGTGACGCTGTACGTTCTCCACTCCAAGCGCGCGGCCCGTGACTTCCTCAGTGCATAAGTGCCGTTATCGATCGGTCTGAAAGGTGCCTCCGAACGCCGGCACGGGGATCGATATCCGGCACGGCGCTCGGCCGTCAAGTCCAACTCCAGCAAGGAGTCCAGATCGCTCCATCTGAGCGGTCGGGCCGCAAATTGCGATTGGTCCCCGAGCACGCCAGTTCGACGTCCCCAAGCTCCGTGGGGCCTCCGTGAAGCGCCGTACCTTGAGCTGGAGTCCCAGTGTTCCGTGACTGGTTCCGGCTGGTGTTTCACTTCCCCAGGCGTCCTGGACCGGGCCGTCGTAGGAAGTCCTGATGGGTGCCCCTGAGCAGGAAGCCTGTTGGGTCTGCCAGGTGGCACATTTGAACATCTGGAGGACTCGAAAGTGAGGGCTCCTCGCGGGTGTCTCCACCGTCGGAACGTCTTCGATCGGTCGACCTGGTGGTGGCCGCCACCATGCGAGGTTCGATGGCGCAATCGAGCGTCCGCTGGTGGGAATGCGAAGTCGCTCGCGCTGCGCGTAATGCCGATTATTTGCGGCCCGTGCTACTGACGGTGCGTTGGGCATCACGTAGTTCTGGCGCGGCCACTAGGTGACCGAGGTGGGAGGGGCGGTAGGCGCTGCCGGCCTCGTTGAGGACGGTGATGTCGGACCGCCGCCACGAGCCATCGCGTCACTGCGGTCGATCCCTTACGATTTGTCCACGCAGACGCTCACCTTTCTCTTCACAGACATCGAGGGCTCGACGGCGCTACTAAAGCGCCTTGGAGAGGACGTCTATGCCGAGGTCCTTGCCGAGCACCATTCCCTTATCAGGTCCTACCTCGCCACTCACGGAGGAAAGGAGGTGAGTACACACGGCGACGGCTTTTTTGCTGTGTTCTCCTCACCGAGAGCCTGTGTGTCAGCCGTGATCGAGACGCAGCGGGCGATCGCCACACATGAGTGGCCGTCCGGTGAGCAGCTTCGCGTACGGATGGGTGTCCACTCCGGTGAGGCGTCCGACACAAGCGCAGGCTTAGTCGGTCTCGAGGTGCATCGCGCCGCTCGTATTGCCTCTGTTGCCCACGGGGGTCAGATACTTCTCTCGGCGACCGCCGCCGGCCTCGTCAGGGACTGGCTGCCGGCGGGAGACTTTCTCAAAGACCTCGGACTCCACCGACTAAAAGACCTCGGCCGCCCCGAGCAGATCTTCCAGCTCGGGGCCGAAAGTCTCCAGGGCGAGTTCCCCCCGCTCCGCTCGCTCGACAACCCGGAGCTGCCGAACAACCTGCCTGCACAGCCGGCAAGCTTCGTCGGGCGGGATGTCGAAGTGGCCGAGGTACGCCGTCTCGTCGGGTCCGCTCGGCTCGTCACCCTCACCGGGGCCGGGGGATGCGGCAAGACCCGACTCGGTCTGCAAGTGGCGGCGGAACTGCTCGACGGGTCCGGCGACGGGGTCTGGCTCGTCGAGCTCGCCTCGGTCTCAGAGCAAGGGGCCGTCCCGGCGGCCATCAGCGAGGTGCTCGGGATCACGAGCCGAGCCGGTCGGCCGGTGCTCGACACCCTGCTCGACGCCCTCGAGCTCCAGTACGTGCTCATCGTGCTCGACAACTGCGAGCACCTGATCGGGGCGTGCGCCGAAGTCGCCAACGCCATCTTGCTGAGGTGCGCAAGGGTCCACCTGATGGCGACGAGCCGTGAGCCGCTCGGCATCGGCGGCGAGACCATCTATCGCGTGCCTTCGCTGTCGCTCCCCAATCCCGACGACGGCGACATCTCCGCGACTGAACATTCGGACGCCGGCGCGCTGTTCGTGGACCGGGCGAGGGCACAAGGCGTCGAGTGCATCCTCGACGAAGAGACGAGCCCGCTCGTCGTTTCGATCTGTCGGCGACTGGACGGGATGCCGCTCGCCATCGAGCTCGCCGCCGCCCGGTTGCGGTCGATGTCACTGGAAAGCCTCAACAACAGACTCGACCAGCGCTTTCGCCTGTTGACCGGGGGGAGCCGGAGCGCATTGCCGCGCCAACAGACCCTGCGGGCAACGGTCGAGTGGTCCTATTCGCTCCTCAACAGCTCCGAGCAGTCGCTGCTTCGTCGCCTGTCCGTGTTTGCCGAGAGCTTTGGTTTGGAAGCCGCCGAGGGGGTCTGTTGCCTGCAAGACATTGAGGAGATCGACGTCGACGACTTGTTGGGGTCACTCGTCGACAAGAACCTCGTCGTCACAGA
>Ga0181520_10005893_pt1 | contig 19158 bp, 15 predicted proteins | sample PEATcosm2014_Bin_29_FD_132451 | JGI IMG/M metagenome (GOLD analysis project Ga0181520, IMG submission 132451) | Peatland microbial communities from MTU Mesocosm Facility, Houghton, MI, USA - PEATcosm2014_Bin02_30_metaG | ecosystem: Environmental > Terrestrial > Soil > Wetlands > Peat | place...
AACTGACAACTGACAACTGACAACTGACAACTGACAACTGACCTAATCCACGTGCTCGCCGAGTTCGAACGATTCTTCCGCCATGGGCAGCACGTCCCGTTCGCCGGCTACCCACACATAAATCGTCGGCAGCAAAAAAACGCTCATGACCAGTGCTGCGATCAGTCCTCCCACGATCACGATCGCGAACGGCCGCTGGGAGTCTGACCCAATCGCGTGTGACAGAGCCGCCGGTAACAATCCCAGCGTCGCCACCAGCATCGTCATCATAATCGGACGCAGTCTCAACACCGCACCCTCTACCGCCGCGTCCTCCACCGTGAATCGCCGCGCCCGCAACTGGTTGATGTATTCCAGCATGATCACTCCCGTCTGCACTGACACGCCAAACAGCGCCAGAAATCCTACGCCAGAAGAAACGCTGAAATTCGTGCCCGTGAACCACAGAGCCAGCAACCCTCCAATGGGTGCGATCGCAACGTTCACCATAATCAGCAGCGCCCATTTGCGCGACTTGAACATCGTATAAAGAAGGATGAAGATGATCAGAATCGTGATCGGCAACACGATCAGCAACCGCGCGTTGGCTCTCTTCTGGCTCGCGTATTCGCCCTCCCACCGGAAGCTGTACCCGATGGGCAGTTTCACCTGTTCATTTACTTTCTTGATCGCTTCTTCCACCGTGCTGCCCAGGTCCCGCCCGCGGACACTGTATTTAATGGCGATATAGCGCTGGTTGCCTTCGCGATAAATTTCGGAACCACCGTCCGCTTCGGTGATCTTGCACAGTTGCGCCAGAGACACGCGCTCTCCGCTCGGCGACAGCAATCGAATGTTCTCGATCGCCTCCTGCGTATCCCGATATTGCGGCAGATACCGCAACGTGAGGTCATATCGCGCCTCACCCTTCAGCACCTGTGTGATCGCATTTCCGCCTACTGCAGTCTGAATCGCGTCCTGCACATCCGCCACATTGATCTGATAACGTGCCGCCGCCGCCCGGTCTACCGTCACATTCAAATTCGGCTGGCCCAGCACGCGAAACACTCCAAGATCCTCAATGCCTTTGATCTTGGACAACACATTGACCACCTCGTCGCTTTTCTGCTCCAGCACCTTAAGGTCGTCACCGAAAACTTTCGTAGCCAGCGCGCCTTTTACTCCACTGACCGCCTCTTCCATGTTGTCTTCGATAGGCTGCGAAAATCCCCACACCGCGCCCGGAATCTTATCCAGCTCCCGTTGCATGGCTGCAATCAATTCGTCTTTGTCCTGGTGAAACACAGGCCGCCACTCTTCTTTGGGTTTGAGGTCGACGAAGAATTCGGTATTAAAAAAGCCCGTCGTATCGGTTCCATCATCCGGCCGTCCCGTTTGGCTCGTACACTGCGGAACCTCCGGAAAAGAACAAAGGATCACTCGCGCCTGATTCGCTACCCTTATCCCCTCGTCCGGACCGGTGCTCGGCGCCAGCGTTCCCCGCACCCAAAGCGCTCCTTCATCCAGGTGAGGCAGAAATTCGGAACCGATAGCGCCGCTGAAGGCTAGATAATTTCCTACCACCACCATCACCAAAACTACGCCGATCGTGACTCCCCGATGGCGAATCGCCCATCGCACTGCAACCCGGTAGCCCTCAATCAGAAAATGCATCACCGGGTTGCTCCACTCGCTCGCTCCCTTCGCGAAGGCAAAACTGGCCAGCACCGGCGCAATCACAATCGAGAACACCAAAGCCCCCAGCAGCGCAAACGCCACCGTCCACGCCATGGGATGAAACAGCCTGCCTTCCACCCGCTCCAGCGTGAAGATCGGCAAGTACGCCGTAATAATGATGGCGATCGCATAGAACACCGGACGCTGCACTTCGTGTGACGCCTCGCTGATTTTTTCACTGGGACTTTTATCGTTCCCGTTCTTGTGTCCCAAATGGCGCACGATGTTTTCCACCATCACCACCGCGCCATCCACTACCATGCCGAAATCCAGCGCGCCCAGCGACAGCAAGTTTGCCGGAATATGCCGCAAGTCCAGACAGATCGAGGCGAACAACAGCGAGAACGGAATCGTTGCCGCCACAATCAGTGCGCCCCGAATATTTCCCAGAAACAAAAACAGAATGATTGAGACCAGAATCATTCCTTCCGTCAGGTTATGCAGCACCGTGTGGCTGGTGAAGTGAACCAGGTCGCTGCGATCGATAAATGGAACAATCTTCACCCCCGGCGGGAGGATGTGATCGTTCATTTCCTCCACTTTCGCGTGAATCCCCTGCAGCGCCGTATCCGCGGCGGCGCCCTTTCGCAACAGCACGATGCCTGACACCACATCGTCGTTATCAATAATCTTCCCGTCTTCCCGGTGAATCGCTTTGGCAAACTGCCCCAGCCGGATCTTTGGACCTTGCGATACCGCTGCAATATCCTTGATCCGAAGCGGCGTGCCGTTCTTGGTCAGGATCACCGTCTCCGCGATATCTTGCGACCGGTCGACCAGTCCCACGGCGCGCACGTTGATCTGCTGCAGTCCTTCCTGTATGAAGCTGCCGCCTGCATTCGTATTGTTGTTGGTGAGTTGCTGCTCGATCTGCGCCAGGCTCAGCCCGTAAGCGACCAGTTTGTTCGGATCGAGCCGCACCTGGTACTCCCGCGTGGGCCCGCCGAAACTCGAAACATCCACAACATCCGGCACCGCTTTGAAATTCTTTTCGACAACCCAGTCTTCCAGCGACTTCAACTCCATCGGGTCATATGCCGGATTCGTGCTGCGCAGCGTGAAAAAATAAATCTGTCCGACCGGGCTCCAGTCCGTTCCCATCTGCGGCACAACATTCGGCGGCAGCGTCACCTGGCTCAGCCGCTCCAGCACTCGCTCCCGGTTCCAGTCGTTGTCCGATTCGTCGTCAAAGATCAGCTTCAGGTCCGAAAGCCCGAACAGCGAAAATGACCGCAGATGCACCACGTGCGGAATGCCGTTCATCACGATTTCCAGCGGAATCGTGACCTGCTGCTCGATTTGCTCCGCCGAAATTCCCGGCCACTGCGTGATCACCTCCACGTAGTTGTCCGCCACGTCGGGGTAAGCCTCAATCGGAAGATCACGAAACGCGACAATCCCTCCGGCAAAAAGCATCAGCGCAAACGCCAGCACCAGCAATCGGTTGTTCAGAGCAAAATCAACGACTCTGCGAATCATCTATTGCTCCACCGTGTTTTGCAGTTGCAGCGCGTTCGAAACCACCTGATCTCCCGGCTTCATCCCGGAAACCACCGCTTGCATATGGTTCGGCAGCGTCTTTCCCGTTACCACTTCCAGGCGTTTGAAGTGTCCCGCGCCTAGCGGCGCGTACACCCACTCGCGGTCATGCAAGTGCAGAATCGCAGTTGTCGGAATCGCCGCATACGTCTCCGCCTGCTTGCCATAAAAAGTCGCCGTCACAAACATTCCCACGCGCATCAGCCCGGGATTCGGCACTTCCAGCCGCACCTTCGCCGTTCGAATATTAGGATCGAGCACCGGCAGGATGTTATCGATCCGCCCCTTGAGCACTTGATTCGGATACGCACTCAGGTGGAGATCGGCGTACTCGCCAACGCGAACCGCATCCAGATCATTCTCGTAAACGTCGCAGATGATCCACACATAAGAAAGATCGGAGATGGTAAAAGGATTCGGTGAGCCCAGTCCTTGCACACCCGATGCGTTCGTAACCTGCTGGTCGGTAATAATCCCCGAGGTCGGTGCGAAGATATCGACAATGCCGGAAGGATGCTCCTTATCGATGCCAAGAAGCCGCAGTTGCTCAGTAGCTGCGGTCAGGTCAGCTTTGGCGTCATCTTCAGCATCTTGCGCTTGTTCGAGCGCGCTCTTGGCGACCGCACCCTTGTCGTAAAGAATCTGCGCGCGCTCCAGTTGCACCCGCGCCAACCGCTCGTCATTCACCGCCTTCACATACGTCTGATAAGCGCCGGAAACATCACTGCTCTGCACTCGCAGCAGCAATTGCCCCTTCGTTACCACGTCGCCAAGCCTGGCTTTGATCTCCACCACGCGCCCCGCCGCCAGCGAAATCACCGGCACCGCGCGCGCGATGTCCGGCTGCACTACGCCAGTCACGTTCAGCGCCGGCGCGGCTTTATATTCCGCTGCCGTCGCCAGCGGAAACAGTTCCGGATGATCGACCTTGAAATTGTTCGCGTCCAGGTCCGCCTGAACATTCGCCGCAGGCGGGGCCTCCGCCTTCGGATCCGCCTTGCCCTCGTTGCACCCCGCAAGCATCAATGCCAGAGCCAGGCACAACCCAACTCCGCTCAAACGCCCGCGTCTGGATCCAAACCCCGGCGTGGAACCGGATCCAAACCCTCCCGCGGGGCCGGATCCAAACCCCAGTCGCGAAGCGACGCCATTCACTAGCCCCGGACGTAAGTCCGGGGAAAGTCCAGTCGTCATGAGAGTCCCTTCAGGGACGGCACAGCAACGCGGAAAAACTCTGCCCGCAGCCTCGCTTTGAAAGGGCGCGCCTTCAAGCCGCGCCGTAGGTCTCACAAAATGAACCGCGGCTTTAGCCGCTGCGGGAAATTTCCGCAGCCCGTTGAAATATTTCTTCTTCATTGCACAACCTCTTTGCCCACGGCCTGGTTCAACTGCGCCGCTGCCGTCAAATACGAGCCCACCAGATTCACGTAATTCAATTCCACGCTGCGGTAATCGCTCTCTGCGTTGAGAAAATCCAGCAGCGAAGCCCCGCCGTGCTGGTAAGAAAACAAAATCGTGTCCCGCACCCGCACCGCCTGCGCCAGATACTTCTGCTTGTACGGCCGCAGCAAAATTACATTGCTGTTCAACGTGGCATACGCCGAATCCACATCGCTGAATACCTGCGCCTCGGCCGCATCGCGCAATTTTTCATTACGCGTAATGTCCAGCTTGGTATGCAGCTTGTTTCCCTGGTTGCGATCGAAAATGCGCAGCGGAATACTCACGTCCACGCCAAAATAAAGATCAATCGGTGGATTCCGCCCCATATCAAAGCTGAACGTCGGATCCGTCGATCCGTTCGCCACCGCCAGCTTGTAGTTGGTCTGCGCCTGTTGCACCGTCTGCACTGCCGTCTTCAAATCCGGACGGTTATCCAGCGCGATTTGCCGGTACGCCTCCAGCGGATCGATCTGATCGTTGAAATCAAACACGCCCGCCAGATCAAACTGGTCCACCGGCGTGCGGTCGTTCAACAGCATCAGCATCTGAATCTTCGCCGTCCGCAAATTGACGATCGCCGTCTGCACGTCCGACTCGTACTGCACCCGCTGCAACTCCAGCCGGTCCAGATCGATCTGCGCGATATCTCCCGCTTGAAATCGATCGCTGCTGATCTTCAGCACGTGGTCGTAGTATTCCAGATTGTCTTTTGAAACCTGCAGCACCGCCTTGGCCTGCAGCGTCTGCACAAACGCGCTGCGCAAGCTGAACAGCAGCCCGCGTTCCAGATCGCTTTGCTGGGAAACCGCAATCGCCGTCCCTTCCTTCGCGCTTTCCGTTCGCAACTCCCGCTTGTGCGCCCGCTCGTGCAAATAGCTCACCGTCGCCGAAGGCAGCCAGTAGGCAAATGGCCCATGCGAAGGCCCCCCCGGAAATGGATCGATCTGATCCGCCAGCACCGTCAGATTCGGATTCGGCCGCAGATGCGCCGTGATCTCGTCCGCCTGGAATTCGCTGATATTCAACTTCTCCGCCAGCAGCGTGGGATTATTCAACTCCAGCCGGTCCTTCACCTGTTCCCACGTCCACGCCTGTGGCGGAGCCTGCGGCCTCGCCGGCGCTGCCTGCGCCCCGGCCAGAACCGCAGCACAACCCAGCGCCACCAGCGCTCCACAACTCCTCCGCAATCTTCTCCGCATCAATAACTCCACAAATCTCGACTCCACAAATATCTCCGGACTTCTACAGCCTCCGGCAGAGATGTAGAGCAATGTGTTTCCAGGAACGCATTGCTCCACAAACACACTGGAAATAAGTATCTAGGCTCTTTTGTAAGGATTCTCTAAAGATGAGAATCCTCGCTGCGGATTTATTGCTGCATCCGATCAGCGATTCACGAACAATGAATGCACCAAGATGAGTTAACTGGGATTCGGCAAACTACCCAAGGAGGGAACTAGGAGGAGCGCGCCCTGCACGCAAAACGCAAGGCCTCGCCGGTGGTGCCGAATACGAAACACAAACTTCAAGCAGTCCCGCTTCCAGCTCAGGCAGCCGCGCTGCGCTCGCCGCCAGCGCCGGAGGTCCCTGCAGCCGGTTTACCCACGCTGAGTGCCTTTCGCTCGCGGCCTGCAGTACCGTGCGTTTGCTCGATGCCGATTCTTCCATCTCGGCCCGCATCGCATGCAGATCGTCCGTGGCCGAGATCACCGGGAACAACAGTACGACCACGCATCCCAGCGCCAGCAAACACTGCAACGCCGTCACCCTGCGCCCCAGTCGCGCTCCCGCGCCTCGCCGCCACAGCCAATAGGCCGGCAACACCAGCAACAGCCACACGAGATTGAGCAGCAACTCCATACGCAAGCAAACGATTTACAACCCAGCCGCTAGTCTTTCAAAAATTTCAAATCCAAGTCAATATGACCATCGTACCAGCATCCTATAGTGAGTGGATCACTGGCTGGAACTGGTCTCATAAATGGTTTTGGCTGGGGCACGGCTTCAGCCGTGTCGTTCAGGACTGTCCGCTCGGAGAACTATTTATGAGACCAGTCCTAGTGTTCACTGATCAGTAGGACCAATTCTCCGCCGCTCGCTAAACTGCCCACTGACCGCTTCCCCCACTTTTCCTACGGTCCCACCACCACCTGCAGTGGCCCCGGCGTCTGCAGCCGCTCATGGTAGATGGCGTTTCTCTTCGCGATCTCACCCGCCACGTTGACATAAATCACATACGCCCCGTGCGGCAGCGTCTCGCCAAACGGCAACGCCATGTGTTCCGTTCCTCGCTTCAGCGGAAAGCGCTGATATCCAATCTCCGTCGCCCGCCCATTCTCCGCTACCGCCTTCACATCAAAGGTCAGATCGATGTCATCCGCCGTTGTGTTCGAAACTTCCACGCTGCCCTCGATCCGGTTCACGTTCACCCGCGGAGGATTTTTCCACGCCAGCGTGATCGCTTCCACCACCTTGATCACGAATCCCCGCTGCACCGCCTGTTGCGGTTGTCCGCCGTCCTTCACCGACACCACAAACTGAAATTCGCCCGCCCGCTCCGCCGCTCCATGCAATACTCCGTTATCTTCCAGCCGGATCCCCTTCGGCAACGCGCCACCTTCCACCCGCCAATGCAGCACCGGCACGAAATTGCCGCGCCCTTGAAAATTCGCCTGATACTGCCCCTGCGGATACGTCACCGGCAACTCGGTTGGCTCAATCACCAGCCCCTCATCCGTATTCTTCCCCGGCGCGGACGGGTCCGTCGCCGCCGGCGCTTGCCCGAACCCCGCCCCGCTCATCGCCACCGCGACCACGCACACCAAGATTCGCTGTCCGACCTTCCTCATCCTGAAATCCCCCAGCCCGTCATCTTACAAACTCTGTCATCCTGAGCGAAGGTTGTGCCTCGCGAATGCGAAGCGCAACCGTAGTCGAAAGCCTGCCCTGAGCGAAGTCGAAGGGGAACCCTCGCACGTCATAGAAACCACCGGCACCGCAAGGCGTTCCTGCGGGCGTGTCTCGGGCAAGCAGCCACAGTTTCCCCACCCCATGCTACCGGAATTCCAGACCCGCTGGCCCATCCCTCGCGTTCCCCGTTAAGATGCCGAAACCTCCCCCTCCGCCTTCCCAAAACCCGCCTTCCCTCCTGGAATGTAAAGTTCTGTATACATTGCACTTGCAAAATATTTTTCTTCCGCCCGCGCTACTTATTTTCATGGTTCGGGTTCAAGGCAACTGAAACGACTTGTGCTAACCTCAGAATCAATAGTGACCCGATCCACGCTCGATTCAACCCAGGGGGAAGTTATGTCACCACGCAACGCCATCGTCCTGCTCCTCGCACTCTCCACACTCTTATTCCTGGCCGCCTGCGGCAGCAACAACGGCATTACTAATCCTACGCCCCCGCCCAGCGGCGGCTTCACCAACGCCAATCTCGATGGAACTTACGTCTTTTCCGTCTCCGGGACCGACCAAGCCAGTGCCCTCCCCTATGCGATCACTGGTACGTTCACCGCCAATGGCAGTGGTGGCAACGGCAAAGGCACCATCACCGGCGGCACATTCGACATCAACGATGCCGACACCACTGAATTCACCAGCGGTCCGATTGCAGACGCTTCGATCAACAGCAATAGTTTCTACAACGTCTCCGTCGATGGACGCGGACAAGCCACAATCGGCAGCAATATCTCCGGATTTCCTAACCTCACATTTGATTTCGTCCTCTCTTCCAGCTCCCACGGGCTGATCACAGAGTTCGACTCTTTCGGCACTGGCAGCGGAACCCTCGACTTGCAATCCTCTGGCGTTACGCCCTCCGGCGCCTACGCCTTCAGCTTCTCCGGAGGCACCTACAGCGGTGCTCCGTTTGCGACCGTTGGCAACTTTACCCTTGGCTCCGGCGGAGCTATTACCGCTGGCCTGGCAGACTTTAACAACGGTGCCCTTACGATCTCTGCTGGCCAGACACTCGCAGGAACCGTGGTCGTCGCCTCCACCCCTTCGACGACCCTGAGCACCGCCCAGTATCCCTCGCTCGCTTTCGATGTCTTTCCCATCGATGCCAACCATTTGAAATTCATTGAGACCGACGGAAACGGAACCTTGTCCGGCGACGCCTTTTCTCAGACCACCGCCACCCTACCATCCGGCACTCTGGCCTTCACTCTACAAGGCTCATTGGCGACAGGAGCTCCCGTCGCAGCTGGTGGTTTCATGGTTACCGATTCCACAGGCGACATCACCAGTTCGTCGACTGAGGACTTCAACGAGGGCGGAACCCTCTCTCCTGCTACGCCGGTGCCGTTCACCGCCAGCTATGTTGCCGGCGGCACTGGCCGATATACCATCAGTAACTTCAGTGGCTTCACCCCCGCAGGCTTAACCTATGCGGCCTATCCTTCGAGCGGCGGCACGCTTCTCGTGGAGATCGATACGGTCGGCGTCACGGCTGGCGCGGCCTACACGCAAACATCGACCGCAACCTTTGCCAGTGCATCGCAAGGTTTCGGGTTAAGTCTCTCGGGTGACAACCTTTCGTCGAGTGGCATAGACCCGGTGGGTGACATCGCCGAGTTCACCGCCGCCCCCAGCGGATCAACCGTGACGGGCTTGATCGACGAAAACTACTACACCGCCACCTCCCCGTTCTTTGATCAGGTGCTCGCTGGGACCTACGGAAGCATCGACACCGGACGCTCGGGGATCACTGCCACCACTGGGACAAGCACCTCGCCTGGCACGCTAAACGGCGGATTCGCTCTCACCCTATACACCGTGGATGGCACTACCTTCCCCTTTATCGAGTCGGATAGCGGCCAGGTCTCTGCCGGGGTCATCGTGGCGCAGAGTTCTCCCAGCTCCTCTGCGGCCGTGGCCCACTCGAACATGTTCGTTGCCCGGCCCATGTTCCATCCTCACGCCGCTCGCCAAAAGAAAAACTAACCCGCCACTCATCACTCAAACCACCGGGCGCGGCTCACCAGCCGCGCCCACTTTTTTTCCCAACCCCGCCCCCGGTCCATCCGCCCGTCTTCTTCGTGACCTTAGTTACCTTTAATGAATGACCCCTCATCAAGCACAATCTCTCCAGACTTACGTCCAGATCGCGGGAGAACCAGAGTGCTCTGCCAACGCTTTCTTCGTGTCTTTGTGTTCGTGCTCCTCGGCGCCTCGCTGGCCGCCGCACGCGATCTCGCCTTAGTCTCCAATAAATCCAACGCCGTGGGCGCCATCACCGTTGCCGATCTGGTCAAGGTTTGCAAGGCTCAGACCAATCGCTGGCCTGATGGCAAACCTGTCACCTTTGTTATGCGCTCGCCCTCCGCGCCCGAGATGAAGGTCGTTCTCGAAAAGATCTACGGCATGTCGCAGAGCGAACTCAGCAGTCTCATCGTTTCGTCCAATCACGCTCGCGCCAATCATCCGGCCATCCTGGTCGCCACTTCCGACGAAGAACTCGTGAACGCGGTGGCTTCCACTCCCGGAGCTGTTGGCGTGGTGGATGTGTACTCCATCAACAGCAGCGTTTCGGTCGTCAAGGTCGGAGGCAAACTGCCTCTCGAACCCGGCTACCTGCTGCACGGCAACTAGTCGCGGGAGAATCTTGAGATCAAAGTTCGTGTGCGCATTGTTTGGGTAGTTTTGAAAGGGCGCGGCTTCAGACGCGCCGTAAAGGATCGAAAAGAATATGGGCTTTAGCCCCTGGCGGATGCTCGAAAACTAACTCATGGCAGCTCCCGGCAAAAAAACCGCGCCCGCGCCCGCATCGGCCTATGTACGCCGTTATCCCCGCTTCGCCATCGACGTTCGCCTGCAAGTCCGCATGTTTCAGTCCGGCGAATTCCGCAGTTGCTGGGGACGCTCCACCGAACTTGGGCAGGATGGCATCGGAGCCACTCTCACCGGAGAACTTGAAACCGGCGAAATCGTCTCCCTCGATATCCCTCTGCCTCTCAGTCCGTACCCTTTGAAAGTTCGCGCCATCGTCCGCTATCGCCAGGGCCTGCGCTACGGCTTCGAATTCCTTACCCTCGGCGACCCCCAGCGCGAAACCATCCGCCGCGTCTGCGATATGCTCGCCACCAAAGGCTGATCAATTTTCAGCTTCCTGTCATCCTGAGCGCAGCCGCTTTTCAGCCCGATCGGTGTCATCCTGAGCGCAGCCGCTTTTCAGGCAGAGCGAAGGATCTCACCCACCACTAAATTCTCAGTGCCATTCCATTCCGCTTCCATTACCTCAGTAACTTTCGAGTAAACCCCTCGCGTTTTACTATCCAGTCTGCTGGGCTTCAGAGGGGGAGCCATCAATGGGTGGTCGTGTCACCCGGTCAGGACAGTCCCGGGAACTTCTGCGCGCCAAGTCGTTGCACCAGGCGCTCGAGTGCGGAGCGTCGCCCTCATTCATTCCCACCGGCAGCCCCACCGCCGCGCAGCCATCGTCTCTCTCCTGGAATCCGGCCGAATCGAATCCCAGCGTCACCACCGAGCAAGCTTCTTTCGATCTCCGCCGCCAGTATCTCGAACAGCTCTTTCAGAACGCTCCCGACTCTCTGATCGTGGTCGACTCTTCTTTTCACGCGCAGTGCGTCAATCGTGAATTTCAGCGCGTCTTCGGCTACTCCGAAGCGCAAATTCTGTCGCAGCCCATCGATGCCCTCATCCTTCCCCCGGATCGCGCCGCGGAAGCGCAATGGATTGCGCAATGTCTGCAGCGTGGCGAGCAGCTTACCCTCGAAACCCAGCGCCGCCATCGCGACGGAACTCTGCTCGATGTCTCTCTTTCCACCGCTCCCTTGATCGTCAACGGCCGCAGCGCCGCCTACTACTTCGTCTATCGCGATATTTCCGATCGCAAGCGCGCCGAAACTCTGAATTCCGCTCTCTTTAACGTCGCCGAAAAAGCCTGCTCCACTCAGGATCTGCAGCAGTTCTTCGCCGCCATCCACGGCATCGTCGACGAACTCATGCCCGCGCGCAGTTTTTCCATCGCCATTCACGATCCGGAGTCGCAACTGCTCAGCTTCCCTTATTTCGTCGACGAGCAGGAGTCCGCTCCCGCTCCCGCCCGCGCCGCGCGCGGCCTCGTCGAATATGTTCTTCGCACCGGGGAGCCCCTGCTCTGCACTCCGCAACTCTTGCAGCAAATGCAGCAGCGCCGCGAAATCGAACTCTCCGGCCCGTCTCCCCTGTTCTGGCTGGGCGTTCCGCTTCGCGCCAATCATCACGTCTTTGGCGCGCTCGTCCTCAAAAGCTACTCCGAAAAAACTCCTCTTCGCGAGCGCGACAAGGAAGTGCTCACTTTAATCTCGCGTCAATTAGCCGCCACCATCGAGCACAAACGCAACGAGCAGGCTCTGCGCCGCTCCGAGGTTCGCTACCGCTCCCTCGTCCAGACCGCGGTCTACGGAATCTATCGTGCCCGTCTCGAAGGCCAGTTTCTCGACGTCAACCCAGCTCTCATCGGAATGCTCGGCTACAATTCCGCTCTCGAAGTCTTGGCCCTCGATCCGCAAAACGATGTCTTCCTCAACCCCGGCGAGTACACCCGCCTGGTCGACGAATTCCGCCGCACCGGTCGCATGGACGGTTTCGAGGCCCGCTGGAAGCGCAAGGATGGATCTGCTATCACCGTCCGCATCAGCGGCCGCGCCGTCGCCACCGAAGACGAGCCCGCCGATGTTCTCGAAGCCATCGCCGAAGATATCACCGAGCGCCGCGTCCTCGAAGATCAGTTCCGCCAGTCGCAAAAAATGGAAGCCGTCGGCCGTCTCGCCGGAGGCATCGCTCACGACTTCAACAATCTGCTCATGGTCGTCAGCGGCTACACCGAAGTCCTCCTCGATCAGCTCACTGCCGAAAATCCGTTGCACACCAAGGCTGAGGCCATTCAGCAAGCCTCCGATCGCGCCACCACCCTCACGCGTCAGCTGCTCGCCTTCAGCCGCAAGCAACTCCTCGAACTCAAGGTCATCGACGTCAACGCCATCGTCGCCGACATGGAGCGCCTGCTGCGTCCGCTCATCGGCGAAGATATCGAACTCACTACCAGTCTCGCTCCCGCCGTCGGCTGCACGCGCGCCGATGCCGGTCAGCTCGAGCAAGTCATCATGAATCTCGTCGTCAACGCCAAAGACGCCATGCCCAACGGCGGCAAAATCTGCATTCGCACCACCAGCGTCACTCTCGACGACACCTATCGCCCCGAAAATACTTTCATCAAGCACGGCCCCTACGTCATGATTTCCGTCAGTGACACCGGCCAGGGCATGGACCGCGAAACTCAGGCCCGCATCTTCGAGCCTTTCTTCACCACCAAGGAAAAAGGCAAAGGCACCGGCCTCGGACTTTCCACCGTCTACGGCATCATCAAGCAAAGCGGCGGCTACGTCTTCGTTCAAAGCGAGCTCGGCCGCGGCACCGTCTTCACCATTTATTTCCCGCGCGTCGACGAGCCCTCTGAGGCTCTCGCCGCCCCCGCTTCTCTCGCCGCCGTCGGCGGAACTGAAACCATTCTCCTCGTCGAAGACGAAGAGTCCGTTCGCCAGCTCGTCCGCGAGACTCTCGAGTCCCGCGGCTATCATGTTCTCGAGGCACCCAACGGACAAGATGCTCTCGCCGTCGCTTCCTCCCATCCCGACACCATCCACCTCATCATTACCGACGTCGTCATGCCCGGCATGAGCGGCCACGAACTCGTCCAGCAACTCTTGCCCGTACGCCCCGGCGCCAAGGTCCTTTATCTTTCCGGCTACGCCGAAGACGCCTTCGCCAGCCCGCTCCCCGCCGACGGCAAAAAAACTTTCCTGCAAAAGCCCTTCACCCTGCAAAGCCTCTCCCGCAAAGTCCGCGAAGTCCTCGGCCCCCCCACCAACTAAGAAGTTCGATTTTGGGTGGCGCGGCGCTTCAGCCCTGCGATAAGGGAAGGTTTTGTTTTGAAATGGCACGGCTCCAGCCGCGCCGCCAGGTTTTGTTTTGAAAGGGCGCGGCTTCAGCCGCGCCGCCAAGCGCCAGATCGAACCGGGGCTTTAGCCCCTGCGCCCAAAGCGCTTCTCGCCGCCCGCGCAGCCGTGGAAGAGCGGCGCTTCAGCGCCGCGTTCAGGTTCCCCAAAACACTCGGGCTTTAGCCCCTGGCTCTCCGCCCCGGTGTAAAATTCTCCTCGCAACCGCGACGCCGCTCTTCCTCATCCAAGTTCCAGGAAGCCGCTTCGCCTGAATCCGTACCCTTGACCTCGTCATCAGTACAATAAGAACTCTGGAGGAAAAATCATGGCTCATGAACTACCGCCCCTGCCCTACGATTACGCGGCGCTCGAACCCATCATCGACAAGCAGACGATGACCCTGCACCACGACATGCATCACGGTGCCTACGTCAAAAATCTCAACGCAGCCATCGAAAAACATCCCGAACTGTCCAAGAAAACCGCGGAAGAATTAATTCGCGACTATAACGCCATCCCCGAAGACATTCGCGCCGCAGTCCGCAACAACGGCGGCGGCCACGTCAACCACACCATGTTCTGGAAGATCATGAAGCCCAAAGGCGGCGGCGATCCCACCGGCCCCATCGCCCAGGTCATCACCAAAACTTTTGGCAACTTCAAGGATTTCCAGGCCAAGTTCAACGACGCCGGCACCAAACAATTCGGTTCTGGATGGGTCTGGCTCGCCGGCAAGCCCGGTGGCGACGTGCACATTATGAGCACGCCTAACCAGGACAACCCAATCACGCAAGGCCATTTCCCCATCTTCGGCAACGACGTCTGGGAGCACGCCTACTACCTGAAATACAACAACCGCCGTCCGGAATATCTCGCCGCCTGGTGGAACGTCATCAACTGGGACGAAGTCAACGCCCGTTACGAAGCCTTCAAGTCCGGCAAAGCACTGCATGAGCCGGCCATGGCTCACTAACCGGCCGTCAACTGAATTGTCATTCTGAGCGTAGTGGCCGCTTCGCGAACAGCGAAGCGGCCACGAAGTCGAAAGCCCGCCCTGAGCGAAGCCGAAGGGGATCCCTACCCTTCGGCAATGCTCAGTTGGTTCTCCCCGCCCGGAACCTCCGACACAAAAACTAGAAACAAGAAACTGGAAACCAGAAACTGGAAACAAGAACCTGCCCACTGCTCACTGACTACAGCCTCCCTCCCTTTCTGCATTTCCTGTGCACCGTCTGTGGACAATTCGCCCTCCGACTCCCCCAGATATTTTTCTCCACCCGTGCCATCCAATCGAACCCCCGCTCTCCACGCGCCCTAGCCAGATATCTTCGCCCAACTCCTTGATCCCTTCGATCCGCGAAAATCCGTTCCTGGGATTTTCCTCAACTGCACCAAAAATACTGAATTGACCAAGCAACCTTTCGCTCGTACATTCGTTCTCGCCCTCAACAAAAAAAATGACCGACTCAGCCGAGACTGTCACCGGCATGAGACAAACGCGGACTTCATCAGCAACGCTCCGTCAACCATTCATCCTTCATCATCGAAAGACAAAAACTGGCCGGCACTCATGAAAGCAACCAATCCATGGATCACCTACCGCACCCGTTTCTTGGTCAAAGCAAAACAACTCACCACCAGCCTCACCTTCACCGACGTCCTCGGCCGTCAGCACTCCGGACGCAAGGGCGACTATCTGGTCGAGTCCTCCGATGGTGTTCTCCGCATCGCCCCTCGCCAGATCTTCGAGGATATCTACGTCCCCTTGCTCGCCAGCGAGACTTCCGAGCCGCTTCGAACTCCGCAACCACAAGAAACCCGGCCGCGCCAAACAGCCATTCACTTCTCGCTCCCAATTCGCAAATTCCCTCAACCCGACCGCGGATCTCGCAACTCCGCCCCCAACCTTCGCTCTCTCTACGATTAACGCGGACACGATTCGCGCGGAAGGGATTCGTTCGTATCACGTCTCCGGTTCAGCGATTTCCCCAAGCAGAATCGCCCGGGAAGGGCACGACTTCAGTCGTGCCGTCCGCGCCTGCGAAAGAATCGGCTTTAGCCGCTGAGGCAATCGCCACGACCATAAGCCACCACAAGACCATAATCCATCCCGACCGCCCGCAGCACCGTGAACGCCCGCAGCGCCACGACCGCCCGCGGCACCGTGGAAGAGCGGCGCTTCAGCGCCGCGTAACCCATCCCCAATCCCTCCGGGCTTTAGCCCCTGCCACGCCCCCACACTCAGCTCCTATCACGTCTCCGTTTCCGCGATGCCCCAACCCACAATCGCTCGGGAGGGGCACGACTTCAGTCGTGCCATCAAGGACTGCGAAAAAATCGGCTTCAGCCGCTGAAGAAATCCACACGACCGTAACCGACACGCGCGCAATCCATCCCGACCACCACTCGCACCGCGACCGCGGACGCGTCGCGCTTGACTCGCAGGTCGTCCATCCCGACCGCCGCAAGCGGCTAGGATCGCTTCAACCGCGCGAGATGCATCCCGACCGCCGACACAACCGTGGAAGAGCGGCGCTTCAGCGCCGCGTAATCCATCCCAAATTCCTCCGGGCTTTAGCCCCCGAAATAGTTGGAACCTCAGAAACCAGTTCCGGCGAATTCGCCACCACCTCCCGGATGGCCAACAGAACCCCGCAATGTAAGCGCCACCAACCCCCGCAGGACCGTGAACCCCCGCAGCGCCACGACCGCCCGCGGCACCGCGAAATCCGTTCCAATTCACTCCGGGCTTTAGCCCCCGAGGTACACAAGCCCTCAGAAACCAGTTCCGGCGAATTCGCCACCACCTCCCGGCCCCCCAACAGAACCCCGCAATGTAAGCACCGTGAACCCCCGCAGCGCCACGACCGCCCGCAGCACCGTGGAAGAGCGGCGCTTCAGCGCCGCGTACTCCGCCCCAATTCACTCCGGGCTTTAGCCCCCGAGGTACACAGGCCCTCAGAAACCAGTTCCGGCGAATTCGCCACCACCTCCCGGCCCCCCAACAGAACCCCGCAATGTAAGCACCGTGAACCCCCGCAGCGCCACGACCGCCCGCGGCACCGTGGAAGAGCGGCGCTTCAGCGCCGCGTACTCCGCCCCAATTCACTCTGGGCTTTAGCCCCTGTGTCCCGCCACCTCCGTACACGCTTCGGATCAGGGCAGAGAAGAAACTCCAAGACCATCTATCTAACGGGAAGGGCACGACTTCAGTCGTGCCCCAAACATTCGAGAAGAATTGCGGCTTTAGCCCCTGAGGCCGCCACGACCGTAAACCGTACGACCATAATCCATCCCGATCGCCGCAAGCGGCTAGGATCGCTTCAACCGCGCGAAATCCATCCCGACCGCCCGCAGGACCGTGAACCCGCGCAGCGCCACGACCGCCGGCGGCACCGTGGAAGAGCGGCGCTTCAGCGCCGCGTAATGCATCCCCAATCCATCGGGGCTTTAGCCCCTGCACCCCGTCCGCAGCCCACCGCCGCCTTTTATGAACGCTCGATGAATTCCGGTTGTGGAAAACCAATCCCTCATCCCAGCATCAAGCCCGTCATTGCTGGAGATACAACCTATGGTGTTTCCCTCTTGACAGGCACAATAAGCGGGAGTAACTTTGCAATCCCATAGCTTTGAAATTCGCCTCGCGGGAACGGGGCGGGTTTCGGCAGGTGCAGTTGGAGAGTAGTGAGGACGGGATGGCGCCAGGCCAGAGGTGACCCGGCGCCGCCTCCGTAAAACGAACAAAACAAAGCCGTAAAGGCGAGCCCGATCTGGGGCGGGTCCGGACGCCGGAAGCCCCAAGCCGGTCGTAGAAAAGTACAAAGTAAAGTGCGGTGGCCGTTCCCCGACCCTCCCCCGGGTGAACGACTGGTGAAGGAACTAAGTCAGCTTCATGTTTCCATGACACGCTCGGGAAGGGCACGACTTCAGTCGTGCCATCCAAGGCAAAAAGATGTGGGGCTTTAGCCCCCTGAGGAATTTGAGGAGCCCAGGATGGAATCTTTAACTCGCCTCGTTACCGATTCGCTGGCACGGCACGGCTTCGATCGTCCCATCGACCCCCGCCGCCTGCAATGGTCTCGCTGGTTCCGTTGCGATTCTCCCCATAGCCTCCTCGTCGTCCCCAGCAAGCCCGGCATCTTCGCCATCGCCGAAGAGATCCTGGATTTCGGCAGCCCTCATGTAGGGACAGCCGCCCCCGGCGGTCCAGCCGAGCAAGGCTCGGCACCTGCATCCAGCGCATCGACTTTCGCTGTGCGCACCGAACGGGAAGGGCACGACTTCAGTCGTGCCGTTACGCCCGTCAAAAACACTCCGGCTTTAGCCGCTGAGGTCCCGCCCTCAAAGCGCATGCTCGCCGTCCTCCAGTTCTCCGAAGACGATGACATGGCCTTTACCCTCGACCGCATGTTTACCCGCATCAACCCCATGCGCGCTCGCCTTTCCTCAGGACGCTGCTTCCTCCGCTTCGTCGTCGTCGAAGACCAGGACCAGCGCCGCAATATTTGCACCGCACTCAATCAATGGATGCTCTCCTCCGCCGAAAAAGCCAGCGGCATCCCCGCCGGCTTCTCTTCGTCGCTGGAACTAAATGCCGCGGAAGAGTCGCTTGGCACACCCCGTGTGGGGCGGACACTCTTGTCCGCCAATGCCGACGCCGTTTCAACTCCGGCAACAGAGTCTCCGCGAGGAGCGAATGTTAGCTCGCTCCCCCATCTCGACTCCGGAGGCAACCAGAATCTCCACTGTCCTCACCCCCTTCCCTCGGGTTTTTGACCCGAGGAGTGGATGAACGGACTAGCCGCGCAGAGGCGAAAGAATGCAGCCCACGGCGCAAGCCGTGGGCTGGAAGAGTTAGGAGGAACCAAGCCCCGCAGGGGCGGCAGAAAGCTCTTTAACAAACAGGCTTCACCTCAAACAATTTCCCGTTTGAGCGTAGATGCTGTCGGCATAGCGTGGAAGAGCGGCGCTTTAGCAGCCCGCCCTGAGCAAGCGAAGCACGCCGAAGGGTGCTGGCAGATTTGGTTTTGAAAGGGCGCGGATTTAAGCCGCTCCGTCAGTCGTACAGATCGGGAAGGGCACGACTTCAGTCGTGCCGCATGAGGGCACGATGAATTTGGGCTTTAGCCCCTGAGGTTCGAAATAATTAACACGGAGGATGCGAGAATCGCCGCTGATGCAGGAAGCATAACCGCCGCAAGCACAACCGTGGAAGAGCGGCGCTTCAGCGCCGCGTCGGGAAGCAGAAAAGATTCGGGGCTTTAGCCCCTGAGGTTCGAAATGATTAACACGGAGGATGCGAGAATCGCCGCTGATGCAGGAAGCATAACCGCCGCAAGCGCAACCGTGGAAGAGCGGCGCTTCAGCGCCGCGTCAGGAAGCGGAATGATCGGGGCTTTAGCCCCTGAGGTTCGAAATAATTAACACGGGTGATGCGAGAACCGCCGCTGATGCAGGAAGCATAACCGCCGCAAGCGCAACCGTGGAAGAGCGGCGCTTCAGCGCCGCGTCG
>Ga0181520_10005894_pt1 | contig 19155 bp, 23 predicted proteins | sample PEATcosm2014_Bin_29_FD_132451 | JGI IMG/M metagenome (GOLD analysis project Ga0181520, IMG submission 132451) | Peatland microbial communities from MTU Mesocosm Facility, Houghton, MI, USA - PEATcosm2014_Bin02_30_metaG | ecosystem: Environmental > Terrestrial > Soil > Wetlands > Peat | place...
ATTTGTCCTATTATTCTAGCAATTTAAAGCAGATTTTTCAAGTCTTCTTGGACAATTTTTACTATATTGAATTTTTCGGGATGCACTATTTTATTTAAATCCCAAAGATCAACCCATTTGTATTGTATAAATTCCTGATTATCGACTTTTATTTCGCTTTCACCTCCGGTAAATTTGAAATAAAGTATTTGTTGCTCTTGGCCTTTGTAATGATAGATGTTGAAAAATGGACGTAGCGCGTTTTTCCAAACGTAATTCGAAGTTCTATTTTATATGAACAAAAACTTCAAGTTTTTGATCCCAAGTTCTTCAAAAATCTCACGTCTGGCACTTCCCTCCAAGTTTTCTCCCCGTTCAATACCGCCTTGGGAAAATTGCCAATAATTCTGAAATTTTACTGTATCTAAATCGCCGATATCTTTTAGGTCTTTGTCGTGTGGATTTCTTAAAGCAACAAGAAGTTCGTTCTGGGCATTTAAAATTATAGAAATTGCATTTGGTCGGTAAGGCAGACTCATAAAAACTTTATAATGCCAAAGCCCGGAAGCTAAACCAAAAGTCGCGTGAAAAATTCTTTTTGCGCGGTAGGGTTGGGTTATCAGGCGCCAGAGCCATTCCAGGCCGGAGTAGCGGATAAATTCGGGAGGCGTCGATTTTTTGCCGGCTATGTAATCAAAGGTTCCGCCAAGGCCAATGGCCAATTTGACATTCAGCTTCGGCAAATTTTCCGCGATCCATTTTTCCTGGCGCGTCGGTCCATAGGCAACGAACAATATATCGGAGTTTGATTTGTTTATGTCCTCAATTACTGATAAATCATCCGGATTTTTATTTGACCATTGTTGGTTTAAAATGCGGCCGCATTTTTTACTAGCATAGATATTTAGCTGCAGGGCGGTTTTTTGGGCTGTGTCGTTAAATCCGCCTAAAAGAAAAATTGATAGATTATTTTTCGCGGCTATCTCCGCCAAGTCCCAAATCAAATCCGCGCCCACTATTTTTTCCGGCAAAGCCGATTTAATCCATCGCGGGTTAAATATTATCGCGGCAAGCGAATATGCTATTTGCCACGCGGATTGGAAAACTTTTCCCCAATAGCTTTTAGCCGTGAGCGGTATATCCAAAAACCGTTTGGCCCAAAACAAACCAATCCCGTCGGCCACGGAAAAGTCGGCCTGGTTAAAAATTTCCAAAAGTTTTGGATCCTGAAAACCATGGTAAAGAAATTCGGAATAAGGCGTTATAACGAACGTCTTTTGTCCGTTTTTTATCCGGCTGATAATTCCGTCAATCAGCTCTTTTTTAGTAATGGAATCAACTTTTAATCCGGCGATGTCAAATTTCGTCATACTTAAATTATATCGCATTTTAGCCTTATTTGATAGCCAAATTAGTTGAAATACTGTATAATTTGAATAAGCTTAATCAAGAGATTCTTCGGCCTGAATGCAAGGCCTCAGAATGACGCCGGAGAGGTTTATGGAATCCATAGGAAAAATTGCCAAATTTTCATCGGCAAAACCGAAGAAGGATACCCACCTCCACTCCCCCGCTCATTTGCTGGCCGATGAGCTGTCGGTAAAGCTGAACGATAAAAAGCATTTTGGCTTTTATTTAAAAATGGCCACTTTGTATGACCACAATTTTTTAAGGAGCCTGATGGGCCAGGTTTTGGAAGGGAAAGATGTAAAGAGCCCGGGCAAGCTGTTTGCCTATTTAATTAAAAAGAATAACCAGCAATCACAGTCGGCGTCATCCTGAGCGGAGTGCATCCGATGCGAAGGATCTCATCTTAGGTAAAGGAAGAGATTCTTCGCCCCTCAGATGCATTCGGGACTCAGAATGACGCCATCACCAGAGCCGTATGGTATTACCAATTAAAACTTATCCCGATCCTGTTTTAAGAAACCCGACCGAGCCGGTGGTTTTTCCGTTGACCAAGGAAATCAGGAAATTAACCGAGGATATGATAGACACGGTGCGCAAGGCCGACGGCATCGGTTTGGCCGCGCCGCAAGTTGGAAAATCGGTTAAGCTGATTATTGTCAATTTAGAGAAAAGCGGCGTCCCGCTTGTGGTGCTTTATAATCCCAAAATAGTTTCCAAAAGTTTTGCCAAAACCGAAATTGAAGAAGGGTGTTTGTCCATTCCCGAAGTGTTCGGTATGGTCAAGCGTCCCAAAAAAGTCACTGTGGAAGCGCAGACCGCGGAAGGCAAAACCGTGCAATTTATGGATGACGGCTGGGTTGCCCGTGTTACCCAGCACGAAATCGATCACATCAACGGCCGTCTTATTATCGATTTTATAAAAAAATACACTCAGGGTGCGGAAATTGTTAAGGAGTGGAAAAAGAAAAAATTATTATAGATCACAGATATAAACGCAAATGACGCAGATGTCGCAAATCGCATCAGCGGCATCCGCGCAATCTGTGATAAATCAGTGATCTATGAAGTTTATCAAAGACATTCTATTTTTTGAAATCCAGACCACCGGACACGACGCGGATAAGGATTCCATAATCCAACTCTCCGCGGTTTTGCTGGACAAGGACAATTTGCTGGAAAAAAATAATTTTAACACTTTTATCAGGATTAGTTATTTGGACAGCGTCATTAACGAGCACGCCAAAATTTTGCATACTGATTACGAGACACTCCGCAAGAGCCCGAAAGTTTACGATGCTATCAAAAATTTTCATAAAAAATTCGGCGCGGATTTATTGCTGGCAACGCACAGTTCCAATAATTTGTGGTTTTTAAAAAATGCCTTTAAGAAAGCGGCCGTAACTTACGACTACGACTACCACGTTATTCAGCTATGGACGTTAGGTTATATCTACACCTTAAATTATGGGCTCAATAAAATGCCGACCTTCCAAACTCTTCTGGACTATTTCAGGTTGAAGCAAAAAAATCCCTACGATATGATGGAGAAAGTCAGGCTTGCGGCGGAGATATTTAGGAGAATAATACGAGAGGTTTGATATTAAGAAATTGGGAAATAAAGAAATTTATAGATTATGAACTTCAAAAGAGATATTTTGTTAATCGATACGGAGTTTTCCGGTTTTGATTTTCCCAAAAAGCACGATTTACTGCAAATCGCGGCCGTGCTTTTGGACAGGAAAACTTTAAAAGAAAAAAAATATTTTTCCAGCTATGTCAGACCTAACCATTGGAAAAATAGGGACAGAGAGTCCATGAAGGTCAATAAAATCAGCTGGGATATGGTTAAAGACGCTCCGACTGTCGCTGAGGCCGTGATAAAATTCAACCGAGCTTTCCCCCACAATGTGATGCAGGCCTTTTATGTCGGGTATAATGATAAACGCATTTTGCTTGAGGCCTATCGACAGGCAAAAATAAAGTGGCCGTTTGATTACCACTATTTTGATTTGTGGGCGTTATTTTATGGCGTACTGGCCAAAAATAACCAACTAAAATCCAAAAAAGATTTTGCCGGTTTCGGGTTGGAATATTTAATAAAAAAGTTGAAGATTAAAATCGACAAAAAGCAAATGCATAATGCTTTGGTGGATTGCAGGATTGAGGCGGATGTTCTAAGAAAAATTCTTAAAACCCGCTGATTGGTCGCCGATATGTACGCTGAGTAGACGCCGACAGCAGCGCTCAGCGACTTATCGGCGCACCAATCGGCAACAGATCAGCGGAATATGAAAATTGTTTTTTTTGGCACGGCCAACGCGGCTTTGCCCATATTAGAAGCTTTAAAAAAACAGCATGAGATTTTGGCTGTGGTAACAAAACCGGACGCGGAAGCGGGACGGTCGCAGGAGTTGCAGGAAAGCCCGGTTTCGGCTTTGGCTAATGATTTAAAGCTAAAAATTTTCAAACCTGAAAAAATCAAAGATGAAAATTTTTATAAGGAGTTACAGGTTTTGGGAGCTGATATTTTTGTGGTGGTCGCCTATGGGAAAATTTTACCGATGGAAATTATCAATCTGCCGAAATATAAAACCGTTAACGTCCATTTTTCCGTATTGCCAAAGTATCGCGGCCCATCGCCCATTCAGTTCACTTTGCTTAACGGCGACGAGCAAACCGGCACATCCATATTTTTGCTGGACAAAAAAATTGACGACGGTCCTTTGCTCGCGCAAGAAGCCGCCGGCATAGAACCTTGGGATAATTATTTTACATTATCGGACAAATTGGCCAAGGTTTCTGCGGGAATTATTAATCAGGTTATCGCTGATTATGCCGGCGGCAAGACTACTCCCCTGCCCCAGGATGAAGCCGCGGCGTCTTTTACGAAAATTATCACCAAGGCTGACGGCAAAGTTGACTGGGCAAAATCGGCCGCTGAAATTTACAACCAATTCCGCGCGTTTTATATTTGGCCGGGGATTTGGACAACTTGGAACGGGAAGATATTAAAGATTACTGATTGTGTAGTTAACACGGATCTACGGATTGAACACGAATCTACGGATGCCTACGGATTCGGTAAAGTTCTTGAAGGAGGGGTTGTGGCGTGCGGCAATAATACTTTTTTGCAAATAAAACAACTTCAGCTCGAGGGGAAGTCTGAAGTTGCCGTTAACGATTTTTTAAATGGGTACAGGGACTTTGTAGGGAGTTCGTTAGAATGATATTAGAAGCTGTCTTAAAAATAATTTGTAGGCGAAATTACAGGATTTTGAGCGGATTGGCCCTTAACAAATTTTGACGTTTAGCCTAAGCTAAGCGGAAAAATTTTTAAGGCCAAGACGCCAAAATCCTGGAATTGCAGCCCGAAGGATTTTTAAGATAGCTTCTAGTTGATATTGGGAGATTGATGGATATATATAAAAAACCGCAGCATCTTAGTTGCGGTTTTTTATCGTAAAACAAGGTTATTGATGAATTTTTAGTATTGCTGTCCGGAGGAACTTTGTGATTGCAACCCCTTGGCCTGCTGTATTGCCCTGTGTCCGATGCTCGCCGGAGCGCCGCCCGGGGAATTAAGCTGGTTTTGAATGTCCAGGGTTTGTTGGTTTTGCAAATTTGTAACCTGCTTGGCCGCCTGAATATCGTTTTGGTATGTTTGCGCCGTACTAGGCCCGCCATTACGTGACTTGCCGTACATTACCACAAACAATATAGCCATAATCGCCAACACAATCATCAGCGAAATCAGCAAAAAACCGTCATTGTGTTTGTGTGTTTCCATAAAAGAATACATTAAATGCAAATGATTCAGGTCAGACTAAACGCAAGGTGGTGGAAATAAAAAAACTTTCTATGGCAGGGGGTGAAGGAGTCGGACCTTCGCATACGGTTTTGGAGACCGTTGTACTACCGTTATACGAACCCCCCAGGGATAACTGATAACCATAATAATAACTAATAACGATAATAACTAATAACGCGCGTCTTAGTTATTTGTTATTAGAAGCTATCTCAAAATTCCATTTTGGTTAAAATCGAGTAATTTTGGCGTCTTGTCCTTAAAAATTTTTCCGCTTAGCTCCGGCTAAACGTCAAAATTTGTTAAAGGCCAATCCGCTCAAAATTCCTCAATTTTTCCTCAAAAGCTAATTTTGAGATAGCTTCTAATTATAAATTATCAGTTATATTAACCTATTTGGTTTCCTTGTGCAAGGTTTTCTTTTTGCAGAATTTGCAGAATTTTTGCAGTTCCAAACGCTTGGCGGTATTTTTTTTGTTCTTTTGGGTTTGATAATTTAAATTATGGCAAACCGTGCACTCCATGTTTATGAGATGGTCCTGGGACATATGATGGAATTATGAATTAAGAATTAGGAGTTATGAATTGTGATTGTCCTGGGCGTCAGGAAAATCTGTTAACGCCATCGATCCATCAATGACGTTTAAAGCCCGGCTTCGCCAAGGCTTCGTCGGGCACATTTTGTTGCGCAAAATGTGGAGCCAGCTGTCGGATTTTCACCCCGTTAAATCTGGAGCCGATGGTCGGGTTTGAACCGACGACCTACGGTTTATCCAACTTCGTCCCGACTAGTCGGGACTACGTCGGACCTTCGGCAAAACCGTTGCCTTGCCCGCCGAAGCTTCTTGTGGAGCCAGCGATCGGATTTGAACCGATGACCTGCTGTTTACAAAACAGCTGCTCTGCCAACTGAGCTACGCTGGCCAAAAGCGAAAGTGGGTCTGCCAACTGCCTGTCCACCGAAGTTTTAAACGAAGGCGGAAGCTACGGCAAGCTCTATATATTCTACTATAAACAAGCTAAATTGTCCAGGATTTGTAAATTTAGGGTTAACAAAAGCACCCTTAACTTCGTAAGGATGTTTTTGTGAGAAACAAAAATTTTACGCTTACGTCCGTCTTTGTTTCGGCGTTTTAGGCCTTAGTTGGAGTAAGCGGGTTAGGCCGAGCGGAAACAAAGCTGCTTGTTTCTAACTCACTCCGGCCTAGCCCCCTAACTCCATTTAAAAGAGAGGCAATTTTCTAAAAAGATTTACGCGCAGATAGCCTTGTCCGAAATCTAAAAAATTGGCCTCGGTAAGACTGGCGTATGCTTTGCGATCCCCGCGAAAATCCTCCAAAACCTTGGACTCCCACGCCGGTTCTTGTCCAGCCGCGGCGGATGCCCGGAGTTGCGCTCGGCGAAGTTGCGGCCGCGCTTGACCGGCTCACGTTAAAACTTGCTCCATCATAACCAAGCCCCGACGGTGTGGCTAAAGCCTGCTGGCCGGAATTAAGCATTGTCATAGATTGGGCGCCGGATTGCGCTATGGTCAGCGTTTGCCCGTTTTTTACCGTTGTCCCGCCGCTAAACTGCATCGTGCCAAAATTATCCAAGGGAATAAACCCTCCGCCGACCTGCGTGGGCATTTCCTCTATCCATTCGGCGCTGGACAAGGAAGAATCGTAAGGTACCATTGTCTGGAAATTTTGTCCGTTGGTATTATCCCTTAGAGCAATAACCCATTGGTTTTGCGTCTGTTCGGTTAAGGTGGCTGTAATAGAGTCTCCCGGATTTACCGTGATGGATATAGGTTGGGAATAGCCGGGTAAAGTTTCGTACCAAGCCTGGTAAGTTACGGAAGAATTATTGATATTAGTAAGAGCTTGGGTTCCGGCTTGGATTAAATCCGTGCCGGTCACGCCGCCGATGCCTACCCAGGTCGCGTCGCCTGTTAAACCCGATGCCGTGGGGATTTGCGGGATTGTCCAGGTGCCGGTAACGGAAGAAAAACCGCCGCCGGAAGAAACATACCCCGCCCAGTTATAAGAGGCGTTCGCTCCGGCACCGGAATTTGGCGCAGGCGTAGGCACGGTTTGGGCAAAAGCCGTATTTTGGCTCAGCGTTAACGACGCCGTTAAAATTAAACTTATGCCTAAGGCGATATTATAAATACTTGGTTTAAATTTCATATCGTTCAAGTCCTTTATATTTATTATTACGTAACTTCCTAAAAAATTGTTTCATTTTTTGTTAAATTATCGGTTTTAAAAGACTTTTAAATAAAGGTTCCTCGGAGCAGAGCTCTGAGGTATTGAACCTGTATTAAGACTCCTTGGGCTCGGAAAGTTATCCGCCTGAGGCGGATAACTTTCGCTCGCTCTACGTCGCTAATAAGGAGGTTTTTTGATATAATTCATATTAGAGGGTGTGATGTGAGAACATCCCTAAATATTTTTAAAAATATGAGGTTAAAAGAAAAATACTGGCACGAATTCTTTATTATCAGCATCTGCATAAAAACCCTCACTGGCTTAGTGGAAACTGTCAGCGGTTTTTTGCTTGTTTATTTAAGCCCGAGTGCTTTAACCGTGATTTTAAACAGGTTGTCGCGCGGCGAACAACTTGAGGACCCGCAGGATTTTTTTCTGGCTTACGCGCATCAGTATCTTAACCATTTGACAGCCGGAACAAAAGATTTCGCCGGTCTTTACATTTTAGCCCACGGCATTATAAATTTACTCCTGGTTTTAGGACTGATAAAAGAAAAAACTTGGGCTTATTTGGTTGCCATCGGCGTTTTGTGCTCGTTTATGCTGTACCAGATTTTTAGGATTGCGCTTGACCATTCACTTTTGCTTTCGGCGCTTACTATATTTGATGCCGTGTTCGTAATCATAATTTGGCACGAGTATAATTATTTAACCAGGAAACTGGCAAAATGATATTTTGCGTCCGGCGTCATTCTGAGGCCCTAATAGCATACTTTTGAAGGCCGAAGAATCTCGAAGAAGAAGAGATCCTTCGCTCGCTTGGTTTTACGGATGACAGGATCAGGATGATGCCGGAGTTTAGAGATTTTTTTCTCGCTACAATCGCGAATTTTTGTTATACTTTTAAAGCTTAATAAATAATCAACCACAAAATGCACAAAGTAAAAGACATCAAGCTTGCTAAACAAGGGCATATAAATATCGCTTTAGCCGAACGGGAAATGCCGGTTTTGCGGATTATCGCCAAAGATTTTTCCGCCAAAGGCGGACCCGCCTCCGGCGGAAAAAAGCGCCGACCATTTGAAGGCATAACAATTGCCGCGTGCCTCCACGTAACCAAAGAAACCGCGGTGCTGATGCACGCCTTAAAAGCCGGCGGGGCGAAAGTGGCTTTGTGCGGCAGCAATCCCCTGTCTACGCAGGACGACGTTGCCGCGGCTTTGGCCGAGAGCGGCATTAACGTGTTTGCCTGGAAGCATATTTCCAATAAAGATTATTATTGGGCACTGAATCAGGTTTTAGATTTCAAACCGCAAATTACCATAGACGACGGCGCCGACGTAATTTCGCTTATCCATTCCGGGCGCAAAGAGCTGTTAAAAACCGTTTGGGCCGGCCAGGAAGAGACCACCACCGGAGTTATCAGATTAAAAGCCATGGCCAAAGACGGCGCCTTAAAATATCCGGTTGTGGCCGTAAACGATACCCCGACTAAGCATATGTTTGACAATTACTACGGCACCGGACAGTCGACAATGGACGGCTTGTTGCGCGCCACCAATATTTTGTTGGCCGGAAAAATTTTGGTTGTGGCCGGATACGGGTATTGCGGCAAGGGTATAGCTTTGCGCGCTAAAGGTTTGGGTGCGAGGGTAATCGTTACCGAGGTGGATCCCCTGCCGGCGTTGCAGGCGGCTATGGACGGTTTTGGTGTTATGCCAATGGCGCAGGCCGCAAAAATCGGCGATATATTTTTAACGGCTACCGGCGATAAAGACGTTTTAACAGCGGCGCATTTTGAACTGATGAAGGACGGCGCGATTTTGGGCAACAGCGGGCACTTTAATGTGGAGATTAATGGGGAGCAATTAGCAAAAGAGGCAAAAGGCAAAAGGCAGGTCAGGAATTCTCTGGAAGAATTTACGATGAAGGACGGACGTAAACTGTATTTAATCGCCGAAGGAAGATTGATGAATTTGGGCGCGGCCGAAGGGCACCCGTCGGCGGTTATGGATATGTCTTTTGCGGACCAGGCGCTGACCTGCGAGTGGCTGGTTAAACATCATCGGCAATTGGAAAATAAGGTTTACGAAGTGCCCAAAGAAATAGACCAAAAAGTGTCGCGATTAAAGTTGGCGGCGCTTGGGGTAAAAATTGATGTATTAACCCCAGCGCAAAAAAAGTATTTGGCGAGTTGGCAAGAGGGCACTTAATTAAGGATAACCGCGGAGCTCTCCCCCTCTGGGGGAGATGCCGCCGAAAGGGCGGCAGAGAGGGTAAAATTTTTCTGAAAATTATTGTAATTTCATTGACATTAAGCAAAAAATAAGCTAAACTTTTGGGGTTGCAAAATCCCAAAGAAGGAAAAATAGAAAAAGATGCATTGTAACTCATTGCTTATCAACTGCATGGATTGCAGGTTGCAGGGCGAAAACTCGATAAAGATCGCCAACGCCTTTGGCTTTGAGCCAGGCGATTACGATTGTTTGAACTACGCCGGTCCGCCTTTGTGGATGACAGAGCCCCACGAGCCGGAGCATAAGGATACATTCATGTGGCTGTTTGAAAAGGTTTCAATCAATGCCCACCATGTTACGAAATTCGGCATTGTCGGCCACGCGGAATGCGGCGGGTTTGCGTTAAAAGGCGCACCACAGGTTCCGGCCGAAGAAAAAGCCGTAATTGTGGAATCTTTGCACAAAGCCAAGGCCAAGCTGGCCAAAACCAATCCGCAAATTCAGGTTAAGCTAGCCTTTGTCGCCATCGGTCCCCAACCCCCAAAAGGCCTGCCCGAAATTTCCGTGGAGATATTGTAGTACCCGTAATAATGCATTAATGTAAAAACCACGCATCGTCCTCGGTGCGTGGTTGTGTTTTTATGCCCCTCGATTCTCCTTCGACAAGCTCATGTTCGCTCGGTACAAAATTAAAAAGCCAAGCTAACGCTTGGCTTTTTAATTTTGGTGGGCACTGTTTGACAAAGTTGGAATGGAAATTGCAAATATCAAAAGTCCATTATAACCACGAATCAGGCAAACTATTTGGATTTTTTTGAAAGGGGGTTTCCATATTCATCAAACCCAAGCCCTCTCAAGGTGGCGTTATCTTTTTGAATTTCCGGGTCATTCTTCATCATCCAGTCAGCGTGTTTTTCAGAAGCTTTCTCTTTTCTCCACTCGTAAAGAACAAACAAGATGATGGCAATTATAACCAATAACCACATAAAATATAAATTAATTATTTTAAAAAATTAAACTACATCTCGGTTTATTATTTTAAAATCCTTTACCAAGAGTTCGGCATTCTCGCTAACTATTTCAAAAACATCAAATAATTTATTTTTTGGCAATTTTTGGATTGCTTCCCCAAGTAGATGATTGCTGTCTAAAACCAAAGTTTTTTTTGTTGATTTATCGGTAAGCAACGGTATAGGCTCAAATACTGTTGGTAATTTTCCTGTTGGCTTTTTTTCTGGGTAGTTAACAACTTCCAAAATTTTTATTGTGCGGTATTCGGGGTCAGTTTCAACTGTTTCTATTGTCCCACAAATCTTACCATTCTTTTGGTGCCAAGGAGTATAAAATTTTTCAAACTCTTTTAATTTAATTTTTTTTGAACTGATTAAAATATTGGCGTCCTTAAGAAATAAATCGTAATTAAAATGAGCTCTGATTTTTTGCGGCTGATTACAGATGTAATTGATTATAAAATCTTTTTTATTCACGAAATATTATACAGGTTGAGTTTTGGCTTTTGCTAGAACGTATTTAGAAATCCAATTAATTTGCTCATTATCCAAACTAAAAAATATTTTATACAAATCTGCAACTAAAAAGGGGCTACCTTCAAATTTTTTTGATTGTTCCGCACAAAAATTAGTTGCGACTGTTGCAAAATTTGCCGATAAAGGTTCAGCTGGTTTGCCGCTGTCATTTTTATAAAAATCATTTAACGCATCTAAAAATGTGCGTTCTCCACGGGCTCTCAACTCGTGTTCTTTTTCTAAATACTTAGAAGAAAGTTGTATAAAATTTTGAGCTGTTTTTGGCCAAAAAGAAATTGTTTTAAAAATTTTCTTCTCACCACCCAGCAAAGTCAAAAGACTTTGCGGCATCGATAATTTAAGATACATAATATGTGCGCCAGTCAGGCAATCAGTCAGCATTGCTTCCGTCTCGCCACCCTTATTTAATATATCTCTCCAAGCTTCACTTGAGTTTTTTAGCTCGGAAATAAGAGATATTGAGTGTTTTACAGCCCAAGCGGGGAATTCATCAAGAAAAATTATTGCTGTTTTTTCCACAGCATTTGGTTGTTTTGTAAATAATCCCATATGCCTAAAATATAGCAGATTTTGGTTTAAAATAACAGGTGGATAAATCTTTTGACACATCTAATTAGTTAAGGTATAATGGTTCTGTGCTTGTGGACTTAGTCCTGTTCGGCTAAGGCAATAGCCAGTAAGCCGAAAAGCAAGCACACAATAGAATAGTTTTAAAACGACCGTGTTGGTCGTTTTTATATTTTCTATTCGTCGGTCATCCGAACGGAACCAAATACTTTATGTCCATTGATCTCGGTCCAGTAAGGCATTACACTCCAAAAGTTATATTGGCCATTTTCAACCTGCCTTACAATCGCTTTCACTCTAGTTTTTTTATTCAAGACGGCCCAAAATGCATAGTAATTAACTTTAACTGCCGAACGCAGTCCTTGAGCATCTTTTAAGCCCGCGGCTTCTAAAGTAACTCGGTATTCCTGGATAGTCGATGATAACTTTATTGTCTCAACCGCAGCGGCGATATGGGATAGTTTATTTCTGCGTTCCAGTTTGCTTCTTTCTTTGAGAGAGCGGTCGTAACGGAGGTGATGAAAACCCTCTGATGTAAAATGCACCTCAGCATTTAAAGCAGGGCATCTTGTTTTATCAATGCTTTGATAAAACTCTTTTGCTTCCGAAAGTAACTTTTTAAATGGGTCGTTTGCGTCCATATATATATTTGGAAAACTACCCTTATTTTTGCACTTTATTATATAAAAGTCAAAATCACACTTAAAGTAAAAGCCACCAAATTATTTGGTGGATTTTACTGGTGGGCAGGGCAGGATTCGAACCTGCGTAGCCCGAAGGCGACAGATTTACAGTCTGTTGTAATTGACCGCTCTACCACCTGCCCGGATATTTGCTTGTTTAACTTAAGCTATTTTATCAAAAATCCAAAAAAAAATCAACTGGGCAAGCCTTAAATTTTTTAAAAGTTTGTCATTTGTGGTAGTAAAAAAATTCGTAATCTTTTTTGAACCAGCGCTTAGCGATGTTGAAAATGCCGTAGGTTATAAAGAAAGCGGAGAAGACGTCTATTGAGTAGTGCAAATGCCCCAAAAGCACTGCTCCGGCAAAAAATATGGATGTCGCCAGAAACAGCCAGCGCAGATATTTTGTCTCCCAAAATATCAATGCCATTAAATACGGAAAGCCGGTATGAGCGGAAAAAAATAAATCATCCCCGGAACCGGAGATCAACCTTTCCAAAAAGCTTACCGAATGGACGGTGGTCATATGGGCGGGGGGCGCTAAATGGGTTAAGGTGATAAAAATCGCCCTTGTAAAGATAAATAAGGCGGAGGCTTTAAGAATAAAAGGAATGCGGCTGGGTTTATGCAAAGCCAGCAAGGTGACAAAAGCAATAAAAATCAACATGCCTTCCAGAAAAACATCGTCGACATTTTTGGCTGGCAAATGGTCTAAAATTATATCGGTTACGGAATTACTGGCATGGGTTGCGGTAAAGGCTTGCGCGTAATAATTAAAAAACAGGCTGAGGGATAAAAATAAAACCCCTATAGCCAGTTGGATGTAAAAAAATTTGTGCGATCTAATGGAGTTATATCTTTGGGTAAGTTTGCTCATTTTTGTCGAGTTTAGCTTAGAACCTATTTTAAAAATCCTTCGGGCTGCAATTCCAGGATTTTGGCGTCTTGGCCTTAAAAATTTTTCCGCTTAGCTTCGGCTAAACGTCAAAATTTATTAAAGGCCAATCCGCTCAAAATCCTGTAATTTCGCCTACAAATTATTTTTAAAATAGGTTCTTATTATTATATCATAAATCCCCGTCCAGCCAAAGCTTGAACGGGGATTTGTAAAAATTGTTACTGCCCGGGAATGCCCGTCGGCGTGGAGCTCGCCGCGCGGATTTGCACGCTTTGCGCCGTTAAACTGCCGTCGGAATTGGTTGTTCCGGTTACGGTTACCTGACTGCCGACAGTAACGTCGGAACTTGTGCCGTCAACCGCTTTGCGGTACGTGGTGGAAGGCGCCAAAATCACATTTTGGCTGCCGCCGGTTTGTAGCTTTACGGTGATAGTGTTTTGATCAACGCTCAAAACCTGGCCGTTGGTGAAGCCCATATTGGAACCGCCGGCCCCTCCCCTTCTTCCGGCAAATCCGGCCGCACCCGCTGTCCTTACAGCGGCCGCCGGCGTTTTGCTTTGCTGATACTTTATCCCCCCAAAGAATCCGCCGCCGGCAAAAACTACGGCGACAACGATCAAGACTACCCATTGTTTGGTGTTCATATTTGTCCTTAGTTAATTATTTTATAAAGAAATCGAATCAACGAATTAGACGAATCTACGAAGGCCTACGAATTCGTAAATTCGATTTTTTTACTCGTACCTTAAAGCCTCAATCGGGCTTAGCCCCGCGGCGCGGCGGGCCGGGTAGTATCCAAAAATTATGCCGATGCCGGCCGAAACGCCAAAAGCTAAAATAATGGAAGAACCGGAAATTTGGGTGGCAATGTTGGCAAAATAAGTCACCGCTAGGGACATCAGCCACCCTAAAATTACTCCGATAATGCCGCCAAGCAATGTCAGCATAATGGCTTCCGCCAAAAATTGTTTGGTGATGTCGGTTTTGTGCGCGCCGATGGCCTTGCGCAAACCGATTTCGCGGGTGCGTTCGGTTACGGTGGTAAGCATCATATTCATAATGCCGATGCCCCCGACTAATAATGATATTCCCGCAACCGAGGCCAAAAGCACGGTAAAAGTATTGGTGACTGTGGAAGCGCTGGCCACAATATCGGCCTGGTTAACAATACTAAAGTCCGCTTGCGTCGGGTCGGAAATTTTGTGCCTGGCTAAAAGTAACGAGGTAATTTGGTTTTGGACTTCATTCATGGCGGACTGGTTGGAAACGCTTACGGCTATGGAGCTTAAATAACCGGTGGTGTCGCCGGCCAAAAAGTGCTCCATGGTCGATAACGGAACATAGATATAATCGTCGGGGTTGTTAAAGCCGGTGCCTCCTTTGGACACGGTCACGCCAATGACTTTAAATTCCTGACTGTTGATAACAATAGTACTTCCTACAGCATTGGCTCCCGTACCAAACAGGTCGTCGCGCGCCGTCGGGCCAAGTACGGCTACGCGCGCGGCGGTAGACTGCTGTTGGTCGGTAATAAAGGCGCCCAGGTCAATTGCTACGTTATGCACGGTCATGTAAGCGGGTTCCGCTCCGATTACTGAAGTGTTGGTATTGGTTCCTTTGGCCGTAACTTGGGAGCGCTTGGTAAATTCCGGCGAAATTGCTTTTATGAGGGAAACTTGCTGTGAAATGGCCGCGGCGTCATCTTGGGTCAGGGTTTGCGCGCTGCCGCGGCCGGCGCTGACTTGCACTCCCACCCCCGCCGCCGCGCCCGGAATAACGGTCAGCAGGTTGGCTCCCGAGGCCTGGATGCTGGATTGAATGCTGGCCTGGGAGCCCTGGCCAACGGCTATCATAGCTACGACTGAGCCGACGCCTATGACAATACCCAAAATCGTCAGAAAGCTCCTGACTTTGTTGGCGGAAAGCGCCCAGTAAGTTTCTTCAAATAAATCTCTTGTCAGCATAAATTAATTGAAATTGAATTTTCCACCTGGAAAAAATAAGCAAATTGACGGCGCGAGTCTCTTTTTTTCGATAACCTTAGCCGGGGTTTAAGTTAGATCATTGACCTGGTCCTGTTTAGCTATTTTTTGTTCATGATTTTTTTCTTCGGTCACGATTTCCCCGTCTCGAAGCAGAATTATTTTTTGGGCGTGTTCGGCCACGTCGCGTTCGTGGGTAATTAAAACCACTGTATGCCCTTCTTTGTTTAGTTTTTGAAAAGTACCCAAAACTATTTCTCCGGTTTTTGTGTCCAAGTTTCCCGTAGGCTCGTCGGCTAAAATAAGCGATGGGTTGTTTACCAATGCCCGGGCAATGGCCACCCGTTGCATTTGCCCGCCGGAAAGCTGGTTGGAAAAATGCGAAAAGCGGTCTTCGCTCATGCCCGCGGCAAGGAGCGCATTTTTAGCCAGCGTCTCGCGTTCAGCCTTGGGGACTTCGGCGTACATCAGCGGCAATTCAACATTCCTTAACACTGTTGTCCTAGGAAGAAGGTTGAACGCCTGAAAAACAAAGCCGATGTGTTTTTTGCGGATCTCGCCGAGCTCGTCTTCCGAAAGCGTGGAAACGTCTTTCCCGTCCAAAAAATATTTGCCGCTGGTCGGAATATCAAGCGCGCCGATAATATGCATCAGCGTGGATTTGCCGCTGCCGGACGGACCCATAATGGCTACAAATTCGCCGTCTTTGATGGTGAAGCTTACGTCTTTTAGGGCCTGGGTTTCATTGTCGCCGCTTTTGTAGGTTTTGGAAATGTGTTGAATTTCTATCATTATAATTTAGGATGCTTTTTAAAGTTTACGGTACCGTTGCTCTGGCTGCCGGTGTCGCGGACGTTGTAGTTCTTACCGCGCCTCCGCCCCCGCCAAAGCCGCCCCCGCCCAAACGCAACGCGCTGGTGGCTGAAGCTGCCGCCGATTTGGCGGCGCTTGCGTTTATGGTTTGAGTCACTACGGTATCCCCTTCATTTAAGCCGCTGGTAATTTCGGTGTTGGTGTCGTCGGAAATGCCGACCCCCACCGCCACCTCCTTGGGTTGAGCGCTGGAAGTTACCCCGGTCTGGCCGGCCACGCTTTGCGTCTGTTTGGGATCCAAAGTGAGTACGTAGTTAGTTGATCCTTGGGTTTGTACCGCGGAGTCGGGTACCGTTAACACGTCGGCCGCAATTTGAGTGATTATAGAGGCGGAAACGCTCATGCCGGCCTTAATGCGCGGATCCGGAGTGTCAAAAGAAATTTTGACGTTGTAGCTGACCACGCCCTGGCTGACCGTGCCGATGTTGTCTATTTCCGCCACCTTGCCGGTTATAGTCAACCCGTCAATCGCGTTAAAGGTCATGGTCGCCTTGTCGCCAAGCGCGATTTGGGCCACGTCGTCCTCGTTTAAGGTGACTATCGCGAGCGGCTGATTGTCCACAACTGTCGCGACTACGGTTGAGCCGGTAACCTGATCCCCTACTTGGTTGTTTAACTGCGCAATCACGCCGTCAAAGGGCGCTTTTAAAATATTGTTGTTGTAGTTGATTTGGGCGTTTTGCAGCTGGGATTGCGCCTGGGTCAGCTGGGCCTGGGCGCTTTCCACCTGTTGTTGGGTCGGCGGTTCCTCCTTGACCTCCAGGTTTATCTGATCTTGCTGAAGTTTGTTTTGGGCGCTTTGGACCTGATTTTGCGCGTTGGTTATGGCCGACTGCTGGTTTGTAAGCGCGCTTTGGTAAGCGTTGCTGTTGCTTGAGTAGCTTGACGCCATCGGGTTTGGAATGGATATGGTCCACGAATCATTGTTATTAATATTTCCGGAAAATAGTATATACAGCCCGCTTGTCCCCAAAGCGATCGGCGTTGTTTTACTTATCTGGCCGCTTCCCGACTCCAGTCCGGTGTAATTAAATTGCAAGCCGCCGCCCGTGCTGTAAGCGGTAATTGTGTATGATCCCTGGACCGTTTGGGAGTATGTCCCGCTGATTGTGATAGCGCCGGTGCCGACGTTATTGGTGTTGGGCACGGCCTCAAGACCGCCGTTTAAATAGTTGCTCAGCGCGTTTGCTACGGCCTGGTTTTGCTGTTTGATGACGGTTGCCAAACTGGAGGTGGCGTTAGCCAAAGCTTCCTGGTCGGAAGCGACGGTTAATTCCGCCAGCTGGATGTCCTGGGGCGTAGAGCCGGCCATAACTTCGTCATAGCTGGCCTGGGCGTTGGCCAATCCGGCTTGGGCCTGATTTAAGGCGATGGTGTTATCGGTCTCATCAACAATGGCAATTATATCCCCCGCTTTTACCGTATCGTTTTGTTTAAAATTGACCGCGGTGAGTTTTCCGCTGGACTGGGGAGTAATATTCACGCTTTGGTTATTAGACACCTGCCCCGTTCCCGTAACCGTGGAGATAACCGTTTGTTTTTGGACAGTTGCCGTCAGATAGGTCGTGGGGGCGGCGGAAGTATTATAGTGACGGTAAACAAACCAGCCGATGATTAAAACGGCAATAATAATTGCCGCGAGTTTTTTTTTGTTATTTGCCAATGATTTAAAAAGTTTGTTTCCGCTTTGGGCGGGAATATCGGTTGTCATATTTTTTAAAGGGCTGTCTAAGCCCGGTGTTAATTTAAAGCTCTGATTAATTTTGCTTCAATTTGGCCCCGCGGGTTTGGTTCGCCGATAACAACAATTTCTTCGCCCGTTTTTAAATCCGCGGCGGTTATATTTTTAAAATTTTGCCGTATGGTTGTCTGGGCCGAAACATCCACCGTTTTTTCGTTTCCGTCTTCGTCTTTTAATATTATAGAGCCCTTATCAATCGTTAATATCGTGCCGTCCAGTCCGTGCGCATTAAAAAGTTGGCTGTTAGGAGGCGCCTGAATCGGCGTAAGACGACCGCCAAAATTATTGGAATAATTTTGGCTCCAGTCGTAGGTAAAGCCGGCCTTTTTAAAGCCCACGTTCATGCCGAGGGAAAAAACTCCGATTAAAAGGATGAGTTCCGCCAATAGCGTCACTACAATTTTAAAAATTCGGGAATGCGGGGTTTGGGAAGATTTAGGACTTGCGTCCGGTTTTGAGGTTTTGTTTTCCGGCCGATTATTTTTTGCCTCATTGATAGTTTCCATATGGGTATGGGATATTTATAATTTTAAGATAGGTTCTGGTTTAAACTAATTTGTGGCGGGGCTCGTAATGCAGAGAGTTTAATGTTTTGCGAAAATTTAAAAAGCGGTGCGTTGAAAAATCCACCAGCAAAATACTGCCGAGCAAACACGAAAGAAGCAAAGCCATGGCTCCCAGGGGCAGGTTTTCCAAAATTCCCAAAGAGTAATCCTGCCAGTTGGCCATTATTAAGCTAAAATCGGTAAATATTAAAGCAAAATAATGTGAGGTCGGTGTTTGGGCAAAAGCTCTAAAGGAAACGTCAGCGGCTAAGACCAAAAGCCCCAAACCGGTTAAAAAAACTCCGATGGCGGTCCAAAGTTTGGGTTTTAAAATTTTAAGCTGGCGTTGATAATTTACGCGGCTTAAGATTTTATTCAAAAGGTAATTGCCAAAATCCGGCAATTGGTTTTGTTCAAAGTGGCTTTTTAAAGCCTGCTCCAAGGCCGTTTGGCCTTTAATTTGTTTTGGGTTGGTTTCTTCCATAGTGTTAATTATACGATATATTAGGCTTTTTGGTGCAATTTAAGCTTAAGGCCGTTCAAAGCCTTGGCGGATCATAAGCAATGCCCGCCTATAACGGCTTTTAACTGTATTGATGGATTCGTTTAAGATTTCGGAAATTTCCTGAAAAGTTAAATCGTGCTGCAGGTGCAGGGCAACCACTGTTTCGTAAATTTTAGGCAAACCGCTTAAAA
>Ga0181520_10005895_pt1 | contig 19154 bp, 15 predicted proteins | sample PEATcosm2014_Bin_29_FD_132451 | JGI IMG/M metagenome (GOLD analysis project Ga0181520, IMG submission 132451) | Peatland microbial communities from MTU Mesocosm Facility, Houghton, MI, USA - PEATcosm2014_Bin02_30_metaG | ecosystem: Environmental > Terrestrial > Soil > Wetlands > Peat | place...
AGGTTGCCGCCGGTGGGGCCGTTGCGCAGCAGGACGCGGTAGCAGTCCAGCATCGTGAGGGTGGGCAGCATGAAGCTGGCCAGATCGGCAAGGCTCTGATGAATTTGCTGGTGCAGTCGGTTGCGCTCTCCACCCAGGATGCCGTACCAGTTTTTCATGCCCAGCGTTGCGCCGGTCAGGACGTGATGCTTGGCGATGGGCAGGTTGAATATCTTATCGGCTTCGAGGAAGGGCGTGAAGATGGGCCAGCTCTTCAGCACCACGCCGCCCACCTCCACGTCGCGGAAGAGCTCGGAATCGGGCAGGATGACCTCGGCGTGCTCGGCGAGCGCTGCGGCCTGAATGCCGGAGCGATGGAAGCAGCGGCGGGCTTCGTTGCAGCTTACATCAGTGACAATAACGCGCCTGGCTCCGGCCTGCCAGCACTGGCGCACCACCTCGGCGACAAGGTCGGGGTTGGTGTTGGCGGCCTGCTCCGGCGTACGGTCCCAGGCGATGTTGGGCTTGATAACGACCACGTCCTGGCGGCTGACAAAGCGGCGAATGCCGCCTAGATTGTCGAGCGCCTGAGCCGCGAGCGCGCGCGGCTCGCCACCTTGGACGACGGTGAGATGCGGCCATTGCGGATCGGAAGCGATGCGATGGTCGCGGCACGCCTGCTCGGCCTGCGACGGGAGCGGACGGAAGCTGTGCTTGTTGAGCCAGACGGCCGCGCCCGTTGCGCCTGCCGCCACACCGCCCAAGCGCAGCAGTTGCAGCAGAGCCTCGCGGCGCGTGAGGCCTTGGGCGGCGCCTTGCATTTCTTCCGGCTTGCGATCGGTTTCCGCGGCCATGTTGATCCTCCCCGGTCAGACTTCCATCAGATGAATGCGTTGCGGATCGTTGGTGCCCAGATTGTGAGCTTTGTCAGCAGCAGTTACAATGTAGCGCGGAGGACGGCCTACGGCTTCGAGCGTCTCCATGCCCACCTCGGCGCGCTTGCGTTCGATCATCTGCCACGCGGTGTGATCAAGGGCGACGCGATCCTCGCCGACGATGAGCGCATTGGGCTGCCACAGGCGCTCCGGATGGAAGCTCGGGCCGCCATCGTAAACCGAGGTCATCGCATCGCCGATGGTGAAGCGAACCTTCTCGCGGATGGTGGGAATGCAATTCAGGTCGGCGACGGCAGGGTTGCAGCCGTTGGCGTGCAGTTCAAACGGCCGCTGCACGACGCCGTACATATTCTTCATCGAGAAGGTAACGCCCGCCATCTGGTGATCCTTGAGAATTGGCAGATTGATCACCATCGCACACTCGCGGGAGAGAATCTTGGTGAGTTTGACATTGACCGTGCCCCATGTCATCGGCTGCTCCTCGAAGCCCGCCTGGTCGCTGGGGTAACTGCGGATGTGACTCCGATCGGTGTTGATGGCGAAGCCGCAAGCCTCCAGAAAGTGGGCGTTCTGGTCCCACACCAAAATGTTTCCGGGCTTGACGCCGATCTGTTGCAGCCGCTCCGCAATCGCCATCGTCAGCGCCCGGTGCGTGCAGATTCCCTTGCCGCCCAGGCCGTTCACCTTGAGGCCGATCACCTTGTCCGCGGAGACCAGGTTCACGGGCACGATTCGCTTCCATGCTTCGATGGGCTTGTCGCGGCCGGTGTAGGAGGCGATGGCGCGGTCGAGCAGAGCCTGTACGCGCTTCTCGTCCAGTTGCCCGCCGGCATCATGCAGCGCGGGGTCGCGCGCGATCACGACTTTGGATTTGCCTGTCTCGGTGTGCCGATCGAGCGCCGCGGCAAAGCTCAGCTTGCTGTTCGAACTGAGCAGCACGGCTCCCGCGGCTGCGGTCTTCAAAAAATCACGGCGGTTATTCATTGCATTCCTTTCCATCCCTCAGGGGCTAAAGCCCGCTTTGATTTTGCATCCTTTACGACACAACTAAAGTCGTGCCCTGACGCTTCTGGACTCTTTATCGAGTTTTTCTGCATCCTGTGAAGTCGTGCCCTTTCATAACATCGATGACATCAGAGCTTCCTTAAATCTCCATCAACTGAATGCGATCCGGATCGTTGGTGCCCAGGTTATGCGTTGCGTCGGCGGCGGAAGAGAGAAAGGTGGTCGGACGACCCGTGGACTCAAGCGTCGGCAGGCCCATCTCGGCGCGCTTGCGTTCCACCATTTTCCATCCGACGGTATCGATGGCCACAGGATCCTGACCGACGATGAGCGCGTTGGGGTACCAGAGATGCTCGGGGCGGAAGACAGGACCTCCCTGATAAATGGAGGCCATGGCGTCGCCGATGGTGAAGCGGAATTTGTCGCGCAGCGCGGGAATGCGATTCAGGTCAGCGATGGCCGGATCGCAGGCGTTGGCGTGAAGCTGATCGGGATGCTGGATGGCGCCATAAAAATTCTTCAGCGAGAAGGTGACGCCTGCCCGGTCATGATCCTTGAGGACGGGAAGGCTGATGACGAAGTCGCACTCGCGGGTAAGTATCCTGGCCAGATTCACGCGGACCGAGCCGAAGGTGGAGGGCTGCTCCTCATGGCCAAAGCCCTCCATATCGGTGGCGATGACACGGATGCGATTACGGTCGGTCGAGATCGTGTAGCCGGCGCGCTCCAAATCGCCGCGGCGGCACTCCCACACCACGATCTCGCCGGGCTTGACGCCGGCCTGACGCAGCCGCTCGCAGATGGCCAGCGTCAGCGCCAGATGGGTTGCGATGGGCTTGCCGCCCATGCCGTTGACTTTGAGGCCGATGACCTTGCCCACAGGCACGATGCGCTTCCACGCCTCGACCGGATTGTCGCGGCCCGTGAAGGCGGCAATGGCGCGATCCAGCAGATCAGCCACGCGCTTCTCGTCCAGTTGTCCTTCCGCCGAGTGCAGCGCGGCATCGCGGGCAACCACGACTTTGGACTTGCGCGGGTCGAGGATCGCGGCCAGCCCCAACTTGCTCTGCGAGCCGAGCAGCATGGCTCCCGTGGCGGCGGTCTTCAAAAAATCACGGCGGCTCTTCATTGGTCAACTCTCGCTTTCCCGGCGCGATCAAGCATGGCTACAGTTTCGCTTCCACGCCATGCGCCAGCTCGATGAGCGCCTGCTGTGCGTCGGGCGTCAGCTCATAGGCAACGATGCGCACCAGCGATGGGCCTTTGCGGAAGATCACGCTCTGCGCATAGGCCACGCCGGCATCGCCCAGTGGAACGGTTTTTGCGTCCTTGGCTTGTCCCTTCTCCAAAATCTTGCTCGCGCCGGCCGCATCCTTCATCGTGTATACGTCCACCGTCGCCTCCAACTGGCCTTGATATTTGTAGTCGGAGGTGGATGTGGAGACCACGCCGGCCGAGAGGTACTGCTCGGCGTCGCCGTCGATATACTGCCACAGATCCTTGGCGGCAAAGACGCGGGTCTCGCTGGTTTTTTCCCAGCCGGCTACAGCGCCCGACGCGGGGAATGGATCGACAATCTTCTTCTTGCATCCTGTACCGGCGGCAGCGGCGACAAGAATTATTGCCGCAACGGCCAGCATCGATTTCATTAAACGATTATTCACGGAAAATCTCCCTTATTTTCGGTTGAGCAGAATCTGGCTGCTCGGTGAGCGGCTTTCGCCGATGCTGGTGCGAACGGCTACTTCTTGCCCTTCGACGACAGGGCAGCAACCAACCCTCCGATCAATGCCGCGAAGACCCCGCCAAAAACCGCTAGCATCCATCCATTAGAACGAACGATCACGATCTATTCTCCTTCATTTTCTGTTGAGCAGAATCTGGCTGCTTGGTGAGCGGCTCTCGCCGATGCTGGTGACGTAGACGGCGGGGTGCTCCTGCAACGGGCAGGCATACTCGCAGGCGCCGCAGCCCACGCAGCGGCTGGGATCGACGCGCGGCTGCTTCAACGTTTTGGTGTTGCCCGCGGAATCGATGACCTGCGCCTCCTCGACATATATCGCTTTGGGCGAGACCGGGCACCACTCCTCGCAGACGATGCATTCAGTGGCCATCGCCCACGGCAGGCAGCGTCCGCGGTCGTAGAAGGCCGTGCCCAGGCGAATCGGCTGGCTCTGCTGCTGCGCGCCCACGCCGACGACCCAACCTTTTTCCCTGGGTGTGATCTGCCAGATCGCGCCGGTGGGGCAGACCTCCGAGCAAAGCACGCAACTGGGCTCGCAGTAACCGATACGCGGCACCAGCGTCGGCGACCATAGACCTTCAATCCCGGCCTGATCGAGCGTGGGATGCAGCGCGATGTTTGGGCAGGCTTTCATGCACTCGCCGCAGCGAATGCAGCGCGAGAGAAACTCCGGCTCGTCGAGCGAACCCGGCGGGCGCAACAGCCGTTCGTGGCGGCCTTTGCCCAGGCCGGTGTTCGCGCGCATTAAGGGAACAATCGCCGCGCCGGCGGCAACGCCGGTGAGAGTGCGGCGACGGCCCAGGTCGGGCGATGCTACTTCATGTTCGTTGCGGAAGAACTTGAATTGCAGGCTGTCGTGCGGACAACTGCCCAGGCAGTTCATGCACATCAGGCACTCGGCCTTGCGCCACGGCGCGCCGCCGATGGGATCGTCTCCGCCCTGGCAGTGGAGCAGGCAGCGATTGCATTTGTCGCAGGCGGCAGGGTCTTTGTGCAGCCCCAGAATCGACCAGCGCGAGACCGCCCCAAGTAATGTGCCGAGAGGACAGATCGCCCTGCACCAGAAACGCGTCACGCGCAGGCTGGCCGCCAGAATCGCGATAAACAGAATCCCCAGCACCAGCCCTTGCTGGTAGTGCGGCTGGCGGAGATCGAGTACCAGGACTTGCAGAATCGCGTGCAGCGTTCCGCCGGCCGCTTTGATCGCCGCGATGTGGCTGTGTTCGAGCGGAGTGAAGATTGCGCGCGCGGCGGCGTTGATCGCCGGCAGAAATGACAGCCCAAAGGAGCGCACCAGCAGGCTGAATGGGTCAAGCCAGCCGATAGCTGCCGAGCCGAAGCAGGCCGCGACGAGGCCGGCGATCAGCACAAGATACTTCCAGGTTTGCCAGCGTTTGTAGCGATTCGACTCGATGCGCTGCTTGCCGCGCTTGGCCTCCGAGGGCATATTGCCCACGAAGTGCTGCAGCGTGCCCATCGGGCAGATCCAGCCGCAGAAGAAGCGGCCCAGAAAGAGCGTCGGCACCAGGATCAGCAGGCTCCAGATCAGGCCGCGATAGAGCGCGTGGCCGGCCAGTGCGTTGACCAAAGCCACCAACGGGTCCCACTCGAAAAAGAGCCGAACCGGCGGGCGCAGATGAATCTCTGTTCCGGCGGTGGGAAAGAGGCTCCACGAGGTGAAGAACAGCAACCCGAGAAAGAGCAGCAGAAAAACAATCTGCGAAATCCTGCGCAACCTGGGCAATCGGGACGGACTCAAGCAATGCCTCCACACGCGCGGACGCTAACCGTACATGATCGATGATTGGCGCTCAGGCTTGGGACAGACAGTGATCTGCATCACCGATTGGCGTGTACCAGGGTTGCAAAGACGAGAGCCGGGGCATCCGTCTAAAGGGTGAGTTCAGGGGTAGATGCGGTGCAAGGTGCGGGCGAAGGGGATAGTTTCGCGGACGTGGTCCAGGCCGCAGATCCAGGCTACTGCGCGCTCGATGCCCATGCCGAAGCCTGAGTGGGGGACGCTGCCGTAGCGGCGCAGATCCAGGTACCACTGGAAGGCTTCCCTGGGCAGGTTATGCTGCTCGATGCGGGAGTTTAATAACTCATAACTTGAAACGCGCTGTGAGCCGCCGATAATTTCGCCGTAGCCTTCGGGGGCGAGCACATCGACGCAGAGGGCGTAGCGCGCGTCGGCGGGGTCGGGTTCCATGTAAAAGGCCTTCACATTGGCAGGGTAGCGATGGACCATGACCGGGCGGTCATATTGCGAGCTAAGCCAGGTTTCATCCGGGGAGCCGAAGTCGTTGCCGTATTCAAAGGGAGCTTCCAAGTGGCCGTCCTTGTGGGCCTGGTTGAGCGTCTCGCAGGCTTCATCGTAGCGCAGGCGGGGAAAAGGCGGGCAGATGGATTCGAGTTTGGCGGGATCACGGCCAATAACAACTAACTCCGCGGCGCGATTCTTGAGAACGCTTTGAACAATGTGCGACAGGAAGTTTTCGGCTAACTCGAGCAGGCCGTCGAGGTCCATGAAGGCGACCTCCGGCTCGATCATCCAGAACTCGGTGAGGTGACGGCGAGTCTTGGATTTCTCGGCGCGGAAGGTGGGGCCGAAGCTATAAACCTTGCCCAGCGCAAGCGCTGTGGATTCAATGTATAACTGCCCGGATTGAGTCAGATATGCCGGGTCGCCAAAGTAATCGACCGGAAAGAGCGTGGAAGTGCCCTCGCAGGCCGCCGGAGTCAGGATCGGCGGGTCGGTGCGAATGAAGCCGTTTGTATCGAAGTACTCGGCCGCCGCGCGCATAATCTCGGCCCGGATGCGGAGAATCGCGGACTGGCGCGGCGAGCGCACCCAGAGGTGGCGATGGTCCATCAGGAAATCGACGCCGTGCTCCTTGAGGGTGATGGGGTAGGGGTCGGCCTCCGGCACGCGCTGGACGACCTGGAGGCCTTCGACATCGAGCTCGTAGCCTCCCGGCGCCCGCTTGTCGGCGCGGACCTTGCCGGTGACGATGACGCTGGACTCCTGCGTCAGGCCCTTGAGAGCCTCGAAGACTTCAGCCGGCACGCTCTTGATGTGGGCCACTCCCTGGATGGTTCCTGTGCCGTCGCGGAAGATGGGGAAGAGCAGCTTACCGCTCTCGCGGAGGTTGTAGAGCCATCCGCGCAGGGTGACGGACTGGCCTTCGTGCTGGCCGATGGTGGCGATTGTTACGACTGGAACGGAAGCGGTCTCTTCGGGCATGGGGTTCCTCGACGGCCGGTTTGGCCGGACACTCTAGGATAGCGCTTGCAGCACCTGCGGTGGGGCAGCCACCTGCGGTGGGGCAGACGCCGCTTGCGCGGCACATGCGAGCCCGTTTGCCGGCGGCAGATTATGATTCTGAATCCTCGTATGGTCTGAAACGTCTATGTTTTGAGGGAACAAGCGCAGTTACGGCCTTCAGGAGGCTTGCATCGCTGCATAGCCGAAGACGAAAAGGAGGTTCGGATGAATCCCAAGGTGGATGAACATTTAAGTAAAGCTAAAAAGTGGCGGGAAGAATCGCAGGAATTAAGAAGGATCATCCTTGACTGTCAACTGACCGAAGAATTGAAATGGGGTCAGCCTTGTTACACGTTTCAGAATAGGAACATCGTTCTAATCGGTAAATTCAAAGAATATTGCTCGCTTTTATTTTTCAAGGGAGCCTTGTTGAAGGATGCCCATGGGATTTTGAAGAGGCCAGGGGAGCATACGCAGGCCGGGCGTTTGATCCGGCTCACAAGTCTTCGCGAAATCGTTGCGATGGAAGCCATTTTGAAGGCTTATATTCAGGAGGCCATTGAGGTGGAAAGATCCGGGTTGAAAGTGATATTAAAAAAGCATTCGGAATACAAGATTCCCGAAGAGCTTCAAAAGAAACTGGATGAAATTCCAGCCATGAAAACTGCTTTTCAAGCATTGACGCCAGGACGGCAAAAAGCCTACATTCTGTACTTTTCCGCGCCCAAGCAATCCAAGACGCGAGAGTCACGAGTTGAAAAATATATGCAGCAGATTCTCGATGGCAAGGGATTGAATTAAAGCGGTTCTCCAGTAACAATAATATCTCCAGCATCCTGGAGAGAGGCTTAATCTTGAAAAAGCCACCGAATTCATCAGCCTTCCTCTACGGTAACTAAAGAACCGCGATAGGATTGCACAGAAGGTACCTGGCTTCTCATCAACAAAGCTGGTTGAGAGTTGGTTCTACTCCATACTTTCGCCAAAACACGCTGGGAGTGGTTAACCATTTAGCAGGTTAGCCACCGCTTCGCGGTGATAGCGAGTTAGCAAGTTAGCCACCGCTTCGCGGCGATAGCGAATTAGCAAGTTAGCGGGTTGATTGCCGGCGTAAATTGCAGAAGCGAGTGGAACTGCTCAAGAAGATAGCAAAAAGGCAGTCAATTCCTTTCCTGGGCCGGTTCGGTTTTGGCAACGGCAAATGGTTTTGCGCCTGCCGTGGATTGCCGAACCACTTTGATTTGTCAGCCAACCTTGTTATGCTTGCTGGCAAATGGAAATTGCGGCGATTCAAACGCATGGCCTCACCCGGCGCTTCGGCGCGCTGACGGCCGTTGAGGATGTCACGCTGAGCGTGGCGCCGGGGCAGTTCTTCGGCTTTCTGGGACCGAACGGCGCGGGCAAGTCCACCACTATCAAGATGCTCACCGGGCTGCTGGAGCCGACGGCAGGAACGATTGAGATTCTGGGCCAGCCGTTCGGGGCCGGCGCGCTCGAGCTGAAGCGGCAGATCGGCGTGGTGCCGGAGGGGATGGCGCTGCTGGGCCGACTGACCGCGCCCGAATACCTGCATTTTGTGGGCCGCATGTACGGGCTGGACCGCGAGACTACCCGCCAGCGGACAGAGGAGCTGCTGGAGTTCATGCAACTGGCCAACGAGAGCCGCAAGCTGGTGACCGACTTCTCACACGGAATGCAGAGGAAGCTGGCCATGGCGGCGGCGGTGATTCACGGGCCCAAGGTGCTCTTTCTCGACGAGCCCTTCGAGGGCGTTGACGCGATTGCGGCGGGGATGCTGAAGAATATGCTGCAAGGGATGCTCAACCGCGGCGCGACGATCTTTTTAACCACGCACGTGCTGGAGATTGTGGAGCGTCTGTGCAGCCACGTGGCCATCATCAGCAAAGGGCGGCTGGTGGCCGACGGCTCGCTGGCCGAACTGCACGCTGGAGTCGTTTCCACACTGCCGGATGCCGCCAAGGAGCAGCGGCTGACACTGGAAGAGATCTTTCTCTCGATTGTGGGAGCGGGCGGGCTGGAGCCGGCGCAGGAGCTGTCATGGCTGGCTTGAATGGGGTTGGCCCCGGCGCGGGAGCGTTCAGCGCTTCGGCGCGGGCGCAGTATGCGGCCATGGCCGCCCTGCGCTGGCATATGTTCGTGAACGGACTGCGCTCCAAAGGGGGCGCGTTTGAGCTGGGCGCGCGCACCGTCTCGTTTCTCCTTTATGCATTCATGGGGCTGGCGCTGGGCACCATCATGGGCGCGGGCGCTTATGCACTGGCTTCCGATGAAAAATGGCAGTTTTTGCCGGCCGTTTTCTGGGCTGTGTGCATCCTCTGGCAGGTGGGTCCGGTAATGCTGGCCTCGTTTCAGGAACAGTTTGACCTGGGAATCCTGTTGCGCTTCCCGGTTCGCTTTCGGTCGTACTATCTGCTGTATGTGGTCTTTGGGCTGGCGGATTTCTCCACCATCATCGGCGCGCTGTGCTGCCTGGGCATCTGGGTGGGCATCACGATGGCGCGGCCGGAGCTCTATGCCTGGACGGCGCTGGCGCTGGCGGCGTTTGCGGCCTTCAATGTTCTGCTAGTGCGCGCCGTCTTTGCCTGGATCGACCGCTGGCTCTCGCAGCGCAAGACGCGGGAGATTGTGGGCGCGCTGTTCATGATCTTCCTGTTGAGCCTGCAACTGCTGAATCCGGCGCTGCACCAGAAGCGCCATCAGCAGCCGCGAACTCCCCAGGAGCGGGCCGAGAATATACGCAGGATGGTGACCGAGTTTGCGCCCTGGATGAAGACCGCCTACGCCGTGCAACAGGCTCTGCCGCCGGGGCTGGCCGCGCGCGCGCTGCGGCAGGCCAGCATACTGGAGCCCGTAGGGGCCTTGGCGTCGCTGGGCGTGCTGGGGCTGTGGGTGCTGGCCGCGGGGAGCGTGCTGGCCCGCCGTCTGAAGGCGGAGTATCGCGGCGAAAACCTGGGTTCGGTGCCGAAACGGGAAACGAGCCGGGCAAAGACTTCCTCAGCTCGAGCCAGTCTTGTCCGGCGCGAGGGCGGCTGGCGGCTGGGCGGTTCCAGCCCCATTGCCGCGCTGATGGAAAAGGAGGCGCGCAGTTTAATGCGCACCTTGCCGCTGCTCTGGGCGATAGGCGCGCCCCTGTTGATGGTGCTGGTGCTGGCCAGCCTGCTGCGCAACAACGCTGCGGGGGCGGGGATTTCATTCCAGTACGCGCTGCCGCTCTACGTGGCCTTTGCGCTGATGGGCTTCACGCAGATGTTTTCCAACAATCTGGGCGCCGAGGGAGCGGGGATTCAGTTGCTTTTTCTTTCTCCTACGCCCATCCGCACCGTCTTTTTGGCCAAAAATCTCTTTCATTCCCTGCTCTTTTTCCTGGATGCGCTGCTGGTCGGCATCTTGACCACTCTGCGCCTGGGATGGCCGCGGGGCGTGACCGTGGCGGCCACAGCCGCCTGGGTTCTCTTTGCCCTGCCCTGCTGCCTTGCCGTGGGCAACATTTTTTCGCTCAAAATGCCTTTTCGCATCCATCCGGGACGGATGACGCGGCAGCGCGGATCGCAAGCCAACGCGCTCTCCAGCATGCTGCTGCTGCTGGTGGTGATGGCCGTGGGCGCGGTAGTCTTCGCGCTGTGCTGGCTCTTTCACACTCCGTGGATGGCTGTGCCGGCCTTTCTGGCGCTGGCCGGGGCCGCGGTTTTCGTCTGGCTGCGCGGACTGGGCAACGTAGAACAGCTCGCCAACCAACGCAGAGACTCGCTGCTGGGCACGCTGATGAAGACGGAGTGACAGGGATCAGGGGTCAGAGGTCTGTCTCGGCAAGTTGGACGCCGGAATTGGCCACCACTCTGGCCTCACTCGCCGAAGCCACAGACTGCGACTTCGATACAGTGGGTAAGGCAGAGAAACAATATGAGGCTTAGTCTGTCCTCATTGTGCAAATCCCTTTTTATCCAATTCGCTGCTATTGGGGAACTTGTAAACCCCCATCATCTTGTCAATGAGCGCGCAGGCTTCTTTCTCCGTAATGCCTCTCGCATACCGAATCGTTTTGTCCTTAGTTTGGAACTGGATTTTGCTTGTAACGGGATCGGTGTCCGTTCGGAATGCCCAAATGCACTCGGGAGATATGTACCTCAGATTCACTACATTATAAGTAGCAAATCTGCGTGTGTCCCACTCAATACCGATTACTCGGCGCACAAGCTTAAGTTCGGAGGGGTCCACCACCAAGATTGTTTTGCCTGTCATGCCCCACAGGAACCAGCACACAAAGATACAGGCCAATGCGGCCGGAGGCATGACATAAATCCAAACCAGCGGTGATAATCTGCCATCAAAAAGGGTGATTGGTAGATAAAACCAATCGATTTCGGTTATTGCGGACAGAAAAACTGCAAGGGGCGCTATCCACCAGTCCAGCCTCGCCGGAATCACCACGCTAATGCCTTCGCCGGCCGGCTCCCACGTCAATCTGCCCGCCAGTTTGCCGCGCATCGTACTCTCCTCACATGGATCAATCCAAAAGGTCCCAATATACAGACCTTTCGACATGAACAGGACAGGCTCTGGTGCGCCCAACTGACCACTGATCTCTGCCGTCAGAACGGTATGTCGTCGTCGGAGATTTCGGTTTGCTGGGCGTAATCGTCCGGCGCTCCTGCGGCTGCCGGGGGCTTCTGGTCGAAGCTGGCCGACGAAGTCGATGTGCTTGCCGGCCGGCTGTAGCCGCCCGCGCTCGCGCCGCCGCCCGAGCCTTCCTCGCGGCCGGAGAGCAGCACCAGCTCATTGATCAGAATCTCGGTGCGATACTTCTTTACGCCGGTCTCCTTGTCGTCCCAGCTGTTGGTCGAAATCTTGCCCTCGATGTACAGCTTGGAGCCCTTCTTCACGTAGTCGCGGACGATCTCGGCGGTGCGCTTGAAGGCCTTCAGGTTGTGCCATTCGGTGCGATCCTGCCAGTTGCCCTGCGCATCCTGAAAGCGGTCGCTGGTGGCCAGGCCGAAACTGGCGACCATGACGCCGCTGGGGGTGGAGCGAATCTCCGGGTCTTTGCCTACATTTCCCAGGAGAGTGACTTTGTTGATGCTTCTTGCCATGTTGGTTCTCCAGTCAACGAAAAGCATAGCAGACAATCAGCGTCTGCGGGAATCGGCGCGGTTGCGCAGAGCCTTGGCCGCCCCCAGCGCGGTCAGCAGGCCGCCAAAGGGAATGCACATCAGCGCGACGATCAGGGCAAACCAGCCGGCGTTGGTGTGGGCGCCGGTGGGCGAGTAGCCGCCTAGCAGGGTTTCCAACAACACCGCGGCTAAAAGCCCCGCGCCGAGCATCGACGCGCCCCATTGCAACAGTTGGCGGGTGCCGTCGTTGGTCGGGTTCGGGTTGACTGTGGGCATTGTCGCTCCTATCCTTGCGCGAGGCGCAGCATCGCCCAGGTCACGACGCCGGTGATGGAGACGTAGAGCCAGAACGGAAAGGTCCAGCGGGCGACCTTGCGGTGCTGTGGAATCCGCCCGGTGAGCGAAAAGAAAAAAGTGACCAGAATCAGCGGCAGAGCGACGATGGCCAGGATGATGTGGCTGGCCAGCAGCGGCAAGTAGACCATGCGCAGCGCCGCGTGAGCCGGGTAGCGAACGTCGCCGTGCAGCGCGTGATGCAGGATGTAGCTGACCAGAAAAAGCGTGGAAAAGGCGAATGCGGTGATCATCGCGGCGCGGTGCGCCGGAATGCGGCGGGCGCGGATGAAGGTGTAGCCAATCAACAAAGCGGTGGCGCTGAGGCCGTTGAGCGCGGCGTTGAGCGCGGGCAGAAATGCGTACTGCGTGCTGGACGCGGTGGCGGGATGGACGTAGATCAGCCAGAAGAGAAAGGCCGTGGCCGCCGCGCTGACGGCGAGAATGGCGGCGATGGCGGAGCGGGTGTTCGACGATGGGGCTTCAGTCGTCATGGCTTCCAAAGAACATAATAGTTGGAAGAAGCGGTTTTATAACAAAAGCAGCAAGTTAGCCACTGCTTCGCAGTGATCGCGGGTTAGCGAGTTAGCGGGCTGCGGTCGTCATGGAATCCTCAGGCTTTCGTGCTGGCGCAGAGCATCAACGCAGTGAAGAGCAGCGGCAGGTAGAGCACGCTGACCTTGAGCAAATCGCGCGCCAGCCTGCGGCTTTCATCCTCGTCCTTTACGCGGAGAATGCGGGCGAAGCGGATGGTGTACGCCAGGTAAAGCAGGCCCAGCGCGGCTGCCAGAATGGCGTAGGTCACGCTGGCCATGCCTAGCAGCCAGGGCGCAAGGCTGACGGGAATCATCACGACCGCGAAGAAGAGCGCTTGAGCGACGGTTGAGAAGCCGTCTGGCTGGACGACCGGCAGCATGCGAATCCCGGCGCGGGCGTAGTCGTCGCGGTAGAGCCAGGCAATCGACATGAAGTGCGGAAACTGCCAGACAAAGAGGATGGCGAAGAGGGCCACGGCCGGCCACTCGATCTGCCCGCGAGCAGCGGTCCAGCCGAGCATGGGGCCCATCGCGCCGGGGAATGCGCCGATGAAGGTAGCCAGCGCGGTCACGCGCTTGAGCGGCGTGTAGATGGCCACATAAGTGAAGGCGGTCAGCAGAGCCAGCGCCACGGTGAGCAGGTTGGTGGTGAGCGCCAGCCACACCGCGCCGAAGGCCAGCGCGGCCAGGCCGGCCAGCACGCCCTGGGGCAGCGAGATGCGGCCCGTGGCCATCGGCCGGTCGGCGGTGCGCTTCATGCGGGCGTCGATCTTGCGTTCCAGAGCCTCGTTCAGCGCGCCGGCTCCAGCCGAGACCAGACCAATGCCGAGCAGCGTGTCGAGCAGGCCGCGCTGCATGCTGGTGATGCCCGACTGCATGGAGCCAAGATAGAAGCCCCCCCATCCGGTGACCAGCACCAGGCCGACGACCTTGACCTTGAAGAGCTCGCGCAGGTCATGGATGAGCGTGGCCGTTGCGCCGGGGCTGGGCACGTGCATATGCGCCGGGCTCGAGGCCTGCCGGGCGCTTTCAGTGGCGGGCGCGGCTAGTTCCGGCTGGACCGCAGCCTGTGTGACGGAATTCAACGGGACGAACCTCAGCGGGAGCCCGGATACATTGCTGCCGGGAGCCTGTGTCGATGATAGCAAGCGCAGGTGTTGCGGAATGAAACAGCGATTGTTTCAGTCTTCGCGCAGCGCCACCATCGGTTCCACCGCCATTGCACGGCGCGCCGGCAAATAGCAGGAGCCCAGCGCCGCAAGCGTCAAGGCACCCCCCACAATCACGTACGTCACGGGATCCCACACGCTGACCACGACGATGCTGCCTACGGCCTGCGCAGCCAGCAAAGCTACGGCCAGGCCAGTTCCCAGCCCGGCAGCGACAATCACAATCGATTGCCGGTAGATCATCTTGAAGACGGAGCCTCGGCTGGCTCCCAGCGCCATGCGCAATCCGATCTCATGCACGCGCCGGCTTACCGCGTAAGAGACAACCCCATAAAGACCAATCACCGCCAGCGTCAGTCCCAAACCGCCCATGATCGCAGCCAGCGAGGCCGCAATCTGAAAGAGCAGCAGGCCATCGAGCGTATAGAGGCCCTGGCGCATAGTTTCCACCTGAAACACGGGAAGCTGCGGAGCAAGTTCGTGGATCGTTTTCTCGACCGTTGGCGCAATAGCCAGGGGATTTCCATGCGTCCTCAGATGGAATGTCATGAGGCTGTTCGCTTCAAAGTGCTGTGCGTAGGGAAGGAAAAAATAGGGCCGCGACTTGCCGCCGCCGTAGAGCTGAAATTCCGCGTCGCGCGCGATGCCGACAACTTCGAGCTTGCGAGTTTTGTCTTTTCCCATCCGGAAGATGCGGCCGATCGGATCCTGATTGGGCCAGTATTTTTTTGCCGTGCTCTCGCTGATCACAGCCACATCTCTGCCGTGTTCATCGTCCGCGGCCGTGAAGGCGCGTCCGCGCAGAATATCGATGCCCATGGTATTGAAATATTCAGGCGTGACAACATTGTATCCGGCGCCGAATGCGGAGGTATCGACTGGAGCCGATGATCCATCAAGGACCATCGTATCGCCGCCGTTGCTGAAGTAACCCAGCGGAACCTCGCTTGCGTGGCTCGCGGAGTCCACCCCGGTGATTTGCTGAAGGCGGGCCAGGATGTTGTCTGCCAGGATGCGCGTCTGCGTGTCATTCATCCCGATCTCGTCCGGATCGACGGAGAGATTCAGCACTTGATCCGGTTTGAAACCCAGGTCCATCGTCTGCATGGCGGAAAGACTGCGCACGAACAGGCCAGTGACAACCAGCATCACCAGCGACCCGGCTATTTGCAGAACCACGAGCGTATCGCGGAACCAGTGACGGCCGCGAGAAACCCCTCGGCTGCCTTCGTGCAATACCGCATTGATGTTGCTCTTCGCATTTCGCAGGGCGGGCGCGATGCCCACAACAACGCCGGCCAGCAGGGCGATAGCAAAGGAATAGAGGAAGATGCGCCAATCGAAATCGAAGGTCAGGCGGAGGGGAAGATCGGCGCGCGCATTGATGTGGCTGAGCGCGGTGCTGGCCCACATGCCGAGAGCGACACCCATCATACCGCCCATCAGCGCCAGCGTAACGCTCTCGGTGATCATCTGGACGACGAGGCGGGAACGCTGCGCGCCAAGCGCCGTGCGAATGGCCATCTCGCGCTCGCGCGTGGTGGCCCGCACCAGAACCAGGTTTGCCACATTGACACAAGCCAGCAAGAGCACCATGACGGCAAGGGATAAAAAAATCCCCGAGATGACGTACATCTGTTTGGGATCGCCGGTTTGGATGCGCAGACTCGGCTCCGGCAAGGCTGAAATCTCGATGTTCTTTTCGGCATCCGGGTGCTGCCGCATCAGATCCTGCGCAATCAGACTGAGTTCCGTGTCAGCCTGACGCAGGCCGGCTGCCGGGCGAAGCCGTCCGAAGAGGCTGAAACCCCGCAATTGCCAGTTCGTCCAGTAATCGGCGGGAATCCCCGCGGCCCCCATCTGCGAAATCGGCATGTAGGCCGCGACAGAGACAAAACTTCGCACCCCATGAAAGCCCTTGGGCGCCACGCCCACCACAGTGAATGGACGCCCGTCAATCGTAACTGTGCGGCCCACTACGCTCGCATCGCCGTTGAATCTCAGCATCCAGTAGTCGTAGTCGAGTACAAGAATCGGGTCGCTGCCCTGAACCTCGCCTTCACCGCGCAAAAACAGCCTCCCGGCCGCAGGTTTCAGCCCCAGCGCCGCGAAGAAGTTGCCGCTGACATACGAGGTGAGGACGCGTTGCGGCTGCTGCCCTGCTACGGCAAGCCCATCCATGCCAAGACTGTTCGCAAAAACCTCGCTGAACGAGCGCTGGCTCTGCGCGCGAAGGTCGTTAAACTCCGGCCAGGAGAAAAAACTCTGCGAAGGTCCCTTGTTCTGGCTCATGGCCAGAGCCGTAATCTGCCCGGGATTTTCCACCGGAAGCGGCTTGAGCAGGATGGTGTTCACCAGGCTGAAGATGGCCGTGTTTGCGCCAATTCCCAGGGCCAGCGTCAGCACCGCGGTCACGGCAAAGCTCGGCGCCTTCCCGAGCTGACGAAAGGTAAAGCGAAGATCCTGCAACAGGTTCCCCATGGAGGCCTCCATGCGCACAAGGGCACACATTTCCAGATGCACGTACCCTGCCAAACCATCACGAATGCAAGTAATTCAATTGCAAGGCAATACGCTCAGAAGACGATTCCCGCGAATGCGCATCTTGTACGGAATCGAAAATCGTTGTCCGAAACCGGACAAGGATCGTTCAACCTGCGCTCACTCCGCGCCAGCCGCCGGCAGGCGGACGGTGGCGCGCGCGCCGGGGCCGTCTTCGCGATTGAGCAGACTGATTTCACCGCCGTGGGCGCGGGCGATCTGCTGCGCCAGGGCCAGGCCAACGCCGCTGCCGGCGGGCTTGGTGGTGTAGAAGGGAACGAAGAGGTTTTCGGCGTTGGCGATGCCCAGGCCGCGGTCTTCAATCGAGACCAGAGCTGCGGCGCCGGGGACGCGCCAACTGACACACGCTAAATTAGCGCCATTGGCCAGCGAGGCGTCCACGGCATTGGCCAGCAGGTTGATGAACATCTGCTCCAACTGATCGGGATCGGCGCTGAGCACGAGCGGAGGTCCCGGTTCAAGTTGGACAGCCAGGCGCTGTTCCAGATGCACGACGCGCTCCAGCAACGGCCCGAGCGAAACCGGCCGGAGTTGTGGCGGGGGCAGCTGGGCTAGCTTGCGATAGGACTGCACAAAACGATGCAGCGCGTCGGCGCGGCTCTCGACAACACCGAGGCCGCGGCGGAAGTCGCGCAGCGTTGCTTCGTCGCCGGGCAGGGAATCCACCCGCTCCAGCAAGCTGCCGGCGATGGATTTGATGGGCGCCAGCGAGTTGGAAAGCTCGTGGCCAAGAACCCGGATCAGCCTCTTCCAGGCCATTTGTTCTTCTTCCTGGAGCGGGAGGCTTACATCGGCCAGCAGGAGCAGCGTGTGGGGCGCGCCGTCCTGGCGGAAGGCCGCTTTGCGCAGCAGCCAGCGCGTAGGCTTTGCGCCGAAGGAGTGAGTGGTCTGATCGGGCGCGGCCAGCAGTTCTTGCAGGCCGAGTTCGCGCGCGCTCTGGTTGTAACAGCGGGTCAGGGGCCGGCCCAGCAACTGTGCGCCTGAATTGCTCGCCAGTTGCAGCCGGTCATGACGGTCAAAGGCAAACAGCGGCGTGTGCATCACTTCGAGGATGCGCGCCAGCAGGGCCGTGGCTTCAAGCGAACGGACGCGCTGCTTTTGCAGCAGATCGGCGAGAGCGTTGATCTCGGTGGCCAGCTCGCCCAGCGCGTCTTCAGAGCCGGCCCCGCGCGCGCGGAAGGAGTAGTCGCCCTCGCGCAGCGAAGCGACGACGTTGGAGAGCGTCTGCAAGGGCCGGACCATGCCTTCAATAAGCGCCGCGGCCACCAGCAGCAGATAGAGAAGCAGGCAACCGACGAGCAGAATCGCGGGAGCAAAAGAGAGTTGTCCCTGGTAGAGAAAGATGCCGGCAAAGATCAGCGTGGGCAGCGCCAAAAAAAAACAAAAACGCCACGCCCGGCGGATCGCCGAGCTGCCGCGGCGCGCTTTTCTCTCAGAAGCCATATTTCTCGATGCGGCGATAGAGCGCGGCGCGGCTAAGCCCGAGCGCATCGGCGGCTTTGGAGATGTTGCCGTCGCAGCGGCGCAGAACCTTGCGGATGAGCAGGGCTTCGACCTCGTCGATGCTCATGTTCTCAAACGATGTAGCGGGGGAGCGCGCGGGCGCGATGGCCAGGCTGATCGGCTCGATCTGTTCGCCGCGGCAGAGCAGCACGGCGCGCTCGACCGTATGTTCAAGCTCGCGCACATTGCCCGGCCACGCATATTGCATCATCTGCTGCATGGCGTCGGGCGAGAAGCCGTCTACCTGCTTGCGATAGCGCGCGCGGTTGCGGCTCAGGAAGTGTTGCGCCAGCAGCGGGATGTCTTCGCGCCGGTCGCGCAGGGCGGGCAGGTGGATTTCCACGGTGTTGATGCGGAAGAGCAGGTCTTCGCGGAAGTTGCCCGCCTTGGCCTCTTCATGCAAATCGGCGTTGGTGGCGGAGAGCAGGCGCACATCGACGCGGCGGGTCTGCGAGGAACCGACGCGTTCCAGTTCGCCGGTCTCCAGAACGCGCAGCAGCTTGGCCTGCTGGCGCAGTGGGACGTTGGCGATCTCGTCGAGAAAAAGGGATCCGCCGTTGGCCAGCTCGAAGCGTCCGATGCGGTCGCTGCGGGCGTCGGTGAAGGCGCCCTTCACGTGGCCGAAGATCTCGCTCTCGAAGGTTCCCTCCGGCAGGCCGCCGGCATTGACCGCGACCAGGGCCATGCGCGAGCGCTGCGAGGCGGCGTGCAGCAGTTTGGCGACGATCTCTTTGCCCGTGCCGTGCTCGCCGGTGATGAGAACGTTGGCGTCGGAGGGGCCGACCTGAGCGATCAATTCGAGGACTGGCTGCATGGCGGGCGCGCCGGCCACAAACTCCGGCATCCCTTCGGAGCGCAGCAGGCGGTTTTCCATCTCCAGCTGGCGGGCGCGGCGCAGGGCCTGATGCAACTCGGCGTGGACGCGGATCAGCGAGAGCAGCCGCTCGTTCTCCCACGGCTTCTGGATGAAGTCGCGCGCACCGCGCTTGATGCTTTCGACGGCCAGATTGATGTTGCCCCAGGCGGTCATCAC
>Ga0181520_10005896_pt1 | contig 19154 bp, 9 predicted proteins | sample PEATcosm2014_Bin_29_FD_132451 | JGI IMG/M metagenome (GOLD analysis project Ga0181520, IMG submission 132451) | Peatland microbial communities from MTU Mesocosm Facility, Houghton, MI, USA - PEATcosm2014_Bin02_30_metaG | ecosystem: Environmental > Terrestrial > Soil > Wetlands > Peat | place...
CCGACCCGGCCTCGATTGGAGCGGCGCGCCTGGGCGGAATCCTCTCAAACAACGCCAGCGGCATGTGCTGCGGCGTTGCGCAGAATGCTTATCATACGCTGCGCTCCATGACCTTCATGCTTTCTTCCGGAACCGTAATCGACACCGCCGATCCGAACGCGGACAAGCTGTTTGTGGAGAAGGAGCCGCGCCTGGCCGAAGGCCTTCTCGAATTGAAGCGGCAGTTGGAGGCCAGCCCGGCGCTCTCCGCGCGGATTCGCGCCAAATATGGCATGAAGAACACCACCGGCTACTCGCTGAACGCATTCCTCGATTACTCGTCGCCAGCCGAGATCTTCAGCCATCTGCTGATTGGAGCGGAGGGAACGCTAGCGTTCATCGCTGAGGCCGTGCTGGAGACCGTTCCCGATCTCCCGGTGAAATACACGGGGCTGTTGCTCTTCCCGGACCTGCACGCCGCCTGCGCGGCCATTGCGCCGCTTCGCGATGCGGGAGCGGCAGCGCTTGAACTGATGGACCGCGCGTCGTTGCGTTCCGTCGAGACCCAGCCTGGAATCCCGCCGGAGATCAGGGAATTGCCCGAGGGCGCCGCCGGCCTGCTGGTCGAGTTCCAGACAGCGGATATCTCCGCAGTGAAGGAAAATGCGGCCAAGGCGAATGACGCTGTCGCTAGCCTAAATCTGCTCGGCAAGCCCTTATTCACCGACGACCCGGTTGAGCAGGGTCGCTTGTGGGATATTCGCAAAGGAATGTTCCCCTCGGTGGGCGCAGTCCGCGCTAAAGGCACCACAGTCATCATCGAAGACGTTGCCTTCCCGCTGCATAGCCTTGCCGACGCGGCGGTCGATCTGACTCGCCTCTTCAAGAAGCACGGGTACGACAATGCAATCATCTTCGGCCATGCCAAGGATGGAAATCTCCACTTCGTCATCACCCAGGGTTTCACCACAGAGAAGGAAATCGCGCAGTACCGCGATTTCATTGACGATGTCGTGGATCTTGTGGTGAAGAAGTACGACGGCGCGCTGAAGGCCGAGCATGGCACCGGGCGCAACATGGCGCCGTTTGTCGAAACGGAGTGGGGTCCCGAGGCTTACGCGGTTATGCAGCAGCTCAAGGCGCTGGCCGACCCGGAAAACCTGCTCAATCCCGGCGTCATCATCAATCCCGATCCCGCGGCCCACATGGCCGATTTGAAGAAGATGCCCATCGTCGAGGAAGAGGTTGACAAGTGCATCGAGTGCGGCTACTGCGAACCCAAATGCCCAAGCCGCGATTTGACGCTTACGCCGCGGCAGCGGATCGTGGTTCGGCGCGAGATGCAACGGCTGAAGGACGATGGCGCAAGCCATGAGGCCTATGACGCTCTGAATCGCGATTTCCCTTACATGGCACTGGACACCTGCGCCGCCGATGGGCTGTGCGCGACCGCATGCCCCGTGAACATCGATACCGGCAAGCTGACCAAGCGCTTCAGGCATCTGCGGCACACGGCAGTGGCCAACAACATCGCCGTGCTGATCGCCAAGAACATGCAGCTCACCGAATTCGGCGCGCGCTTCGCCATGGGCATGGGCCACGCGGTGCAGAAGGTATTTGGCCTCGGCTTCATGAAAGGCATTACACGGACGCTGGACTTCTTCTCCCGCCGTGTCATGGACGAGGCATTCTGGCAATGGTCCGCAGAGATGCCACGGCCGCGCCGCGGCGTGCTCCCCACGCGCCCAAGAGAAGGCGCGGAGGCGGTGTATTTCCCCGCCTGCATCTCACGCATCATGGGCGCGCTGCCCGGAGAGCAACAGGAGACCACGGTGATGCAGGCGCTTCTGAATGTCGCGGATCGCGCGGGCGTAAAGCTCTACGTGCCGGACGACATCGAGGGCAACTGCTGCGGAGTTCCCTTTTCCTCGAAAGGATTTGAAGCCGCGCATCACGTCACGGTCGATCGCACCATTGAGAACTTCTACCGCTGGTCGAACGCAGGCGAATTGCCCGTGGTGGTCGACACCAGCCCCTGCACCTACGGACTGAAGACGGCGCGGGCGCATCTGAGCCCGGAGAACCAGGTCAAGTTCGACAAGCTCACGATTCTCGACTCAGTCGAGTTTGCCCACGACCGCATTCTGCCCACGTTACCGATTCAGCGCACGGTGGAATCCGTTGCACTGCATCCGGTTTGCTCGGCTACCAAGATGGCCATCGTTCCCAAGCTTGTTCGCATCTCAGAGAAGTGCAGCAAAGCCGTTCTGATGCCGCGGGATGCAGGCTGCTGCGCCTTCGCCGGCGACCGCGGCTTTCTCTTCCCAGAGCTAACAGCTTCAGCCACTGCTATCGAGGCAGCGCAGGCAACGGCGGAAGAGCAAAGCGGGTACTACTCCAGCAGCAGGACGTGCGAAATCGGCATGTCGCGGGCCACGGGCAAGGTCTATCAGTCCTATCTGCACCTGATGGATTATGCCTCCCGCCCATAACAGGCATTGCAAAGCGGGACAACTCCGGCCCAGCGCCGCTCAAGACAGCACCTTCACCACGGGATGTCTCGAACGGCGGTGAAGCCATCTTTGCGGGGCTTTTGATGCGGCAAGCCCGCGCTCCTCGCTGCTGTCTCTGCCCGGGTGCCCGTTGCATCCATGGGCACGGCGTCTCGTCCCCAAGAGTGCAAAACCTGACCGATGCGGCTTTCGCAGCAGAATCACCTCGCTCCACACACAGCAAGCTATTGACTTTACAAAACTTAGATATCCATAGCGTCGGCTTTTTTGCGATTTCCACAGATCCCCCCACAACTTTCGTGCGGCTTGGGTGTCAAAACTCAGAATGAAGGGCAACTGCTCCGCCTACTCTTTGCGGCCGGAGCACAATGGCTTGCCTGTCCGGCTTCCCTGTTTTGAGCCGAATTATTTCTCCAGATATCGGCACACCGAAGTGAGTTCAAAAACCTGACCGAGGGGAACCAATGCTCTCTCTGCGTGAAAATCGCAAAGCTGCATTCGCTCTCATGGCCCTAGTGGTTTTGGCCTTTTGTGGAGCAAAGAGCAATGCACAAGCAGCGCTGCTTCTGGAGGAGCCTTACGGCTTCTTCGGCACGGTGAATCCGACCGGGCACATTGCCATTTATCTGAATCGCGTATGCGCCGAGACACCCGTCAAACTGCGCCGCTGCGAGCCAGGCGAAGCGGGAGCAGTGATCTCCAGGTACGAGGGCATCGCCAGCTACGACTGGGTGGCCATCCCTCTCATTCCCTACCTCTATTCGGTCGAAAATGTCCCGAACCTACCGCCCCATGTGGATCGCGAGGTGGTGGCTCATCTGCGCAGCCGCTACCATGAAACCCACCTGCTCAGCCTGGGCGAAAACCTGCCTCCAGGCAACCTGGTGCGGGGAGGATGGACGCAACTGATTGGCGTGTCTTATGAGCGGCGCATCTATGCGCTCCGGTTCAATACCAGCCCGGAACAGGACGATGAGCTGATCGCCCGCTTGAACACGAGCCTTAATCAATCTCATTTCCACATGCTCTTCAACAACTGCGCGGACTTTGCCCGGGAGATTCTTAACCTGTATTTCCCCCGCACTTTCCAGCGAAGTGTCTTTCCCGACGCGGGCATGACCACCCCAAAGCAGATCGCGTACAAGCTGACGCGCTATGCGCCCAAGCACCCCGAAACCCAATTGGCCGTACTGGAGATTCCCCAGGTTCCCGGTTATCGCCGCCATAGCCGCTCCAACAAGAGCGTCGCCGAGTCGCTCACTACCACCGGGTATGCGATTCCCATCCTGCTGGCCAACCCCTATCTTGGCGGGGGGCTGTTTGTGGACTACCTGATACGCGGCCGCTTTCATCCCATTCCGAAACATCCCCAGCTTCTGGCTCCGGACAATCTTATTCCGTTGACAGAGCGCCGCCTGGCCGCGCAAAATCCCGAAAGCGCAGGTGTACAGGCCCCCAGCGCCGATTTCGGCGGCTCCACTGAAACCCCAGCCTCCGCGAATGCCAACTTCGGCCTGAAAGAAAGCACGGCCACGCATGAGTGAGACCCCGCAAAACTTCAAAAGTCATGGACGATTCGATCCGCCGTACCACTACGTCCTGGGTATTTTCCTGCTTGCCAACCTGGTCTTTGCCTGCTTTCACGTGTGGCGCCATCGGGATATCGCCGCAGGATGGTATCTAGTGACGTCCATCGTGGTGTTCATTCCCTATATCAAACTGCGCGCCTATCCGCTCAAGGTGCAGGACCGGGTGATCCGGTTGGAGGAACGGATGCGGCTGCAAGCCCTGGCTCCTGCCGAATGGCACGCGCAGATCTATCGCCTGACCGAAGACCAGCTGATCGGTCTGCGGTTCGCAGCCGACGACGAGGTTGTAGAGCTGGCAAAGCAGGCGCTGGAAGGAAACCTCAACCGCAAGCAAATCAAGGAACGCATCAAGAGTTGGCGTACCGACAACTGGCGGGTGTGAGCTAGGGTAGTCACAAAGCTAACTTCCGCCCCAGCGCCCTGACTCTGAAGCTTCATGGCTGCAACCTGCATTCAGAAGCCGGAGTTTTTTCAATTTTTCCGCCCAGCATCGCAAGAATCACGAGACAATTCCTCGATTCGGCCCAAACTCGAAGGAGGAGATCGGCGATCTCCTCCTTCGCCGTGCGGTGCAGGCTTACTCTACGTCGGTTACTCTTCCGTCTTTGAAGGTGACCTTCATGCTGCCGTAATTGTAGATGACCTTCCTTCCCAAGATAGCTTTCGTGGTTGGTTGCCCCAGGATGGCCTCAACCTCGGAGATGGATTGGCCAGTCGAAATCGCGGGCGCAGCGGCCGGCGCACCAGCGTCCGAGGTTACGTCGTTGACGGCCTGATCGGCCTGATCGGCCTGCCGTTGAATCTCGTTGGCAGCGTCCTGATCGGGTGGTGGAGCAGCCGCGGTATAGACTGCGGGCGCCATTTGTGGCGAAGGCGGCGCTGTCGGCAGTCCATCTTTGCCCTGATTGGTTTGCAACTCCTGGAGCCCCTGGTCAAGCGTTTCTCTCAAATGATTCTGCATCTCCTGGAGGTTATCCAGCGAGACAGAGACCACATCGGATTTTGGGCATTCCAGTCCGCCTTTGCTGGCGAGGACTGTTAAATCCGCACCCTGCGAATCCGCCGCAGTGGCACTTTGCAATTGCAGCACGTCGCCGTCGCTCAGCGCACATTCGTTTCCTGAGCCGTCTACAACGTCGAGCGCGCTCCCGACCAGAAACACATGTGGATGGCCGCTTGCCGCGTCGTTCATCATTCGGGCGATGCTGCTGGACCCTGGGTCAACCACTTTCTGTTGGGCGTTCTGTTGCGCCTCCTGAGTCTCAAGCGTCAACTGGTTCCTGACTTCTTCGGCGATCTGGTCCTTTACGTCGGGGGTCAAAGGCGCTACGCCGCTTGCCTTGGGGTCGCCATTCATCTCACCCGCCTCCTGGTGTGCCGCGTAAGCAGCCTGCAGATTGGACGAGATGAGGTAATCTGTAAGCCAGAATGCAGCAGAAGGGTAAACCGGATAGGGGCTGAAATAGTATCCGTAGTACCGGTGCCAAGGATTGCCCACCCAACCCCAGCGGTAGTGAACTGGAGTTGCCCAGGGGTTGAAGGCCCACCCATAGTAAGCCCGGCCAAAATAGAAAGACGGAGCATAGACGTGCAATCCCAGGCCGTGGAAACGATAGCCGTGGTAGAAGTGTTCGTAACTGTGCCCGTGATATGAATATGTACGCCGGTCGAAATCGTGGCCGTGGAAACTGTAGGGGCGCGCTACATATCCTGGACGTCCCTTCTCGAAGAAAGTGCGGCTATGATCGGGGCGATCGACCACGATGCGCCGCCCGCCGTTCAGCCCTTGATGCACATCCATCCCCCGCCGAACGTCATGCACGTCGCTCACCCTGCCGTTCGGCCGGACTCGAACCGCGCTGCCATTGACAGTGGTATGCTCCCGGCTTCCCCTTGAAGGAGGAGTCGTGATAACTGGATTGTGGGAGATGTTGTTGGGAGCAATCGTCGTCCGTCCGCCGTTGTTTGGACCTATTCCGTTCGCGGGGCTCCGTCCGGAACCATTCGGCCCCATCCCGTTGGCTGGTGCGGCGATCGGTGAGGGCCGCCCACCACTCGCGGGCGTTGCATTCGCTGGAGGCTGCGCAACCATGCGAGTTCCACCTCCCATCGAATTGGCTGGCGGATTCACCGGCCTGCCGCTCCCAGTTCCGCTTGGGTTGGCAACCGGCTGCGAAGGCTTCGAGCCTGGGATTGAAGGTTGAGCTGAAGGCCGGGAGACCGGCGCTGAAGGCTGAGGCTGTGCCGCTGGTTTGGACGCCGGCAACAGAGGTTGCGCGATTGGACGCGCGACCGGCGATGTGGGCTGAGGGGTTGGCCGGGAAGCCGGTGCTGCAGGTTGCGGCGCTGGACGCGATGCAGGGACAGATGGCTTGGGAGTCGAAGTGGCTGGCTTCGCTGCAGGCGCCGCGGGCTTTGCGGCGGGGAGGTTCGCATCCTTCTTCTTGTCGTCGGCGTTTGCCAGGACGCTACTACTCACGAGCCCGGCAAGTATGAGAGCAAAAGAGCCATATTTTATGGCTCTGGAGAGGCACTGCATGTTCATCGTTTCCTCTTTCTTCTTACTTTCAACTTCCCCTTCCGCTTCCAATCCCGGAGGGTCCTGCATTCACATAAAATCGCATTCTCTACTGTCGATCGATCCCGCCAAGATGCAAATTGGGAAGAGAGATCTCCCCTCGCGTCCCATCTCTGGGCGCGCGACTGCAGCCGCTGTCAATCGAATCAATGAATTGAGGATAGATTTGGCTGACGCCGAATCGCCGGAATGAGCAGCCAATGCGCATGCGAGCATCGGCATGAGCTTTACGAACCCGGGATTGCCACCGCTTTGAACCTGAGCCAAAGGACACTTTCACTCCATGGGCTTTTGGGATGGATCAGCGCAGTTTTCTAGGGATGTACTGTTTTCGGCGCGGAGAGATCAGGCCATTTCAAGAAGACGCCAGTGCGCCGATCCGGTGTACGTCGATAAAAAAACGCAACGACAGACAACCGGAAAAGAAAACTCCGGCGAGAGGGATGTCACGACAGAAAGTGTGAGTCTCCCTCCTGCCGATCGGCCTTCAATTGCCTAAACACGCCTTCGAAGAAAAGGATGCGGGTGTCGTGCAATTATTTCACAATGGGCGTCTTAGCCCACCGGCCAAAGCCGCCTGCTCTTCCGAATCCCGGGGAAGATGGCGGGCGACTTGCGCCCGCCAGGAAAGGCTCTGTCTTTGATTTCTATCTGTCGCGGCAAAGCGAATCACTCGTTCGGCGTCTGCGCTCCGTCATCTTTGGCAGTCTGCTCGGCTTCCGCCAACGCCTCCGTATCCAGCGGATGCTCATGGCGGTACATCTCGACCGGCATCTTGCCATCCCACCACGCCCAGTTCATCGGATAGACATCCGGATCGAAGAAGACCTGATAGAAGTGCCAGACCACAATGGCCAAGGTGGCTAGAATCGCCTCGTAGAAGTGTATGGAGGTAGCGACATCAACCCACCAGCGGGCTAGCGTGTTGCCCACGGAGATGTTCGCCCACATCATGACGCCGGTGACGGCCATCAGGCCCGTTCCCCAGACTAGCGCCCAATACTCTGCCTTCTCCGCGTAGTTAAAGCGGCTGAACTTGGGCTTCTCGCCGCCTAGGCCAAGGTAGTAGCGCATCGTTCTCCATGCATCGAAGACATCCTTGGGGCGCGGCGCAAAGTCCCAGATCAAACGCCGCCCTTCACGGGTCATCGCCAGGTAGAAGATGTGGTAGATGCCGGCGGCGATCAACACAACGCCTGCAATCCGGTGAGTCATGCTGCGGACCTTCTCGCCCATGCCCAGCGCTTCGGCAATCCAGGAATTCGGGAACTTCAGCGCAAAGCCGGTGATGACCAGAACGATGAAGCTTGTAAGCAGAATCAGGTGCTGCCAGCGCTGATTGGTGGTCATGCGGGTCATGCTGGGATTCATCATCCGGCGGCGAGCCACGGCCTTGCCGCGCCAGATGATCAGGTTATGCACAAACATCGCTCCGATCACCAGGAAGATGAGCGGGAGATAGATCCATCTCACCCAGCGAGTTGCGATGGTCCCGATATCCTTCGATGCGCTACCGTCCAGGTGGACCTTGGTTTGCGTAAACTTCTGCGTGACCCCCTTGTGGCACTGGCCGCAGGTCGCGTCTAGGTTGGCGTGATTGATGGTGGAGCGCGGATCGCTGGAGGGCAAAATGTTATGCACGCCGTGGCAACTGGAGCAGTTTGCCACCACAACGGAGCCGCCTTCCGCCGCCAGCCCGTGATAGCTGTCGTTGTATGTCGATATGCGGTTGCCGGCCACGCCGAACTCCCGCGAAAGCCTCACGCCCTCGTGGCAGCGGGCGCAGGTGTCGCGCGCCAGGTTCTGTTCCGAAACGGACGAGTTGGGATCCTTGTGCCCCTTGATCGAGTGGATTCCATGGCAGTCCGTGCATACCGGAGATAACCCGTTGCCGCGGCTGATTCCCTGCCCGTGAATGCTCTGCATAAACGCTTGAGAGACAGCGCCGTGGCACTTGCCGCAAGTCTGCGGGACATTGAACTTGTAGATCGGCGACTTCTGATCGTTGGCGGGAAGAATCTCGTGTGCGCCGTGGCAGTCGGTGCAGACCGCGGCCTTCTGCGAGCCCTTCTCGGTGGCCACGCCGTGCACGCTTTCCTGGTAGGACATGAAGGTCTGCACGCTCTCGCCGTTGGCTTGAACGATGAACTTCTGCCCATGGCACCTGCCGCAGGTGTTGGGAATATTGGTGTGACTCACCGGGGATTTCGGGTCGCTGGCGGCGAGAATCTGGTGCGCGCCGCCGTGACAGTCCTGGCAGTTTGCCGCCGTCGCCTGACCGGCCTTGGCCGCTTTGGCGTGCAGGCTGTGCGAATAGGCCTCCTGCGCGTCCGCATGGCATTGGGCACAGGTCACCTTTTTCGGCGTGGTCGGGTGTTCCAGACCCTTCACATCGGTGTGGCAATCGACGCAGGCAAACATGCCGCCATGAACCGAGTGCTTCAGCTTTTCACCATCCACGGCGATGCTGACCTGTTTGCCGTTGACCTCGGTGGTCAACGCAGGGTCGGAGTGGCACGCGAGACAATCCGCGTCCTTTGGCTTGCGCTGGGCGCTGGCGGAAAAAGCAAAGCAGAACAGGGACAGAACGAGTGCGGGAGCGAGGATTCTTCTGGAGGGGTTCACATGTCTGATAAGATGCCCGGACGAAAAGACCCGCAGTGATTGGAATCACAGCCCCAAGGGAAAGCACCAGTCCCATCGGGCGGCTTGGGATACGTGATGGGCTCGGCCGGGATGTGCGGCGACACGAGCCGCTCGGAGGTGCAGACAAACACACGTGCGGCTGTGCAGCGTCCGGCATCTCTCCGGCTCAAAATGTCAGGGATTCAACCGGTCTGAATCACCAGCGATACCCCCTCCCCCATATTTTTGGACAAAAACCCTTGGTTTTCAATGGGATGCGGCAGGGGTGTCGCGCTAAATTCGTCTTATCAATGGAGTTATCCGCAGATTCGTCTCAGCAAAGGGATTAGCGCCGAAGTTTCCTCTTGTGCAACCCAATGCACCGTGGAGGCCTGTGCGCCTTGGGTTCTGCCTGCACTGCGACCTGGAACCATTGTGCGCCAAAGGGGAGTAATTCTACGCAAAGACTGCGCGATTTCCCATTGGGCAACGGCACAACCGGAACCCGGAACCGCAAATTCGGCCGGACTCGAAACCAGCTTCGCTGCTGGCGTCGACCGAAGATCATGCAGAGACGGATCCGCGACCACAAGGTGACTTTCCAGTACTGAATGTCCCTTTCGTTCCTGGACGAGCGCCACGGCGATCTTGCGTGAATCCAGAAGCGCAACGGTCGACATGGGCATTTTCGAAGACGGATCGTCGCGATCATCCCCAAAACGCGCTTGACGAGCGCTTGCGAAGACGGGGGAGCAGTCGCAGTCGAGGCTGCATTGGACGGGCTGACACTCCTAGCCTTTGATCAAAGACCGAGAATAACTGCTAGGGTCTTGCCTGGATGATCGGATCAACATACCGCTCCCATAAAGAAGATATTGTATCCTCCGCGTCGACTCCCCAATAGCGTCCGATCCGAGATGCGCTCTGCAGTAGACACTGGACCGCTATAATCAAACCCTGCTCAGTTAGCTTGCCTTCTTTGGAGCGTTGCTCAAAACTGAATATGTCTCCGGGCTGCAAGAAGTGGTGGCGTAAACCGAGAGATGTTGGGTGAAAGTGGTAGGAGCTGATAAAGAACGCTATGTCGTATGCCCACCTCGGCGATGCCGGGCCGACTAATTCGTCTTCGAAGACTTCGTCCTCCTCTGCCATCTTCTTAATCCCTGGCCCCCATGTATCCCACCTCGGGTATTCCCGCGCCTGACGATCGTGATGCTTGTTCCCGACAAAACGATCAATGTTAACCGTGGGATAGTACAGGTTAATCAACTCCATGATTCGCTCGCGCTGCTTCGAGTCAAAGCCAAGGAACCTCCTTGTGCGACTGTCCGTATCCCTGTTCGTCAGCCAGCGGATGGTAATCCAGGCGTCAACCATCGATCTCGATAACGCGTGTGTGTTTGCTCCGTAACCGGAACGTGCAAGTGCAACAATCGCCCGCGAAGTCTCGCATTCGCCTCGAAGGAGGGCAGCTAAGGTTACATCGCTAGACGTGGAGCGGCGCAGATATATCCCCCTCTTCGTGAAGAATTGCTCCATACGTCCAGTAATCAGAAGAGTCGCACGGGTTAGCTTATGAACGGACATTTATGTTCAGAATAGCCTACCGCACAGCGCAGCCGGGTCGTCCACATCTCAAAGACAGATTGATGAATCTGGGCACAAAAGCTTCTGCGAACACATATAACTACCGCTAAAGCCGGTAAGCTTCCGCGAATCTGCCGGAGCATGATCATCGGTTTACGCCAACAGGCACTCATCCAACGTGGTTTACATGCAGAGTTCAGAATCGGGAATGGTAAACGCCCTTTGCGACTGGAGCACCGCAGCTGGCCGGAGAACTCCATTTCCCAGTCGCCATGGCGACATTTCGTTACGTATCTGCCGTCGACGGGTGATTTGACGATTTTGCGCCGTTCCAGGAAAACCGGGACACGGCGGTGCCTTCGTGCAAGAATCCGACGTTGAAACGGACTAACTCGCCAGAGAACGGGAGAGTGATCTACGCGGCTTTCACTGGGATGCTGGTGAGTTTCAGGGCATCCCCTGCCAGATGTGAAGCAGTTGCATCGCCGAAAGATGTGCGCGGCACTCGCTTCGGGCGAGAATGGGATAATCCTATTGAAACACTCGAGATGGAAATGAATAGACTGAACTTGCTTGCACCGCTCGGCGCAACCGCCTTACTGCTACTTGTCGCCGTTTCCGCAACCATTCACTCCCAACCGGCACCAGCGCACCCAGTTGATGCAAGTTGGAGCTTCGACGGCGGGTCGGACAAAGCTCTAATAGATGCGCTCGCCAAGAATGGCGATCAGCTCGTGGGCTCCTGGCGCAGGGTGACGGGTTTGGAAGGGCAGGCCCTCGAATTCGATGGCTACACCACCGGCATCTGGCGTGAAGCGAAGCGAGTTCCGAAACTGGGGAATGGTTTCACGCTTTCTGCCTGGGTGGCACTAAACAACTACCCGTGGAATTGGGTTCCAGTTGCGGATCAGAGTGAGCACCAGCAGGTTGGATTCTTCCTGGGCATCGATGCTTTCGGGCATGTCGGTTTTTGCGCAACCGTGGATGGAGTCTGGAAGCAGGTTACGACCGACACCACGCTGCCCCTGAAGAAGTGGGTACATGTGTCTGGGGTGTTTGACGGCAAAAAGGGGCTCTGTATTTTGCTCGACGGAAAGCCTGCTGCCAGTCTCGTGGCTCCCGGCGCATTCTGGCAGGATATGGATGCGACCTTAGTGCTCGGCAAGGTGCGAGTCCCGCAGGTCGCGTTCCCCACCTGGATCAGTCATCCGCAAGACCCAATTCTGTATTCCCTGGATGGCTACCTGGGCAACGTCTTGCTCCTCAATCATGCTGTCTCCCCACAGCAGGACCAGGAAGAGATTGCCCGTGCGGCGCAACCGGAAGGAGCGGCGATTCCGTACGCTGTGCTGCCGTCAGGGCCAGCCGGGTCCGGCCCATTCGGTGCGATGTACGCAAGCCTTAAGTATGAGCCGAGTCGGGATCGCTTGAGAAGAATCGGTTCCGATTCCGATGTCGTTGTGCGCTTCGACAAATCTGCAATGCGCCTTGTGTTCTGGCAGGGGACAAACTACGTGCCGGCGTGGGTGACCGAAGACGGCAAATGGTACACGGATGAGTTTCTGGAAACCTGGGGAACTGGCTGCGGAGGAGCGGGCGATTGCGAGCCAATGTCGGACAAGCAGAGCCGATATTCGCATGTCAGTGTCTTGCAGTCCTCCGATGCGCGAGCGGTGATCCACTGGCGCTATGCCCTCACCGAGGCTCGTAACTATGAGGGAGCGCATCCCGATGCTCTCAGTGGATGGTCCGATTGGGCCGATGAATATTGGACCGTCTATCCGGATGGGGTTGCCGTTCGAAAGCAGGTGCTATCGAGTTCCGCTTTGGACGCTCCTCACGAATGGCAGGAGACAATCGTGATCAACGGGCCTGGCCAACAGCCTGAAGACAACATCGAGGCCCATGCCTTGACGCTGGAGAATATGGCCGGCGAGAAAGCGACCTACCATTGGGAACCGAAGACGGATCAGACCTTTGCTTACCCGAAGGGGCCAGCGAAACTAGACCGGCCAGACAATGCGAACATTCAAATCGTCCACCTGAAATCCGCGGAGAATCCGTTTCAAATTGTCTGGCCGAGGAAGGTATCATTCGATACCTACAATGGCGAACCGAGCTACTCGATGTTCGAGTGGTGGAATCATTGGCCCGTTGCGCAAGTTGGATCAAGCGGACGTCCTGCGATTGCGGCCGATCGCGCTTCGCACTCTTCTCTCTCGCATATTTACTGGGAGCCATACGCAAGAACGCCGGGCAGCATGACTAAACTCCTGCTCTGCGGTTTAACGAGTCGCGATGGCGCGAATTTATTGCCGTTGGCAAGATCATGGCTTTCACCGCCGGATGCAGTGCTCGCGCAGGGAGCGCCAGGTGCTATCGAGTACGACCCCGCTCAGCGCGCCTTTCTGGTCCACCAGCCGACCGGAATGCCACTTGGTTTCCTTGCGATCAAGATCTCGAGCTCGGCAGAGCGACCTCTTGTGAACCCCGCGTTCATTGTCGATCACTGGAATGAATCCGCGAGGGTTCGCGTAAACCTCGATGGCAAGGAGACTGATATTCCAGTCCGTCTTGGTATTGAACATCATTTGGATGGAGACTCGCTGGTGGCCTACCTTGAGTTCATCGCAACAGGTCCGGTGGCGATTACGATCGAACCCACCAAACATTGAAACCAGTATTGAAATTGAACTGGGGCCGTCATTGGAACGTAGGCGGTCCCTCCTTCAAGCCGCAGCGCCTGTTGCGGCGCCAAACGCTGCACGGCGCGGAGCGTTCTCTTCGCTCGTCATGCTGGAGCGCAGATGATTTGGCTTAGAGGTCGGGGCCTGAGCCAGTCACAACCTCTTTTCAATTCCAGATGAAGATTGTTTTCTGGCACCGGTCAGAATCTCCAGGAAGCGATGCAGGAGTTCCGAGGTTGCATCGCGCCTCCACACGGCGATGAGTTCGACCGGTGGAGGCGGCGTTAGGAGCGGCCGGTAGGTAACACCCCGCACCTGAATGAATTGAAACGACGAGGGAACCAGGGCGATGCCCAGTCCCGCTGCAACAAGGTTGATGCCGCCGATGATGAGGTTGGTGTGGATGATCTTATTGGGAGTTACACCGGCAAGACGATAGGCTCGCTGGACGTGGTTGTGAAAGCCGAAGGCTGTGAACGGAGAAGGCATGATGGCCGTGTGGTTCCGGTAGTTGCGCAGGTCTGCGGGGCCCTCTCCCATGACTTTCGCGGGCAGCGCGGCGACCAGTTGGTCGCGTTGCACCACGGCGGTCTCCAGTTGATCGTCGTCCAATGCGCCGTGCATAAATCCGATGTCCGAGTTCCCGCGCAGGATACTGGCGATCTGTTCCTTGGGTTCGCATTCTTCCATTTTCAAATCCACGCCGGGAGCCTGCTCCTGCAACTCCTTCATGGCAGCGGGCAGTACGCCCGCCAAGGCCGTGCTCACGAAGCTAACAGTAAGCAATCCTGCGAATCCCTGGTCGACTCTGCGGGTGTCATGGACCGCCGCGTCCACTCCCTCCAGAATGGCCCGGACTCTGGGCAGGAACGCTTCACCGGCAGCGGTTAACTGGACCTTCCGGCTGCTGCGCTTGAAGAGCTTTATCCCGATTTCCTCTTCCATCCGATGAATCTGCTGGCTCAGCGACGGCTGCGAAAGATGCAGCACCGCTGCCGCGCGGCGGAAATGCAACTCTTCTGCAACGGCAAGAAAATAGCGCATTTGACGCAATTCCACGATTCGATCCTTTCGACCCCTTGCGGCGCTCCGCAAGGCCGCCGACCGGCCTGGCGGCAGGAAAAGGCTGACTTCAGGCGGTACCCCCTCGCCCAGCGGGCTTAAGCGGGTTTCGTGCCGATCAATAGAGAAAGACTATCATTAAGCGTCCTACAAAGTATTGGACAGAATCAATAAGAGATTCGAGAATGATGACGGGGAACGGCGGCGACGAATCAGTTTGTTCATCCAGCCCGCGAACCCCATGAAAAAGTACCGGATCGATGTGCTCCCGCGCAGTCATGCTGAGCATGCGGCGATGCAGACCCGGCCGCCAAGCCGATTCAACAAGGAGTTCTTCTCATGGCCTTATCTCCGAAGCTAACCCAGTCCATCTCTTTAGCCTCCTTGGTGCTGGCGCTGAGCGCGGTGGCCCTTTCGCAGGCCCCAACCTCCGGTCTCTCCGCCGGCCCGGCCATGCTGGCTCCTGTCACCCCGGTTGCCGGCTGCGCGCAGCTTGCCTCAGCGGACTTGAGCCCGTCGGTTGGCGCTCCAACGCATATCGCCTCGGCGGTTGCCGTGCAAGATGGAAAGCCCGCGCCCTATTGCGATGTCACCGGCTTCGTGGAACCGGCCATCCGGTTTGAAGTGCGCCTGCCCCTTGGCGGCTGGACGCAACGGTTTGTCCAGACCGGCTGCGGCGGGCTATGCGGCAACCTGAACATCCGGCTCAACAACGACGACGGATGTATGCCTGCGACGAACGGCGAACTTGCTCTGGCCTCCACCGACATGGGACACTCCGGCGGCATGGACGGGCAATTCGGCGAAAAGGACTACCAGCTTCGCATCGATTTTGCTTACCGCGGCGTGCATTTGACTGCGCTGGCGGCGAAAGCACTTATCGCGAAGTTCTACGGGCAAGGTCCGAAGTACTCCTACTTCGCCGGCTGCTCGGATGGAGGGCGGGAGGCGCTGATGGAAGCCCAGCGCTTTCCCAACGACTTCAACGGAATCACCGCCGGTGCGGCGGCCATGAACTTCACCACGCAGAACACTTTCTACCATGGCTGGAATGCGCGCGTGAACACGGGCGCGGACGGCAAGCCGATTCTGACCGCGGACAAACTGCCCATCCTGCACAAGGCGGTGCTGGCCCAATGCGATGCCGAGGACGGTCTGAAGGACGGTCTGATAAGCAACCCGCTGGCTTGCCATTTCGACCCGGCTGTCACCGAGTGCAAAGCTGGGCAGGACCCCGCGAGTTGCCTGACTGCGGCGCAAGTCAAGGTAGCCCGCGATCTATACGCCGGAGCCCACGACAGCGAGGGCAACAAGCTGGTGCTCAGCGGTCCGCTCCCCGGTTCCGAGCTTGCCTGGGCGGGTGTTTATATTCCCCACCCCGGCCAGGATCGGGTGATGAGTTCGATGATTTCCACCGGGTCGCTCAAGTATCTGGTCTATGAAAAGAACCCTCCCGCCGGTTATACGCTCGCGGATTTGAGATTCGACCGCGACAGCTTTGCCGCAACTACCCAATTGCATGGCCTTTACGACGCGACCGACCCCGACCTTTCGGTCTTCGCCAACGCCGGGGGCAAGCTGATTTTGTGGCATGGATGGGCCGATCCGCACATCTCCCCGCTGAACACGATTGCCTACTATACCGCGATGGAAAAGCTGATGGGCCGCACGTCCGTGGATCGCTTCGCGCGGCTGTATCTCTTCCCTGGCGGCTACCACTGCGGCGGCGGCGAAGGACCATTCGACGTGGATATGCTGAGCGCCATCATGGCTTGGGTGGAGCGTGCCTATGCTCCCAATGCGCTGATTGCTTCCCACAGTCCCGGCGGTGAACTCGATGGTCCGCCCGCCGGTGTACCGGCAGGAGCGCGCATGCCGATGGGACCGCCTCCCGGAATGACAGGCGGCTTACCACCCTTGGGGCCAGGTGGACTTCCACCGAGCATGGCCGGTGGCCCGCCGCGAGGCATGTCGATGCCCGGCACGGTCGCCAAGCCTGATCGTACCCGTCCTGTCTTCCCTTACCCGCTCACCGCAAAGTACTCAGGGTCGGGAAGCATCGACGATGCCAAAAACTTCGTGGCCGGAAGCCCGGAACCTGTTCCTGCTGCTTTGCTCAACTGGCTCGGTTCAGACTTCTATGCGCCACGCTACGAAAAGTGGTGCACAGGAGCCGGTGCCTCCATGACCTGTCAATAAGCACTTCCGTGCGCCTCTGCCTTGCTGGCCGGAGGCTCATGGTTTGCTTATGCTCTCAAGGAAAAGCTACATTATGTCTTGCTCCGTATCGAAGACGGATTCCACCGCTCCTGTTGCGAACGACGTTGCGGACCTGCGCTCTGCGCTGAGGCTGCTCGAAAACACACCAGGGCAACTACTCCGGACCGATCACCCGGTAGCCGCCAATTCTGAATTGGCGGGAGTCTATCGCCACATCGGCGCGGGTTGCCCCGTCGAGCCGCCAACGAAGATCGGCCCCGCCATGCTGTTTGAAAACATCAAAGGCTATCCAGGCGCACGGGTCTTGACGGGCATGATGGCTTCGCGCGAGCGCGTTGCCCTGCTGCTGAATACTCCGCCCGACAGGCTCGGTTTCAAGCTCCTCGAAGCGGTCGATCGTCCCATTCAGCCCGTCGAAAGCCAAGCCTCGACAGCCCCCTGCCAGCAGATGGTCTACAAGGGCAACATCGACATTCTCAAGACTGTCCCCGCGCCCACCAATACGCCGATGGACGCGGGTCCGTTCTTCACCATGGGCCTGTTGCGCGCCACCGACCCGGAGACCGGCGAACACGACGTGACGATTCACCGGCTTTGCGTGCAAAGCGCAGATACCCTCAGCGTCTTCTTCGCGCCGGGGCGTCATATCGACGTCTTTCGCCAGAAGGCCGAGGCCATGGGCAAGGCTTTGCCGGTGAGCATCAATATCGGTCTCGATCCGGCCGTCTACATTGCCGCCTGCTTCGAGCCGCCGACCACGCCGCAAGGCTGCGACGAACTCTCGATTGCCGGCGCACTGCGCGGGCGCGCCGTTGAACTTGTTCGCTGCCTGACCGTCGACGAGCGGGCCATTGCCCATGCCGAAGTGGTCATCGAGGGAGAGATCCTGCCCGAAGTACGCGTTCGCGAAGACCAGAATTCCAACACCGGCCACGCCATGCCCGAGTTTCCCGGATACAACGGGTATGCCGCACCCGCACTCAGCGTAATCAAGGTCAAGGCCATCACCACGCGTAGAAATCCTATTCTGCAAACGGTGGTCGGGCCCGGCGAGGAACACGTCAATCTCGCCGGCATCCCCACCGAGGCCAGTATCCTGCACATGGTCAACAAAGCCATGCCGGGCCGCCTTCAGAACGTCTATGCGCACTCGGCAGGCGGCGGCAAATTTCTCGCCGTGATGCAATTCAAGAAGTCCATCCCCTCCGACGAGGGGCGTCAGCGCCAGGCCGCGCTGATCGCTCTGGGTGTCTACTCGGAACTCAAGCACGTCATTCTGGTGGACGAGGATGTGGACATCTTCGACAGCAACGACGTGCTGTGGGCCATGACCACGCGCTACCAGGGCGACGTGAGCACCATCTTCATCCCCGGCGTGATCGGTCACGTGCTCGATCCATCGCAGGATGAGAGCTTCAGCCCTTCAATTATTCAACGCGGCACAACCTGCAAGACCATCTTCGATTGCACGGTCCCGTGGCCCTTGAAAGCGCACTTCGTTCGCGCCAAGTTTCAGGATGTCGATCCTGGTCCCTTCCTCAAGCCGTCGCAACGGCCATTAGAACTGTAGTGAGCGCACCGTTGGCTCCCAAGCAAATCAGCCGTGGCACGGCTCCTGTTCCAGGCCGGGCCGTCCTGGATAGCGCGCGGCGACCGCGCGCACGGCGGGATCGTCGAGCACTGTCAGGCGGCCCATCTCGTGCATTGCGTTTTCTCCGATGCGGAATGTCGCCTGACGCACGTCGCCGGTGATGTGCGGCCAATAGGGATAGCTGGGAGTCGCTTTGGGCGAACCGATATGCACATGCAGGTTCGAACTGTGCGAGTGCTCGATGAGCCGCCGATAAAGCATGCTGGGGCATTGGTGCGCCCCGACCTGGGCCTGCGGATGCACGCCAAAATGCAGGGTGTCGAAATCGTAGACGCTCTCGCCAAGCCGCTCGCGCATTGCTTTCATAAATCGGCGCAGAGCTTCCGCTTCAAGCCCTCCGTCGATGCTGAGAATCCGATTGTCCTTGATAGTGAGCCGGATGGGCTTGTCGAAGTAGGGTGAAATGCCGATGTAGCGCGACCACCAACTGAGCGTGCGGTCGAAGACGAAACTCCCCGAGGTCTGTCCCAGCGCAATGGGCGGACAAACCCACTCCGGCCAGGGAAGATAGAAGCCTTCCTCGCGGCGAACCGCATAGCGTTGTGACGGATTGCGCGCCGACATCACCACCCCTTCGAGATGAGTGCCGTTCGGATCGGTCAATTGCCATGGGAGTCCAGGCTTGATGCGCAAGGCAGCCTGGTAGCGAATCTCGCTGACCAG
>Ga0181520_10005897_pt1 | contig 19153 bp, 12 predicted proteins | sample PEATcosm2014_Bin_29_FD_132451 | JGI IMG/M metagenome (GOLD analysis project Ga0181520, IMG submission 132451) | Peatland microbial communities from MTU Mesocosm Facility, Houghton, MI, USA - PEATcosm2014_Bin02_30_metaG | ecosystem: Environmental > Terrestrial > Soil > Wetlands > Peat | place...
GGGACCGCACATAAGCCTGTGCCTTACGTGCAAATACGGGGAGCCTCAGACCTTCCCAAAGCCCCCGGAAAAGGCTGAAACACAACCCATAGCGTTCTGCTGAAACAACCAGATAAGCAAAAGACGTCTTGTTAATTTGGAGTCGCAATGCAAACCGATCACGCATCCAGATGTGGCGGCACACGGTTGAGGAATGTCTTGGCGCGGAGCAGCGCTGACCATCCGCTGGTCACGGTGGTGACGGCGGTCTTCAATGGGCAGTTGCATATCGCCGGATGCCTGGAAAGTGTTCTCGGGCAGGACTATCCGAATATTGAGCACATCGTGATGGACGGCGGTTCGAGCGATGGGACGGTCGATGTGCTTCGCCAGTACGATGATCGGATAGCGCTCTGGAAGAGCGAACCAGACAACGGTGTCTATGATGCGTGGAATAAGGCTCTCGCGGAGGCGCGCGGAGAGTGGATATGTTTTCTTGGCGTAGACGACGAATTTCTGCCTGGGGCCGTGAGCGCGTATATGGCCTTGGCAGCCAAGAACCCGCAGGCGGAGTATCTGAGTTCGTGGGTGAGATGGGTGCATCCTTCCGGCTATGAGCGCACCAAGGGCGGGCCTTGGGCGTGGCCGGAGTTTTCGCGATGGATGTGCGTAGCGCACGTGGGCAGCATGCATCGGCGCAGCTTGTTCGACCGGCTGGGCGTCTACGACCCCTCGTTCGGAACAGCGGCCGATTATGAACTTCTGCTGCGAGAGCGGGGCTCACTCCAGGCCGCATATATGTCGCGCGTTACTGCGATGATGCGAGCAGGCGGGATGACCGATGGCCGCAACGCGCTCGCCGATATGAAGCGTGCCAAGATCATTACCGGTGGCCGAAACGCGATGCTGGCGACGATAGAACATGGGATTGCGAACGCAAAGTTTGTGTTGCGCCCGCTTCGCCGCGCGCTTGGAAGGATCGTGGCCCGATGATCACATTTCTACCGACCATACTGGACTTCTCCATCTACTTTCAACCAGTCTACATTTCTTGCGGCACGCGGGGATGGATGCTGTCTCTCCGCAATTATTTCCCGGTGCCGTACCGCATCGTTTGGGTGCTTTTGTACCTAGTCTTCGATTGGACAAACTTCCTCATGGTCGAGGCTACGTCGCCGCGCCCTATCGTTTGCGGAAGCAGAACACCCGATGGACGATGGGCGGTAAGATATGGTTGCGTCATTGGTGGTGTCAGTTGAATATTCCAATAGGACATATCTCTCAACGCCTGGTAATTCGGGCGAAGGGGGGTGACATCTGGCTTCGCAACTACCTCTATTACTCCACATTAATATATGTGTTCAGCCTTCGCTTGACGGCTTCCTCAGGGCTCAATCTCGGTATCCGTCCCATAGAGCTAAATCTCCTTCTGATTTGTCTGCTTGTCAAGTTCACCCGTATTTCACGGTGGATCCTTTGGTTCCTGCTGTATCTAGCTGTGAGCAGCTGCATTGGAATAGCAAATGGAACGGACCCTGTCTCGGCGTTCTTCATACAATATAGAGCGATTGCTTTCAACGTCCTCTACTATTACTATTTTTTCAGGTTGATACGGAACGACTCTGATCGCGCATTTTCTACATATTTAAGGTTCGCATATTGGTTTGCTGTCATTGCGATCCCGGCATGGGCGCTTTCCATCGGAGCATACGACGGTGTACGCTTGCGGGGGTTTGCCACCGAACCTGCGCAATTTTGCAGCCTCATTCTGCCGGCTTATTACTGGTATGCGCATCAGTTCCTCGAGACCCGTAAGTATGCTCTCGAAGTTGCTGTCTTTACCGTCACTGTAATCCTTACACAGTCCTCCATTGGGTATATCAGCGTTGCTTTCGGTATCGTGCTTCTTCTATCCAAGAACTGGAAGTATGTTCTCGTTGCTCCACTCATTGTATCTTCACTGCTTGGCTTGGCGTACGCTTCGTCATCTGCTGTTCGAATGAGAGTTGACAATGCCCTGGTTGTAGCGACAACGGCTGACCTGACAGGGAGCGATCCGAGCACCTACTCTCTTATTTCCAATGCAATTGTCACCCAGCAGGTACTTAAAGAAAGTCCTATTATTGGGAATGGCTTAGGGTCCCATCCTACGTCCCACGAACGTTTCCTGGGCAACATCCCGGTGGTCGTGAGTTTCATTGGGACGCACCTTGCAAGTATAAACGAAATGGAAGCAGCTTCCCTCACCCTTCACGTTCTGTCGGAGTTCGGCATATTGGGATACTTAGGGGTGCTCATTTTTCTGTTTCATTTCCATGTTGGCGGTAAAGGGCCTCGCGCAACTATTAGCAACGCGATACTGGTATGCTTCTTTCTTAAGCTGGTTCGGTCAGGCGAGTATTACCAGCCCGAGCAGTTCTTCTATATTTTCATCTATATTTTAAACCATCGTAATTTCGTGCATGAATCCAGCGTGGTCGTTCGCCCCGCTTCATCTAGGCTATCGTTGAAGCTCGTGAGCCTTTTGAAAGTATAATAGATACACCGAGTGGACTATGATCGAGAAAATAATACTATTCTATTTTCCTATATGAAGCTTTTAGCGCTACATGAAATAAAGGGGATGACGATGAACAATGACTTTGTTCCCTGTTAGCGTCTAGTCTGCCGTCGTAAAGATTGCTATCATTGCGGTCAGTCAGACTTGAGTAATCTGGTAGCTCAAGATATCTTGTCCGTTTCGAAGCCTCCATGGATACAGTATTGATTATGCTTTGTGACATTATGCGGCATACGAGAGGAGCTATTTCAAGGGAGAGATTCTGCTTTGGCTAGTTTCAGTTAGGGGCGCCTTATAATGGCGGACTAAGCTGCCAATCAGACAGACGATTAGCTAGGGCGATTCGAGGACATCTGGTCATAAGCAACCGCAAGGGACAATAGAATGCGCGTGATTGTACTAAGTGACTATGGATATGTAAGCGGCGGAGCAGCACAGGTGGCCATTAGAAGCTTAAACGGCCTTGCAGAGGCCGGCCTTGATGTTGTCTTTGTAACGAGCGTTGGTCCCGTCGATCCTAGTATCGACCGCACACTCGTGAAAGTAGTCAACTTTGGGTTCCACGACCTACTTGGAAATCAATCAAGAATTCAGGCTGCTGTGAGAGGTATTTGGGATTCTCGATGTGCAAACCTCCTTCGGGAACTACTTCTGAATTATGATCCCGAAGATACAATCGTTCATCTTCATTCATGGGTGCAATCTCTGTCTTCTAGCGTGGTCCAAGCGGCGGATAGTCTTGGATTTAGAGTTGTCTGTACTTTGCATGACTATTTTTCGGTCTGTCCGAACGGTGGGCTGTACAACTTTCCACAACGAAAACATTGTAAGCTCCGGCCAATGTCACTTGATTGCATCACCAGTAACTGCGATTCGCGTAGTTATACGCAGAAGCTATGGAGGGTCGGTCGTCATGTCGTTCAAGGCCGGTTTGGTGGAATTCCAAAGGATATCAAGTATTTCATCTTGGTGTCGGACTACTCGGAATCGATCCTGCGGCCGCTGCTTCCGGCGGCAGCCAAATTCTTCTGTGTGAGGAATCCGATAGATATCGAGAGAGGTGAGCCGTCCGATGTTGGCTACTATGATGCGTTTACCTTCGTTGGGCGCCTTGCACCAGAAAAGGGAGCTGATGTGTTTGCTTCAGCGGCACAACAGGCGCGCGTCCGCGCGGTGTTTGTGGGGGGCGGAGCAGATGAAGCTAGGATTGCCGGGATCAATCCATCGGCTGTATTCCAAGGCTGGCAGAACCGTGCTGGTGTTGTCCGTTCGATTCAATCGAGCCGCGCCGTCGTGTTTCCCTCTCTCTGGCATGAAACGCAGGGAATGGTTGTAGTGGAAGCTGCGGCGCTTGGTGTTCCGTCCATTGTATCTGACGCATGCGCGGCAAGAGATTCCATTATTGATGGAGAAACCGGGCTGCTTTTCCAGGCGGGGTATGCGGCAGACCTGGCGGCGAAGCTGACTCTTCTCGATAGTGATCGACAACTTGCCGCGCGTCTTGGTATGAAGGCTTATGAGCGATATTGGAGCGCGCCATCGACCACGGAGCTGCATGTAAAGCAGCTTATTTCTTGCTATACGCAGATTATGGGATACGCAGAGTGATCTTAATCAAACGATGCTCATGGGGGGAGGCCGGGTTTGTAGTCCTGCGTCAATCTCTTCCTATTGGGTTAGCACTCTTTCGGGGCCGGTCACCTCAGCCCTCCATTGCAACGATCTGCTTGTACAACATCGCTATCGTGGAATGCCCCCGACCAACTTGATCAAGCAGGGCAAACAATCAAGCGGGTTATGCCGACAATTCTACCAGCGCGATAATCATGAGTCGCGTCGATTCACATACTTCTTTGTTAGGATGGACAAAGAGTGCAGTTACACGAAACTGAAGAGTGTCGCTTTTCCAACGAAGTTCTTCCCCTCACTTCATTTAGGGGCAGAATACAACCCCTCATTCCCTTATGGCAATGGGGAGAATGGAGTAATGACGCATCAAATTCTACTGGAAGAAAAACAATGTGACCGAAGCATGTATATTTCAACAATGCCATCGATGTAATTGTGGCATGGCAGAATGTTGCCTCGATTATAAGAGGCAACAGCCTGAGATGGCTTTATACAGTAGAGTCTGCATGGACCTCGGCAGTCTTGCGGCGGGCATAGATCAGACCGGCAGATACGCCCAGCACCTGTGCACACGCCCTCGCTGCAAGAAGAATAGGAGAGAGAACACCGGCGATGGTGTCTTTCCTAATTGCTCGTACTGCGAATGGCAGCGTGCTGAGCAGAAAAGCAGCGAGAACAAGCATTGACACAGGAACCTTGGGTCGCAGAACTAGATCGACGACGACTGCAAGCAGTATAGCGGGAAGAAACAGAAGCTGTAGCTTCATAATCTGTGGAGTGTGGCTATCTTTCACAGCTTTAGTTGGATTCTTGCGAACAGCGAGTACACGCCAGAATGCAAACTTGTACTTCTTCTTGAGGTACCGCCAGAAGGTATCGGGGTGCGTGTGATAGACAATTGCCTCGGGGACAAATGTCATCTTCCAGCCCTGTGCCGACATGCGGTAGGAAAGTTCGATGTCCTCAGCGCAAGCCACAGGAAATGAAGTGTCGTAGCCGCCCATCTCCAGGAAGCAGTCGCGACGAAACGCGGCGGAGTATGTGTCGATAAAGTCTATGCTGGGAAGGCCCGCCATCATGCGGTAGCGATCCTCATACTCAATCTGCACAAAGCGAGCCATCAGACGCGTTTGGTGCGTGCGATAGATTCCTTTCGCTCCGACGACCTCTGGATTATTAAAGGGCGCAAGCATCGCGTCCAGCCAGTCCGGCATAGGCACACAGTCATCATCTGTAAACAGGATAATCACTCCCCGTGCAGACTGGGCACCGCAATTGCGAGCAGCTGCGGGTCCGGCATTTGCCTGTGAGATAATATGAACATTAGGATAACCCTCGATCACACTCGCAGTGTCGTCCGTTGAGCCATCATCGACTACTAGAATCTCGACATTTCGCACAGCAACCTGGTTCAGAAGTGCATCCAGACAGTTTCCAATGCGCAAGGCACCATTAAACGTCGGAATAATGATTGATACGGACATCGGTTCGACGAGACACCCCACTTGCAGTCTCCAGTTCTAGAAACGGCCACAGCCTTTCACAAACCAACAGCAAATCGAAGACCACTTCTAAACACTTCCTAAAACCTCTGAATCGAGTTGTTACGCCGTCTCCCCCTGCGTCTTACCAGGAGCTGGGACCTTGGTTTTATCGTGCTGGCTGCCGCGCAACAGATACTTAGACAGGGTCACGAAGCCCTTCAGATTTCGCTGTAGTTCGCGGCGGTCTTTCAACGACTGCTTCAGCTTGTATAACATATAGGAAGGAGCAAGATAAAAACTCCGTCGCGCCCTGTCGCAGAAGCTGACCAACTGCTCGTGCGTGATGTTCGGCAAGGTGACGACACTGTTGTGAAGGCCGTCCTTTGTCAACCATGCGCCCCAGTCCTCGATCTGAATGTAGTCCCGTTTCTTGGCTTCCTGATAAGCGACCGTACCAGGATAGACCATGATGGGGAAGAACTGCGCCGTGTCGGGCCTGAGTTTCTTGGCAAATTTCAAGGTCTTCTCCATGCTGGCAGGTGTCTCGTTAAGATTGCCGACCATGAAGCAGCCATGAACCATGATGCCCGACTCACGGCAACGGCGGACAAAACGATGTGCCTCATCGTGATACTTTGCATCTCTGCGATCGTCGTTGTTCTTGTGCATGCCATTGATGACTTCAACATCCCCGCTTTCGAATCCAACGCAGAATAAGCGTGCTCCCGCTTTGTGCAGCGTTGAAAGCAGATCGGTTTCTGAGCCGATATCGGCACGGCAGTTGGCGTCGAAGGGCAGTTTATTGCCGCGGCGGATCAGTTCGTTCGCCAACTCAAGCGTGCGCGGCTTGTTAACAATAAAAGTGTCGTCTTCCAGCATGACGGTCTTGATTTCCGGCATCTCGCGGGCCACAAACTCGAACTCGTCGGCTACGTTTTCCACCGATCTAAAGCGCATGATATGCCCACTGAAGGTCTGTGGATATACGCAGAACGAGCAGTGATAGGGGCATCCACGGCTGGTATCGAAGACCACAAGCGGCCATAGCGAGTGGCCGTAGTAATAGTCCGGAGTGTGTAAAAAGCGCTTATATACCTCAGAGACGAAGGGCAGCTCATCGAGATTGTGGATGGCGGCGCGCTGTTGGTTGCTGACGATCTCTCCAGTGGCAGCGCGGCGCCAAACCAAACCGTCGACGGTAGACAGGTCGGCACCGCAAGCCTTTGCTTCCAGCCAGTCGCGCACCGTGTATTCGTACTCGCGTATTGCGACTGCCTGCAGGGAGGCCGACAGGGCAAGGGTTTCTTTGGGGAGTGACGAGACGTGGCGTCCCACCAGCAGTACATGCAGGGACGGCTTGGCGGCAAGCAAAGCCTCTACAACGCTCACGTCATTGAGAATACTGGGCGTGGACGTATCACACACAACCGCTTCGATGTTCTTAGCTTCAATGCGATCAATGACCGCCTGTACCGAGTAGCCGGCCGCAGGGGCATCAACTAAGTCCACCTCATGCCCATTCTTGATCGCGACTCCTGCCGCGGTAGCCAGCCATTTTGGATAGTAGAGCGTGCCGCTTTTGGTTACTGCGGGACTACGCTGTTCACGGGAATAGCGGGGGTGAAACGGTGGATTTATGAAGAGTACGCGCATGCTGAGATCTCCAGTTTACCGATTATATCACACCACGTTGTGATTCACGTCACACCTCGATGTGATTGGTATCGAGAATAACCCTATGCGGCGGTATGAGGTGGGGAACCCAGCGAGGAATAAGGACTAACTGAGGCTATCCTGGCAAATGTGGATCGCCAATCACCTATCCTCTCTTCTTCAAAAGCACATCCAAAGTAAGGGCCCTTCCCTCCACCGGCATTACCCGGCTTCTGCGGTACATCTGACCCTCTCCGACACCCGTTCGGGCCATCGTCCGTTCCGACGATGTTGGAGGTGCGACCTCCTCCCATCCGGGCTTCCCCCAATTACTCAGACCGCCTTCCCTGCATGCCGTGCTCAATACCCCGGTGGACTGAAAAGGTGCGAGCGTTGGTTTCTTCCCTCTCCCCACGGCCTTCCCCGTTTCATAGGCGGGTCGGCATCCACGACTATACTTTCGAGGCCTGCTCAAGCTTCACTCGCGTTACGGCCTGCAAGGTTGCTCACCCACCATGCGTGGGCTTTGTTACGAGGCTCCATCACAACCGGTTGCCCACTTGCGATGCTCGCTAGCTACCAGACCTAACCAACTACTGTCTGCGCGGGACCTGCCCCCGCTGGTGATCTGCGCCGTTGGGGCGCACTATGAAACACGCTCTAGCAACTCCCGGTGCTGGCAGTTCATAGGTGGATATCCTCGCAAGCCGGCTAGAATTCTAGAAACGTATCTTGCTCTTAGGGAACCAGGTGAGTTGGATGGTGGTTGTGGTCACGGTCTGCTGGCCGGAGAGGTAGATGGGGGCCTTCCAACGCTCGTAGGCGAAGTTGCCGTTGACCTCGAAGTCCTTGCCGATTCGTCTGACAATCTGAAAACTGATGTCGTTCAAGGTGGTGCCGCCGGCAGGGTAGGCGGTGGTGCCGGGAATATAAGTGGTGCCGCCAGGGATAAACTCCTTGGCGGCTTTTTGATTTCGTACTCCTACCTGGAACCACTCGTCCCCGCTGAGATGATAGGTAATCCAGCCCTGTCCGCCCTTGTCTTCGCGTCCGATCCAGTCTCCGAAGAGCTGACCTTGGTTGGTATACCCCTGCTGCTGGACTATTTCGTAGTACATGAAGTGGCCAGCAGGGACGGTGATTGCGATGGGCGGATCGGTGGAAACAGCCTCGACTCGCAGATCCAGCTTTGGAATACCGGGCACATGGGAGAGATACAGTCCAGGCCGCCAGGATGCGCGACGGGGAGCGTCGATAGGAGAGACGTCGTCATGTACCTCTGAGTCCGAGTAAAGAGTGAGCCAGTTGCGCACGAAGGGAAGCCGGTAGCTGAAGTCGAAGGCGCCAAAGCGTGCGCCAGGATCCGCACTTGTTTCCTTGACCGCCGTAGTGGGCGCGGTGAGGCTGAAGAAACTCCTCAGGAAGGTATGCAAGTTGATCGGCTCGTGACCCTTGCCGCCCCAAATGACGGTACGCTCGAAACCAAACTCGAGGTTTTTGGTGGGCCGGAAGCTAATCTTCTCGACGTGTATCCAGGGGTCGTTGGGATAGGTGTGGCCTTTGAGGGAGCCGACCAAAAACTCATAGCGGAAGGGGCCGGTGAGAACGGAGAGCAGCGGAACGTGCAGCGGCTCAACTCGGTTGATGCGGAAGGAGTAGATATTCTCGGCGTTGTTGGAGTAGGCCATTCCGCCTCCCATTCCAGGGCCGAGCCAGTCGTCTTGCTTGCCGAAGGAGATCTCGTGGTTGAGCAGTCGGTAGGAGGCATACGCCTCGAGGAATCGCCCATCGGAGATAGTGGCGATGGGCCCCTGGGGGATCGTGGTTTGGATATATGGGCTGCCCGTGGCTGGATTGTTGGCGACTGGAAAGGCGCCTACATCTTGATTCGCCAGCGTCTGGGTCAGCGTGGGCGAGTAGCCGGTGGCCGAGGGTGCTGCATGAAACTCACCGCGCAGATGGAGCACAAACCGACCGGCGATGGCGTAGCCGCTGGCTCCCGAGTAATTATTGAAGCCGCCCTGATAAGGACGGCCGTAGTCGTTGATGATCGTCGAACCGAGATGATAGCTGTCGCGCAACGGAGTGCCGCTGATTCCTCGAGCCACGGAATAGACCGATTCCACTCGTAATCGATCTGTAGGGGCCAGACACTGGTTCTGAGAGTCATAGCGTAGCTCTCGGGTCAGCGCCTCGTAGATTTTTTCCGCTTCGTCCTTGGCAGGGCTTGGAGCATAGTCTTCAAGGCGATTGCTCACCTCGTCGAGCGTGCTATTCAGGCTGGAGCGCGTCCACGGGCGCATGCCTAGGTAGACCGTATCCACATAGCCGAGAGAATAAAGTCGCAGCACGGCCGGATAGACCCAACTGTCAACTGGGATATATGGAGAGCCTGCCACGGAAGGCTCGCAGACATCCGATTGACTGTCGGGACCGCGCCCTCCCTGGCCGTCGCCTTGCGATGCGACTGGCTGCTCCCCGGAAAGAGGGTTGGCGGTCATCGCCAGGAGTGCTAGCAACAGTGTTGCCCAGCGAAAGACTGGAGACTCAATGAAACGTCTGTTCACCCTTACGCCCCTTCTAAAACGAACATTCAGACTCCTAATCCTGAAGACAAGGAATAAACGTATACATAAGCAGGAGTCTAATTTTTGCACGAACGGTTCAATTCTTTTGCCTGGACCTGCACAAATTGTATGGTCTGCAGGCTGGTTTCAAAAGGCCACACCTGCATCCGGGGTGAAGAAACGCGGATCCATTCCTCTCCATAAGCCTGCAACAAATGTTTAAACCAAGCTTCAATCCTAGCACCGAGAACCTGTTTGGAGTACTCGACCAACTGCAACAGCAGGAGGGGGTAAACATCGAACTTCGAGTGCGTTCTCATTACTTGGATTTGGCGGGGAGGCAGGATTGGAAGTAGGGGAGGGATTTCTGGAGGCCTTCGCGGAGGGGGACTTTTGGCTCCCAGCCGAGCAGGGCGCGGGCTTTGCTGATGTCGGGACAGCGGCGGGCGGGATCGTCCTGGGGCAGGGGTGCAAAAACAATTTCTGATTTGGAGCCGGTGACGCGAAGGACCTCTTGCGCGCACTGGAGCATGGTGAACTCGGTGGGGTTGCCGAGGTTGACGGGCGAGTGCTCTGCGGAGGCGGCGAGGCGAAGGATGCCGTCGATGAGGTCGGAGACGAAGCAGAAGCTGCGTGTCTGCAGGCCGTCGCCGTAGACGGTGAGGGGCTGGCCGGCGAGGGCCTGCATCATGAAGTTGGAGATGACGCGGCCGTCGTTGGCCTGGAGGCGCGGGCCGTAGGTGTTGAAGATGCGAACCGTGCGGGTGTCGAGCGCGTAGTAGCAATGCCAGGCGGCGACGGCGGCCTCGGAGAAGCGCTTGGCCTCGTCGTAGACCGAGCGCGGGCCGATGGGGTTGACGCGGCCCCAGTAGCTCTCGACCTGGGGATGGACCTCGGGATCGCCGTAGCACTCGGATGTGGAGGCGTGCAGGAAGCCTGCGTTATATTTGCGCGCGAGGTTGAGGGCGTTGATGGTTCCAGCGGAGCCGGCGAGGAGGGTTTCGGGGCCGAGACGCGCGTAGTCCACGGGCGAGGCTGGCGAGGCGAAGTTGAAGATGTAGTCGACGGGGCCGGGGTCGAAGGGGAGGGTGATGTCGTGGTTGAGGAAGGCGAAGCGCGGCTCGGCGGAGAGGTGGGCGAGGTTGGCGAGATTGCCGGTGGAGAGGTTGTCGACGCCGAGGACGGAGTTGGCGGCGGACTGGGCGAGGAGGGCGTCGGTGAGGTGAGAGCCGAGGAAGCCTGCGGCTCCGGTGACGAGAATTTTCTTCATTTGGCGGCTGAGGCGGCGAGTTCGAGGTCGCGGACGGGAAAGACGGCGGGTCGTCCGATGCTGATGTAGGTGAATCCTTGTTGCTGCATGGTTATTGGGTCGAAGAGGTTGCGTCCATCGACGACGATGGGGTATCGCATGGCGGTGTAGAGGCGCTTGAGGTCGAGGGCGGCGAACTCTCGCCAGTCGGTGAGGACGAGCAGGGCGTCGACGTCGGAGGCGGCGGTGTAGGCGTCCTGGGCGTACTGAAGCTGCGGAGTGGGGGGGAGTTCGTCCTGGGCGCGCTCGATGGCGGCGGGGTCGTAGGCGACGATGGAACATCCCTCGGCGAGGAGCATTTCAACCAGGTCGATAGCGGGCGATTCGCGGATGTCGTCGGTCTCTCCCTTGAAGGCGAGGCCGAGGACGGCGATGCGTTTTCCGCGCAGCGTCCAGAGAGCGGAGCGGACCTTGGCGAGGAAGCGCTTCTTCTGTTCGGCGTTGATCTTTTCCACCTCGGTGAGGAGGCTGAAGTCGATGCCGAGCTGCTCGGCGACGGAGCGGAATGCGGCGACGTCCTTGGGGAAGCAGGAGCCACCGTAGCCGATGCCGGGACGGAGGAAGCGGGGGCCGATGCGGCTGTCCAGGCCGATGCCGCGGGCGACCTGTTCGACGTTTGCATCGGTGGCCTCGCAGAGGTTGGCGACGGCGTTGATGAAGGAGATTTTGAGGGCCAGGAATGCGTTGGAGGCGTGCTTGACGATTTCGGCGGATTTGGCGGAGGTGAGCAGCAGGGGCGGAGGGGCGGCGGAGGAGCGGGGGCCGGGGATGGCACCGGGCTGCGCGTAGTAGGCGCCGGAGGTGAGCGGGGCGTAGATGCGGCTGAGGAGGCCTGCGGCGGGGCCGGAGTCGGCTCCGACGACGATGCGGTCGGGGTGCAGGAAGTCGGCGACGGCGGTGCCCTCGCGCAGGAACTCGGGGTTGGAGACCACGTCGAAGAGGCTGCGGGCGACGCCGTTGCGCTCGATGGAGCGGCAGATCCACTCGTTGGTGTAGACCGGGACGGTGGATTTTTCGACGATGACCTTGTAACTGGAGAGGGAGCGGGCGATCTCGCAGGCGACCGATTCGACGTAGGAGAGGTCGGCGTCGCCGGTCTCGGACTGGGGCGTGCCGACGGCGATGAAGATGGCGTCTGAGGCGCGGGTGGCCTCGTGGAGGCCGGTGGAGAAACGGACGCGGGTGTTGCGGTGACGCTTGAGGAGCTGCGGGAGGTGGTTCTCGTGGATCAGGGTGTCTCCGGACTGGAGGGCGGCGACCTTGCGCGCGTCGTTATCGACGCAGACGACGTCGTGGCCGATCTCGGCGAAGCAGACAGCGGCGACCAGGCCGACGTAACCCGATCCAACGACTGCGATTTTAATGGGTTTGCTCACGGTCAGCGGCGACGAGGTCCTCGGCAATGCACTGATTGCAGTCTAGTGGATTTCCGGGCGAAGCGGAAATCGTTCTTCTAATAAGCACCAAGGGCGTACCTAGGGAAGCTCTGCGCAGGCCACTGGTTGAGTCCCGCATTTCCTTTTTGATTCATAATTCTGAAACCACGAAGCGTCATAATCGTCAATGATTATGAGAGCGCGAACGTGGTGAAGACGCCCCTGAGGTATGAACCCAATGGGTGAGAACCAAAACCGGCCTTTTCACTTCTCCTTCAACTCCTCTCTGAAGGTTGATTTTCAAGGGTCACGAGTCACGTCCGACGCTGGCTTGTTGGTGGTTCGAGAGCTGGATGAACGTCTCGGGTTAAACGAGTTGATCTCCGACAATCTAACCGATGCCGTCATGGTAGGAATACGCAATTGCCTCTGCCGGATATGTTGTGCCAGTCGATCTACAGCCGCCTGGCCGGTTATGAAGATCTCAACGACGCCGAGCGCCTTTCCCAGGACCCGACGTTCCGCCTGATTGGCTCGCAGAATATCCGGGATCGCGGTGCGGCGCTTCCCTCCCGGCTGCATTGGTTTGAGACCGAGGTGCTGACGCAGACTGCGAACCTGCGCGGTCTGGCGTTGATGAACCGGGAACTGATTGCAAAGGCCGAACAACAGGAATGGTCATGGCGGGCAGTGCTGGACATGGACAGCATCGCGATCCCGGTCTACGGAGAGCAGGAGCAGAGCGCCTACAACAAACACTATGAATCCACCTGCTATCACCCGCTGCTTCTGTTCAACAGTGCGGGTGACTGCGTTGCTGCAAGACTGCGATCGGGCAACGTTCACAGCGCCGACGGCTGGGAGCAGCTTCTGTTACCGGAGATCGAACGGCAGCAGAATCTGGGCAAGGAAGTATGGTTCCGGGCCGACGCGGCCTTTGCGAAACCGGACCTGTACGAAGCACTGGAGGAGCGTGGGGCGAAGTACGCGATCCGGATTCCAGCCAACGACTGCCTGCTGCGGGATATTGCAGAGTTGCTGACTCGGCCGGTAGGCCGTCCGGCATATAAAACAGTCGTGTGGTACAAGGGCTTTCCTTACCGGGCAGCCAGTTGGACGACAGCGCGGAGGGTGGTTGCCAAGGTGGAGTTCCATGCTGGGGAACTGTTCCCTCGGGTGGGCTTCATCGTGACCAACACCCAGCTCGCGAATCGGAAAGTTGTCCATTTCTATAACCAGCGCGGCAAGGCAGAGCAGTGGATTAAGGAGGGCAAGCAGGCGGTGAAGATGACGCGGCTGTCCTGCCACCGGTTTCGCGGCAATGAGGTTCGGCTGTGGCTCAGAATTCTCGCCTACAACCTGGGGAACCTGTGGCGACGGCTGGTGCTGCCAAAGGGGATTGAGGACTGGTCGCTTACCAGTCTTCATCTTCAGCAGGGTCTGGTGAAGACGGTGGGCGGTTGGTGAAGCGCGCGCGGTACTACTGGCTAATGCTGGCCGAAGGGCACCTATTGCGAGTGTGGTTCGCTGCGATGATGCGACTGATCGCGCTGTTGCCCCTTCCTTCAAACCAACAATGATAGCGAGGCCAGTAAATCGAATTGCTGAGGAAAAAGGAGGCGGAAAGAGTGTCCGAGAAATCGATAAGGAAGGCTCCTGATTACGCGGTCGAGTCCAGGGCAGCAGGGAATTGCTCTGTTTTTCGACCGGAATTCCAGCTTTGCCCTTGCCATACTGCTGAAGAGCGATATAATCCGTGCGAACCAGGGCCGAAAAAGGAGATTCAAGTGAAAGACAGTTTTACCATTGAGCCCATGCTGGCACTAACTTCGTCGTATTCTGGGGAGACACTGTGAATTTCTGGGATGTTGTGATTGTCACGGCGTCCTCCACGCGGCAGGCGGAGCTATACCGCAATGAGCTCCAGCGTCGGGCATTATCCGGGATGCTGCCGAAGGAGACGCAGTTTCTTGTCGTCCCCGATCCGGGTGAACGAAGGGTAGGCACCGGCGGAGCAACGATCAACGCCCTGGGCGTTTTGTGCAAGAGCCGGGAATGGTGGGGCCTGCACAAGGTCCTGCTGCTTCACTCGGGTGGCGACTCACGCCGTCTGCCGCAGTACTCGCCAGGCGGCAAGTTGTTTGGTGTTCTGCCTTCGCGAACGCGGCCCAGAGAGACAACAACCGTGTTTGACGAAACACTGGCGCTATCGGCGGCGTGGGCAGAAGGAATTCCCAACGGGCTGCTGGTGGCTTCAGGCGATGTGGTGCTGCGGTTCGATGCGAAGAGTGTGCAATGGGACCGGCCCGGTGTGACCGGCGTCGCTATGCGTCTCGATCCGGAAACGGGGAGCCATCATGGTGTCTATGTTGTAGGAGCCGGGGGACAGGTCTATACGTTTCTACAGAAGCCCACGCTCTCGGAGGTAAAGGCTGCTGGCGGAGTGCTGGAAGATGGGCGGGTCGCCGTCGATATTGGGTTGTTGCGGTTTGACGCCGAGATGATGGCGGCGCTCTCTGAACTGGCAGGATCCGTGGCTCTGCCGGCAGTTGATCTTTATGACCAGATCACGCGCGGTCTGACGGGCCAATGGAAGCCGGAGGCAGATGCCGAGCCATTCTGGTTTAAACTCGCGGGAATCCTGCACGCTCCCGAACGGCCAGTGGGATTCCACTGCGCGGTGGTCGAGGGTGAGTTCATCCATGCAGGAACGACGCGTTCCTTTCGCACCCTTGCAGCTGCGTCCGGCGGAATTCTGGACAGCGTGATTGGCGGCGCATGCGAAGTCGGGCATGAAGCGGTGGTCCTGGAGTGCAACCTCAGCGGAGCAGTCTACGCCAGCCGCGGCGCCATCCTGCATGGGCTCACCGGATTGAGCGGGCCCGTGGAGGTTCCGGAAGACACGGTCGTTCATCAGTTGCCGGTTGAAGGGGCGTGCGGAGACGGCTGTGTGATCCGGGCCTATGGAGTCGAGGACAATCCGAAACAGACGCTACCGGGAGCTACGTGGTTCAACCGTCCAATTCTGGAAACCCTCGAACGGCTTCACCTGCGTCACGAAGAGGTTTGGAGCGGAGTGGAAGAACCGTCATTGTGGAATGCGGCGCTCTTCCCCGTGACTACTCCGGACGATGCATGGGCATGTGCGCGGTGGATGATGGGATACGCCAGCGACTACGATGCGAAGCGCTGGCGCGCGGTGCGGAGAATTTCATTGGCCGAGAGTGCGAACTGCGCTGATGCCAAGGCTCTGGCCGAAGCGCGCAATCAACGATTGCAGGGCATCTGGCAGGAAACGGCTGTTGAATTGGCGGAGTCGGGCACAGACCTGCGGCCGCTGCTGGCGAACCTGCCAGGACTGGCGACGGCTGCGGCGGCAGGACGTTCTCTGCGTACAAAGGCGAAAACGTTGAGCGATGGTGGTGCGGAGAATTTCACTCTGGCGGCCAGTTACCTGATGCAGGCGGCGCGTTTACTTAACCGTGCCGGGTTTGAGCAGGAGGCCGAATTGGCCGAGAGCGATGCCTTCGTCTGTATTCAGGACGCGGTGCATGACGGTGCCGCGGACCACGTGGAGCTGGCGCCGTCTCCCTGGCAGTTTGAACGCGTGCAAGTATCGGCCCCAGCGCGAATCGATCTCGGCGGGGGGTGGTCAGACACGCCGCCGTTCTGCTTCGACTGGGGCGGAACAGTGCTCAATTGCGCGCTTGAGATCAATGGGGCATTTCCGATTGAAACCGAAATCCAGCGCATCGATGAGCCCGTGATCCGATGCTACGCGGACGGTCAGGGTTCGACGGTCGAGTACCGAAGTAGTGAGCAGCTGCTGGAGCCATGTGGTCCGGGGTCGGAATTTTCCATTCCGCGAGCGGCGCTGCAATTGTTTGGCATTCCGATGGAAGGCCGCAATCTGCAGAAAACCCTAACGGAACTGCACGGCGGGCTTGAGATACGGTGTCAGGTACAGTTGCCCATCGGCTCGGGCCTGGGAACAAGCAGCATCCTTGCCGCGACGGTGATTCGCGCGCTGGCAGTGATGTCAGGACGCACCATGGACGATCAGGCTCTGTCGGAAGCTGTGATGCAGTTGGAGCAGCGCATGACGACGGGCGGAGGTTGGCAGGACCAGGCAGGGGGCATCTTCCCCGGTGCCAAACTGCTGATTACGGGTCCTGGCCTGCGGCAGCGCATCCGGGTGCAGCCGGTGGTTTGGAGCGAGAGCCGGCAAGCAGAGTTCTGTGAGCATCTTGTGCTTTACAACACTGGCATTCAGAGGATGGCCAAAAATCTTCTGCGCCAGGTCGTCACGCGATATCTGGCGCGAGAGACGGCGACCATCCAGGTGCTGCACAGCATCAAGACGCTGGCCGTGGAAATGTCCTATGCCATGGCTGAAGGAGAGTGGAAGCACCTGGGGCAGTTACTCGACCGCCACTGGCAATTGAATCAGGTGCTCGACCCGCACACAAACAACGCACCCATCACCGCGATTCTCGATCGTGCCCGCCCTTGGATCCACGGAGCCAAGCTGGCGGGTGCGGGTGGAGGAGGGTTTCTCCTGCTCATGGCTCGCGACCCAGAAGCGGCGGCGGCGTTGCGCGCCGGGCTTAACCGGGAAGCTGGACAGAAAAGCGCCTTTGTGCCCTACCGCATCGCCCAGGAAGGGTTGCGCATTCAGTCCAGTGGCAAGTAGTCCCGTGCAAATAGCTGGTGGAGGCCGCTTTCTTCACGCGAAGAAAACCATCTAGTAGCGGAGTTTCCTCTCTGGAAACCAGGTGAGTTGGATAGTGGTTGTGGTTACGGTTTGCCGGCCGGAGAGGTAGATGGGAGCCTTCCAACGCTCGTAGGCGAAGTTGCCGTTGACCTCGAAGTCCTTACCGATTCGTTTGACTACTTGAAAACTGATGTCATTCAAGGTGGTGCCACCGGTGGGGTAGGTGGTGGTGCCGGGAATATAAGTGGTGCCGCCAGGGATAAAGTCCTTGGCGGCTTTTTGATTTCGCAGACCAATTTGCAGCCACTCGCTACCGCTGAGGTGATAGGTGATCCAGCCCTGGCCGCCTTTGTCCTCGCGTCCGATCCAGTCGCCGAAGAGCTGGCCCTGGTTGGTGTAGCCCTGCCTTTGGATGTTCTCATAATACATAAAAAGGCCCCCGTTGCTGGTCGTGACGGGCGGATCGGTGGTGACGGCTTCGACGCGCACGTCCAGCCTGGGGATGCCGGGCACATGGGAGAGATACAGCCCGGGCCGCCACGCGGCGCGGCGCGGTGCGTCGATGGGCGAGACATCGTCATGCACCTCTGAGTCCGAGTAGAGCGTAAGCCAGTTGCGCACGAAGGGAAGGCGGTAGCTGAAGTCGAAGGCGCCAAATCGTGCGCCAGGGTCCGCGCTAGAGTTCTTGACCGCTAGAGTGGGAGCGGCAAGGCTGAAGAAGCTCCGCAGGAAGGAATGCAGGTTAATCGGCTCGTGGCCCTTGCCACCCCAGATCACGGTGCGCTCGAAGCCGAACTCGATGTTCACGGTGGGCCGGAAGCTGATCTTCTCGATGTGCACCCAGGGATCGTTGGGATAGGTGTGGCCTTTGAGCGATCCAACCAGAAACTCATAGCGGAAGGGGCCAGTGAGAGAGGAGAGCAGCGGAATATACAGCGGCTCAGTGCGGTTGATGCGGAAGGAGTAAATATTTTCGGCGTTGTTGGAGTAGGCCATTCCGGCACCCACTCCAGGGCCCAGCCAGTCGTCCTGCTTGCCGAACGAAATCTCGTGGTTGAGCAGGCGGTAGGAGGCGTACGCCTCGAGAAAGCCCGCCTTGGTGGCTGCGGCGATAGGGCCCAGCGGAATGGTCGCCTGGTTGTAAGGAAGGTCAGTGGCGGGGTTGATAAAGGGGACATAGTCGATACCGGAGAGCGTCTGGGCCAGCGCGGTCGAGTAGCCCGCAGACGAGGGAGCTGCATGGAACTCGCCACGCACATGGAGCAGAAACCGGCCTGCGGAGGTGTAGCCGCTGACGCCGGAGTAATTGTTGAAGCCATTGCTGTATGGTCGGCCGTAGTCATTGATGATGGTCGAACCGAGATGATAGCTGTCGCGCAGAGGCATGCCGCTGATGCCGCGCGCAACGGAGTAGACCGACTCCACCCGTATTTTGTCCTCAGGGGCCTGACAGGCGACCTGAACATTGAAGTGCAACTCGCGGGTCAGCGCCTCGTATATCTTCGTCGCTTCGTCCGTGGCGGGGCCTGAATCATAGTCTTCGATGCGGCTGCCCACCTCGTCCAGCATGTTGCTTACGCTTGAGCGCGTCCACGGGCGCATGCCCAGGTAGACCGTGTCCACAAAGCCGAGGGAGTAAAGACGCAGCACAGCCGGATAGACCCAACTGTCAACCGGTATGTATGGGGAACCTGTCACAGAAGGTTCGCAATCATCCGTCGCCCTCACGGAGCTGGGGCCTTCCTGGCTTGCGCCCTGCGACGCTCCTGGCGGCTCCGCGGCAATCGGGTTGGCGGTCATCAGGAAGAGTCCCGTCAACAAAGTTGCCCAGCGAAAGACAGGAGTCGCGGCCAAACACCTATTCACCCTTATGCCCCTTCTA
>Ga0181520_10005898_pt1 | contig 19150 bp, 13 predicted proteins | sample PEATcosm2014_Bin_29_FD_132451 | JGI IMG/M metagenome (GOLD analysis project Ga0181520, IMG submission 132451) | Peatland microbial communities from MTU Mesocosm Facility, Houghton, MI, USA - PEATcosm2014_Bin02_30_metaG | ecosystem: Environmental > Terrestrial > Soil > Wetlands > Peat | place...
CGACGCGCGGTGGGGACGGATCGTAGAAGGCGCGGGTGAGGACCCCTATCTGGGCGCGGCGATGGCGCGCGCGCAGGTGAAGGGATTTCAAGGCGACACGTTGGGGCCTGACAGCGTGCTGGCTTGCGTGAAGCACTTTGCCGGTTACGGCGCTGCAGACGGCGGCCGCGACTACGACTCCTCTTACATTCCTGAAGAGCTGATGGAGAATGTGTACCTCGTGCCCTTTCATGCGGCGGAACAAGCGGGCGCGGGAAGCTTTATGAGCGCGTACATGGATCTGAACGACGTGCCGGCGACTGGCAACAAATGGCTCTTGACGGACGTGTTGCGGAATGACTGGGGTTTCAAGGGATTTGTAGTGTCGGATGCGTTTGCAGTGGGCAGTCTTACGACCCATGGATTCGCGCGCGATGGGGAAGACGCTGCGTACAAGGCAGCGTCTGCGGGCGTGAATATGGACATGGCGAGCCAGACCTACACGCGGAGCCTGGCAAACGTGGTGTCGACGAGCAAGGTGAACGATGCGCAACTGGATGCGCTGGTACTGCCGATTCTCGAAACCAAATATGAGCTGGGATTGTTCGAGCATCCTTACGTGGACGAGTCGAAGGTGGAGACAACGCTGACGCGACCGGAGGGACTGGTGCTCGAACGCAAGGTGGCGGGCCGGTCGATGGTGTTGTTGAAGAACGACAACAAGACTCTGCCGCTGGCGAAGAGCGTGAAAAAGATCGCAGTCATAGGGCTGCTGGCCGACTCAAAGAGCGACATTGAAGGTGGATGGACGGTAGAAAGCCTCTTTGGCGCTCCGGGCAAAAGCCACCCCGTGACCGTGCTCGCAGGAATCAAGAACAAGCTTGGACCCGATGCGCAGGTGACGTATGTCGCAGGTCCGCCGATGGCGCGGCTATATCCGTCGCTGTTCGACATGATTTCGGGAGCTAGACCGCCCGCGCCGCCGACCGCGGACGAAGTAGCCGACTGGCTGGCCAAGACAAAGGCGGCGGCTGGCGATGCGGATGTGGTGGTGGCAGTGCTGGGCGAGCTGTCGTCGATGAGCAGCGAATCAGCTTCGCGCGCGACACTGGATTTGCCGGGGATCCAGCAGCAGATGCTGGAGACGGTGGCGGCCACAGGTAAACCAGTAGTCCTGGTGCTGGAGAATGGACGGCCGCTGGACATTCGCTGGGCAGCGGAGCATGTGGCGGCGATTCTGGAGGCGTGGTATCCGGGAACCGAGGGCGGGAACGCCGTGGCCGATGTGCTGTTTGGTGACGTGAATCCTGGCGGTAAACTGCCGGTGAGCTGGCCGCGCTCTGCCGGGCAGGAGCCGCTTTACTATAACCACAATCTGACGCACCAACCGGAAGACCAACCCGGGTTTACGTCGCGGTATTGGGACCTGAACAGCAAGCCGCTGTATCCGTTCGGCTATGGGCTGAGTTATACGAACTTCAAATTCGATCATCTGCGGCTGAGCCGCAAAAACGTGAAAGCGGGCGAGGCGACCGAAGTGGAAGTCGAAGTGACGAACACGGGCGCCGTGGCCGGCGATGCGGTGGCGGAGGTCTACATTCACCAGCGGGCAGGATCGGCATCGCGGCCGGTGCGGCAGCTGAAGGGATTCAAGCGGGTGGCGCTGCAGCCGGGCGAAACGCAGACGCTGAAGTTTCCTCTGGGCAAGGACGAGCTCGAGTTCTGGAGCCCGCAGACAAAGGCCTGGGGTGTGGAGCCGGGCACGTTCGACGTGTGGGCTGGGGAAGATTCGACCGCGAGTTTGCATGCGGAACTGGTGGTTGAGTAGGAAAAGAGATCGCCTGAGCAGGCAAGTTCGCGAGGGGAAGCAGCCTACTCAAAGACGGCTGTATCGAAGATCGATGAGTGCCGTAGGAAAGCGTTAAAGGGCTTCTGGTTCATACTGCGGATCGAGTGACAGGAGCATCAGGAACGATAAGCTTGACAGTCGGGTCTTGACTCAATTCGAGACAGATCATTTTCCACTGCTGCTTTGTGTCATCGGCGTCAGCTCCTCGTGGCCAACCAATCACCGACGTGTGTCGCTCAAACGGATCGTCATCGCGGATTGCATGGAGTTTCTTCTCGATAAATGCCCTGACCGGAACGTCGGCGCGTGCATAGATTCTGCTTCGGCCCGCTTGCGAGCCAAAGGTGAGCTTGCCAATATTCCAAATATCGGCGTCAGGCAGGTCCGTCGAATGGACTGTGGAAAGCTCACCGTTCTTCGGCGGCTCGAAAGCAGGTGGTTTCGGCCTGCCGTTTGCTTTGCTCAACTGATTGCTGCTGTAGATAAAGCGCGTCACCAGCTCGCCGCGAGCGAGCTCGCGAGGACCGGCAGCTGCTCGTTCGCGTGTATTAGCGCTCCTGTCTCGCGGACGCCGTAGGAGCCAGTCGACGTAAATAGAAAACAATCGAAGCAGGAATTTCATCGTCTATCCACTCAGTTCCTCTATATGAACTCTCTCCTAGTATCGCGGCGAACGTGCAACGACCGGAAGGTCCGATGCTTACAGTTAGGGCTCTCCGCTCGCCAAATACCCAATCGAGGGAAACCTCACCGTCAGGGTCTGCGCTCACTTCCGGAAGCGGGGCTGTCGTAGGCAGAGAATTCAGAAATGTTTCTGCGTACTCATACGCCAATGGATTGAGTGGATTCGCACCATAACCGTCCCACCCATCCGTAGAGGTTTCTGATCGGACTTCTTTCAATTCGTTGAGGACGTTCTCCAGTCGATTCCCTATCGCATAGCTTGTGAACAGGTTAAGGCGAGCCTCATCGTGCATATTTTTGATGTTTTTTGCTGCGTTGCTCTTCGCGGTCGATCTTGTTGGCGCGAACAAGCCCGCAATCCCTCGAACTTCTGCCAGAGCCATATTCATTCGTACATCTCCGCGGTCTTCTCAGTGATGCTTGCAAAGAAAATGTCATTCTTCAGTCGTCTTAGTTGCTCGAAAATCCCTGGCAGGTCTGGGTCGTCTGGTTTTGAGTCCACGTTCCGAGATGCGTCGATGTCCAGAACCACAGAAACTGAACTCGGGTCCAGGCGAGGCTCAAGAGCTTGCACGATCACCGCCGAGGCCCCGCGTGTTGCGTCCTCAACAACGATCCGTGAAAGAAATTCACGAACTACTTGAGGTATAGGTTCGGGCAAATACGGCGGTGCCTCCAGATATTGCCGAAGATCGGTCGAGGCCGTCAAGCGCATACGGTTGATGTACCTCACAGCAACTCGAGAGAGCCTTTTCGGTTTGGCCGCATCGACATATATCTTCCATAATCGGTTCGCTTCCCCAAAGACTTGATTCCATGTCGTGTATTGCTCAACTTTACTGAAAGTGAATCCATCCATCCTGAATTGCGCTAACTCGGTCTTGGTTCGGTACAACCAACCGACAGTTGCTTGAACGGAAGAAGGATTCACCGGTTTTCCATTCTCGAATCCGAAACGGCCTTCAATGGACTGCATCTCCGACTTTTGCGAGTACTGCTCTCCAATGGACGGACCCAGACCCTCAAATGTCTTCGAGGAAACCTGATCTTGACGCAGCACTCGGAAATCGATGACGGCTTCGACGATTGGGGCTCTCGCGAGATGGTCGCGCTGCCGTGCCATAGGTGCTGTTCTCCCTCCGGCCGATCAGATCAGCGGGCGGTAGATATTCTCCTTGGAACGATTTTAGGCGTCTCGACAAACTGCTGTAGAGCCTGCTCGATGAGCCGGCCTCCAACCTCAGAGGGAGTTCTCCCATAGACGCCGCGCGTCGCTAGCTCCTTGAGTGCTTCAATCGACTGAACGGCCAGCCTCACTTCAAACTTGCTGCCGGGGGACGAACTCTTCGGTCGGGCCATGATCGTCCTCCATTATTACCCGATAATTATCGGGTATTTAAATGAACAAACGCAAGGAGAAAGGGCGACGGATTCCACCGAACGAACTAATATCCCACGTATCTGCTGCTGGATTCCTGCTTCACCTCAAAAATCGTTTTCCGACAGGCGAATGACATCCCCAAAAGCGTTAGCCCGTGGTCTGGAAGTCGCATTGCCCGCAGCGAGCTATTACTTTAATTTTTGTGTTGTAGATCACAACAGGTTGTTTGCATCATGAGTGGCCGATACAAAGGTTGCCAATGCTTCTGAGTTCGTTCCAAATCGCCGTGGTTCTCCTGGTGGCCCTTTATCTGGGCCGCTTGAGAATGGGCATGCGGCGCCGGAGCGGGCAGACGTGGGAGTCGCTGATCGGAAGACTGCACGGCGACTGTAACGCGCGGGAACTGAGCGCTCATTTCCTTTGGAGAGAGGGGCTGAGCGCATCGCCCGAAGAGACATGGACGCGCATCAAGGGGCCGCGCGGGTTGTGGGCGATGTATAAAAACGCCGGCGTGATGATGGAGATGGCAGAGTTTGCCGCGCGCAACAGCGCGATTGACCCGGCGCTGCTGGAGACTCTGCGCAGCGATGCAGCACAGATTCGGCTTTGCATTCTAAAGTCGCTGGGCCAGTATGCGCTGAACCATGCTGTTGACCGGGCGCATGAGAGTGTGAGAATGAGCGCGTTCCGCGCGGCCTCGATGTATACAGGCATGGCGGCCCGGATGACACAGCTCCTCCAGGAGAGCGCGGCGATGGCGCTGCCGGAGTTTGTAGCGGCGATGTAATTCGTGGGCTGAGGCCCGTAACTTCACACCAAACCTAAAACAGCCAATCATGGGAGAGCTTCGCATCGCTGCGTTCGGGAAGAACTGCATCGACGCCCACGCAGGACGCAAATTCTGCATGGGTGTGTGTGCAGGCCGACGTGCCCCAAAAGTACATTGGACGAACGTAATATGACTTCCGTGATTAGGCGGCTATTACTGAATGCATGGGTCCACAAGCCATCACGGTAGGATGAACGGATAAACAAACCTCCACCGGAAAGAAGGAGCAAAAACGTGGGCGCATTTGAAGAAACCAAATGCAGACGCAGCATTGTCTCCGATACCTTCCAATGCCTCACAGACCAGGCGAAGCGCTGGCGCGAAAAGATCGATCTGCTGGAGGCGGGACAGCGTCTGGATCGAGACGAGGCGGTTGCCGATCTTGGGCAGTTGTTCGACGCGTGTCAGAATCTACGCGACGCGATTCTTTCCGAGGACAGCGGTGCGACCTGGAAGTCGACGGATGAATTGCATTCCCTGGTGGACCGTTTAGACGAGGTTGCGGCGAAGCGGAAGCGCTATCTGGACCTGGCGCAGTTATTGGTAACAGGTACGGTCTTGCATCGGCGCGAACGGACAAAACAGGAACGGTTGCGGCAGCGTGATGCGGCGGTGGCGGAGTTGATGGAAGTGTCGGCGCAGCCGACGCTAGCGGATTTGCCGGGCCCGGCAGTGGAAACGTGGCTGAGTTGGGCATGCAGCCTGGATGACAGCACCAACGATCCCGACCTGGCGAAGTTGAAGAGCAGTTTGCCGCGCGTCGATGATTTTGTGCGCCAGTTGGATATTGAGACGTGGCAGGACGGGCGTGTTTCGATCTCCGAACAAATGGTGGATGCGGTGCCGGCGATCCAGACTGAGCCGAATGTGTCGATGGCGATTCCGGTGATCGAGGAAGCCGGGCGGGGGGAGACGGCGACGAGCACGCCGGAGAAGCCGTTGATTGAGGACGCGTCCATCGAGACCGTTGTGGCGGAAGCAAAAGAGGAAGCGGAACCGAAGGCCAGCGTTGCGCCAGAAGCTGCGCCGAAGCCGCCGAAGCCGGCGAGGAGAATTGCAGCAACGGCGGATGGAAAGACTTCGTTCTTCGATCTGGAAGAAATTCAACGCTTCAAGCGGTACATCGAAGAGGACAAGTCGGAACCGAAGGCGCTGCGGAGCGTGCGTTCGCTGCTGGGCGTTTCGCAATGGCTTTTGCCGAGCGATCAGAATCCGCTTCTTCATGCGAACTGCGGGATCCGCGCCCAGATTGGGTATGCAGGCAGTTCGGATCTGCTGCCGGTAGCTCCCGAGGACGCAGCACGCGGGATTGAGGCGGAGAGCGATTTGCTGCTGTTCACGGGCGGCGCGGACCTGCTGCGGTGGAGCATCGCGCAGCGCGCTGACGGACACGAGGATGGCATTGCCGCAATTCGGCGGCTAACGATCGAACAGATTCGGGCGTGGTTTGGCGAGGTCTACAAGATCGAACTTGCCGAGCCACAGGTACTGGATATGTTCCGGCTGACATCGGGGATTCCGCTGCTGGTGGGCGAACTTCACAGGCTGGTGTTGCCGAATCCGAAGACACCGCCGACCTGGCTCGGCTATGCGATCTGGACGAATGTGAAGGCGAGCTTTGAGCGTCGGCTCCCGGTGCTGGCGCGGGAGTTGCGGAATGGATCGCCCGCAGTGCGGCTGACTGAGCAGGAGATCCGGGTGCTGAAGATGGTGGCGATCGCGAGCGACGATTCGACACCGGAGACGATCCTGACAAATCTTAAGGACGACTGGGATAAGTATCACAGGCCAGAGATTCAGGCGTTGAGTGCGAAGGATGAACCGAGGGTTTGGCTGCTGCAGACATTGGGGCTGTTGCCGATCAAGACCGGCGCGGGCGGCGGACCGTTGAAGGCGCTGATGCCGGTGCAGCCGGACGACGCGCTGCGGCAGATCGTAAGTTATTTATAGCGGTAGATATTACTTTATTTATCGGAGCTTATAGCTATTTATAACTATAGATTGATGGCCGGGGGGCTGAATTAGATTAGTGAGGAGAGCTGGTGTGGGGCGGTGTTGAGCCGCCCCGCTTGGCTTTTTGGGGGCCTTAGAAAATCTCTGAATAATGCCAGTTGCAAGGCCGACCTTCCCTCAGGGGCTAACCAGGCTGCGGAAAAAGTCAAGAGTTCCGAGAAAAATTGTGAAACACATCCCTCCGCGGCTAAAGCCGGCGTCAATCCAATCGACTTATTGGCACGAGTAAACTCGTGCCCTTTCAAACCCGCTCTTGGGACGAGTTTTTCTGCAAGCTGCGAAGTCGTGCCCTTTCAAAACATCGACTTATTCGGAGTTTCTTAAAGAGCTTTAAAGAAGCCGTGCCGGAGCCGAGATCGCGAACGGCGGCTCCTGTTTGGACGCGCCGGCCAAGAAAAAGCAAAATCGCCGATAGCATTTTCGTTTTCAACGAATGCATCAATTGGCGCGGAGCGCGACCATTGGGCTGATCCGCGAGGCACGGCGAGCCGGGATGTACCCGGAGAACGCAGCAACGCCGAGCAACGCGAGCGCCATCGCAATATAGGTGACACCGTCCCACGGCGATGTGGCGTAGAGCAGTGAGGCGATAAGCTTGGCCGTGGCGAGCGAGGCCGCAGCACCGAGGACGACCCCGATCAGAGTAAGGCGCAACGTGCCGACAAGAACTTGCCTCTGCACCAGCCCCGCGCTTGCGCCGAGAGCCATGCGGATGCCGATCTCGGAGGTCTGCCGGGTCACCGTGTAAGAGATGACACCGTAGATGCCAAGCGACGCGAGCAGCAGGCCGAGCCCTGCGAATGCGGCAACGAGGAGCATGAAGAAGCGCCGCGGCGAGTTGGCGTGGTCGACAAGCGACTGGATGGGGCGGAACTCGGCTAACGGCTGTTTGGGATTGAGATCGCGGAGGGTGCGGAGAACACTGGCGCCAAGCGTTGCCGGAGGCAGCGTGGTGCGGACGACGAGTTCGGCCCCACTGGGACTGGCCTGGGTTGCCGGATAGTAGATCTGCCAACCGGCGTCGCCATCGACGTTCTCTTCATGAACGTCGTCAACGACGCCGATGACACGCAAATCGTTTTTCGGATCGCTGGGGTCGTTGGTGATGATCTGTCCGACGGCATCGTTGTTGGGCCAGTGAGCGTACCCGGCGAGGAAGCGCGCGTAGGAGTCGTTGATCAGGACGACGTTCTGGCTGTGCGGGCCATCGGACCAGGCGAAGTCGCGGCCCCGGAGACGGGAGCCCATCGCGTGCAGGTAGTCCTGGGTGACGACGTAGACGAGCGGACCGTTATTGATGTTGTCGGGACGCCTCACTCCTTTCGGAAAGGGCAGCCCCCACGCGCGATTCTGGCTGAGAGGGAGATAGTCGACGAATCCTGCGGCTTCGATGCCCGGGATCGCGCTGACGCGCGCAAGGATCTGCTGGAAGATGACGGCGCGTTTCTGCGCGCTGAGATCACCGTTCTTGTCCCCTGGCACATTGTCGTCGTATTCAACTTTGATGGCGGCGGCGCGCTCGGGCTGGAAGCCCAGATCGACGTCGAGCACGTGCATGAAGCTGCGCAGCAGCAGACCCGCTCCCACGAGGAGCATGCAGGCCAGCGCAACTTCAGTGACGACGAGAACGGAGCGGGTACGCTCGTGTTTGCGGCTCTGGCCTGATCCGGCGCTGGTGTCCTTGAGGGTCTCGTGCAGATTGCCCCCAGCCATGCGGAGTCCGGGCATGAGACCGAAGAGAACCGCGGCACTGACGGCGATAAGCACGGTCCACCCCAGGGAGGCCCCATCAAAGCGCAGCGTACTGAGCAAGGGTAGTGCGATGGCTCCCTGGTGCGCGAGCCACGAGATGAGAGTGACGGCCAGCAGAATGCCAAGGAGGGCGCCCGCGCCGGAGAGAACGAGACTCTCTGTCAGCAGCTGGCGAACGATGCGGCCGCGGCTGGCGCCGAGTGCGCCGCGCATGGCGAACTCCTTAGAGCGGGCAGCGGAGCGGGCGAGAAGCAGGTTGGAGAGGTTGACGCAGGCGATGAGGAGGATGGCGCCGACAGCGGACCAGAGAACGACCAGACTGCGGCGCAGCTTACCGCTGACGTAGTCCTTCAGCGGGACGGGGACGACCCCGCCGGTATCGTTATGCCTTGCATACGAGCCGCAGGATCCGGGTCGTTTGTTGTTCCAGCACATGTTGGGTGCGACTCGGTCGGCATCTTCGCGGGCCTGCGCGAGGGAGACGCCGGGCTTGAGGCGCCCGATCATGGTGATGATGTTTCCCCAATCGCGCGGAGGGCCATAAAGATTGAGCGGCGTAATGGCATCGACTTTTGTCCCGGGAGCAAAGACAGCGCCAAAGTCGAACGAGGCAGGCAGGACGCCAATGACAGTGGTTTGATGTCCGTTCATGTCGAAGGTCTTGCCCACAATGTTGGGATCGGCGTTGAACTGGCGGCGCCACCAAGGATCGCTGAGCAGGATGACAGGCGCAGCGCCATTACGCGCATCGTCGGCCGTGAAGGTTCGTCCCATCGCAGGCTGCACGCCAAGCATCTGGAAGAAATTCGCAATGACATCAATGCTCGTGGCTGTGATCGGCGCGCTGCCAAGTTTGAGGCTGAGGTTGTCGGAGCTGGAAAAAGCGAAGTAGCCGGTCACATCCTGATAGGATCGGCTGCCAGCACGGAATTCATCGTAGGCGTCAGTGGAATAAGTCGCGCAGGAAAGGCCACACTTCGTAGGAGGAGGCGCAATCCACAAGAGCTGCTGCGCGTTCTGGAATGGCAGCGGGCGGAGCATGAGCGTATTGACGACGCTGAAGACGGCGATGTTGGCGCCGATTGCCAACGCCAAAATCAATACAGCAACGGCGGTAAAGCCGGGATCGCGGCCCAGCGTGCGCAGCGTGTATTTCAGGTCCTGCAGAAGAATGTCGAGACTCATAAGACCACGTGCCTCCCTGTGCTGTTCTCTTGCCTGTTGCATGCCGCCAAAATCGAGCATCGCCCGCCGGCGCGCCTGCTCCGGTGTCATGCCACGCTCAATGTATTCATCGACGGCGAGATCGATGTGGGCGGTGAGTTCGGCGTCGAGATCGGTATCGAGTTGACGCCTGGTGAAGAAGGCGCGCAGACGGCCGGTGGTGTGGCGAAGGCGGCTCATGCGGGGTTCTCACTTTCGCCGAGGACTTCATCCGCGTCTTTTCCCATGCCGAAGACACGATCCATCACACCCGTGAGGCGCTCCCAGTGGCGAGCATCAGCGGCAAGCTGGCGGCGGCCGGCTTTGGTGATGGAGTAAAACTTCGCCTTGCGGTTATTGCCGGAGGTGCCCCATTCGGACTTGATCCAGCCGCGCTGTTCGAGGCGGACGAGGGAGGCATAGATAGTGCCCTGATTAAGCAGGACCTGATTGCCGCTGACCTGCTCGATGCGGCGTGCGATGCCGTAGCCGTGGAGCGAACCCATGGCGGTGAGGGTCTGCAGGACCATGAGGTCGAGGGTGCCCTGCAAAAGGTCCAGTTTGGATGGAGGCATGTCGCGGGTTCCTGTGGTGCTACCACATGAGTATATTGGCGAACCTGTGGGCACGCCACAGGGGGGACGAAAAATGTGACGAATGACGATAGGCGACCGACAAGCGCCCGACCGGGCGTGGAGGGGCGGTGGAATGCTGCGGAGAATCGCGAAGTCGCTCCGAAGCTGAAGCGGCTGTACAATTCTGCGTACCGGCGCCTTCACGATTGGCTGGTTCCTCGTTGCGCGTTGGAAGTACTGAGCAGATCAGGACCTTGATGAATTCAAAATCCCGTTTGCCGGCTCGATTGCCTGCCCTGGCGGAGACTGCCTTCAGGCAGTTTTGTTTGTGCGCGGGCATGTGCGTGCTACTCGGGCTGCCTTCGCGGGCGCAAACGAGCGTGGTTTCGGGGCCGTCGGTGGGAGACGATACGCCGTCGAACGAAGTTCATGCCAATCCAGATGAAGTGCTGATCGACCTGGTGGTGCGCGATAAGAAGAACAAACCGGTGACCAACCTGAGCGCAGCGGACATCAAGGTGAGCGACGCAGGGAACCCGGTGCAGCTTGCGGATCTGCACCTGGTGACGCCGGAATCGGGGAGCGCGACGACAATGGCACTCCTGTTCGATCGCATGTCCTCGGAGTCGGCCAAGATTGCGCGGGACATTGTGACGAAGCTCGTATCCTTGACGCCGGGGAAGTGCGCAATTGCGGTGCTGGGTGTGGATCGTGGGCTGCGGCTGCTCGAGAACTTTACGCAGGATCGTGTGGCGACAGGGAACGCGGTGAATGCGGCGCTGGGCGAGATGCCGCAACAAGAGCTTGCCGATGCAGAGAAGCAGCTGTTGGCCGTGGTCCGGACCGGAGCGCTGCCGTCGGGCGCGCACGTGAGCGTAGAGGAACGCGCACGAGCGCAGAGGATGATGTCCGCGCTGGAAGAATCGCAGCGGATTGTGCAGGACCAGCACGCGGCGGCTACGCTGGCCGGGCTGCTCGCGCTCAGCAAGGCGCAGCAGGGTGTGGCGGGCCGCAAGGTCATCGTGTTTTTCTCCGAAGGGCTGCGTGCCAACTCAAATACGGAGAGCATGTCGCGTGAGGTGGTGCAGACCGCGAATCGCGCAGGGGTGAGCATCTATACGGTGGACACCAATGCGGTGGACGCGAAGGCGTTCGACATGTTGACGATGATGTACCAACCCACACAAGGTCTCCCCGTACGCCTGTCGCCCGGCGTCGCGGGCATCACGGCGGGGCCCAACCTGGGACGCATTGAGTTGATGCAGTCGACAACGCAGGACGCACCCGCAGTTTCAAGCCTGGATAAGGACCGCGAAGATGCCAAAGGAAGCTCACTGGCCTTTATTGCCAAGGGAACCGGTGGGTTCTCGATTAGCGGTGGAGACAAATCGCGCGAGCCGCTGCAGCGGCTGGCTGGCGACATCGGGAGCTATTACGAGGCCTCGTACACACCGTTGCTGAAAGACTACGACGGACAGTTTCATTCGCTGGACATTGAGCCGCTGCGCGGAGGCGTGACGGTTCGCTCCCGGGCGGGATATTTTGCGTTGCCGCCAGACACAGCCGGTGCGATGGGAGTGCGTCCGTTTGAGACGCCGATGCTGAAGATCCTAAAAGACGCAACGCTGCCGACCGATGTGCTGTTTCAGCAGGCCGTTTTGTGCATGGGCGGGAATGCCGCGCAGATGACGAACGAGCTGGCGATTGAAGTGCCGCTTTCGCATGTGGAGTTGCACGAGGATGCGAACACGCAGTTGTATTCGGGCCATCTCTCGATCCTGGCGCAGGTACGGGACAAGTCAGGCGTGGTTGTGGAGCGTTTCAGCGAGGACGACGCGCGCAAGGGCGCGCTGGAATCGCTGGATGCGGCGCGCGCCGATGCTGTGACGATGCAGCGCCACTTTACGGCGGCGCCGGGTGACTATGTGCTGGAGGCCGTAGTGCTGGACCGCAACGGCGGGAGAGCCGGAGCGTTGCGCACGGATTTCACGGTTCCCCCACCGATGGAGGGTCCGTGGCTGAGCGATGTGGCGCTGGTGCGGCGGATGCAGCCGGTTGCTGGGACACCCGATCCGCTGGAGCCGATGCAGTATGAGAAGGCGCGCGTGACGCCGAATTTGTCGCACCAAGTGGCGGCGGGCACGCAGCATATTTCATTCCTGTTCAGAATGCATGGGAACGCGAATTTAGAGGGAGGCGCGGGCAAGCTGAATGTGGACGTGGAGCGGGACGGAAACAACGTTTCCCATTCGGCAATTGATGTGCCGGGGAATGCGAGCGGGAATGGAGTGGCCACTGAAGATCATCTGAACCTGGCGACGATTGAGGCTGGCTCGTTGAAGCCGGGTGTGTATCGCGCGGTGTTTACGTACTCGCAAGGAGAGAAGAGTTTCACGCGCACATCGGAGTTCGCGATGGCCGGGGATCAAAAGGCCGGCGACGGAAGCGATGCCGATTCCACGGAGGATGCGAACACGGACGAAGTCGTGGCTGCCGGCGATCTGGAGTCGGGCCTGGGCCATTATGTTGCTTCGCCGAGCCGGGACAGCCTGCGGACGTCGAATGAGAAGTATCGCCACGATGTGTTGGCGGGAGCGCGGGAACGCGCGCTCGGATATCTCGACACGTTGATGAATTTCAAATGCATCGAGGTAACAGACCGTTATGTCGATCGCAAGGGCGCGGGAAAATGGGCGAAGCACGACAAGCTCGCTGAGCTGGTGACCTATGAGAATCACGAGGAGTCGCGCAATGTTCTCGAGGTGGACGGCGACCCCGGGAACACGAAGCCGGCGGATCTGAAGGGCGGCCGCCTTGATGGAGAGTTCGGTGGAGTGCTGGAGATTGCTTTCGACGTTGCGGCGAAGGCCGACTTTGCATGGAAGGAAAAAGGGGAGCTGGATGGGAATCCGGTGGAGGTCTTCAGCTATCGCGTGGAAAAAAAGAACTCGAAGTTCTCCGTGACGGCGCTACCGGAGACGCCGATCTACGTGGCATTTCACGGGCTTGTTTATATTGACGCAGCGACGCGCGGGGCGCGGCGCATCACAATCGAGGCTGAAGGAATTCCGGAAAAATCGCGGGTGCACGCTTCGGCAATCACGATCGATTATGACTATGTTGCGATCAACAATCATGACTACCTGATGCCGGTGCGCGGCGAGATGCGCATGCAACTGGGCAAGCGCGAAAGGATTCTGCACCGAATTGAGTTCCGGGACTATCACCGGTTCGGCTCCGAGGTCCGGATTGTGGGCGTGGACCAGAAGTAGGCGCGGCCAATGCCGATTGCAGGTCATCGCTCTGTCAGCACTCGCGTTGAGATGCAGGATTAGAATCCGTAATCTGCTACACTCAATTTTCTTTTTCATTCGGAGGTGTGCTGTGAGGCGAAGGACGCTAGCTGTTCTGTTGGCGGCGTGTGCTTGCGGGTCTGTGTGGGGCCAGACACCGGCGCAATCGGTGAATCCCAAGGTGCGTGCAATTACAGGATTCGTGCGGCTGGAGCAAGGGACGTGGGAGAAACAAGTGGCCGAAACTCTGGTGGTGCTGCGTAAAGCGAAGAGCGAGTTCGAGGCCTTGGGCTACCAGGTGGAAACGGTCCGCATCACGACGCAGCCGCTGGGGGAACTGGTGGCTGGGATGCCGGAAGAACAGGCGCTGGCTTTTCTGGGGCGGCTTGACCACCTCTCAGGCAAAGAGAGTTTCGACCTGAATGTGGGACCGGCGATGCTGCACGAGGGCGATGATCCGGCAACGCTGCATTTACTCCAGCGAGCACTTTCGACGCTGCCAAACATTGAGGCGAGCACGATTATCGCGGACGAGAGCGGGATTCACTGGAAGACGATTCATCAAACGGCGGAGCTGGTGAAGTATGTTGCCGAGCACAGTCCACACGCGCAAGGGACGTTCAACTTTACGGCCACGGCGATGCTGAAACCGCTCGGGCCGTTTTACCCGGGGTCGTATCACACGGGCGCGGGCAAGCAATTTGCGATTGGGTTTGAAGGCGCGAATGTGGTTGCGGAAATCTTCACAAAAGATAAGGGCAATGCCGAAGCGGCGACTGCGGATTTGACGGCGGCGTTGACGAAGCATGCGGAGGTTGCCGATGCAGTCGGCAACAAAGTGGCTGCGGAGACGGGATGGAGTTATGTAGGCGTGGATCCGACACCGGCGCCGTTGGGCGATGTGTCGATTGCGGCGGCGATTGAGGATTTTACCGGGGCGAAGTTTGGATCCAGTGGAACGCTGACCGCAGCTCGCATTATCACCGCGGCTGTCAAGACGGTTCCGGTGAAGCAGATCGGGTATTCGGGGTTGATGGTGCCGGTGATGGAAGACAAGCTGATGGCGCAGCGATGGGCGGAGGGGACGTTCAACGTGGATTCGTTGCTGGCCTATTCGGCGGTGTGCGGCACAGGGCTGGACACGATTCCTTTGCCGGGCGATGTAAGCGTGGACCAGATGGAGCGCATGTATGCGGACGTGGCGTCTCTCGCGGCGAAATGGAACAAGCCGCTTTCGGCGCGGCTGCAGCCGATCCCCGGCAAGAGGGCGGGAGACCGGACGGAATTCCAGGATCCGTTTTTGTTTAACACGACATTGCATCCGTTACCCTAGTGTGCGATTGAGTGTGTGGGAGTGTAGTTATTAGTTAGTACATAAATCGTTTCCCAACCGCATGAACAGCCGCGAATGGGTTACTTGGCTCAATGTTTGTAGGGGCAAGCTCACTGCCATTTCCGGGCACGGAAGTTACCTCGGAAGTAGCATTGTTTAGCCCACGAAGGTCGATTACGCTGTGAAGTGGCGAAGAGTGCATGTAGCTCGTCGCTAACTTCAGGTAAGAGGCGCTTCGATTCTCTACTCTTATCTCCAAATCGTCCTTTTTGTTTCAATCGCCGTCTATCTTGGGTTATGGGCAGCAGGACTGCATCGGCGCAATGCGCGGCTGTGGGACGCGATGGTGGCAAGGCTGCGGTCGAGTTTCAGCACCGGTGAGTCGACTGCAGACCTTGCGGCGGAGATGGACCGGTACTTTACCAGCGAAGTCATCGCAAGGCGTGCGCAAACCAGGCGTGGGCGGCGGACGATGTTTCGCGAGGCCGGCGTGATGCTCGAGATGGCCGACTATGCGGAGCGGAATGGCGGGGCTGAGGTTGCGCCGTTGGTGGCGCGGCTGCGGAGCCACGCGATGGCGATCCGCGTGGAGACGCTGAAGAGAACGGCGGGAATCCGCTAACGAACTCTATGTGGGGCTGTTGCTCTCCCATGTCTCAGAATCGAGACATGGGGCACCCCTTGTCATGCGGATCGACGCATCACGAGAAGCAGCGACAGGACCTTCGAATGCGGTCTTTCGCCGAGGCGAAATATCTTATGTTGAGCTGGGACATATCGACAGGTGCTTCCGTGCCTGAGAGAATGGCGCGTAAACGACGATCCAACAAGGAGAGAGACGGTGGCGGATATCGTGCACGAGTTTACGGTAAAAGCGCAGCCGGAGCGGGTGTTTCAATTGTTTGCCACGCCGGAGGGGATGGAGAAGTGGTGGACGAAGGCCGGGGGTGGGGAATGCCGCGAAGGTGGCGAGGTGCGCTTGTATTTTGGGCGCGACTTCAAATGGCGCGGCAGAGTGACGCGTTGCAATCCTCCGCACGGTTTCGAGCTGGAGATTACGGAGGCGCATCCGGACTGGATGGGGACGCGGGTGGGATGCGAGCTGTTGGCCGAGGGGGCGGAGGGAGAGGTGACGCGCGTGCGGTTTTATCACACGGGTTGGCCCGAGCCAAATGCGCACTGGCGGGTCTCGAATTTTTGCTGGGCGATGTATCTTCGGATTCTGCGGCGGAATGCGGAATACGGAGAAGAGGTGGAGTACGAGCGGCGGCTGCAGGTGTGATTGGCGCGTTGGTGGGCGCAGATGCTCGGCAACGTGGCGATGCGAGAGCGCGCACGCTATAGGTCTCTGACCGCACAATTTCGTGCGTTGAGGCTCGTGCTATCCCAGGTCTCAAAGGCGAGATCTCCACCCCACAGACAAAGACCCGTCTGTGGGGACCCCGGACCTGGGCACCCATTTTCGTACAGGATCAAGCGGTCGAGGTCTAGGTAAGGGCGCGATCGAGGTGGACGTAACCGCCGTCGACGATGAGGTGCTGGCCGGTGGTGTGGGCGGACTGCGTGGGCGAGAGCAGGAAGACTGCGGCCGCGGCAATTTCAGACGAGAGCGTCATGCGATGGCCGAGGGGAATTTTGTCGGTGATGCGCTTGAGCTCGGCGTCAGGATCCCCGAGGGTATCGAGCCAGCGGCGGTAGAGGGGCGTCATGACCTCGGCAGGCAAAACAGCATTGACGCGGATGTTGTACGGCAGCAGCTCAGCGGCCCATTCGCGCGTGAGGGCAAGCTGTGCGCCCTTGCTGGCGGCGTAGCCGGATGTGTTGCCTTGGCCTGTGAGCGCCACCTTGGAGCTGATGTTGACGATGGCGCCCTGGGTCCGCTTGAGCGCGGGCAGCGCGAAGTGGGCGAGCGCGTAGTAGTGGATTAGATTTTTTTGCAGGCTTTGGATGAAGGCTGCAACGGAACCACGTTCGAGGCCCGCACCGTCGTTCACCCCTGCGTTGTTGACGAGGCCGTAGATGTCGCCGTGTTGCGCGAGAATCTCTGCGACCGCGGCCTCGCAGCGCGCGGTGTCTTCGAGGTGAGCTTCGACGAAGAAGCAAAGGGCATGGGTCGCTTCCATCTCAGCCATGAAAGACTGCGCATTCTGGGAGCGTCGGCCGAGGACGACGACGCGTGCGCCCCCCTCCAGGCAGGCGCGGGTGATGCCGGCGCCTATGCCTGCGCCGCCGCCGGTGACTACGATCAGTTTGTCTTTGAGGGCCAGATCCATGGTGATCCTTTAGCTAATGCCGGAGAGGACGAGCATGCGCGGTTCGGTCATTTCTTCGATGGCGGAGCGGACGCCTTCACGACCGAGCCCGGAGTCTTTGACGCCGCCGTAGGGCATGGGATCGAGACGCCAACTGGGCGTGTCGCCGATGATAAGCGCGCCGACTTCGAGCTCGCGATAGGCAGTGAGGATGCGCCCCGCATCGCGCGTAAGCAGACCGGCCTGCAGGCCATAGCGCGAGTGATTGACATCGGCGAGGGCCTCCTCGAAGTCTTCGTACGGCTCGACGAGGACGACGGGCCCGAAGACTTCTTCATCGCGAATCTTCATGCCCGGCTGGGTTGCGGTGAGGATGGCGGGCGCGATGAACGAGCCTTTGCGCTCGCCGCCGGAGACGAGCTTGGCGCCGGCCGCTACGGCTTCCTTGATCCACGACTCGACGCGCTCGGCTTCGCTTAAGCGAACAAGGGGGCCGATCTCGGTGGCTTCGTCGGCGGGATTGCCGGAGACGAGTTTGCCTGCGATTTCGACGAGTTTCCAAACAAACGTCTGGAAGATGCGTCGCTCGATGAAAACACGTTGCACGCTAATGCAGGACTGGCCGGCGAAGCCGAAGGCAGCGTGCGCGATGCGGACTGCGGCTTCGTCGAGGTCGGGCCAATCGCCGTGAATAATGAGAGCAGCGTTGCCGCCCAGCTCGAGCAGGACACGCTTGCGGCCGGAGCGGGCTTTGAGATCCCAGCCGACCTTGGCGGAGCCGGTGAAGCTGACGAGCTTGATGCGGTCTTCTTTCTCGGCGAGCCACGCGGTGTCGGCGTTGGAGAGGGTGAGGACGGCGAGGGCTTCTTCGGGCCAGCCGGCTTTGAGGATGATTTCGCCGAGGGCGAGGGCGGTGAATGGCGCTTGGGGCGCGGGCTTGAGGATGAGCGGGCAGCCTGCGGCGAGGGCGGGCGCAACCTTGTGGGCGACGAGGTTCAAGGGAAAATTAAAGGGCGTGATGGCGAGGACCGGGCCGACGGGAAAGCGCTGCACGACTCCCCAGCGATTTTCGTTGCCCTCAGTGAGATCGAGTGGAATGGATTCTCCACCGAGGCGAACGGATTCTTCGGCGGCGGTTTTGAAAGTGAGGACCGCGCGATCGACTTCAGTGCGGGCAAGGCGGAGGGGCTTGCCCGCTTCGGCGACGATGAGTTGGGCGAAGCGCTCGTGCTGGTCGATGAGCGCGGCGGCGATGTCTTCGAGGATTTCGCGGCGCTTCCAACGCGGCAGGGCTCGGGTACGGCGCAGGCTGGCGACGGCGTGATTGACGGCTTGGCGCGCGTCGGCGCGGGTGGCGATGGTGACGCGGCCGACGAGGCCCTGGTCCCACGGCGAGCGGACTTCGAAGGATTCGCCTTCGATCCATTCCTTGCCGCACAGCAGAAATCCCGTTTGCGTGCCCGGACGCATTTTCATGGCGCGGGGTTCTCCTGAGGGACCCTGTTGATGATGGTACAAGGGCGGGTGGGGGAAGCGGGTTGGTTGAGTTGAATCGCACCGCAGGCTTGGACTCGCTCGCAATGGGACGGGAATCTCCACTCGATCGATGAAGGGTGCGCGATACACTGGTCGCCTATGACGCATGAAACGCGGACGCGCCGCAAACTGCCTTTTGACGTTGTGGAGGCGGTGGCGCATCTGAAGAAAAATGATCCGAAGCTCGGCGCGCTGATCGAGCGCGTGGGCGAATTTAATCTCCGGCTCGACGCGTCACCCTCGCCGTTTGAGTCGCTGCTGGAATCGATTCTGTATCAGCAGTTGCATGGGAAGGCAGCAGCCACGATTCATCGCCGCGTGCGCGAGTTTTTCGGCGGAGATCCGACTCCGCAGCAAATGATCGATGTTCCGGATGAGCGGCTGAGGGGTTGCGGGGTTTCAGGGAACAAGATTAAAGCGATGAAAGATCTCGCGGCCAAGACGCTCGACGGCACGGTGCCATCCCATGCG